>Ga0265797_10010177_pt1 | contig 12024 bp, 11 predicted proteins | sample P2T30metagenome_FD_192433 | JGI IMG/M metagenome (GOLD analysis project Ga0265797, IMG submission 192433) | Plant litter microbial communities from East Loma Ridge, Irvine, California - P2 T30 | ecosystem: Environmental > Terrestrial > Plant litter > Unclassified | place: USA: California... | reverse complement strand
CCCCCCCCCCCCCCAAAAAAAAAAAACCTAAGCTGCAGACTTCCTTCCAAGCCTCATGATCGCATTGCAAAGTTGTCATGTATACCAATCTATACTCAGTCAGCAACAACATATCGTAGAGGGAAAACTGTCTGTCTCGTGAATCCCGTCTTACGTTTGAGGCAATAGTACCTGTCGCCAACGATATCCTTGACGCAGCCCGGCTTTCGGCATTTGTCTGTCGCTTGTGTCAGTGACAGCTAGCCAGCCTTGCGTCACTCAAATGTTGCATGGAAACAGAGGTGTCTTACGCTCGAAGCAATAGTCCGAATCCTCTTCGCACACCTCCCCGCACCCGGAGTCAAAGATCCAGTGGCACTTGTCTGTTGGTGGCAATATCAGCCCATCAGTCCAGTCTGCTGGAACAAGCAGGCAGAGTCGAGGGTGACGCAGTCGACTACCTGACATGCGTGTTTCGAAGCTTACGGAAGTCACAATAGATGCTGTTCTTGAGTTTCAGGCCACCACATTCGGCGCACGCGTCTGGAGCATGGTCAGTCATAGGCCGCCCAAGAGCTGCGCCGGCGATTCCAACATGGAACCTCCGCCGCTCTTCCTTTTAGCAATCGGGGTGCTTACGATCAGCACAGTACTTGCTAACATTGTGTTTTATCTCCTTGGGGGCAGAAGTTTACACGACAGCAGTCTGCACAGCACGTCAGTGGAGCCTCGGGCGCCTGTGGATCGCAGGCATGGGATCTTTTTCTCTCAGCAGCTCACGCACGTTGTTCGCAGTGATCGCTGCCCACCAGCGGTTGTCTGAAGCAGGGTTTCCCTTCATAAAGTCTCTTCAGGGACACGCATGTCCGAGTGGAGCTCATGTTCGCGGCGAGCGATTGCAGCTTTACGGCAAGGCAAGGTAAAGATCAGAATCAATTTATTTGTAGCCTGTGCTTCGGTTGGGTAGAGGCGATGAACGTGCTGGGGCGAGGTTCCGTTGAGTTTGTAGCAGACCGGTGTAAGACGAGGGGCAGGAAAAGAAGGCAACCAAAAGCGCGTGCAGCATAGCTTAAGCCAACGAAGTGATGCTCTGGGAATCGAGTTTTGACCAATAGGAGGTGCAGCTCGAAGCGTCGTGGTTCCATTCTCGACGTATCAGCACCTTCCGCGCCATCAGGTCGTCGGAAGCCATGGCGACCGACTGGATTACTGCGATCTCCGTGGACCGGGCGAACGAGATGAGAGCCCACCCGGCGAAGTGGACTTGGAACGAGATGCAGTTGAGTATCGTGTTTACTAATGATGGCATTAGACGAGGAATTCAGACATGGAAGATACAAGTGGACTGTTTGTCTTTCTTAAGTCACTCTCATATCTAATGGGCCGTGCCGTTGCTCTTAGCATCGAAACGATCAAGGCGGAAGTAATCGAGGCTAGGATCGCTGTGACCAGTCAGGACTTTCTCGGCGATCAGCTTTCCCACGATCGCGGCGAGAGTCACGCCAGAGTGCATCACCGCAACATCCAGGCCTTCCAGCGGAGTGTCTCCGAGAATCGGCAGGCCATCTTCAGGGTCAGGGCGGATGCCGAGAGTGTAGTAGCCATACTCGATCTCTTCGCCGCCTTTGAACGCTTGCTGGACTTTGGCGATGATCTCTCGCGCTGTCTTTTCGGCGTCGACGCCGGCATCGCTGCCTGCGAAACTCTCGCCGGCAAGGATGCGGCCATCGCGGGTTTGGCGCATGTTGAGGTCGGGGCCGTGGAAGAGGGTGTTAAGGTATTGCTTGTCGACTGGGAGGGTGTTGGCGAGAAGACCTGCGCGGCCTTCGACGGGGAGTTTGATATTCTCTGTTGCTAACAAGGGGACGCTGCCGAGGCCTGCGGCGAGGATGACATGGTCACTGTGGATCGTGCCGTTTGGTGTTGTGACTCCTGTAACGCGATTGTTCTCTTTGGCGAAGCCTGAGACGCTGGTTGTTAAGACTTTGGCTCCCTTGGCTTGTGCTTCGGATATCAGCAATTCTGCTGCGATGTGGGCTTCGATGGAGCCTTCGTCTTCCACTCGAAGACCCCATTGCCATTCCGGGAAGAAAGTCTCCTCAAGCTCCGGCTCAAGAGCAGCCATCTTAGTATTGTCAACACGAACGATACCCGTGCCAGCTTTTAAATAACCCTCCTGGGAAACCGCAGTCTCGTTCTCAGTCGCACTCCAACTCAAAGCTTCCGTCCAGGAAATTGGTAGGTCCGGGATCTGTTCGGTCATCTCCCGCCAGTGCTGCATGGAGCGGTTGCGGAAGTCATAGTAGGTGGGATCGGCAGGTCCGCCGGCGTTGATCCAGGCGAAGGAGTTGGGAGTTGCTACGCCGCCGAGCTTTTCGGCGATGATGGTTACGTTGGAGGTGTGGGAGAGGTGCCAGGCGATGGAGGCGCCGATGATGCCGCCGCCTATGACTATGTTGGTTCCGGCTTGGACGTCCATTTTGGGTGGTTGGTGGGAAGTCTGGGATGGAGTCGTTGTGTCGGTTGGCTCTTGAGGCTCGGCTGTTCTTTCTTTGAGAGCAGCATCGTGCCCTTTATGTATAGCAGATCTGCTCCCGTGGCCAAGAATCAGTCCACGTACATTGCAACGCAACTCCACTTGACATACCTGAACGACATGTCTTCAGACGGTCCATTTGATCTCATCCTTGTTGCATCCATGTCTGCGGTTACTCTCCGCAGTCAACTTCGTCGAGGAGAGTGGCAGCACTTCTGAAGTCGCAACTGCGAATGTCCCCACCGTGATTGCGTTTGCGGAGCGGTGGGTCTCAAGACTCGTGTCTCATTGGAAGTAGAGACGTTATCATGTACATGCCTGGCCGATAAGACTTACATTGGCATAAGTAGTTGGCCTTGGCCTAAGTATCACCCTGCTGGGGTGGGAGTATTACTGTTTACTTCCGGTGCTATAGCTTGCGAGACCTGCGGCTGGACTTGCACCATGCGGGACGACTTTGTTAGTGTGAGATAACTAGCTAGGCAGATTGCAGTGTATTAGTCAAGCAGGTTGATCGCGACTGCTAAGCGGCAATTCGGGTTTCGCAAGTTTGTCTTGCAAGCGACGTAATATCTGCAGGCTTTGCAAGGTGTTCGAATCTTGGACAAGATTGTATAGAAGAGGAAGCGTTGTTATATTAGGTTGCTCGCGATGGCGCAGCACGTGCGTGGATCGCAGGAATGAAACTCCGGCCTCAAAGACGTGTGTTCAGAGCTACAAACATCAAATCGGATTTCTTGAACGACAAGACATAGAATAAATAGCTCGGAGCTGTTAATTGATTGATTTGTATTAGTACTCAAGGTGCTTCACATGATTTGTGCGTCCAAAAAGACTTCGTTGACACGTTGGAGTGAGTGCTTATCGATAACATCAATTAGACCGCTGCAACCAGTCAATCGCAAAGTATTTCGACCATGAGTCATGCTCCAAGGTGAAGAAAACCCATGACGAAAGGGAAGATGCTAGGCAGGTACCTTTCGCAAGATCTTGATATGAGGAATACGACCTACAACCTACGCTATCTTGTGAGCGTCGCAAAGAAGAATATAAAGAGAAGTTAGATCGCAGGAGAACGTTTTGCGAAGCAGCCGACTCAGGAGATGCTGTGGCAAGATTGAACACTGTACTCTTTGCCTCTCACTTTGCTGCAACGCTCTCTAAAGTCAGCATCATACATAGTGAAAGACTCTGTCAAGTGTAGCTAACGCCAATGGGCCAGACTCATGTCGGTAGCCAATCACTCTGCTCAGATTCATCTCCATATGAACATGACGAGGCCTTGAAGGTGTAGCGACGTTTCGTGGCAACATGTGTAACGTAAAGTCGCTCGGCGCCACCGAAACACGATCGCATTCTCAATTGTGTAACATGTCTTCACACTTACATTGTGGATGTTGTTTCGACGTTTCTTGGGCTGATGAGTCGAAATCTCGGCTTACCGACGCCGGCGAAAATCTGAATGTCCGTTTTCTACTCTTGCAATAAATGGGAACGGTTGTGTTGTACTGTAGCTCAGTACCTCGTAGTAACGCCGGTACAATTTTGAGCCTGGGCTCTGGTGCTTCCGAAAAGTGGGTGCCACCAATTTGGTTCTCTGAATATGGTGAGCTGCCGAGTTTCAATTTCTCCTAGGATAGCGGAAGATACGGGGTGAATGCGAGTGTTCTGGCTGAGCACACTTTGCATGAGACATCTCTCGTAATCCATTTGTTTGCTTAGTGTGGGAGGGTTACAGCATGTCGTTGCAATGATTGTCGTAACATGAGCAAGTCTGCTCACGAGTAAGGTCGTCTAGTTGCACTGCAGCTGCGGTCATTACAGCACTCGGTTACAAGCTCCCGGGAAGCATGGCGCACTCAGCTGAGATCCCTAGGTGCCACTATACGTTGCTGCTAGCTCTTTAGCCGTTGTTCTAGAAAAGTTAACATCCCGTGGGATTGGGATGGTTTTCCAGCGCCTTGGTTTGTGTCAACGGCTTTTGGTGGAAATTAGCACTTCACAGCCGGTGGAATCTCTCCAAACCCTTGGAGGCGGGTCTGAAATATGAGTGCGACATGGCATACTCGAGACGATATTCATGTATCGGAAACTCGTATAGCACGGTCCCTTAGCGCTGTCTCGAGTTTGAGAAAATGAGCGATGCTCGCCGCTCAGTGGAGGTATCAAGCTAGTGCTGGAGTGACGGACAAGGAGAACCAATGAACCCACCACTTCAACTAGCCTGCGGTAGTCACGCCACGGAAATGAACACTGCCTTATGTTCGTCAGCTCATCCCACTGAGTGGGTTTGTAGGAGGTATGATGGAGGTGACATCCACGTCATTTCTTCAGAGACGCGGACCGTTCCCTAATCCTTGCCCCGTCTTAAGGGGGCTCTGCTCTGGCCTACAATCTACAAAGTGACATCCCGATCGCTATGGGAAGTCACGCCCGCGGTAGAAGAGATACCGCATTGGTGGCTGACATCAGTTGTGTAACTTTAGGGCACCGGAGGTACCCGCTGGCTTGGGTAGTTGAGCCTTCGATGACACGCTCTAGCTCGAGCGGGAAAAGGCCTTCGTGTGCATCAAACGGCTGTGAAGAAGGCTGGGACCTACGGAAAGTGCAAGCACACGAGGCCGATAAGCAGTCCACTGAGCTTTGCGTACTACTGCTCATAGACTTCGGAACCCTATTGCCTCTCAAGCCGTCACAAGCGTGTGCTCATCACGCTGCATGCGTTAGGCAGGTCGCGACAGATTCGAAAGTCGACTGAGCAATTGCCACGACCATGCGGCATCGTTCTTATGAGTCCCGTGAAGAGACCTGTAGAGAACGGAACTTGCCTATACGGGAGGGGGCCACACCGTCTGGCATGTTGATACCCAAACCCCCGTGAAATCCTACCGGAGGGCAGTAGTGGCCTACCCATACTGCTGGGCTCGTGGGGCGTGCGTTTAAGCGTAACGGAAGGTTCCATATGGACCGGCTGAGCAGTTCGGGGAGTTCGTGCCGTGCATTCATGCTTGCTTGGCCACAATCGTCAAGTAATGGATTCGAAAGTGCTTTGGGAAGCTGTCAGGGATGATGCTTTGTTGTTGGGATTGCATCAACGATCGCAACCGTATCAGCTTGCCATGCGCAATCCTCTCACTCCACATGCGGCTGCCTGCTTGAACAGATGCAGGGCGTTTTGGGGCTGGCGTCCGTCTCCAGTCCAGACAGTTCCAGAACAGCATACCTGCGCACCTGCGGAACACCTCACTCGCCATTAGAGTTCATCCTTCCGAACGCTAACTCCGTAACGTGTGTGCTGTCGAATCTCGGGAGCTAGCAGAAGAAGCATGTTCGGCGTAGGATAGCTTCGAGTATGATCTGGCCACGTCGACGGGCTGTCAGGGGAGCGGAGTGACCAAGTGCCAACTTGAGCCACACGGTCGCTCTTTCCACTGGACATCTTCAGATTGCCGAATGGTTAGGCGTTCAATGACTCGGTAGTCGAGAGCAGCTCCTCGAGCCGTGCCGCCTGTGCAAAGCTGCAGGAAGGGAATTCGATCCCGGAAGTGTTTTGCCCTGGACAGTCTTGGGGCCTTGCCGTGCATAAGGCGACAGGTTTCAGATCAGCACGGGCAAGCTCATGCACCAGTATCTCGGATGATGGATAATTGCGAGCGTCTAGCGAGCCCGACCAGTTGGTTTGACATTGTGGGTCCGTTCACCTGTCATCGGGTCTTCTGTCAGTGCGGACTGCATGCAGGTGCACAGATATCTTCAGGCTTCGCCTTCAGATGCTTGACACGGACATTCATTGCCGCACTCTTTTTGATACTCTCAAAACTTTGCCAGGTGTCATCGGAATCCAGGCCTGGACAAGCTACTGACTTCTAGCAACAGGTCCATCGTGTTTGTCCGGGAAGCTACCAGAAGGTCAGTCTGGCGAATAAGGCTCTCGTGCCAATCAGCTCGAGTAACAAGATCCATGGACCATCTCTGGTGTTGCTAACAGTTATAGTTGACAGTTCATTTCGCAGACATGACGCTCGTTCTCAGACCGAATAGCAACATAACGACAACACTGGGAGGACGTAACTTTTGTGCCTACAGTCTCCGGAATGGCACCAGCTGCGTGCCAGTTGATCAGGTAGAGTCATCTTTCAATGTCATTGCTTGTCTGGCTGACAATAGAAGATCGAAGATCATTTGTTTGATGGCTTCCTCGAGAGACTGCGCATTGATGATGTACTGAGGACAGTGCTTGAGCCTCTCCGTTCTTCAATCGAGGAAGTCGAGTCGCCGGATGTGCTTGACTGTGGCTATGGTACCGGTTCATGGATTCGCGAATTTCTGGAAATGCTGGAAATTGATGACAGTGATGGAGTTAGTGAACCCCTATCGCTTTTCAGGCGTATCTCGCTCTGGATGCGCGTGTGTAGCAAAACGCTCTCTGCAGTTGCCATTAAATCTTCGCTGACGCACTCCAGATCATTGGCATCGACATCTTCGACCGGCATGTCACCGGTCTGCAACAGTTCCATAACCTGCCATGGGACCTCAACACTTCGCTTCGAAATGCTCCAGCAGGATTTGTGCGACCCGACAAATTCGATATGATCAACAGCCGCTTCTTGGCTGATGGCATAAACTCGAATCGTTGGGAGTCTTTGGTCCTAGAGTACAAGCTTCTACTCAGACCAGGCGGTTGGTTGCAGATGGCTGAGATACAGTGGGAGTTCCATTCGCACAGCGATCATGATTTGACTAATCTGACTGTGTGGTCGGGTACGTACAGGGAGGCCTTACTTGGCATGCAGAAGGACCCCGATGTCATCAGAAGATTGGAACGGTTCGCAAGACAGGCTGGTTTCGAGCGGGTCCATGGAATTACACGCAATATACAGGTTGGGAACTGGCGACCAGGTAGCTGCTTTGTCCGTGTTGACTGTGATCGTCCAAGTGCTAACTAATGTCCAGAAGATGACGATGACGATGAAGACGTGAGCGTGGTGCGTTATGTTCATGATATCCTCGAGTCTTTTGCATTAGCAACTTTCACGCGACTTGTCGGATGGGATATGGAGCGCTGCATGCAAGTGGTGCGGGCTGCACAGGCGGAGTTGCGCACACCAAATGCAGAAATATCATTCCAACTGTGAGTGCAGTCAGATACATTGTCAGGACTGAACACTAACGACAACGCAGCATAACGGTGTCCGGCCGCAGGTCGGTAAGTCCAACGGGTAAAGCGGCCAAGGTTAGTAGTCTTAGAGAGGTGGAAAGCAATGGCATCCAAGTCGCTTGATCAGGAGCTTGCTCGGATCGTTGTTCCGTAATCAGGTAGCGCCCAATGCCATGTGCTTTTATCGACGGCTCAAGCAAGCTCGGTATAGGTGAGAGGGTTCGTGGGAATTGGTGACGGTCTTTCAAGTGGGTAAGGCTCCCCTTCAAGCGTGATGTTCCAAGACCAACGATACTGGTTCTGGTGCGCGGCAGACTAGACGCAGTTGTGTGCTAATTTCAATATTCGTACAGGCTGGATGGCCAACGGATTTCCAGAAGAGCATGGTGAAGGGCCCGCCGATTTGCTTGGGTATGTCCATGGCACACTGAGCTCTTTTGCATTACTTCCTCTCACACGAGTCGCTGGCTGGAGCCTGCACCGTCCTGGAGATGTGATACAGACCGCAAAGGCTGAACTGTGTATAATTAATGCCACATGTTCTTTATACTGTAAGTGCAGTCTTTGTGTTGACGAACCAGATGCTGACAAACATGGAGGTCGGCTGTGTACGGCCAGAAGCCTGTAGGCTCAAGCTCATGTAACCAAAGGTCGGCGTTACTCCTTGGTATGTCGGGCACTCGTTTGCACTATCGCATGTTGGTCGGATATTCGAAGGCCCCAGTAGATCTCAACGCTGACGAGGGGTATTCCGATGCTGGAGATAGCGGGCCAATGTTGAATGAGCTCCTCTCATGTGTGCTTGGAGCTGTCGAGATGATGAGTCCTGCCTGGCAGACTTGTCGCGTCCTGGATACAGCTGGATACGCGTTTCCTGTACAGACTAGGGGCTGATGTGCGTGATTGTGGTTCGAGAGGCGTGACGTATGAAGGTGGTGGAAGGACAGCTCGGGTCTACGAACAAACGTCGCATGAATGTGAGGGGTTCTGCCAGAGGCAAAGGTAATAGGCTCATCACAAGCGACATCGACACGCTGCGAACACTAGGACAAGGACGGAACTCGTCTGCTGGCGGTAAATCCCAAAGACTTTGCACTGCGCTTGGCCACACGTCCCCCTCCCGACAGACTGGATACTTCGACTGGCGTGAACTCACTACAACTTTCCGATGATCAACACTCATGCCTGCCTCATGTATATCAGAAGACACGAAAGCAGAGCGACGACCTCAGCGCTTCACTCCAAACATATTCCTTCGGGTCTCTGGCAGCAAGAAGAGACCTGTAACAGCACGAAGTACATAGCTGTAAGTCTCCCTCACCCTTTCGACCCAATACTCGTCACAAAACTATGTACACATTGGCTGTCCGTGCAGACTTTCTTGCCGATACCCCCAGATGTCCACATTGATCGAACCAGGGGACTAGAGCTTTGGTATACGTAACCGTCTGGATTGGTCCTGGCATTCGTGCGTTGGCCACGAACCGGTACACTACTATACGAATTGCAACCGTGCGATGATCGAAATACGTTGCTGGGTATGGTCGGTGTATGTCCTCCCTCCTCGGACTCTAAAATGAACAGGGATAAATCAGAAAACTGATATGTTGGGACTAGCGAACAACGCACGACGTACCCATGACGGGCTTGCCGACTCAGATAGTGTAGGTCCGAGAGATACTTGTACCTATGTACCTTTCGGCCCTCGGAACAATTTCGCAACCAGGCCCAGGTTGTAAGATAACGTCTCTCTATGCTGAAACGATCACCAGCGATCAAATCATCAAATGAGTGTCCATCCGCTCATATGCGGTCCATATCATTCTATGGTCCGTGAAATGCGGTCTTGTTAAGGATATGGTTATCCTACAAATGGCGGTGTCCAACGTTGTAGTCTGGTAGACTAACAACGTAAGTGGGCCCTTTAAAGTCAAGTTTCAGATGAAGCTATTTGGGCTTGCTGGGAATTAAATTGTGTTCAATGCTTTACGGCCAGCAAAAGTTTGTCATAGAGTACGGTCTACATTCTCACGATACTCAAGCCTCTCATGCAGTCGCAAATGTCTCCATATCAGGGTATGTGGTGGCTGCATACAGTCTTGATACCGTCAAAGCATCTCGGCCTAGATCCGAGAGCCCCGGTTTAGGCTCGAGGAAAGTGAACTTCCGACCGTTTCTTGGAACGTGCGCATATGGAGTTTTCAAGGCTATCCTCGCATCTATAAGGGCTTCGCTAACAAGCACTCTGCAAGCGAGGTTTGCCACGTGGTTGGACATGAGTTGTAAGAATATAGGATTCGGGCGGACACGGTTGTCACATGACTTACGCTCCTCCCATGAATGTGTTTATGATATTGAATATACATTTTGCTCCCGACCTTGCGGGAATCCGAAACTATAGTAACACGGCTGAAAAGTCTGCGATAATGAACCGCTCACACCTTCCCGCTTCTCATCCCGTCTCTACAATAATCACCAAACTATTGGCACTGGTCTCGACCGCGCGGCCGTATGGTAACTCCGAGCGATGCGTAGCAATGCCAGGAGGTGGCGGGTGCACCGCACGCATTGGTCTTCTTATCAATCTCCCATCACCAAGTGCCGGTTCATCGCACATGGGGCACCTCGAGGGCACGTCACCCAAGCCTGCATCCACGACATAAGCGGATAAAATCCTGCAAGGCCAATGCACTGGCCGCGGCAGTGATAAAGCGGTGAAGGGTCCCGGCATTCAAGGTCCAGTAGATAACAGTAATGGAGGATCGAGCGGCCTTGCAAACCAGAAAAGCGGTATTATGTGGGTATCAAGAATCGCTCGAGCTGTGCTGTAGAGACCGACCATCAGTCTCATTGATGTAACAACATTCAGGCCTCTGCATCCACCTCCTCGGACTTGCGCTTCTTCTTTGACTTCCTCTCTCCATCTTCCTCGCCGTCCTTTCTCTTCTTCTTTTTCTTCTCCTTCTTGACGTCGCCTTCCTCTTGAGGAGCGTCGTAGTCCACCTCGCGCTTGCGCTTGCGCTCCTCCATCTTCTCCTTCATGGCATCGTCTCTCTTTTCTCTGACAGCACGGTCCTTCGCCTCCTTGCTCAAGAAGTACTCGCCGCTCTCGATCTGTTGATCCACCTTGCTCTTCTCCTGTGCTGGCGGGAATGGCGTGTAAACCTTCTTGCTCTTGTCTGTAACGTTGTATGGCACCCTGCGCTTGGACAAGTTCCTCTTCTTGAAATGCGGCAGGAAGCGATCCCAGTTCTCGTTCTTTAGCTCCGGGTCCTTTGCAAGTTCGCGCTTGATCATAAGCTCCTTGATGTGGTAGATGGGGTGAATGTTGGCCATGCAGTCGTCGACAACACGGCGCACTTCCTTGAGTGACTTGTAGCCGCCCATGACTGAGACTGTGTTACCCTGAACCAGGATGTATGTTTGTGTGAGAAGTTCGAGGGCCTTGAGTGTGCTTCCATTGGGTCCGAGAATACGCTGGCGGCGTTTGACGAAGCGGTCCTTGTTGCGCACTCTTCCTCTGATTTTGATGACATCGCAAGACATGCCATCTTCCAAAACCTTGATCGCTTGAGGCGCAGGGACACTACGAGCCAGAAGCTTGATCAAGTCGCGTGCGTTGAGAATGGCCGCCGGGTCGTAGGTCTTTCGGGTGGTCTTGACAGTCATGCTGCCCTCAACGAGATCGAGAGTACATGCGATTCCGTGCTTCTCGAGCGCTCTGGTGATCATGCCCCATGATGCCTTGAGGTATGTCTCGCGGTATTTGGGGAAAAGAGTTGCGAAGCTAGATTCTTCGCTGAGGGTTCCGCCAAGGTTGTGCTCGGGTTTGAAGGGCTCCTCGTTCCATTTGTCGATATCTTCCGTATCCCACGGCTTGTCCTTCTTGTATGTCGACGGCATCTTTGCTGTTTGATACCGGGTGTTGTGGTGCAATGTTGCCTTCACGCGAAAGAAAATAGATGGAATTTGCCTGGAAAGCGGAAGGCACGTGAAAAAGCGAGAGATCCCGCGGCTTGCTTCCGCCTATCAGATCGTCCATCACGCCCCCCGCAATACAACTAACTGTTCCTGCCGCAGCTTCACGCGCCAGTTCCCAAGCTAGCTGCAGCCTCTGCCGTCGCTCGACTATCAAATACTCGACATCTCGCCGTGATGGCGCCTGATAACCGACCGCGTACCTTTCTCGACGTCGACATCAATGGGCAGCCTGCTGGCAGGCTTGTCTTCGAGCTCTACACCGACCAGGCGCCGAAGACATGTGAGAAGTACGGCAGCAAATAAGGCGTCCGAGGCACCAGCGCAGAGGATGCTGACAGGAGCCACGTAGTTTCCGCCAACTGTGTACGAC
>Ga0265797_10010175_pt1 | contig 12025 bp, 8 predicted proteins | sample P2T30metagenome_FD_192433 | JGI IMG/M metagenome (GOLD analysis project Ga0265797, IMG submission 192433) | Plant litter microbial communities from East Loma Ridge, Irvine, California - P2 T30 | ecosystem: Environmental > Terrestrial > Plant litter > Unclassified | place: USA: California... | reverse complement strand
CCGAATCGCGCATAATCGCTGTATTCCCCCAGCAACGCCGGAGCTTTGCCATGCACTCGACCAAACACCCGATCGCCATCGACGACAACGTCGCCACCCTGCACCTGACGTCGCTCCACTACGGCGCCCCTGGCAGCGGCAAGAAGGTGTACATCCAGGCCGCGATCCACGCCGACGAGGTGCCGGCGATGCTGGTGGCGCACCTGCTGCGCGGCCGGCTCGACCAGCTCGATGCGGCAGGCAAGATCAAGGGCGAGATCATCCTGGTGCCGGCTGCCAATCCGCTCGGGCTGTCGCAGGTGATGCATGGCGCGCCGTTCGGCCGCTACGACCTGTCCACTGGCCTGAATTTCAATCGCGCCTACCGCCATGCCGCCGAGGCGCTCAAGGCCGCCCTGGCGGGCCGGCTCGGCGCGGATGCATCGGCCAACGTCGCGCTGATCCGTGAGCACGCGCGGCGCGAGGTGGCGGCCTGGGAACCGGCGGACAACGCCGCGACGCTCAAGAAAATCCTGCTGGGGATGGCGATCGACGCCGACATTGTGCTCGACCTGCATTGCGATAACGAGGCGTTACTGCACATGTACACCGGCACGCCGCTGGTGGAGACGATCCAGCCGCTGGCCGACCTGATGGGCGCGCGCGTGCTGCTGGTGGCCAAGGAGTCCGGCGGCGAAGCCTTCGACGAAGCCTGCAGCCGGCTGTGGTGGGACTTGGCCGACCACTTTCCGGATGCCGCTATCCCGCCCTCCTGCGCGGCCGTGACCGTCGAGCTGCGCGGCGAGAACGACGTCAGTTACGCGTATGCGCAGCAGGATGCCGACGCCATCGTGCAGTACCTGGCGCATGCCGGGGTACTCGATATCCCGGTGAGTCCCCTGCCCGCGCCACAGTGCGCACCGACGCCGCTGGATGCGGTCGAACCTTTGGCGGCGCCGCATGCGGGGGTGCTGGTGTTTCACAAGCAGCTGGGCGAGCAGGTCGAGGCGGGCGAGCCGATTGCGGATGTCGTCAATCCGGTCAGCGGGCAGGTGACGCCGGTGGCGGCCAGCCGCGCGGGGCTGCTGTTTGCCAGCACCGCGCATCGGCATGTGCTGCGGGGGATGCACATTTGTAAGGTGGCGGGGGCGGAGTCGTTCAGGTCGGGGAATTTGTTGTCGAGTTGAGGTTGATCGTAATTTGGACGCTTGCATACGGATCCGTTTGCGAACGCGTAATGTTGGCGCCGGCGAGATCACAATAATTGGATGTGTTCTCAACGACACGCCAATATCATGTCTCTTGATATAGAGAGTTTCGTATCGCATCTGCGCTCTAACGCGGCAAATCAAAGCCAGGGCCGATGCGCTCGTTCTATACGACTAGCGCTTGAGGCCGGCGGAGCGAATACAGCAGGGCATCCGCTGAGAGCAAAGGATTGGGGACCGATCCTGACACGAAACGGATATCGGCCGATTGCAGTACCGAGCCCAGAGCAGTTCAGATTTCAAAAAGGCGACATTGTGGTAATCCAGCCGTATGACGGAGGTAACCCGGCAGGCCACATCGCGGGTTTCGACGGGGAGAAATGGATATCCGACTTCACCCAGAGAGATTTCTGGGCAGGTCCAAATTATCGAAGAGAGAGGCCAGAGTATGCTGTCTATCGCCCTTAACCGCGTACTCGGTGCATTGTCGCTTATCATTTTTTGCATAGCGAACGTCACTGCAACACCACGCGTGGCGGACGCACGAATACATGTCGTCAGCAATCTATACAAGGCATACGCATGGCAAGTACTGTCGAGCTCTCACGACGCTTTTGGAAGACCGTTAGTAGAACAGGAAGCTTCAGTTCTTCGCCGGTACTTTGACCACGACCTGACATCCCTGTTGATCGGCGACCAGCGTTGCATCGCGAGGACAGGCGAACCATGCAACCTCGACTTCGACCCGATCTTCGCCTCGCAAGACCCGGCCGCAGCCGATCTATCGATCCGCTCGATGACGAACGGTATCGTGGCGGTTGAGTTTACCTATCCTTCAAGTGGCGAAAAGGTAAGACTGGAATATCGTTTGACGAGAAGCGAAAACGGCTGGCGGATCAGCGACATCCGTTATCCAGGAATGCCGCCAGCCACGCTCAAACAGCTGCTGGCGCGCAAGCGCTCATCTGGCAGCAAATGATGGCAGGTTGACGTTCAAGGCGCTTGTTTCGAACGCCTCGAGAATAATCCGGCGGCGACCGCGAAGATGGCAGCTGCCGGCAGCAACCATGCGAAGCCGACGCGTAATTCCATCAAGATAGCGCCACTTGCCGCGCACCAAGCCACCGGGATCAGCCACAAGTGCCAGTGCGCGCGCCAGGCCAACAGCACGGCCAGTGTCGTAACGACCGTCGGATCGGGTGCGATGCCGAAGACCTCTGCATGCGTCCATCCCCCGTCATTTGCCAGCGCCAGCAAGGGATATGCCACCACGGCCACTGCGGCGAACCACAGCGCGACTAGCTGCTTCGCTCGCGCTGGTGGAGTAGCACGTGGCCGCAACGCAGCGAAGCTCAGCAGCAATGCCTGCAACGCAAACGCAGCGGCGAAATACGGCCCGGCGGTGTTGATATCCGCATAGCGTTCCAGGTGATAGGCCCAGGCGACCCAGGCCCAGCTTATCGCCAGAATCAACGCCGCGATGCGGTAGGTCTTGGGCTGCGCAACCGCGATGCAGCCAATGACCACCGCGCCAGCAGCAATCGCGAGCAGGTGCGCAGGCCAGAGCGCCTCGTTGTACAACGCGATGAGCCGGTAATAACTGCGGCTCGAGAACATCAGGAAGTCCGACAGCGAATAGGTCCACCACTCGCTCATGCCAGCCTTTCGACGTCCTGGGCGATACGCTTGCGCAGCGCTTCGTCCGGCAACCGGCCAGTGCCCGCCAACAGGTTCTCGCGCACGTGCGCCACGCTGGAGGTAGCAGGAATCGCACAGGTGACGGCAGGATGCGAGACGATAAACTTCAGCAGCGCCTGGGCCCAGGTAGTACAGCCAATCTCCGCGGCCCAACCCGGCAGCGGCTTGCCGGCCAGCGCCTGCGTCAGGTCGCCCTGGCGGAACGGCCGGTTGACGATCACGCCGATGCGCCGCTCGCGCGCCAGCGGCAGGATGCGCTGTTCGACTTCGCGGTCGAGCGCGTTGTACGATACCTGCACGAAGTCAATTGGCTGCGACGCCATGATCTTCTCGATCTCGCCATGGCGCCGCCCTTCCGACGTGGTGATGCCGACGTAGCGCAGCCGCCCTTCCTTCTTCATCGCCAGCAGCGTCTTGAGGTGTTCTTCCCACGACAGCAGGTTATGCACCTGCAGCAGATCGAAACGTGGCACACGCCACAGGCGGCGCGAGGTCTCGATCTGCTGCACGCCGCGCGCGCTGCCGCTGATCCAGACCTTGTCGGCCGAGAACAGGCGCGCCGGCTTGATGGCGTGCAGCGCTTCGCCGATCACGTCCTGGGCGGAACCGTACATGGGGGAGGAGTCGATCAGCCGGCCACCGCCGGCGAAGAACTGGCGCATCACATCAAGGCACTCGCCTCTGGCCTGCGGGTCGCGACCAACGTTGAACGTGATCCAGCTTCCGAGGCCAATGACGGGGATGTGTTCGCCTGATGAAGGAATTGGGCGGGTAAGTAGCGGTGCCGGCGCCGCGTGCAGCGATGGCAGGACCATGCCGCCAGCTACGGCGAGCATCGCTTCCAGCAGTCGTCGACGTGAAGTTGAATCCGGTGTCATGCAGGGCTCTCCTTGCTCGGCTAAACGCACGAAAACAAAGAATACTGCGATCGGAGTCAGCCTGGCGCTGCTCAGCTGAGTTTGAACATCGGGAGAGCGCGATTCATTGCGCAATGCAGAATTGCGGTATGACTGGAGCGGGTGAAGGGAATCGAACCCTCGTATGAAGCTTGGGAAGCTGCCGTTCTACCATTGAACTACACCCGCGTTGCCAGCATTCTACGCGTGTTTTGGACGCTTTGACAATTCCCCAAAACCGCCCATCGCGCACACCTGGCACACCGCACACCCCGCCAGGGATTACTCCGGCTGCTCGACCGCATAGCCCTTGGCCGCCAGCGCCGCAATCACGCCTTTCGGATCGAGAATGTCATCGATCTGCAAGATGGCGAAGGTCGACGCGTTCGCCTCCAGCGCCTTCTCGGCCGACGCCACCCACAGCGCATTCGCCCTTGTCTTCATCTGCCTGAATTCCGGTTCGGCATCGAACGCCGCGCTGTTCATCAAGGCGCCGAAACAGGCTTCCTGGCGCGTGGCGAAATCGAGCTTGCGCATCTGGTCCATATCGCCTTTGGCCCAGGCATTGGCGCGCTGGCTGGCTGCGTCGATGTCCTGCTCCAGCGTGGCCATGGTCTGCGCCAGGCAGGCAGCGTCGCCCAAGGTCGACTTCTTGAAGTTCTTCAGCACGGCGCCCGCGTTATCCATTGGCAGCTGGAAGGTCGACGAGGTTTCCTTGAGCTTGGCTTTCTTGACCAGGTCCAGCAGCTGGGTGCGCACGGCGTAGCTGTCCGCCAGGCCTGCCTGCTTGCGTGCGCTGCGCGACAGCGTCTCGGCCGCGAAGATCGGCCGCTCGCGCTCGACGTCGTCGTTATCCGGCAGGTACTTGGCCTTGAGCGTCGTCCAGCGCGCATATTCTTCGGCCGGCATCACGTCGCGCAGCTGCGCGCCATCGGGATTCTTGCGCACCCCGATCAGGCTGGGCAACAGCGTGATCGTCTTGAAGAAGCCGGGTTTGGCCGACGCGCTTGGTGGCGACAGGTACTCCTGCGACGCCTTGATGACGTGTTCGACTTGCTGCGAACGCCACTGCATGTCCTTGGGCAGCGGCCCATACATGCCGAACACCCACAGCACGTGCTCGCCCTTCGCCACCTTCCACATCCCCGGACCGGGACGCTGCGCCACGACGTGGATCTGCTCCGGCGCCGGCTCCGGCTCGGTGGCGGCGGTGGAAGCAGCGGCCGGCTCGTGCGCCGGCACATCCGTCGATTGCGCCTGGGCAGGCGCGGCCAGCATGCATACGCACAGCAGAGGTAAGGCGAGTTTGCTCATGAAGACATCCGGTTGTGAATTTGCCAAAGCTTAAGCGATCCTGGTCGCATACAACCGGCCGTTACACGGATGTTTCAATTACATCTGCCACGCATATTGTGCATATGTCAGGGTTCGGAAGGCGGCTCCGGCACATCGGGTCGGTCGAGCAGTTGCTGCGCCAACTGCAGCCCCTCAACCATCACCGAAAACGCCTCGTGCTTGGTCGCTTCATCCGGCACGCGCAGCACGTACGACGGGTGATAGATCGTCACCACCCAGCTGTCGCCATGCCGCACCGGCCGTCCCAGCTTGTCCTTGAGGGTGACGGTCCCGGTCTGCAGCACCGACTTGAGCGCGGTCGCGCCCATGGCCACGATCACCTTCGGCTTGCGCGTGGCGATCTCTTTCTCGAGCCAGTAGTGGCAGGCCTCGATCTCTTTCTGCGCCGGCGTCTTGTGCAGGCGCCGCTTTCCGCGCGGCTCCCATTTGAAGTGCTTGACGGCGTTGGTGATATACACGCCCCTACGGTCCACGCCAGCTTGCGCGAACACGCGGTCGAGCAGCTTGCCGGCTGGGCCGACGAAGGCCTGGCCGGCCAGGTCTTCCTGGTCGCCCGGCTGCTCGCCGACGATCATGATGCGCGCATGATCCGGCCCGTCACCGCCGACTGCCTGGGTCGCATGCTCCCATAAGTCGCAGCGCCTGCATTCGTCGAGTTTCGATGGCTGGTCGCGCTCGGGCTGGGCCTTCTCGGCGGCAATCGGGATCGTGTTGCCCCGGCGCCGCCCCACCTCTTGCACTTGCCCGATGCGGCGCGCGCCCAGGCTGGCCTGGCTCACCAGCGACGGCACCAGCGCCCCCTCGGGCAGGTTCTTCCAGAAGCGCGATGGAATATGGCTGTTCATCACCTGCGTGTTCAGGCGCGCCGGGTTGAAGATGCTGCGGTAATAGGTCAGCCACAGCGCTTCGCCCGCATCATCAAGGTCGGCCGCGCTCGACATCAGCGGGCCGGTATTATGCAGGGTCTGGCCATCCCACAGCACGCTGGCGTCGGGCGTCGCAATCATCCAGCTCACCTTGCCCATGCGCGCGACAAAGTGTTCGGCCACTTGCGGCAGCACGTCGTGGGCCGGCTCGAACCAGGCCACGAAATGCGGCGCGCCGGCCTCGATCGGCCGTTCGCGAAAGCGGATATACGCATGCATATCGTGCACCTCGCGCCGCACGCCCTTGACCATCGTGTGCAGCCGCTGCCCATCCGGGTCGGCGGGCGATTGCACATCGTGCTCGCCCTGCTGCCAGCGCCAGATCACGCGGTACAAAAACGCCCAGCGGTCGTGGTCGCGATAGCAGGCGGCGCTCTGCAGCATCTCCATCAGCGAGCGCGGGACTTGCGGCCGCGCCGCGGTGGCGGGTAAAGGCGTTTGCTCCACTGCTGGCGCAGGGGTGGCCAGCAGGTCGGATTGCTGATGCGCTGCCCCATCGTGCGCAGCCGGCGTGACTGCCGGCGCACCCGAGAACAGGTCGGCGCCGGGCGCGCCCCAGGTCACCAATTCGGGCGCAATACCGGCGCGCAGCAGCTCACGCGCCACGGCGCGCCATTCAGTAAAGTTCGACACCAGCAGCGGCCGCCCCGCGCGCACGCTCGCCACCGCGGTGGCGGCGCTGACAGCGGGCGGCGGGACGGAGGTCATGCCGCCTGCAATTCAGGCCACAGGTTCATCTGCTGCGGCGCATCGGCCATGTGCTTGCGCAGCAGTTCTGAGCTGGTCCCGCCTTGCGCCGGTTTGTAGTCGGCGGTGACGACGAATGGCGCCAGCTTCTTGAGGCTGCAGCGCAGGCGCGATAAATCTTCCCAGCGGATGCGGCGCAGGCGGCGCAGGTCGACCAGGCGCTTGGCGTTGCGGATGCCGATGCCGGGAATGCGCGGGATCAGCGACGCATCCACGCGGTTCAGGTCCATCGGGAAGTGCTCGCGGTTGGTCAGCGCCCAGGCCAGCTTGGGATCGATGTCCAGCGCCAGGTTGCCAGTCTGCGGCATCAGTTCGCCGGCCGTGAAGCCGTAGCCGCGCAGCAGGAAGTCGGCCTGGTACAGGCGGTGCTCGCGCAGCAGCGGCGGCGGCGCCAGCGGCACGCTCTTGGGGCTTTGCGGGATCGGGCTGAACGCCGAGTAGTACACGCGCTTGAGTTTATAACTGCCATACAGCGTCTCGGCGGTGTTCAGGATGGTATGGTCGTCGCTGGCGTCGGCGCCGACGATCATCTGCGTGCTCTGGCCGGCCGGCGCGAAGGTAGGCGACTTCGGCTCCTCGGCCTTTTCATCGAGCTTGCGGCGGATCGAACCCATCGCCAGCTTGATGGTGTGGACGCTTTTTTCGGGTGCAAGGCGGGTCACGCTGTCATGGGTCGGCAGCTCGATGTTCACCGACAGGCGGTCGGCCCAGCGCCCTGCTTCTTCGATCAGCTTGGGATCGGCGTCGGGAATCGTCTTGAGGTGGATGTAGCCGCGGAACTGGTGCACCTCGCGCAGCTGGCGCGCCACGGCCACCAGTTGCTCCATGGTGTAGTCGGCCGACTGGATGATGCCCGAACTGAGGAACAAGCCGTCGATGTAGTTGCGCAGGTAGAAATCCTGGGTCAGCTTGACGACTTCGTCGACCGCGAACCGGGCGCGCGGCACATTGGAGCTGCGCCGGTTGATGCAGTACTGGCAGTCGTAAATGCAGAAATTGGTGAGCAGGATCTTGAGCAGCGAGACGCAGCGGCCATCGGGCGTATAGCTGTGGCAGATGCCCATGCCCGTAGTGGCGCCCAGGCCGTCCTTGCCCTCCGAGCCGCGTTTGGGCGCACCGCTGCTGGCGCAGGATGCGTCGTACTTGGCCGCGTCGGCCAGGATTTCGAGCTTGTCGTTGAGTTCCATTGGGCGCGCGTGACTGTATGGACATACAGTATAACGCGCACCACCTGTAGGCACGGTGCGTGTTCGCACCAGTGCACAGGTTTTGACGGTTCAAATGTGAGACATCAAACCGGCAGCTGCGTTAGCGCACCGGTTTGCCATCGAGGTCGACCACGGTCACCTCGCCCCAGCCCAGCGAGCGCACGCCAGCTTCGATCTTGCGCAGGTCGCCGATCACGATCCACAACGCTTCGTCCGGCTTGACGAACTTCGTGGCCGCCGCGACCAGTTGCGGTTCCGACAAGACGCGCACGCTCGATGCGTAGCGGTTCCAGTAGTCGTCCGCCAGCCCCAGGTTGACGCTGGAAAGCGCTGCGCCTTCCAGCGCGTCGAGCGTGGCGAAGCGGCCCGCGAGGCGCGAGGTCATATTGCGCATGATGCTCTGGTATTCGGTGCCCACCAGCGGACGCTCGCCGGCTACCCCGCGCACTTCCTTCGCCACTTCGCGCATCGCCTCGACTGTCTTGTCGGTCTGCACCGGCGCCAGCACATAGAACGGCCGCTGGCCGCGCACTTCGGGCAGGCGCGCGCTGGCGCCGTAGCTCCAGTGCTTTTCCAGCCGCAGGTTGCGGTTCAGGCGCGAGGTCGCGATGCCGCCGAAGTTCTGCATCACCGGCTCCAGCGCCAGGTCTTCCGGCTGGCCGGAAGCCAGCGACACGTGGGTCGCGACGATGGTCGATTGCGGCGCATCCGGCTTGTCGATCAGGATCACGCGCTTGCCTGCGGTGGCCGGGACCGACGCCATCTGCTTCGGCTTGGCGCTGCCGCCCTGCCAGCGGCCGAAGCTTGCTTCCAGCGCCGGCAGCAGCTTGTCCAGCGTGGTGTCACCGGTGACCACCAGCGTCGCGCTGCCGGGACGGAACCAGGCCGCATGCCAGGCCGCCAGGTCGGCTGCCTGCACACCCTGCACCGTGGTCTCGAAGCCCGACGCCGGCTTGCCGTAGGCATGCTGCGGGCCATACAACAGGCCCGGGATCAGGCGCAGCGCCAGGCTGCTCGGCTGCGCCTTCTCCTGGCCGATCTGGGCCAGCCGGCGTCCCTTTTGCAGCGCGAACTGGTCTTGCGGGAAGGCGGGGTTCAGGGCCACATCGGCCATCACGCCCAGCGAGGCGGCGAGATTGGCGCTGGTCGCTTGCAGGCGCACCAGCGACAGGTCGGGCGTGGTGGCCGTCGACAGGCGCGCACCCAGGTTTTCCAGTGCGTCCGACAAGGCAAACGCGTCGCGCGTCTTGCTGCCCTTGTCGAGCAGGTCGAGCGCCAGCGACGCCGTGCCGGCCGTGGCCGCGCTGTCGGATGCCGCGCCGGCGTCGACCGCCAGCGCCACATTGACGATCGGCGCCGAGTGGCGCTCCAGCAGCACGACCTTCAGGCCGTTCTTGAGTTGGGCGCGCTGCAGCGCCGGGAAGGCCACGTCGGGCGCCTCGCCCAGGCCGGGCAGCTGCTTGCGGTCGAGCGTCGACGCGGTCGCCGCCAGCTTCGCGGCCGGCTTGACGGTCATCGTGTAGTGGTGGCCGCGCAGCCAGCGCTGGCCGGCTTGCTGGACCTGGGCCGCAGTGGAGCCGGCAAACAGCTCGAGGCGGTCGAGGTAGGCGTCCGGCTTGCCGCCATAGGTCTGGCTCTCAGCCAGCACGTCCGATCGGCCGCCAAAGCCGCCCAGGCGCTCGATGCTGCGTGAGAAGTCGGCCAGCTCGCGGGTTTTCACGCGCGCCAGTTCGGCCGCAGTTGGCCCCTTGGCCAGCAGCTCAGCCAGCACGCGCTCGATCTCGCGTTCCACTTCCAGCGGATCGGCGCCGGGTTTGAGGGTCGCGACGATGTCGAAGGTGCCGCCCAGTTCACGGTCGTTGACATACGCCGCCACGCTCGTCGCCAGGCCCTTCTCGTAGACCAGGCGGCGGTCCAGCCGCGCGCTCTTGGAGCCGGCCAGCACCCCGGCCAGCAGGGTCAATCGCTGGCTGTCGGCGTCGCGCCAGCCGGCCACGTGCCAGCTGCGGTAGATGCGCACCTGCGGCACGTGGTCTTCCATCTCGTCGCGGATATCGCGCTCGAGCGCGGGGATCCATTGCTCGGTGCGCGGCAGCGGCGGGCCTGGCGGGATCGCGCCGAAGTACTTGTTCACCAGTTCGTAGGCACGTTCCGGCGTGATGTCGCCGGCCAGCGAGATCACCGCGTTGTTCGGGCCGTAATAGGTGCGGTACCACTCCTGGATGTCTTCCAGCGAGGCCGCCGCCAGGTCTTCCATGCTGCCGATGGTCGACCACGAATACGGATGCGAGTACGGGAACATCTTGGCCGCGATTTCCAGGCGCACGCGCCCATAGGGCTGGTTCTCGCCCTGGCGCTTCTCGTTCTGCACCACACCGCGTTCGCGCTCGAGCATCGCCTGCGAGATGTAGTTGCCCAGGAAGCCCATGCGGTCGGACTCCAGGAACAGCGTGCGCTCCAGCGCCGACGCTGGCACATCCTCGAAGAAGTTGGTGCGGTCGGTATTCGTGGTGCCGTTGCGGTTGTTGGCGCCCAGGTCGTCCATCGCCTCACGGAAGCCGTGCGGGTAATTCTCGGAGCCGTTGAAGAAGAAGTGCTCGAACAGGTGGGCGAAGCCGGTCTTGCCGCGCTTCTCGTTGCGCGAGCCGACGTGGTACCACATGTTCACGCCCACCACCGGCACGCTGCGGTCGGTGTGCACCAGCAGGGTCAGGCCGTTGGGCAGGACGAACTTCTTGTGGTCGATGGCGTAGGCCTGGCGGTCGAACGCGACCGGTTTGGCGCTCGGTGCGGCATGGGAAGGCAGGACGGCACAGGCCGCGAGGCCCAGCATGACGGGCAGGATCAGCTTCTTCATTGGCGTGGATGACGGGGGATGATGACCCGTCAACGTTACAACAATCGCTGCGCCTGCGCCAGTAGCTGAGGGTCCATGGTGGCCGCGATGCGTTTCAGGTAAGCGCTGGCCGGCGCCACGCCGGCGCTGCCGGCGCGGTGCAGCCAGGCATAGGCCTCGACCGCATCGCGCTGGGCGCCCTGTCCACTCGCATACATCACGCCAAGGTTGAACTGGGCCCGCGCATGGCCCTGGCGCGCGGCGCACAGGTACCAGAAATGCGCGGCTTCGTAGTCGACCTCGACGCCCTTGCCGCAGTCATAGCGCAGCCCCAGTTCGAACTGGGCCAGCGCGTGCTTGTGGTCGGCCGCTTTATGAAACCAGTCGGTGGCTTCGACCGGGTCGCCCGCATCCAGGCGGTCGAGCAGCGCGCCCACCATATACTGGGCCGGCGCGTAGTCCTGGCTGGCCGCGCGCCGGTACCAGGCCAGCGCCTGCAGGCTGTCCTGCGCGACGCCGTTGCCGGCCTCGTAGCGCAGGCCGAGGTCGAACTGCGCGCGCAGGTGGCCCTGCTCGGCCGCCTTGCGGTACCAGTCGGCCGCGGCGACCTGGTCCTGCTCGACGCCGGTGCCCGCATCCAGCAGCTGGCCCAGGTGGTACTGGGCCGCCGGCAGTCCCTGCTCGGCGGCGCGCCGGTACCAGCTGGCCGCCTGCGCCACATCCGGCGCCACGCCCTGGCCATGCTCGTAGCGCATGCCGAGGGTGTCCTGGGCGCCGGCATGGCCCTGCGCTGCAGCGCGCCGGTACCAGCTCAAGGCCAGCGCCTCGTCGCGTGGCACGCCGTGCCCGGTGTCATGGATCAGCGCGAGATTGAACTGCGAGCTGGCGTGGCCTTGCGCCGCGGCGCGCCCGTACCACAAGATCGCCTGCTGGCTATCCTGGGCCACGTCCTGCCCCTTGTCATGGCGCAGGCCGAGGTTGAACTGGGCTTGCGCGTGGCCCTGGCTGGCCGCCTTGCGCATCCAGTCCAGCGCCTGCGCGGCGTCGCGCGCCACGCCCTGGCCGGCGTCGTAGCGCAGGCCCAGGTTGTACTGCGAGCGCGCATAGCCCTGCTCCGCCGCGCGCCGGTACCAGGCCAGCGCCGTTTCCTGGTCCTGGGCCACGCCCTTGC
>Ga0265797_10010174_pt1 | contig 12026 bp, 10 predicted proteins | sample P2T30metagenome_FD_192433 | JGI IMG/M metagenome (GOLD analysis project Ga0265797, IMG submission 192433) | Plant litter microbial communities from East Loma Ridge, Irvine, California - P2 T30 | ecosystem: Environmental > Terrestrial > Plant litter > Unclassified | place: USA: California... | reverse complement strand
CATCACCAGCGGCCCCGACCTCGGCGAGATTCACCGCCTCGTCGACCGGCACAAGCCCGACGTGCTCTTCATCGGCCCGCTCTACAAGCTCGTCCCCGGCGCGATCACGAACGACGACGACGCCTCGCCGCTCATCGTCGCCCTCGACAGCCTCCGCGAGCGGAACCTCGCCCTCGTCATGGAAGCGCACGCCGGCAAGGCCACCGACGGCGGCGGCAACCGGAACCTCGCCCCCCGAGGCTCCTCGGCCCTGCTCGGCTGGCCCGAGTTCGGCCTCGGTATCCGACCGGACGCCGACTACCCCAACTTCGTCGACGTCACCCGCTGGCGCGGAGACCGCGACGAGCGCGGGTTCCCAGCCAAGATGATGCGAGGCACCCGCTGGCCATGGGAACCCTTCGACGCCAACTACCAGCCAACCCACTAGGAGAACCCCATGTCAGACCACACCCCCAACCCCTCGATCATCCCGCCCCGCACCCCGCGCCCCGCGACCACGATGCCGTCGTCTCGCCCCGCACAGAGCACGGTCGTCGTCGAGCAGAACACCTACTTCACCGTCACCCCCTGGACGGTCACGATCCAGTCCCGCGCCGCGACGCCCGAGGCCGCGATCCGCGAGCTTCGCCGCCAGGCGACCGTCGCGATCGCGCAGCTCGAGGCCGTGATCGCGCTCGAGGCGCTCGGGGACCCGTCGTGAGTGTCGACGGGATCGACGACCTCGGCATCGACCGCACCGACTCGACCATCCAGCCCTCCGGCATGACGCTCGAGCGCGCACTCGCCATCGCAGTCGGGGCCAAGATGCGCTCCCCCGGCATGACGGAAACCCAGGACCGCAACGCGGAGCTCGTCCGCGACGGTGTCGCCGAAGGTCTCACCGACCCGCAGCTCGTGCGCAAGACCGGTATGACCCGGTGGCAGATCATGGGGCACCGCAAGCGCCTCGGCCTGGAGCAGAACTACGCGCGTCCCAACGAGCTCGACTGGAACTCAGGCGAAGGGCGCGCGTACGCGAAGCAGATCGACGAGATGGACCGCAACGGCTTCCCCCCGCGTGACATCGTCGCCCGCACCGGGCTCGCCGAGGGGCAGGTCAAGTTCCAGCTCAGGCTCAGTAGGAAGCGGCGCGCAGAGAAGGACAAGCGCCGCGCCCGCCGGCAGGCGAAGCGCAGCGCCGATGCCGCCTGAGCGCGCTGAGATTCGTAGGAGCAGCCTTTTAGATGAACTTCTGGAACTGTTCGGCCGAACCGCGGGAGCCGCGGAGGTGGAATGGTTCCGTCGCATGATGGAAAGGCTCGGTCCAGCAGCCCTCACTCCCCGCTTGCCAGAGAGGGCTAACCCACTACGCGTATGGGGTGATTTTCCGGCCCCCCTCGACTCGGGGGCCACGCTTCCCGTTATGCTCGCCTACGACGGGCTACTCCCCTCGTGCTGGCCGACCGCCAAGGCCATCCAGCACCACCGCATCACACATCACGCAAGCACTTCGCTTGCACCACAGAGAGAGACACGACATGGCTGACAAGCCCACCTTCGAGCCCACCAACAACCAGCTCACCCGGGCCTGGGCGCTCGACCAATCCCGCAAGGCGATCGCCGGCGGCACCGGTGCCGGATTCGGCGGCCTGGTCGGAGGCACCTCCGCCCCGGTCAAGAACGTCGGCAACCTCATCCAGCTCGCCGAGTGGCTCATCGACGGCCTCGGCACCGACGAGGCCGAAGCGGCCGACGAGGCCCAGACAAGCAACCCCTTCGACGATCCCTTCATCCACGCGCGGGACGCCATCCTCAAGGCCCAGATGTCGATCGGGAACAAGCTCCTCGTCGCGGCCGACTTCGACGGCCTCCTCGAGCTCGACGACGACGCGCGCGCCGCGCTCTTCGAGGAGGCCCGCCAGTCCCTCGATGCGCTCCCCGCGGCCCTCGAAGCTCACCGAGGACAGCACGAGTTCGCACACGCGCTCCGCGACGTGCTGCAGGGAATCTTCGCGACTGACGGCGATGACGCCCAGGGCGAAGAGGCTCAGCCGGCGGCAGACGAGCCCGTCGCCGACGGCTACGACTCGTGGGCCGCCGCCGACGTGGAGCACGCGCCGGCGACGCCCCCCTTCGCGGAAGAGGAGGAGGCGAAGCACGAGGACGAGGTCCAGCGCGACGTCGCCGCGCAGCCCGAGGACGAGGCGAAGTAATGGCCGGAGAGACCACGATCACCGTCGTCGGCAACCTGACCAGCGACCCCGAGCTCCGCTACACGCAGAACGGGCTCGCCGTCGCGAACTTCACCGTCGCGTCGACCCCGCGCACGTTCGACCGCCAGAAGAACGAGTGGGTCGACGGCGAGCCGATGTTCCTCCGCGCTTCCGTGTGGCGCGAGTTCGCCGAGCACGTCGCAGCGTCGCTGACCAAGGGAGCTCGGGTCATCGTGCGCGGCAACCTCAAGCAGCGGTCGTACGAGACGAAGCCCGACGCCGGCGGGAAGACCGAGAAGCGCACCAGCTTCGAGCTCGAGGTCGACGAGATCGGCCCCTCGCTCCGCTACGCCACCGCCGAGGTCACCCGGACCTCGTCGAGCGGCAGCCGCGCCGTGGGTGGCGAGCAGACGTACAAGACGCCCGAGGATGCCGCGCGCGCCGCTCAGCAGAACCAGGGCGGCCAGCAGCAGGGGCAGGCCGCCTGGGGTCAGCCCGGACGCGGAGCGTCCAACGAGGAGCCGTGGGGCAGCCCGCCCCCCGGCGGCACCTACAACGACGAGACCCCCTTCTGAGAGAGACGACCATGGAACAGATCAACAAGCGGCTCCTGAACTGGGCGTCGATCCTCGACCCCCAGACGCGCGAGCAGGCGGAGAAGACCTCCCGTCTCCCGTTCATCCACCCCTACGTCGCGCTCATGCCCGACGCGCACCTCGGCAAGGGTGCGACCGTCGGCTCGGTCATCCCGACCGTCGGCGCGATCATCCCGGCGGCCGTCGGCGTCGACATCGGATGCGGCATGATCGCCGTCCGCACCCAGTGGAACGAGCGCGCCTTCCGGGCGCTCGTCGGCGACCTCGGCCGCCTCCGCGAGGGAATCGAGGCGGTCATCCCGATGTCCGTCGGGACGAACAACACGGAGGTGTTCGCCCAGCACACCGCCGACCGCCTGGCCGATCTGAGCGTGAAGGCCGCCGAGGCCGGCTTCGATCCGCACGACTATCACAAGGGGTGGGGCCTGCAGCTCGGAACGCTCGGCTCCGGCAACCACTTCATCGAGGTGTCCGTCGACGAGGAGGACCGCGTCTGGCTCTTCCTCCACTCCGGCTCGCGCGGCGTCGGCAACAAGATCGCCCGGCACCACATCAACATCGCGCGCGACCTCGCGCAGCAGTGGCACATCAGCTTGCCGCACCCCGACCTCGCGTACCTCGTCGAGGGGACCCGCGAGTTCGACCAGTACATCGCCGAGCTCCGATGGGCGCAGCATTTCGCGCTCCTGAATCGCGAAGAGATGATGGACCGGGTCATCGGCGTCGTCGAGAAGATGGCGGGCCCCGTCGTCATCAGCGAGGCGGTGAACTGCCACCACAACTACACGGAGCAGGCTCACTTCTCCGGCAAGGACGTCTGGCTCTCCCGCAAGGGCGCGATCGACGCCTCCACCGGCACGCTCGGGCTCATCCCCGGCTCCATGGGGACCCGCAGCTACGTCGTGGTCGGGAAGGGCAACCCGACGTCGCTCTACTCCGCGCCCCACGGTGCCGGCCGCGAGTACAGCCGGTCGGCCGCACGGAAGACGTTCACCCGTGAGCAGCTCCGAGAAGCCATGACCGGTATCGAGTTCCGCGACACGGACGCGTTCATCGACGAGATTCCCGCGGCCTACAAGCCGATCGACGTCGTCATGGACGACGCCAAGGACCTCGTCACGGTGAAGCACACCCTCCGCCAGATCGTGAACGTGAAGGGCGACTAGTGGCACCCGGCCTTTACCGCTCCGCCCCCGCGATCCGCGGCGAGTGGGGCCCCGCCGGAGGCACCGACCGCAGCAGCAGTCGGTGCCTCCGGGCGTGCTGTTGGACGCCCCTCGGGCACTCCACAGTCCGCGACAACCTGCCCGACAAGCACCCCGACGCCTGCCGGTGCCACCCCAAGGAGAAATCATGAAAGAGCGAATCGCCCACCTGAAACGCGAGCTTCTCACGCGCCGGATCAGGTACTGGGCCAGCTTCATCGGCATGATCGCCATGTGGGCTCTCGCGGTCCTGAGCTGGGGATTCATCATCGTCTTGCCCGACGGGTTCGACGTGACCGGGTTCGTCGAGGTGCTCGCGACCGCGGTGTTCGTGCTCGTGGTCCGCCTCTACACGCGGACCCAGACCTTCTCGCAGCAGCGAGCCCACATCACGATCATCAAGCTGAACCTCCAGTCCCTCAAGCTCTGGGAGTCGAAGGCGTGATCGACTGGTTCCTGGCGTACTGGCCGGGTATCGTGATCGTGATGTTCCTGACGATGGCCGCGGTCTGCGCGTTCATCGACTACAGGATCGAGAAGCGCGATCGTGATCGCGGCACGCCAGGAGGCCACACAGATGACCGATGACCCGATGCTCACCGCGATCGAGAACCTCACCAAGGCGAAGAGCCCGAAGGTGATCCAGTCAAAGAACGGCATCTCGTGCGTCTCGCAGCCTCGGCAGGATTCGCTCCTCGAGCAGCTCCGCGACGCGGTCGCCGGCGGCATCATGGGCCACGCGAACAGCTCGGACAGCTCAGGCAAGTGGCCGATCAACGCCGGGGCGCTCACGCTCTACACCGAGCTCGAGGAGGCCGCCGGTCAGTGGCACTACGAGCTGACTGGCACCCCGTCGCACCTCTATCCGGAGACGAACCTCTCCGAGTGGTACCTGGCCCTCACCAAGGCGCGCGCCGCCGACAACGTCACCGACGAGCACGAGGCCCGCGCCCTTCGCTCGCTCCGCGGCTGGGCCGCACGCATCACCGCGATGTTCGACCCGCCCGCACGCCTGGAGCTCACCTACCGCGTCCAGGTTCTCGTCGTCGACCGGCGCACCGGGCTACCGGCTTCCTGGGCCGACGGCACACCGCGCTTCCGCTGGGAGACGCGGCCGGCCCCGTGCCCCGCGTGCCACGAGTCGTTCGCCTTCGACCCCAGCACGGGCGACCAGATCGCCGCGCTGATCGTCGAGTACCGGCGCAGCGAGGGCGAGAGCGCGCTCAGCTCAGCGACCGCATCGTGCCGGTTCTGCGAGCGGTCCTGGAGCGGCGAGTTCGAGATGCGCGTCCTTCGCTCCGAGCTCGACGAGATGGACGGCGCTCTCGACCCAGGAATGGCACCCGCGTGAGGTAGGATCACCCTCACACGGCAGCTCTCTGCCTGTAGGCCCGCCGAGTCGATCCGGCCGGAGCCCTAACCCCGGCACTCCCCCACTCTCTCGGGGATGAGTGCCGGGGTTTCCTCATGCCCCCGACCTAGGAGACCTCACCCCATGGCAGACCCCAGCGAACTGACCTACGGCACGATCACCGGCCGCATGGTCTCCGTGATCCGCGACCGCGTGCTCGAGACCGACGCCGACGCGGACTCGTTCCCCGACATCGTCCCCGTCACCGGCAACGTCACCTTCACCCCGAGCATCAAGAGCCTCGCCGTCCGCACGGCGGCCGAGCCCTTCATCGCGGTGCTCCGGCCCATCACCGCGACACTCGACGCCACCGGCCTCCTCAACCTCGACGGCACCCCCGGCGTCCAGCTCGTCGCCACCGACAACCCGAACGCCGACCCGATCGACTTCACCTACTCGGTCAGCTTCGAAGGTCTCTCCGACACCACCGGACCGATCGAGTACCAGCGGTTCAGCATCCGCGTGCTCGGTGGCGAGGTCGTCAGCATCGGGAAGCTGGCTCCCGTCCCCACCGGCGGCGGCACCACGATCGTCGCCGACCCGTACGCCGTCGACGCGCTCAAGAAGTACGTCGACGACCTCTTCGCCAACGGCGGAGGTGGCGGCGGCGGTGGCACAGTCGACCTCACCGCCCGCGGTGCGGCCGAGGCGGCCCGTCAGCTCGCCGAGGGGCGATACCTCCTCCCCGCGAGCGGAATCCCGCTCGAGGCCATCTCCCAGGCCGCCATCGACGAGCTGCAGAGCACGGCCGAGACGAAGGTCTCCGTCGGCGAGTTCAACTTCGGAGGATGCTCGGCCGGGACCTCGTTCGGCCAGGGCACGAGCGCAGTTCGCGTTCCGTTCGAGTTCACGGTCACGCCTCGCCGCTACCGGATCAGCTTCGAGAACTACGTCGGCCTGGACGACTACTCGGCCGAGAACGCCATCCCGGTGACGCTCGGCGGCGTCTACGTCGGAGCGGAGAGCCAGACCAACCTCTACCCGTACCAGTACGACGAGACCCCGGACCTCATCGGCACCGGCGGCGCGCTGAACCTCAACACCAAGGTCGTCACCGACTGGATCACGCCCACGGAAGACCTCAAGGGCGTGCCCCAGCTCCTCAGCTACCAGCTCAGCACCGGCCAGGCGTCGACCTGGGTCGGCGTCAGCTACGGCACCCACGCCCAGGTGACCTACGACCAGAGCCGGGTCGCGGACCTCAACACCTCGGGCGACTGGTACTCGGCACCGATCCCCCTCGCCGTCAAGATCGAGTTCGAGTTCGACGACACCGGCGTGACGAAAGTGCTCGGCCTCGGCGACTCGATCATGGACGCCTGGGCCGCGGTCCAGGATGCAGGGTGGGTGGGCCAGCTCACCGGGTTCATGCAGAACTGGGCTCGCAACACTGGCGGGACCGTCGCCGTGAACGCCTTCGGGCAGGCCGCCGTCCGCCACTACGCCGCCAGCTCGACGAAGTGGGGTCGGATCAACCCTGACCTCGACATCGACGTCGTCGTGCTCTCCCTCGGAGCTAACGACATCGTCGGTGGCTACTCCCTGGCCGACACTCAGGCCGGCATCCTGTCGATCATCGGCACGATCAAACAGCGGTACCCCGGGACGCGCATCTACCTCGTGAACTGCATCCCCCTGGGTAGCGACGAGGACGGGCTCTACGAGCAGCGCGAAGCGTTCAACGCCTGGCTCGGCACCCTGAGCAGTCGAGTCATCGACGGCATCGTCGACACCTCCGGCATCGAGATGGTGGCATGGGCGAGCCGGCCTATGGACCCCCGATTCCTCAGCCGAGACGGCCTCCACCCGAACCCCCGGGCGCACCGCGTCTTCGACGTTCCGTTCGTCTGAACACACACCGAACAACCATAGAACGCCCCGCCTCGATCCTGAGGCGGGGCGTTCTGCATCCCGACCCAGAAGGGCCCCCGCATGGCTGACAGCCTCACCTATGGCCAGGTCGTCGGTCGCTTCGTCGCGATCGTCGGCGACCGACCGACAGACCTCGACCTCTACCCCGACCTCCTGCCGCTCACCGGCACCATCACGTTCACGCCGCAGGTCTCCTCCACCCTCCTGCCGACGATGCAGCCGTCGCCCGCCATCGCGCTCCTCCGCCCCATCGAGGCCGTGCTCGACCGTGAGGGCTACGTCTCGCTCAACGGCAAGCGCGGCGTCTTCCTGCCTGCCACCGACAATCCCGCGTTCGGCGTGAGCGACTTCACCTACACCGTGAGCTTCGATGGTCTCCGGGCCGAGGGGTCTCGTGTGCGATACGCCCCCTTCTCGTTCCAGGTCCGAGAGGGCGAAGTCGTGGACCTCGCAACGATCGCACCGGTCCCCATCAGCGAGGGCAGCGTGCTCGTGCCCGACGTCGAGCGGCTGACTGTCCTGGTCAACTCGGCCGAGGAGCGGCTCCGCGCCTACATGGAACAGGAGCTCGCCGAGTACGACGGCGTGCCCGGGCCTCAGGGCCAGTCGGCGTACGCAGAGTGGCTGACCCAGGGCAATAGCGGATCGTTCTACGCGTTCCTCGAGACGCTCCGTGGCCCGAAGGGCGATCCGGGCGCGAAGGGCGATCCCGGTGCGAAGGGCGACCCCGGGGAGTCCTACAACGCGCCGGACGGTCAGCTCGTCGTGACAGTCGATGGCATCACGAAAGCGTTCACCGATCGTGGCGTGTGGGACTCCCTCTCGCTCCACTACGCGAGCAAGACGAAGCTGAATATCTACGACTTCGGCGGTGTCGACGCGCTGACCTCGGCGTTCGGCCCTGTCTCCGCCCAGGACGCCGTCGATAGCTGCATGGCCAAGGCGGAAGAGATGTCCGCCGGCGGCGACGGCGTCATCGTCACGATCCCCTACGGCGCGATCAATGCGACGATCCGGGTCAAGTCCAGCTTCATCCACTTCGAGGGGCCGGGCTCGCTCCTCGATGGCGAGCTCCTCTATCAGCCCGAGGAGGTCAACAAGCTCACGCGCTTCTACAGCTCCGTCCTCGGCATGGGGTTCCGCTCGAGCAATCCCGCGAACAAGCGCACGGGCGGCATCCGGATCATCGGAGGCGCGTTCATCCGCATCCAGCGATGCAAGTTCCAGGACGTCGAAATCGGAGTCCACCTCGACACCTGGACGGGCCTCGCTGGCCAGCAGATCAAGACCGTCGACGTCGACCACAACGACTTCATCAACGTCGACTACAGCCTCAAGTCGACGAACCGCGCCGGGGCCACCTGGGATGCGATTGCCGACTCGATGTTCACCATGAACATCTCCCGGCACTCGTACCTGACGCACGTGCACCTCGACGGCTGTGACGGCTTCGCGGTCTACGACAACACCCTCTTCTCCGTGGGCTACGGCAGCACCGACAAGTACCACCAGCAGATGAAGCTCGACGCCGTCTACGTCGGCCCCAACTCGAACTTCTTCAAGATGCGAGGCAATCAGGTCTTCGAGGCTGGCTACTCGGGCCTCCACCTCGACCGAGTTCGCAACGCTCAGGTTCAGGCCAACGAGTTCGTGTGGTGCGGGCAGGTCAGTCAGGTGCCGACGATCCGAGTCAACACCGATGCCACCATCACGACCGGCGCGATCCTCATCGACGGCAACATCATCGACGAGTGCACGCAGCACGGCATCGGGGTGGTCGGCAACGGCAACGCCGGCAACGTCAGCATCCCGGACACCAACCTGATCCGCCTCTACCGCGACACTCTCCGGAACGTCTACGTGGGGCCGGTGCCGATCGTCACGAACGACATCGCGCGCATCTTCGTGGCGAGCACGGTCTCGACGCCGCCTCGGATCAACATCAGCCAGATGCCGAGGGCGGGCCGCCAGGGCGTCGTCGCGATCAAGGGGATGTACTCGGTCGCGCGCTCTCAGGCGCACCAGGACAACTACGAGACCACGATCGCGTTCACGAAGCTCGTGATGAACGGCTCCGCGACGACGACCGGCGTACTCAGGTCCACGGCCGACACCCCGGACTCCAACGCCTTCGTCGGCAAGGTCCGAGTCATCATCAAGAACTACTTCGACGGGCCGAACTCGGCACCTCGCATGGCTCGCTACGAGTTCACTGTCGCGGCGGCCGGGACGGCGAAGACCATCTCGAACCTGCAGACGGCCGGCCTTACCGGCGCGTCGACGGACGGCGGCAACCCCGCCTTCGTCTTCACCATCACCTCGTCAGGCACGCTCATCGCCACCCCTCAGGGCGCGACCGGCAGCTCCGGGATGAACTTCGAGATGAGCCTCACCGCCACCGAGGCGGTGCAGGTCAGCTACACCACCGCCGAGTTCAACGCGCTGGCCCTGGCCAACCCGTTCTAGCTCGACCCCCGAGGGGCGACGCCACGCGGCGTCGCCCCTCCCTGACTCTCAGAAACGAGCCACCATGGCAGACATCCTGACCTACGGCCAGGTCGTCGGTCGCTTCATCGCGATCGTCGGCGACAAGCCGACCGACCTCGACGACTACCCCGACATCGTGCCCCTCACGGGCAGCGTGACGCTCACGCCGCGCATCGAGGCGGCCCTGCTCCCCGGGCATCAGAGCGGCCCCCTGACTGCCATCGCGCGCCCCATCCAGGCGCAGCTCGACTCCCAGGGCTACATCTCCCGCAACGGCGTCCGAGGCGTCTACGTCGTCGCGACCGACAACCCTGCCATCGGGGTCACCGACTTCACCTACCTCGTCAGCTTCGAGAACCTCCGCAGCGAGGGCGCGCTCGTGCGCTACCCCTCGTTCAGCATCACCGTCAAGGCCGGCGACGTCATCGACCTGGCACTCGTCGCCCCCGTGCCCGTCAGCGACGGGGCCGTCCTTGTCCCCGACGTCGCTCGGATCAACGAGCTCGTCGGAGCCGCCGAGGTGCGCCTCTTCGCGCGCCTCGAGGCGGAGCTCGAACAGTACGACGGTGTGCCCGGCCCCGAGGGTAAGTCGGCCTACCAGGGGTGGCTCGCCGCCGGCAACGTCGGCAACTTCGATGCGTTCTTGACGACGCTCCGCGGCCCCAAGGGAGACGTTGGCCCGCGGGGTGAAGTTGGCCCGCGGGGCGACCGCGGGCCGGCCGGGCTGTCTGCCTACGAGGCATGGCTCGACGCCGGATTCTCCGGCACCTTCGGGGACTACCTGGCTTCGATCAAGGGTCTGCCCGGCGAGAAGGGCGAGATGGGGAGCCCTTATGCACCGCCGGATGGTCAGCGTGTGGTCACCGTCTACTCGGCAGATGGCCAGGTCTCCGATCCGGTAGCCGCCGCCGGCTTCGACTCCAGATATCTCCGGAAGGGCGAGGTCTCGTTCAACATCTGGGACTACGGCGCGCGTCCGCAGAACCTCGACAACACGGCATTTGTCCAGGCGGCGATCATGGACGCGTTCAACGCCGGCGGCGGCAAGGTGCTCGTCCCGCCGGGCCTGTACCGGGTCGCTGGGATCAACCAGCCAGACTTCGTCCAGCTCGAGGCGACAGGTGGTGCCCTGACTCGGTTCGGAAAGGGTGACGTCCGCGGTGCGGCGCGGTTCATCCGAACGGTCGGGAGCACGGCCGCGTACACCTGGCGAATCGCGGGGCACGGCTCCGTGCTGCATAACGTCGAAATCGACGGAGACGGGCAGGCGTACCGCGGCCTGATCGTCAGCGGCTTCGAGCTCACTCTCGACACGGTTCGGGTCATCAACTGCAAGGCGATCGGGATCGACGTCGAGCGAGCGAACAACACCCGCTGGCGAGACGTCTACGTCGACAACTGTGGAACGAAGACCGAGTACGCGATGAAAATCTGGTCGAAGACCGGAGCATCGGGTGGCATCTCGAACGAGACGAACACGGTCGACATCTACGGCCTCACCATCGAGCGCAGCGCGAACGGCGCACTCTCGATCGCGGAGGGCACCGACGCCCAGGCGTGGGCCGAGTTCCTCCGCATCTTCGCCCTCCACATCGAAGCTCCCGTCGACAATGGTGGCCAGGCGAATGACGTCGCCCTGCTCGCCATCGGCAACGTCCGCAGCCTCGACCTCATCGCGCCGTTCATCTACGGCGGCCCCGGCCCGCTCATCAGCCACAACCAGACCGTGAACCGCGGCTCCGGTGCCAACGGCGGTGTGCGGATCGTCGCCGGACAGCTTTTCGGCAGCGACGCGAGCGCCGGCGTCGTGCCCGCGACGCCCACCCTGGTCAGCCTCCTGGCCGGCGACAACTTCGCGCTCGAGGGCACGAAGCTGGATCGCTACACCGGCTCGCCGGTCATCGTCGCAGCAGGGTATGGCCCCCGCTTCTTCGTCTCGGCGGACACGACGATGTCGAGCGGCACGATCCAGGATGCCAGGGCTACCTCGACGCTCTACAACGTCTACGGCGACCTCCGGGTCGAAGGCACGATCCGGTCTGGCCGCCCAGTCGTCAGCGTGGTCCGCGACGCCGCGCGAGTCGCATCGACCACCCCGAACAACTGCAGTGACACGCGGGGCACCGTCTTCTTCCAGGGCGGAGCGGCCACCGCCGGCGCACTGTTCACGATCAACTTCGCGAAGGCACACCGGGTGCAGCCCTCGATCGCGGTCACTCCGAAGAACGAGCTCACGGCGGGACTGAACCTCTACGCCGCCGTC
>Ga0265797_10010173_pt1 | contig 12027 bp, 9 predicted proteins | sample P2T30metagenome_FD_192433 | JGI IMG/M metagenome (GOLD analysis project Ga0265797, IMG submission 192433) | Plant litter microbial communities from East Loma Ridge, Irvine, California - P2 T30 | ecosystem: Environmental > Terrestrial > Plant litter > Unclassified | place: USA: California... | reverse complement strand
CGGTCGGCGTGCGCGGAAACAGCGCCTTGCGCCTTTCCTTGTCATGGGCGAAACCACCCGTGGCCAGCACCACGCCACGGCGGGCATGGATGCGTACCCGGCCTTTGGCGGTTTCCACTTCCGCACCGGTGACGCGCTCGTTCTGCTGCACCAGCCGCACCGCAGGGGCGCTGGGCCACAGCAGTACGCCAAGGTCTTCGGCGGATTTGGCCAACCGCGCGATCAGCGCCACACCATTGACGAGGTGCGTCGCCCGACCTTTGAGCGCAAGCCCGAGCAAATGCGCACCGAAGCGCCGCGCCACATGCAGGGCCGAGCGCCAGGAGCGCGTGACGCTGAGAAAGGCGGCAAGGTCCGGCCCCGCCATGATCGGCATGCCAAGGACGGAGGTTTCACGCATTGTGCGGCGCAGCCGGGGCAGGAGCTTGCCCAGGGTATAGGCACTGATCGGCGCGGCAATGACCGAGCGGCCGCCCGTTCCGGCGCCGGGGGTGTCGCCATGGATATCGGCAATACCGTTGCCGTCGGTGAACTGTAGCGCTGTGTGCTGCTCGAAGAACCCAACCATCTCGGGTGCCGCCTTCAGGAAAGCATCGATCCGGGCAGGGTCGAAGCGGTCGCCCAGTTCATGTTCAAGGTAGCGGCGGGGTTCGCCCGGTTCTTCCACAATGCCGGCGCGACGGGCCAAGGGGTTGCAAGGCACCCACATCCAGCCGCCAGACCAGGCACTGGCGCCGCCCAACACGTCATCCTTCTCCACCACGATGACTTTCAAGCCATGCCAAGCGGCAGTGACTGCCGCAGCCAGGCCTCCGGCGCCCGACCCAATCACTAGCAGGTCGCACTCCACAACGGGAACGGGGTGAGGAAGGCTTGGCATGAATCGCTCCACAGGCTTGTTATTTATTGGAACCTTGTTCCAGAATTGTACGAAGCGATGCCGTTTCGCGCCAAGCCTACGTTTGATAAAACCGGGCGAAGATCGCACACGCGGCGAACCCTCCCTACAATCGCTACTTTTTGCAAAGGGCCCGTTATGGCCGGAAGTCAGATCGAACGCGCCTTCAGCTTGCTGGAGCAACTCACCCGCGTACCCGGCGGCCTGCCGTTGCAAGCGCTGGCCGATGAAGCGGGCATGCCCAAAAGCGCCGCCCACCGCCTGCTCGCCGAGCTTGGCCGGCTGGGGTATGTGCGGCAGAACCCTGAGAGCCTGCGCTACCTGCTGACGACACGGCTGGTGGCGCAAGGGTTCCGCTACCTGGGCCACAGCGGCGTGGATATCGTGCAGCCCATTCTGGATCGCTTGGCTGAACACACGGGCGAATTGATACGTCTGGGTGTGGTGGAAGGTACCCGGCTGACCTGGCTGGCCAAGGCACAGGGCGCGAGGGCAGGCTTGCGCTACGATCCGGACATGGGCCGCGAGGCGCCATTGTTCTACACCGCCTCGGGGCATGCCTGGCTGGCCACATTGTCGGATGAAGACGCGTTGACACTGGTAAAAGCCCAAGGCATTGCCGCGCCAGAAGGTTTTGGCCCCAATGCGCCGCGCAGCCTCGACGCTTTGCTGGAGCGCCTGCGCCTGGCCCGTACGTTGGGCTACGCCTGGGTGATGGAAAGCTCGGCCGTTGGCATGTCTGCACTGGGCGTCGCCGTGCGCCATCCAGCCACCGGCACCACGCTGGGGGTATTGAGCGTAGCGGGGCCCACCGCTCGTTTGCCCGAAGCCCGACTTCATGAAATCGCACCGGCGGCGATGACCGCGGCGTTGGAGCTCGCGGAGGCCAGCCCGGCGTCCGAATGGTTTCAATAACAACAAGGCTTGTATTGATACTGGAACTGCGTTCTAAATAAATGGAACTGGCATCGGTGGCTCATCATGACGCAACGTAGTATTTCCCTGGCGGCACTTACCGTGCTGGAGCTCTCACCTGTCGAAATGGTCGAAGTGGCGGCCCAGGCCGGCTACACCCATGTAGGGTTGCGTACAGAGCCTGCCACCGCCGAAGAGCATCACTTCCCCCTGCTGGCAGATACCGGCCTGCGCCGGGCAACGCTCAAGCGGCTGCAAGACACCGGGATCAAAGTGCTGGACATCGAGATCCTGCGCCTGAAGCCCCACACGAACGTTGCCGACTTCGAACAGCACTTGGCCTTCGGTGCCGAGTGCGGTGCCACGGAGCTGCTGGTGGCCGGCAACGACCCGGACCTTTCGCGCTGCGCTCAGCGCTTTGGTGAGCTGTGTGAACTGGCCCGGCCCTACGGTATACATCCACATCTGGAATTCATGCCCTGGACGGATGTTCCCGACCTTGCCACCGCCGTAAACGTGGTTCAGCACGCCGGCCATGCCAATGGCTGCATCCTGGTAGACGCCTTCCATTTCAATAGGTCGCGTTCGCGGCTGTCGCAACTGGAACAGTTATCCCCAAGCCGTTTGCGCTACGCTCAGCTGTGTGACGTTGCCGGGCCGGTGCCGGACGATATCGAGCGGATCCTCTTCGAGGCGCGGCATGAGCGCTGCCTGCCGGGGGAGGGCGACTGCGATCTGGTTGGGCTGCTCAAGGCCTTGCCACCGGATATCCCGCTTAGCCTGGAAATACCCACTCGCCGCCTGATGGAACAAGGGGTGAGCGCGCTGGAGCGTGCCACTCGGGCATTGGAAGCCACTTACCGCGTACTGGAACGCCTTTGACCCCATGACTAACGCCAACCTGTCACTCACTGGCACTAGCCAACCACTCAAAGGGATGGCACTGATTGTGGTGGCAACGCTGTTGTTCGCCAGCCATGACGTATTGTCCAAGTACCTGTCAGGTTTTTATCCGGTAATGCTGGTGATCTGGGTGCGCTACTTCGTTCATACGCTGTTGATGATGGGAATTTTCCTGCCGCAGTCGGGCCTCCGCATTTTGCGTACCCGCAAGCCGCTATTGCAGGTTGCCCGCGCGCTCTGCCTTCTGGGTACCAGCCTGCTGTTCGTTTCAGGGCTGCAGTACATACCGCTGGCTGAAGCCACAGCGGTCAACTTCCTTGCGCCATTGCTGGTGACCGCGTTGTCGGTACCCCTGCTCGGGGAGCGGGTGACCTTCGGCCAATGGGCCGCAGTACTGGTGGGCTTTTGCGGCGTGGTGGTGATTGTGCACCCAGGCGGCGAGCTGTTTACCCCGCCCATTCTGTTCCCCTTTGGCTCGGCGCTGTGCTTTTGCTTCTACCAGTTGCTCACGCGCAAGGTCGCGGAAGTGGACAGCCCGACCACCAGCAACTTCTTCGCAGGTATCTTCAATACCTTGCTGATGTCAGCCGTGGTGCCTTTTTTCTGGCAATGGCCCAGCCTGCTCGACGGGGTCTTCATGGTCGCCCTCGGCGCCTGCGGGATGACCGCGCACCTTTTGCTAACCCAGGCCTTCCGCCATGCACCACCGGCGTTACTGGCGCCGCTGGGCTATTGTCAGATCGTGTTCGCGGGCTTCTATGGTTTCCTGGTGTTCAACCACAGCCCCACGGCAACCACCATCATCGGTATCACGATTATTTGCGGCAGTGGCATTGCCGCCGCCTGGCTGCAACGGCGGTCAAAAAAAGTGGCGGAACCCTTGGTAGCCGCGCCGGCCCAACCTTCTGCAACCGTGAGTAGCGTGCCGCCTGCAAACACTGCCTGAGCCAGGCAAGCGAAGCGGGCGGTAATCGAACACAAAACTAACCGGTTGGTACGCTTGCCCGGTAGGGTTTTCAGGTATAAACCCTTCCGACAAACCCAAGAATTCCCGGCTGCTGCCAAGCCGGACAGTGGTGCGCGGGCCGCCGGGTCACGGGGCTTTGCTCGCGCCCTCAGGAGTGAACCATGCACCGTTCGATCGCCACCGTATCCCTTAGCGGCACCCTGCCGGAAAAACTCGAAGCCATCGCCGCCGCTGGCTTCGACGGGGTGGAGATCTTTGAAAACGATCTCCTCTATTACGATGGCAGCCCCCGAGAAGTGCGCCAGATGTGCGCGGACCTGGGCATCGCGATCACATTGTTCCAGCCGTTCCGCGACTTCGAAGGCGTGCGTCGCGACCGCCTGGCCCGCAACCTCGACCGCGCCGAGCGCAAGTTCGAGCTGATGCAGGAGCTGGGTACCGACCTTGTGCTGGTTTGCAGCAACGTGGCCGCCGACTCCCTGGGTGACCACAACGTGCTGGTGGACGACATGCGGCTACTGGCTGAGCGCGCCGCGGTTCATGGCCTGCGTATCGGTTACGAAGCCTTGGCCTGGGGCCGTCACGTGAACACCTGGCAGCAAGTGTGGGACATCGTGCGTGAGGCGGACCACCCCAGCCTGGGTATGATCCTGGACAGCTTCCACACCCTCTCGCTGCGTGGCGACCCTTCCGGGATCGCTCAGGTGCCGGGCGACAAGATCTTCTTCGTGCAAATGGCCGATGCGCCTTTGCTGGCCATGGACGTGCTGGAATGGAGCCGGCACTTCCGCAACTTCCCGGGCCAGGGCGATTTCGACCTGCCCAACTTCCTGGCACCGATCCTCAAGACGGGCTACCAAGGCCCTTTGTCGCTGGAAATCTTCAACGACGATTTTCGCGCCGCGCCGCCACGGGCCAACGCCGCCGACGGCCTGCGCTCGCTGCTCTACCTTGAAGAGAAAACCCGCGAGTTGCTGGCCCGTGAAGCGCAAACCACTGCCAACACCGAGCAACTGTTCGCCACGCCCCCAGCAGCACCTTATGGCGGCGTGGAGTTCCTGGAATTCGCGGTAGATGAATCAACCGGCGCCAAGCTCAAGCAGTGGCTCGGCCAGTTGGGCTTCGCCGAGGCTGGCCAGCATCGCTCCAAGAGCGTGACTTTGTTGCGCCAGAACGACATCAATCTGATCCTCAACTCCGAGCCGTATTCCTTCGCCCATAACTTCTTCGAAGCCCATGGCCCGTCGTTGTGCGCTACCGCGATCCGCGTAGAGAACAGCGCCACTGCCCTGGAGCGTGCCGTGGCGTACAAGGCTCAGCCTTACCGCGGCCTGGTGGGCCCAAACGAGCGCGAGCTGGCGGCGGTGCGCGCGCCGGATGGCAGCCTGCTGTATCTGGTCGACCCGGATGCACAGGGGCGCACCATCTACGACACGGATTTCAACCTCAAGCCGGTGCCAGCCACGTCGCCCGTCGGGCTCAAGCGCATCGACCATATGGCAATGGCGCTGCCACCCGACGCGCTCGATACCTGGGTGTTGTTCTACAAGACGGTGCTGGACTTCACCGCCGACGACGAGGTGGTGCTGCCCGACCCCTACGGCCTGGTGAAAAGCCGCGCCATTCGTAGCCGTTGCAGCTCCGTGCGGCTGCCGTTGAACATCTCGGAAAACCGCGGTACCGCCATTTCCCATGCGCTGTCGTCATATAGAGGGTCCGGGGTTCACCACATCGCCTTCGACTGCGATGACATCTTTGCCTCCGTCACCCAGGCGAAGGAAGCGGGCCTCGCGCTGCTGGAAATCCCACTCAATTACTATGATGACCTGGCGGCCCGTTTCGATTTCGATGACGAATTCCTGAGCGAGCTGGCGTATTTCAACGTGCTGTACGACCGTGACGCCAATGGCGGTGAGCTGTTCCACGTGTACACCGAGCCCTTTGAAAACCGCTTCTTCTTCGAGGTGCTTCAGCGGCGTGGGGGCTATGCCGGTTACGGCGCCGCCAACGTCGCGGTACGCCTGGCGGCCATGGCCAAGGCCCGTAGCGGAGCCGCGCGTCACGCGCGGTTGTAATCGATTGCCCAGGGCCGCTTCGCCTGGAGCGGCTTCCTTCCCAAGGCGTGGCGGCTCATAATTACCGCTGACCCATACAGGCCAAGAGCCCATGACAATAACATCAGACGTGCCCGCGACCAGCGCGCCACGGCGCACCCGCAAGAACAACCCCGAGAAAACCCGCGAAAATATCCTCCAGGCAGCCATCACAGAATTCGTGGCCCAAGGCCTGGCGGGCGCGCGGGTGGATGCGATCGCCGAGCGCACGCAAACCTCCAAACGGATGATCTATTACTACTTCAACAGCAAGGAGCAGTTGTATGTGGAGGTGCTGGAAAAGCTTTACGGTGATATCCGTCACACCGAAAGCAGCATGCACCTCACCGAACTGGAGCCGTTCGAAGGGTTGAAGCGGCTGGTGGAGTTCACCTTCGATCACCATGATCGCAACGTGGATTTCGTGCGTATCGTGTGCAACGAAAACATCCATCAGGGCGAGTACATCAAGCAGTCACGCTCGATTCGCAGCATGAACCAGACCGTGCTCGTGCAGCTTGAAGCGTTACTTGAAAAAGGCGCGGCCAGCGGCGTATTCCGCCAAGGGCTCAAGGCCATGGACGTGCACATGTTGATCAGCTCGTTCTGCTTCTATCGAGTGTCCAACAAGCACACCTTCGGCGAAATCTTTCAGGTGAACTTCGACGATCAAGCGACCCGGCAGCACCACCGCAAAATGATCGTCGAAGCACTGGAGCGGTTCGTCAAAGCCTGAGGGATTTCCGCTGCTTTTGTAGAAGTCGGGCGAAGCCGCAGGCTTGGCGCGCGAACAGCCCGCTCTCTACCGGCCGGTACAGCTAGCCATTCATGCTGTGAAAATGCGCGGTCATGCGTTCGGCGTCGGCTTCCCGGTCGGTGAACAGCTCGAATGCCTTCACCGCCTGGAACACTGCCATGGTGCTGCCATCAAGCGTGCGGCAGCCCAGGGCGCGGGCATCACGCAGCAGCTCGGTTTCCAGCGGGAAGTACACGATTTCAGCTACCCACAGGTCGGCGCGCAGCAGTTCCTTGGGCACAGGCGTGCCTGGTAGCTTGGCCATGCCCATGGGCGTAGTGTTCACGATACCGTCCGCTTGCGCCACGGTAGCCGCCAGGTCAGTGCCCACCCGCGCCGGCTCACCAGGGAAGTGTGTGTTGAGGTTATCCACAAGGGTGCGCGCGCTCTGTGGATTGACGTCGAACACCGTCAACTGCTTTACACCTTCGAGTAACAGGGCATGTGCCACCGCCGAGCCCGCGCCGCCGGCGCCCATCTGGATCACTCGATCACGCCCGGCGTCGGTTAGCCCCCGACGGAAGCCTTCGGCAAAGCCCAGGCAGTCGGTGTTATGGCCCACCCGCTTGCCATCCTTGAGCACCACCGTGTTCACTGCGCCAATTCCCCTGGCTTCTGGAGAGAGCTCATCCAGGTAGGGAATGATCGCCTGTTTGCTAGGGAAGGTGACGTTGAGGCCGGTGAAGCCCATGCGCTGCGCGGCGGTCAGCAGCTCCTCCAGCGCCTGGTTGTCCAGCTTGAGCACGTCCAGGTCGATCAGCCGGTAAACGTAGCCCAGGCCTTGAGCCTTGCCCTCCTGCTCGTGCATCGAAGGCGTGCGGGAAAGCTGGATGCCAGAGCCGATCAGGCCGGCAAGGATGCTGTTGTGAGGGGTCGCAATCATGGTGAAGCTCCATTGTTATTCTTGAGCTAAGTCGCTGGCGTTAAATTGTACCAGCCGGTTACTTAGGTCAATTGCTTTACCTGTATTGGACCCCACCACCGGTTGGAAATTGGGCGACAATCGGTCACTGCTGCCCTGATACGCGCGCCCCGGCATCGGTCGGCAGCTTCCACACGTCCAGGGTCGCGGCCAAGGTGAGTATGCCTACCGCCACGAAAGCGATATGGAAGGCTTGTTGGCTGCTGTCGTTCAAATCGAGGAGGGTCTGCACGCCACGCAGCAGGATCACTGCCAGTGCGATCCCCAAGCCAAAGGCCAACTGCTGGGTCATGCTGAACAGGGTATTGGCGGAGGTCATCAGAGGCGCTGGCATATCAGCGAAAGCCAAGCTGTGATAGGCCGTGAAACCCATCGACCGGGCCATCCCGGACACCACCAGCACCGGCACGATCAGCCACACCGGGGTGGCGGCTGTCATGAATGCGCAGGCGAAGGCGGTAGCCGCCAATACGCTGATACTTCCCAACAAGGTGGCGCGGAAGCCGAAGCGGCGAAGGATGCCCGACGTCATCGGTTTCATGCCGATGTTGCCGGCGAACAGCGCCAGAACGAGCAGGCCTGACACGAACGGGGTAAGCCCGAACGACAGCTGAAACATCAGGGGTAGCAGAAAGGGCGCGGTGCTGACCATGGCCCGGTACAGCGAACCGCCGCGTATGGTCACCGCGTAGGTTTGTATACGCAGCGCCTCTAAGCGAAGCAGCGGTGCCGCCGAAGCGCGCAGGTGACGGTGGAACCACCACAGCGCAACCCCACTGGCGCACAGCCACAGGTAACCGGCCAACAACTCAGGCTGCTTGCCGATCTGTTCGAGCCCGTGCACCAAGGCGCCACAGCCCAGCGCGCAATAGGCGAACCCCTTCAAATCAAAGGCGGGCGGGGTCGTAGGCGCCTGGGCCTGGGGCATCAACCGCCAGGCGAAAGCCAGCGCCAGCACACCCAAGGGCACGTTCAACAAGAATATCCAGTGCCAGGAGGCATAGCTGGTGATGAAGCCGCCCAAGGGCGGGCCCAGCACGGGCGCTACCAGCCCGGGCCAGGTGATCAGGGCGATCGCGCCCAACAAGTGTTGCTTTTCGGTGTTGCGCAACACCGCCAGCCGGCCCACGGGAACCATCATCGCGCCGCCTACCGCCTGTAACGCGCGGGCCAGCACGAACTGCCACAGCGTTTGAGCGCTGGCGCACAGCACCGAAGCCAAGGTGAATATCACCAGCGCCGCCATGAATACCCTGCGGTGGCCAAAGCGCTCCGCTACCCAGCCACTGGCCGGGATGAATACCGCCAGGGTGAGCACGTACACCGTGATGCCGACGTTGACGTCCACCGCGCCTACCCCGAACGAGCGCGCCATCGCTGGAAGCGCGGTCACGATGACCGTGGCGTCGAGGTTGTCCATGAAAAATGCGGCCGCCACCAGCAAGGCCAGCAAGCGCGCCCGTGAAGGCGACAAAACGAATGCGGATGATGTGGTCACAGGCCCTCCGGTTCAGAGGGCCGATATAACGGGGGCGCGCCCGTGCTTGTCAACCAGCGCTGGCCAGGCCATGGCAGCTTTGGAAAAGGTCCAGCGAGGGTTTGTAAACCTGGGTTCGCACATCGAACAGCCCAAGGATCGAATGGAAAACAAAATCATGGCTCAGGTCCGCCTCGTCGCGCTTGGCGGCAAGGCACGGCTTGGACAACCCGGCGTCCGCCAGTGTGTTCTCACCGAACCACAGCACCATGGGAATGTGTTTCTGAGCCTCCGGCGCAATCGCATAGGGCGCGGCGTGCAGATACATGCCGTTTTCGCCGAGCGATTCGCCGTGGTCCGACACATACCACATGGCGGTATCGAAGCGGCTTTGGTTGGCCTTCAAGAGGTCGATTACGCGGGCCAGGAAGTGGTCGGTGTACAGGATGGTGTCGTCATACACGTTGTTGAGCGCCTCGCTAGAGCAACTCCCCAACTGGTTGGTGTGGCAGACCGGCGCAAAGCGCGTCGTCCCTTGTGGATAACGCTCGTAGTATTCCGGGCCGTGACTGCCGTCGGAATGGAGGAAGATCGCTGCGTCGCCGTCGAGCTTGTCGATGTCTGCCTGCAGCCCTTCAAGCAAGGATTCATCCAGGCAGGTGTGCCCGTCGCAATAGGGGCTGGGCTGGTTTTTCGGAACGTCCCGATGGGGGCTTCGCAGGCACGTACCCTTGCAATCGCTGTTGTTTTCCACCCACAACACGTTAACCCCGGCGTGCTGTAGCACGTCCAGCAGGCTTTGCACTGTCTTGCCTTTCTTGTCGGTGTAATCCTTGCGGCCGAACATCGAAAACATGCAGGGCACCGACACAGCGGTCGACGTCCCGCACGAGTGCACTTGGGTGTAGTCGAGCACATCGAGCTGACTCAGCTCGGGGTTGGTATCGCGGCTGTAGCCGTTAAGGGAAAAGTGGTCGGCCCGCGCCGTTTCGCCCACCACGAAGATCATCAGCCGTTTGCGCGGCGCATGGGCTACCTGCACCGCATCGGTGCCGATAGGCTGAACCTCCATCTGTTGCTGCAAGCCCAGCCGTTCCTTGGTCAGCTTGGCGCCCGCGTAAATGAAGTTGGTGGGGTTGATGAAGTGCGTGAGTTGATCGTGCTGGCGCAGCAGCGGCCCGTAGGTGGAGTAAAACGCCGCCACTGTGGCTAACAGCAGGCACGCCGCAAGCGCGCCGGTGGCAAGTTTGTGCAGCAGGCCACGCAGGGGCGGGGCGTACCGAACTGGCCACGCCCAGATCAATACGGCCGGCACCACACCAAGGCTGACCAGGTACACCACCATCTTCAAGCTCAGCAGGCCCGCGACCTCGCCGGCATTGGTCTCCACCACGTTCTGAATCATTACGGTGTCGATCGCCACGCCGTATTCATTCATGAAATACGCAGCCCCCGCGGCACCCAATGCCGCGAGGCTCAGCACCGGCTTGAGCAACGGGCGGAACGAAAAGCCAATGAACAGCAGCGTAAACGCCGACCACAGGAACACCGCGAATGAGGCTTCGAAAGCCAGGCGTTTGAGGCCTTCCAGCTGGATGAGGCTCGCAAGGGCGTGCCAGCTGGCGAGGTTACAAGCGACAACGAGAAAAGCCGAAAAAAGCATCACCAGGCGAGAAGCGCCGAGGGTAGGGAGGTAGCGCGCGACTGTCATGAATACTCTGCCACAGAGCATGAATCGGCCCGAGAGCGGGGTCGGCGCAGAGGGTAGGCGTGGTTTTGTGCGGCCGGGGTGAGTGCTGCGTGAAAATAATGTGAAACACCGGGGCCGTAGCCCCGGGTTCAGGCTGCGTTCAGCGGCGTACCAGCAATACGCCGGCTTCCATGTGGTGGGTGTACGGGAACTGATCGAACAGTGCGCAGCGCTCGATGCGATGGGTGCTGCTCAATTGCTCCAGATTGACGGCCAGGGTTTCCGGATTGCACGAAATATACAGAATATTATCGAAGCGGCGTGTGAGCTCGCAGGTGTCCGGGTCCATCCCGGCACGGGGCGGGTCTACGAATACCGTACCGAAGGCATAGCTGGAAAGGTCCACGCCCTGCAAGCGCCGGAACTCACGCACGCCATTGAGTGCTTGGGTGAGTTCTTCGGCCGAGAGGCGCACCAGCGCAACGTTGCCCACGCCATTGTCGGCCAGGTTGTGCAACGCCGCCGCGACGCTGGTTTTGCTGATTTCGGTGGCCAGCACCTTGCGCACCCGGGTCGCCAGCGGCAGCGTAAAATTGCCGTTGCCGCAATACAGCTCCAACAGGTCGTGTTCGCGCACGCCCAAGGCCTCGTATGCCCAGCCCAGCATGTGCTCGCACACAGTGCCGTTGGGCTGGGTAAAGGCGCCCTCGGGCTGGCGGTAAGTGAACGTACGGCCAGCCACGGTGAGCGCTTCGGTCACATAATCGCGGCCGATCACCAGGCGCTGGCCGCGGGAGCGCCCGATCAGGCTTACGCCCAGCGACTGCGCCAGTTCGCGCGCCGCGGCTTCCCACTGGGCATCCAGCGGGCGGTGATAGCACAAGGTGATCAGGGCATCACCGGCGAGGGTGGTGAGAAACTCGACCTGGAACAGCTTGTGCCCCAGCGCCTCGTCGGCCTGCCAAGCCGCCTTGAGTTGGGGCATCAACGCATTGATGCGCTCGCTGGCCACCGGGAATTGCTCGATCAGGATGGGTGTGCGGTTGTCGCCCGGGGCGAACATCGCGTAATGCCGTTGGCCATCCTCACGCCACAGCCTGAACTCCGCTCGCAGCCGGTAATGCTCGCGGGGGGATTCGAACACCTGCGGCGCCGGGGCGTCGAAAGGCGCCAGCAAGGCCTGGAGCCGAGCGACCTTGGCCTGGAGTTGTTCGGCGTACCCCGCCGGGTCGATGGCCATCATGCGTTGAACCAGCCCAGCTTGATCACGAACAGCACCGACAGGATGATCAGCGCCGGGTTGAGGTCGCGGGCACGGCCGGACACCAGTTTCACCGCCGTCCAGGTGATGAAGCCGAAGGCGATG
>Ga0265797_10010171_pt1 | contig 12028 bp, 8 predicted proteins | sample P2T30metagenome_FD_192433 | JGI IMG/M metagenome (GOLD analysis project Ga0265797, IMG submission 192433) | Plant litter microbial communities from East Loma Ridge, Irvine, California - P2 T30 | ecosystem: Environmental > Terrestrial > Plant litter > Unclassified | place: USA: California... | reverse complement strand
GGAACCAAAGTCTCTTTGATTCGCACTGATAGTCTTTTCCACCGTGCTCTCCTCATCGTCCGAGAATTTGGAGACACAAGTAGAGCTTGCCGTCGTCGATGGTGTTGACGGTATCGTAACGGGGACTGCACAGCGATCGTATCTCGTCTCCGGGCATAGGAAGACAACTGCGAGGAAGTTGATGGTAGTCAAGATGAAAGCAAGCCATTTGAACCAGCGCCACGAGACGCTCGAAACAATGAATCCACAGATCAGAGGACCGATGGTGTTGCCTCCGCTAATAAAAAGCATGTAGATCGACATCAAGTTCGCACGCTCGTGTAGGAAGTACAGATCGTTCACGATCGATGCACCTAGAGCTTCGGTGGATGATGCGGCGAATGCGGCGATGATGTTGCTCCAAAGCAGACTCTCGAATGATTTCGCGAGGGCACCCCAGAGGTAGGCCGCGCTGAGAAGAAGAGACGCGAAAACGAATACCAGTCGTTTGCCAAGGTAGTTGGCCATAGGGACGTGGAAGAAGTTGAACGCCCCGAGAACCAGGATAGGCCAGAGGAGCAGATCGGCAGTCTCACTCTGTGTTTTGCCAAATTCGATGCTCAAGGTGTAGAATGCCGGAGCAAGGCCACCTGAATCAGTACATGATCAGCAAGTTCAGCCGTGAGGCGAAATGGTGTTCAACAAACCAATGCCAAAGTTTCCAAGAAACGTAAAAGCACACACACTGCCAAAACAGACGTGTTTCTTCCATCGAGGCCATCTCAGCGGGTCATTCGGGTCGTTCGGGTTTGGTGTGGGATGCAGCACAACGCTGCCGTCGCCATTGTTGTGAAGTTGGACGGTGCCCTCTGAGCTGTCGAGCTCTTTTAGCGTGTGGAAACGCATGTCGATGTTTAACAGTTTCTACAAGCTGTAGACCCAGGACTCGAACCAGTGCGGAAGAGATGTAATTGGAACGGTAGGTTTCGGTGCAGGCGCTTCTTCCATTCTATATCTTCTGTCGAAAAGATGAACCGAAAGACTATTGGAATCAAAGAGGGACCTTGGACTGATTATCGACGAGAGTAGAAATGATAGACAAGTCTGATTGAAGCTAACGGCAGAGTTGAGAGCTTAGAGGAACAGCCTAACAGGGACATCAGTGTCATTTATCAGTTCCGTACCCGTTCATCGTTTCTGCGGTAATGGTCGTGCTCGACCGAAATAGTCTCAGCGTATGTCAGCCCATCCTCCTCCGAAGTGGTACGGCATGCTTATCAGAGCGTGGTGGGAGCGAACGGTTGGCTGTCTCGTTGACGCATGCACCGCATGTTGAGCTCATGGTGACTGAAGCTCGCCGTTGGTCTTTGCCTTTCGGGATTTGAGGAGCCGACAGGAAAGGGAAGAGGAAGAGGAAAGGCAAGAGCAGACGAGCTTGCTGACTAAGATCTGGATATCAACCCTAACCCTTCAAGCGTCGACGACTTCCTTCAGATGCTACTATGTAGATGTTGGATGTAGCCATACCTCCCACTTGATACACACAATCCAAGCACAACCACAACCATGGCGCCCAAAAAGCCCACCGACACGTCCGGCAAGAACAGTGAGCGCAACGAGTACATCCCCTCCTTCATCGCCAAAAAGCCCTTCTACATCGACGACGCAACTGCATCCCAAGACGACTACCTCGAGCACCAACGTCTGCAATCCGAGAAAAACAAAGACTCCCTCGCGACATCGCAATGGTACGATCGCGGCAAGCGCGTAGGCCCAGCCGCCACCAAGTTCCGCAAAGGCGCCTGCGAAAACTGCGGCGCCATGACGCACAAGTCAAAGGACTGTCTGGAGAGGCGGCGCAAGCACGGCGCCAAGTGGACTGGCAAGAACATTGCGGCGGATGAGGTCGTCCAAGATGTGAAGCTCGGGTGGGATGCGAAGAGGGACCGCTGGAATGGATTCGAGGCGGGGCAGTATCAGGAGGTTGTGGATGATTATAATGCGCTCGAGGATGTGAAGAAGCAGGCTGGGAAGGAGGGTGGAGAGGACGCGGATGGAGAGGAGGGCGAGGATGGTGACGATGGCGCCAAATACGATGCCGAGACGGATATGGGAAGGAAACAGGCGACTTCTACCCGCAATCTGCGATTACGAGAGGATACGGCAAAGTACCTTCTCAACCTGGATCTTGACAGCGCGAAATACGACCCAAAGACCCGATCTATGCTCGATACAGCCGACAGCACCAACGAGCTGATAGCCGAAGATGGTTTCCAACGTGCCGCGGGTGATGCTGCGGAATTTGAGCGAGCGCAGACCTATGCTTGGGAGACGCAAGAGCGCGGCGACAAGGACAAGCTGCACTTGCAAGCCAACCCCACAGCAGGCGAGATTTCGAGAAAGCGCAAAGCAGAGGAGGACATTCAGAAGAAAGAATCGCAGAAGAAGATGCTGCTGGAGAAGTATGGTGCGCAGGATGGAGTCAAAGCGAACCCGCTCAAGGATGCGCAGATCACGTCCAACGAGAGCTATGTCGAGTACGACGAGCGGGGACGGATCAAGGGCGCGCCGCAGGTCAAGGAGAAGAGCATGTACCCCGAGGATGTCTTCATCAACAACCACACGTCTGTTTGGGGCAGTTGGTGGAAGGACTTCAAGTGGGGATATGCTTGCTGCAACAGCACAGTCAAGAACAGTTTCTGCGTTGGCGAGGAAGGCAAGAAAGCTATTGAGGAAGCGGAGCAATTCGCAAAGGGCTTTCATCTGCCCACTGCCGAAGACGCAGGGAATGCGGTCGTGGAGGAGAAACAGAAAGCATGGAAGGAGGAGGAGAGGCGAGAAGAGCATGTGCCTAACGCGGTAGACCGACCAGAGAAGACGAACATGGACGAGAGTCGAAGACGTCTGGATGAGCTGAAGATGGGCGTCACCGAAGCAGAGATGGAGAAGTACAGACGCGAGCGTTCGGCAAAGGACGATCCCATGGCACAGATGCTGGGCAAGGACGAGCTGCTCTGATGAAGAATGCGAAAGGACAAGGCCCACCAAGTGCTGGAGGCCGGTGTAATCAGTATGCAATTATCATTCTTCCGTCTACATATCACAACATGTTCTTCACAAGATGCAGCATCATGTCTCGGTACATTCACCGCCACTCTCATCCTAGGTGGAAGTCGGGGGATCGAAAATCTTGCCTTCAGAGAAATAACGGTCAGCTGGCAGTACACGCAAGTCGATTGTAGGAAAGAGTTCTCACCAGGATTCATAATCCAGAGCGGATCCAAGCTGCTCTTGAGCTTCTGCATCACGCCAATAGTCTCGACACCAAGCTCCTTCACCAACGACCCCTTCTTACCAATGCCGATGCCGTGCTCTCCCGTGCAGGTCCCCTCCATCTCCAACGCCCTCTCGACCATGCGATACACACAAGCCTCCACCTTCTTCCTCTGCTCCGGATCCGTAGCGTCATACAAAATTGACTCGTGGAAATTTCCATCCCCAATATGCCCAAGCACACTAGCGAACAGCCCCAAATCATCCATCTCCTTCTTGCTAATCTCAACAATCTCAGCCAGCCGCGACATGGGGACCGCAACATCCGTCGACCAGACTTCTTCATTCCCTTTGCGGAGTGCAAGCATGCTCCACAGACTCTCCTTGCGAGCAGACCAAAGAGCCTTCTGCTCGTCTTCATCCACAGTAAACTCAAACTCCCCCCCGTGGTTCTGGTTCGAAATCTGGCGGACTTGCTCGACGTGCTCCGCCACAGCACCGGGGGTCCCGCTGAATTTGAAGAACAGCGTTGGGGTTTCTGTCCATTTCTTCTTCGTGGCGCCCGCGCGGTTGACGACGTTCATCTGCACCTCGTCCATGATTTCCATCGCCGCGACGGGGATGCCGCTGCGCATCACTTTGGCGCTCGTTGCGGCGCAGTCGCGGATCGATGGGAAGGAGCACACGGCGACCGAAGTCTGTTGGGGGATCACGGCGAGTTTGAGTGTGATTTCCGTCACCACGCCCAGAGTACCCTCACTGCCTACGAAGAGTCCAGTAAGATTGTACCCTGCGGCGGACTTGCGAGGGCGGCGGCGGGTCTTGATCACGCTGCCGTCGGCCAGCACGACTGTCAGGTTGATCACCCAGTCGCGCATTGTGCCGTAGCGGACGGCGTTGGTCCCCGAGCAGCCTGTGCCTACCATTCCGCCGATCATGGCCGTAGGACCTGGGTCTACGGGGAAGAAGAGGCCCGAGTCTTTGATCTTTTCGTTGAGGGTCATCCAGCCGACGGCGGGCTGGACTGTTACGTCCATGTCGTCTGGACGCAGGTCAATGATCTTGTCCATGTAGCTCACGTCAACGCTGATTCCGCCGAATGGAGCTGAGAAGTTGGCTTCGAGCGAAGAGCCGCCTGAGTAAGGGACTAGTGGTATGCGGTGTTTGGAGCAGCATTTTGCGATCTCGGAGACTTCGGCTGTATTTTTGGGGTAGGCGACTGCGACGGGGAGGGTGGTGATGTTGACGGACGACCACTCGGAGTAGCCGTGGTTGTGTAGAACTTCGTCGTCGGTTGAGATGGCGTCTTCGCCCAATTTTGCGCGTAACTCTTCGATGGCTTTTTCGAGGACGGGTTTTGTGGCGTAGACTGGAGATGGTGGACCAATGGATTGGGTTTGAGATTTAGCTGAGTCCAAGGAAGAATATTTGTCGTTGATTCCGTAGAGATATGTTAGACTTCCTGTGAAGGCGGAGAACAGTAAGACCCGGCTGGTTGTCCAGAATGATTGAGGTGGTTGGTGGGCTGGCCTGGTTGCGGTCGACTGCCATCTTGCGGAGTTTCTCAATGGTCTTGCGGCACCTCTCCCAATGGGTCTGATGGTATGAGCCAACCGTAGAGAAGTGGCTCTGCTAGCCATCTTGCGACAAAATTAGGAACAAACGTGGTGTGACTGCTCAGCCTCAGAAGGAATGATGGATGGAAGAAAGGAAGTCCGATGTTGCCGTCCTTTGGTTTGCTCTAAACAATCGCAATTGACTTTACAGCCACGCAGCCAAGTGGTCGAGAAGAAGAGCCGCAACTTGTTATCATTTATCGAGAGACAATAATTGGACTCTAATCGCAAGGACACATGTAGTGCTCCTTCGGCGAGGTCGGCACTCCACTTCAGTAACCGAAAGCCGTAAAGCGCGAGCTGACGATCGATACCCGGTTGATGGCGCAATCCGGGATGGATAGGTAGATAACCATTCCTCTTTGTAATGCTTATAGAAACGCTTGTTACATATTTCAACATTGACTTCAGTTGAACACAGAGTCGGGTTCGTACTCTTTTAGCTCTGAATCGATTCCACGAGCAAGTATTCATTTGCTCAACGCGGAATGAGGAACGATTACACACGTACCTATATACAACGCAAAGAAGATCGACCCATCAGCTCAGCTTGACTCTCGAATCCCTGAGCATCGAGTACGCGATCGTCTTGAAGAAAACGATCATATCGAACAGCCAAAAGATGACCAACAAGATGACCATGCCGGTCGAAACCCAAAGAATCGCTTCGCTCTCAAGTTCCTGGCCCAGATATATTGTCGAGATCGTAAATCCTACGTTCGGGAAGATAAACGCCCACCACGTATTGTGCCAACTCATAGTAAGGCGCCATTTTCCTTTCTCATCTCGTCGGATCATGTCGGAGAGTATGCTGATCGTGACCATAGCGAAGCACCAGAATGTAAACACCCACAAGAAGATGCTAGTCCATGTTGCCATAACGAGAACAATCTCGGCGGCTATTGGATGCGAGGCAAAGTATCCGTAGTTTGCTGGCGCTCCCCGTGCGTTTCCAATCAGTACCACGATGGTGTATCCTGCCGTTCCAACGAGCATGTAGAAACCGGGTCGAACGCTGCTGGTTCCCGGGAAGCCGTTCTGAAGTAGTGAGCTGAAGATCCAACCGACATAGATCATGCTCAAGATCCAGCCGTAACCTTGGATCCCAACGCCAGCGACCATGATGGGCAAACGGTGAGCTTCCGGCTGTCCTTCCACAATGCCCGCAGCAACGGTCCCGGCCAACATAGCGTGGAAGACCGTGAGCAAGATCGATGGATTCCCTCCAGGATTCTTAATAGGCGAGTGCTTGGTCATTACAACGAAGACTACAAGGGACGAAAGTAGAGTACATGCGGCGTAGATCCAGAAAAGCACGCGAATCGCGTCAATGAGCCAGGGACCACTATGTGGGACACCATAATGCTGGATCCCCAGGATTATTGTCGCAGCTGTGAGCCACCAAGATCCGTAGAAGTAAGCTTCAGGTGGCTGCGTGAAGCTGGCCCGCAATGTGGTCGGCTTCAGTCTCCAGCGAGTAATGGTGAGACCAGTGAAGAGCAGCCAAAGGACGATGTTGAAGATGAAGATGATGGCGCCAATGGTGTGGAGGCCATTGAACTGGTGTGGACATTCGGCCAGGACGATTGCCATACCGCCAGTCGACTGAGTTGCTGTGAACCACGTCCAAGAAAATCGCTCCACAAGCCATGTTCTGGCATCGAGCCGGTGCGGTCCTTCTGCTAGCGGAGGCTTGTCGCTTTGCAAAGTCGGGTCATGTTCGACATGGGTGGGCTGTGCTGAATGGCCGCCGGCGTTGAGCGAGGCCTTCATGATAAATTAGGTGTGCAATGTCTGTTCGACTGCTGCTGATGGATTGTAAAAACAATGGCGGCGCACCGGAACGTGGTGCCGCAGCCGAGGATCTGCGTTGAATGACGAAAACTGTATATTTGACGCGATTGAGCTGTTTGAGCGGATCGATGTGGATGATATAGCTTAGTACTGCCAGCTATGCAAATTCAAGATGCCGTAGTTCCTTTGCTGCGGCGGTCTTATGTGGTATCGTAGGGTGTTTACAGTACCTACCGTAGCGAGGCGATGTAGCTGAACCAACGGGATTGCAGCTGCGTGAGGTTCTTTTTGGCCTGTCCTGCTATTTGTGAGATGTCGATGTGAACACTTGGTTTACGCTGTATGCAATATAGATCCGATGTATGCATGTTTGTGATCATGTCCTTGGTTACGAGCATTGATAGAAGGGTGAGGCGAGAGAAAGTGATGTTGGGACGTGCGTTCCTGTCGTAAGGTGGCCAGGCACGTCACGAGCGTGTGCTTTGATGCCTCCAACAGACACACCAGAACCGCATCCTCACACCACCACCGCAACGCAACCTCATTACACCCAAACAACAACAAAACTGCTCCATCATACAAACCACCCTGCCGGCAATCTCGAGCGAGTCTTCACGCCGCAGTCAACCACATCGCTCAAACAACAACACCGCCGCCGCTCGCCGCAATGTCGGGCGAGATCATCAAGGCCGACCGGGACTTCACCAAGGAGGTTGATGCTGCGCTTCCGGAAGCTGAGAAGGAGGCACAAAATGGACAGGTTCAGGCGGCTGTAGAGAAGCTTCTGGCACTGGAGAAGCAGACTCGCCAATCCTCCGATTTGGCCTCGACCTCACGAGTGATTGTAGCCATTGTCACTATGTGCAAGAACAGCGGTGACTGGTCGCTGCTGAACGAGCAGGTGCAGGTGCTGAGCAAGAAGCATGGTCAGCTCAAGCAGGCCATCACCAAGATGGTTCAGGTGGTCATGGGCTTCCTCGACGATGCACCCAATCTCGATGTGAAGCTCAGTGTTATTGAAACTTTGAGGACAGTCACGGAGGGCAAGGTACGAGTCCAGAATGTACATGGAAACTACGTTCGAAAGCTAACACCGTTGTAGATCTTCGTCGAGGTCGAGCGCGCGAGAGTCACCCGCATCCTTTCGAACATCAAACATGAGCAAGGCGACATCACCGCTGCAACAGACACTCTCTGTGAACTGCAGGTGGAGACCTTCGGGTCCATGGATCGTAGGGAAAAGACGGAGTTCATTCTGGAGCAGGTGTCGCTTTGCATTGAGAAGGGCGACTGGACACAAGCAGGAATCCTCAGCAGAAAGATCAGCACAAGGTACTTCGCGCGCAAGCCGAAGAAGACCGCGGAGCAGGTGGAGAAGGAGCGTAAGGAGGCCGAGGAGAAGGAGCGCATGCGCACTGATGATGCAGTTGGCGACACCGACCCTGTCGACGACGATGTCACAGACCTCAAGCTGCGCTACTACGAGCAACAAATCACCCTCGCAAAGCACGACGACAAGTACCTCGAAGCGTGCAAGAACTACAGGCAAGTTCTGGACACCGAAGCCGTGGAGGAGAACCCAGAGCTCCTCAAGGCCACTCTCCAGCGCGTCGTCTACTTCGTCCTCCTTGCGCCTTACGACAATGAGCAGTCTGACCTCCTTCACCGCATTGCGCAAGATGCCCGCATCGAGGAGACTTGCCCGTCTGAGCACTCGCTCCTGAAGCTCTTCACCCTCACAGAGCTCATGCGCTGGCCTTCGATTGAGTCAAATTACGGCCCAGCCTTGTGCGGCACCGACATCTTCGACGTGAAGGAGAACTCGAAGGACCCCAAAGCTCACCAGCGCTGGCTCGACCTTCGCAAGCGCGTGATCGAGCACAACGTTCGTGTCATCGCAAAGTACTACACACGCATCCACTTCTCCCGCCTCACACAGCTCTTGGATCTCCCCCCACAGGAGACCGAGAAGTACATCTCCGATCTCGTCGTCAACAAGACCATCTTTGCCCGCATCGACCGTCCTGCGCAGCTGGTCAGCTTCGAGAAGAAGCGTGATGCAGATGAGGTGCTCAACGAGTGGAGCGGAAACATGAAGAGCTTGCTTGGCCTGCTCGAGCGCATTGATCACTTGATCACCAAGGAGGAGATGATGGCGCGCATTCAGCCCGCTGCTGAAAAGAGCTCCAAGAACGTCAAGGCGCATTAGGTTTGCGCGTTACAGATGTAGTGGCCGCCCAGAGTGAGGTCATCTCGTCGTGGCCGAGCCATAAATGATAATGCATGAGTATACAGTGTACCATAGCAAAGACAAGCGTAACACCATTACTCCCAAACGTCCGTACTCTATACGGATTCTCTTGAGTTTAGAGACGCGGCCTCCTGCTCTCCTCATTTTGACTCCTCAATTTCTCCACACATGGCCCCACCGGCACTTCCTTTCGGTGGTTTGCCGAGCTCGGAACCCGCTGATTCAAGCCATAGGTTGTTACTTAACACGACGCAAGACCTCGGACCGTGTTCTGAAAACAGTATCCCTGTTCAATTGCCGACACGCGATGGATTGGGATGACATAGGAGGCCAGTTGGGGCTAAATAGGTGAGTCCTCTTCTTAACAAACCATTGCCCGAATGCAAGGTTCTCATCTTTCTTGCTTCCAACCTCCAGTCAATCTATTTTCCAGCTAGGCAAAATGCAGCTGTCTTCGCTGTTGCTCCCTGGGGCGGCCTTCGAAACTGGTCTGGCACAACATGTCCTCACGGATCCTCAAGCTGCTTGCGAACGTCTTGGGAGCACTTTCGATGCGCCGCATGTTACTGTGAACTTGGCCCAGTACGTTCCTGCTGGGACGAATCTTACGCTTCCTGAACAGGGCACCGGGGCTGCGTCATGTGGAAACACCGCTCAGGTCGTGTCTGTGGATCTTTGTCGCATCGCAGCGAATGTTGCTACAAGCAATCGATCTGAGATTTTCATGGAAGCGTGGCTGCCGACTAACTGGTAGGTATAGATCCAATGGCCGAAATGAACATCGCTGACATTCAACGCCCATCAGGACCGGTCGCTTCTTGTCCGTCGGCAATGGCGGTCTCTCAGGTTGCGTCAAATACGACGACCTCGCATACACCACTTCCTTTGGCTTCGCGTCCGTGGGCGCAAACAACGGACACAACGGCACCAGCGGCGAACCCTTCCTCAATAACCCAGACATCGTTGCCGACTTTTCTTACCGCTCGGTTCACACTGGTGTCGTGGTCGGGAAGGAAATGAGCAAAGCCTACTACGGTCAGGACTACGCCAAGAGCTACTACTTCGGCTGCTCCACTGGTGGTCGACAAGGTTTCAAGGAAGCTCAGGACTTCCCGGGCGATTTCGACGGCATTGTCGCTGGAGCTCCGGCGTTCGCCTTCAACAACTTGAGTGCTGTCTCTGGCCGTGGATTGATCGTGACCGGTCCGCCAACGGCACCCACTTTCCTGACACCTCAACACTGGGCTCTCGTCCACGAAGATGTTCTCGCCCAATGCGATAGCCTGGACGGCGTGACCGACGGCATCATCGAAGATAACGATCTTTGCACGTACAACCCAACTAGACTTCAATGTTCGCCCAGCAACGGCACCAACAGCACCACCTGCCTGACAGCGCCCCAAGTCAACACCGTCCGCACCCTCTTCACCGACTGGTACGGCGTCAACGGCAGCCTGATCTACCCGAAAGCAAACTACGGCGCCGAGATCCCCATGAGCTACATCTTCTACAACGGCCAGCCCTTCCCCTACAGCGAGGACTGGTTCCGCTACGTCGTCTACAACGACCCGACCTGGGACGGCGCCGGCCTAACGATCCAGGACGCCGCGAACGCAGAGGTGCAGAACCCCTCGGATATCTCGACGTGGAAAGGTGATTTGTCCGGGTTCCAGAAGAAGGGTGGCAAGATTCTGCACTACCATGGTTTGATCGACTCGATTATCTCGTCGGAGAATAGTCCGCGGTACTACAACCATGTGTCGAACACCATGGGGCTTCCCTCGAGTGATCTGGACGAGTTCTACCGCTTCTTCCGCGTCGCTGGTATGGATCATTGCGCCGGTGGTATCGGTGCTGGGGGGGTCGGACAGAATGCTGCGCTGCTGAATGGGACTGAGCAGACGCCGCAGAACAACATTTTGTTGCGCATCGTGGACTGGGTGGAGAACGGTAACGCCCCGGAGACTTTGACCGGCTACAAGTATATCAATGTGAGTGCAGCAGACCTCCGCCTTTGTGGTTGTCCGGCAGACCTTTGAGATGAATGACTGACTGACATTTTTTGCAGGATACGGCCAGCTTGGGTGTCGACTTTGAGCGAAACCACTGCAGGTACCCAAGGAGGAACACATGTGTCGACCCGGAAAATTACAAGCAGCCCGAGGCTTGGAAGTGTGTGTAGGCAAGTCTTGGGATGTATCGAAGTCTCAAGCGGCAGCTCTGTCTCGGATAGCTTGCACGTGTACACATGTATTGAAGTACAAAGTTGGCGCCGTGCAATGATGATGCATTAGTGTACCACCAACAATGACAGCTCTTGATATCAGCTGCTGTATACTGCAATCGTACTTCGCAGCATTTGATGTTATCGGCTACGCGTTCTGCGAGACATTTCTCACGGATAACAATGAGTACATGTATGCTATAGGCTTGCACGCTATATCACAATGATAAGACATGTGAACTCCAATCCCCAGCAGCACATGCATGACACGAAATCATGTCCTGACTAACACGATACCCTCGCAAGCGCCAAACGCGCATGCCTTCTTTTGCTTTTGCCTCTGCGAACGGACAAGGTCCACGGCGTCGAGCTAGGCGATGTGAACACGCGGAGTCGGAATACGGTGTATGAATGGCTCATGTGAGCTCGTGAGCTCGAGTGGGCCGCAATATGCGCGTGTCTGGTGACGATGACTCGCAGGCCGGCGGCGTGGAGGGGTGTATTTGTGTATTGGGCTGTCGATGAAACAACTCGACCTTTCTCACCGCCCAACACCTTCGCTGTAGTAGCCAGTAGGCCATCAACTAAGAACTGCACCTACGACTCAAGGTGTCACGTCGGAAAGTTTAGGCCACGTTTCGAGATGGGAATCTGCTAGACTCTAGGTTCGACGCTGAGAAGGTGTCAGAGAAGAAGTTAGATTTCGCCTTCTTTCCCCCCACGCATTCGCTGTTTGTGAAGGCCGGAGACCCACAGTATTTGATAGGAAGGATTGTGGATGATCGGATTTCATAGCATCCCCAGAGTCAGACTGCAGGGAAATGGTTGATCGCTTATCATGCGCTCCACCATGCCACTACTATCATCCTTGCCAACCTTGAACCCTTCGCC
>Ga0265797_10010170_pt1 | contig 12028 bp, 7 predicted proteins | sample P2T30metagenome_FD_192433 | JGI IMG/M metagenome (GOLD analysis project Ga0265797, IMG submission 192433) | Plant litter microbial communities from East Loma Ridge, Irvine, California - P2 T30 | ecosystem: Environmental > Terrestrial > Plant litter > Unclassified | place: USA: California... | reverse complement strand
ACGATTTAGCTAGTTTGTGTTGCTTCGTTCTTGATGCAATGTCTCTAGTCAACCTGTTGTCAACGCTGTATGTCGTCACGTTGGTATCTAGGCACCAGCAAGGTCGATTTCAACAAGCCCACAGTTTCGAGGCCGCGTATGCTATCGATGATGTACGATACATGGCAGATGTACTTCTATATCACCCAAACATATGCCTACGCAAGCACCGACGTAGGTCACACACCATCAACAGTAGCTGCAGACGCAAGTTTCACAAAGCTGTCCAAATAATTGGCTACTGTCACCTTGCTCGTCGCTGTCAAAAGACACATCTAAACTCTGCTCGAGTCCACGTAGGCTTCACTTAAACATAACAGACGTCATACCGCGGAGACTTCACCTCGAGGCTCCAGACGCACAAGGAACGAAAGGAACTCGCCGACATGCTTTGGAGGAACCCCATGGGCAAGTATCTCGCGGCGCCAGGCGTGCCAACCGCATCCCAAGGCCGGCACGTTCTCGTGCAAACCATCGTCCACGAAACCCCATAATTTCCCCGCCGGTAGCAGTCGTTGACACGCACGACAATATGGGGGAGATGGGGTAAAAGAGAGTGGTAATGTCGTGGGGGTTTGGCGCGGCAGGCACGACTGTTGTGTATCTCTGCACTACTACTGTAGTGTGTCTTAGGCGAATGCAGCGCGGCTGCAGCGCTGATTTAATACCGCCTTCGTGGGGTTCATGCGAACACCTGACTTTGTGTAGCTTGTTTCGACGGTGTCGGTGTGTGTCTGACCAGTCTGACAGCTCTCTCAACGAGAGGTGCGGCGAGCTGCCTCAGCAGCTTGCTGTGCAGGTCAGCTCAAGCGCTCTGGAGATTGTTCGGCATGCCGCTTGCAGCGCGGATAGGAAGCTCGCATGATTTGCCGTCGACCTGCATGAATTCATGCGATTGGCGCCGGCTGGCAAGATGACGAACATGTGCAGGCTGCAGGAAGAACACGGAGGCAGGGGTGCGCTTCTGCTACTTGTCCTTTGGTACCTCTGTAGCTGGCCCTCCGCTCGTGCGCGCAACAGCTCAAAAGAGGCGTTTGGGGGTTGCATTCGCGACACCGCTACAGCGGAGGCGAGATCGATAGACAGCGATCGCTTTGCGGAGAGTAAATCGACAGGCACACCCTTAGTGACATCTACCGGGTCTGTCAAAATCCGGACGAGTCCTGCCACCTGGACTAAGCCGAGACTACTGAGCCAACTGGGACCCATCGGGCGCTGTCAAGTTGGGAATGTATGAATAATTTCTGCAACCCAACGACAAGTCGATATCGGCGATACCCACCCAGGCGCATGTACAGCACTTCAGTACCTTGGGCTACGCTCATGTGACTCCTGCTACGGCCGTGGAGCCGGCGAAAGTCAGCTGTCGGTGTGAAGCTCAGACGAGGCTTGCACTGCAGGACGGTGAGCACAGCACAGGGGGGTTTGCAGCGGTTTTCTCCCTCTCGCAGCTTTGCGGGATTTTTTGACTCAGATAGCCAACGCTTGCAACGAACCTGCATCTGCGCGGTGCAGTAGCGGCGGCGCGACGCGTGCGGCAGATCTCAGAGCAGTCCGTGAGAACTGGAGGTGAAATGCCTTGTGTGGACGGATGGAACCGGGGGAGGGAGATGCTTGCTGGCGGGAGAGGAGAGGAGGAGAAAGCGGTGTCATCACTATGGACTATTGGCTTTGAGGAGGCTTGAGATGACGGGCGAGATTGTCACTGTAAAATTCGTTGGCCAGAGGCCAGAGGGAGCATCGCGATCAGGATCCAGCAAAGCAGGGCATGCATGACGTAGACCAATGCCGATGTTCGCACCAGCTATAGCGCACATGTATGCAAAGGCAGGCAGATGCACAAGAGCACAAGACACAGCCCAGCCTGTCGCTAACGGCATGAGGCCTGGTGGTGCGAGCCAAGCATAGGGAGGAGATGCGTTGTAGGCAGGCTACCACGGGAATAGTAGAATGATAGAGGCAGATGGTGAAACGGGTGCAACATCAGTCCATGATCGTGCAATATTCCCTAGGGCGTACCTCATTATTCACACCGGCCGTGACTCGCCCGGGATGGACAGCCGCGAGCAAGTGCGCTGCTGTGCGCGTGGACAAGCCTTTTCCAAGCTGGCCTAGCGCGGTGAATTTGCACATCCCGCCGGATTTGAGCTGGCACCAGCGACCAAGCGCTCAAGAGGCCCTCATCTCCCACCTGTGCGCACGCGCCGCTGCAGCTGCCAGACCTGCTGCCGCCCACCGCACCCCACGCCGGGCCCAAAGTGAGAGAGAGTAGTGTGTGTGCGCACTGCTCGCGGGACCTCCTCATCACCAGCCCTGTGGCCGTCCAATTCCAACTTCACTTCACTGCCCTCTATTTCGCCTCGACGTTCCACGCGTCTCACACTGCCCGCTCAGCGCTGTCACGAGCGTCGCAGGCCCTGGCGCGCTTGCTTGCCTGCTTACCGAATCACTCCCAGACAGCCAAGAAGCAACGCCACCAGCTTAGCCACGCTGATCGTCAGCGCCCCGGACAACCTGTGTCTTGTAGGTCAAGTCCAAGCAGTACCGCCCCGATCACTCCCTGCTATTCCTGTACCCGTTTGCCTGACCTGACATTACCGATCCTACGCCTACGCTCAGTCTCGTACCTTCTCGCTGACCCTTTACCGCAGTCTCGCGACTCGGACCTTGCTGTTTGATCGATCGCATTCACACAAGCGTTCTCTATATCCCACAACATGTCGCTTTTCTTATAGCAATAGTAGGCCCTCGGGTCACGATATCACGACTGCACTCTTCTGTGAAGATCGTGCTATCCGACAGACTCTCCGCCTGTCAACCATCACAGCACGCGTAAAACATCAAAAACTTTGCAAAATCCTTCTACCGGAACTTACTCCACAACCATGGATGTCCGACACGACTCGCAGAGGGTCCGCATGAGTGCGGGCCTTGACCACAGTGAAGAGATGCTTGCAGAGATGGACGAGCCACCTGATGACCAGAGCTATTTCAGCAAAACCATGAAGCACACCTCACATGCACCCATATACACAAGAGCACAGCTACTACAGGCGTCGCGTCGCGAATCCCTCCTGACCCGCCAACTGCACTCCGAGAACGACAACTCTACGGAAGAAGATGAACAAACCCAGCCTACTCGTGGTCTTAGCACCGCCTCGGTCTGGAGCACTCAGAGCACAGCTTCCACTGCCGAACTGACAAGCGATGATGGCCGAAGCGTGGCAAGCCCAACTACCAGCCCGCCACTGCGTCCCATCCACAATGGCCTACCAGTTTCCGAGAAGCCTCTCACCAACGAGCCTCGCATAGTTGGATTAGATGCACTTGCTACCCAGGACAAGGTAAAGGATGGACCACCAGAGAAATCAGTGGAAGCAGGCCTGGGCCGTAAGCGTTGCATCACCTTCGCCTGTGGCAACAAGGCTGCAGTGAAGCCCACTTCGCCACCTACTCCACCTCCGACAGAAGAAGACAAGTCAGCCTCGCCGCCAAAGCGCAAATGCATGATCAAGTTCGCCTGCCCAGCACGAGCTGGCGCCGAAAAGAAACCTGTGGAACCAGCACCTAGCAAACGACCCGTCAGCCCGCCGCCTCCGCAGCGTCGCACTTCCCAGCAGACCAGACCTACTGCCGAGAAGGCTCATCGTGGATCTGACAGCACGGTTACCCACGTTTCACCAAAGAATATCAGGACTTCTTCGAACACTGCAGTCACAATCAACCACGACGCGCCACCCAAGTTACCTCGCAAGCTTTCGAACGGATCTGACTCTGGCGGTGAAGGCACTCGCTTCCATGAGTTTGCCACTAGCGACGATGAGCCCGAGGAGTGGATTCAAGAATCCACATGTTGGCGTTCGAGATTGACCGTCAGTGATACTCTGAAGAAAGAAAACATTATTCGCCAACTTGGCGAGGAAGTCGACGAGGAAGCTCTCCAAGAAGAAGATGAAGATGACTTGGAAGATACCGACGACCCAGCTGATGACGATGATGACGACGATGACGATTTGGATGTCGACGAACTGGAGGAGGACGATTCTGATGATGGTTTCCACTCCGATAACGAAGAAGGCTTCGCCGTGTCTGATTCTGATGGCGAAGACAGTGACAATGAGTGGTGGACGCCCGCAGGACGCTCGACTGCTGCAACTTCTATGGATCACCTTGACCATCTCACGACCAATCAATTCAAGGTCAACAGGACAGGTTCTACTTCATCCATCAACTCTTCTGGATCAGATGGAATTTCTCCCAAGGGAAAACGCAGATACCCTCGCCACCACAAAGCTTCGAGATCAGAGGCAGTGAACATTCAACGACCTGGTACTCCGGATTTGCCCGACTCGACTGATTTCGTGTGCGGTACACTCGATGAGGACAGACCACTCGAGCAAGCTTACATCACACGGATGAAGGAGCGTGAAGCTGCCAAGCACAGACCAATGCCACAAGATATCGACCCAACCTTCCCGACATCCGACCCTGATATGGACGAGGAGGATGACGAAGACATTGAGGATCCCGAGGAGAGCGACTCAGAGGCTATCATGCACGGTAATATGGACCCGGTCAACGAGCGCGGCAACGAAAGACGGCCATCATTCAACCCTCGTCGCAAGAGTGTGCAACGTTCGCCACCTGCTACGACAAGGATGCGTTCTCCTGCTCCCAAGCGTTCCACTCGTCGGTCACCGCCACCTCGCGCTGGCTCTCCTGCACCAAGACGTCCTTCGCCAGCTCCTGTGAGGCGATCAGCACGCGCAGGATCACCAGCACCGAGGCGCCCATCGCCTGCTCCTTTCAGGCTTTCGACCCGTGCGGGCTCACCAGCACCTACATCTCGACGACCATCACCAGCTCCTGCTAGGGTCTCCGCACGTGCGAAGTCGCCGGCACCACGACGTGCTTCTCCTGCGCCTGCGAGACGCTCAATCTGTCGCTCCCCACCTCCACCGGTCAAGCGTAGCGCTACAGCGCCCGTTCGCAAGCTCTTTGGTCAATCGCCACAGAGATTACGCTCATACGGTCAAGGTGCAGGCATGTCGTCGCCGCCCAACACACGTCGTGCTTCGCCCACGGCAATCCCGCCTGCTACTCGTCCTTTCGGAATTGGTTTGGGTGCTCGTCCAGCGCCTCTTACACACACAGCGTCATTGCCTCGTACTGGCGGCTTCCAGATCAGCCGGATGGATCGCCTCGAAGCTCACGATATTGAGGATGAATCCGACACTGCTGGTGAAACTCCGCTGAAGAAACGTGGTGCCATCGACATTGTGAAAGGCCTCGAAAAGAAGAGGCTTCGCCGCAAGGAGAAGATGCACCAGAAAGCTTGCGCCAAAGCCGCTGCAAAGGGCGAGAAGCAGTACAAGGTCAAACCTGGCAAAGGCTGCGAGAGAATGCGCGAGGTTGGGCTCGAACTGCAGAAGTACAAGGGCAAGGGAGAGCACATTCTCTCTGTCTAAACATATTCAACAATGATTGGAAAGAGATGAGCGCAGCGCCGCTGCAGATTGCGGCATCTGGTTGAAAGGGAACTCTTCCCTGTGACCCTGGTCGCTGCGCCGTCTCGACAACAGAAAGAAAAAGATAGTCGCATAAAGACTTATCGACACGACTCTTGGAAATAAACCAGAGGACTCTCACGTTTTACTTGCATTCACTTTTCACGCAAGCTTTTACCGATGGCCTCTCCGCGGAAGACGAGGCCATCTTTCTCTTTTACAACTCTGATCTGCAGCGTTCAAGCACCTGCGGCTTTACAGCATTGGGATTGGGGGATTTTACTGCGAGGAGCATTTGCGAAATTGATACTTAGGTTCAACTCGAGATATCCCTGTGGCCACTATTGGTTTCTTTTCCTAGCATTCGCAAGCGGACGGAATCGCTGGGCTAAGCGCAACTGCGATCTTTCTTTTCTTATAGCCTCCTTGTTACCTGTTTTTGGTAACTTGGAGCGATTTTCTTAGGAGGAAGTGTAAATATTGGACTTTAGTATATGAAATGAGAAGGGTTACTTCCTTCAGCCTTTTAAGATTTAAATTTTTCATGTCCTTTTTGTTCACATGATTCAGAGCAGATGTGCTTGCCCTTTGGGAGTTAGTACGTATTCCACAGGCAACCTCATTGATGGAGTGCTGCACTTTTTGCAGAGGCGAAAATGCACATTATGTAGGTTAGAAGTTGAGGATGTTCCATGACCTTAATCAAGGCGTCATGAACTCGTTCACACAAGACAACAAGAAGAGAGGATTGATACCCAGGATGTTGCGACTTGGGAAGCATACAACGTCCATTCGTGAGAGATAACATAAAAAACTTATTTCCCCATCGCTTGTTGGCACAGCCTGATTCTACAATCCGGCGCTGAACATATGAGTGCCTGAGGGAACCACGTATATGGTGTGCTTGGTGTCAACGCCGACGAACCTGGCACGCTTCGAGGCTTGCACCATGCCAGTAGCAGGGACGCGAACTTCTGCTTCAGTGTTGGGTGGAACTGTCACCGACAAACTCAGAACGTTGTCCGCTGAGATGTTCCATTCGCTTCGTGCTTCGCCGGCTGGCAGTGAGTACGACCCAGCTGCCCACGTCAGATCGCCAACAGGCGTGGGCTGGAAGACCAGCTTGTCTTCCCATGCGGTGCTCAGAGTTGTGAGAGCGACCGGGCGGATGCCCACGATGGTAGCGTGGAACCACTCGTCTATTTGAGCGAGGATCATGTGGTTCTTCGATACACTGCGGTCCCATTCTTCGCCAATGGTCGTGTAGCCGTTCGGGTTGGCGGGAGTCGAAGCCATGAAGTACCCGTAGCTTGGTTGATCGTTTTGCTGCAGCGCATCCCAGAGCACGTCGTCGCGGCCACCGGCGGAGAGCGCGCGGACGATCGGTCCCAAGCCGATAGTGCCACCACTGAGGTGAGGACCCTGTCCGTCAGCCGAGGGGTACGAGTAAGTGAGCTCGACCAAGGCCTGGAGAACTTGCGCTCTGCGGTCTTCGGGTACGAGTCCTGCGTCGAGGGCTAATGCCTGCGCAGCTTGGGTCGCGTTGGCGGTACTATTGTTGCCGGCGTTGGTGTATCGACTGGTAGCATTGTTGAAGAACGCAGCATTGAAGGCGTTGCGTATCTCGTCGGCTAAGCGTGAGTAACGTATTGCATCTTCCGTGTGCCCGGTCATGTTAGCGATTCGAGCCATGGCATTGATGGTGTGGAAGTATCCCCACGTGCCGGTGATGCGACCCGAGGTTCTGAGGTCGTCCTCGACCCAATCCGCTAGAGCAGCATCGACAATGTTGTCTTGGACTTTCTCGCGCTGTATGTAGTCAACAAAGTCGGTCATTTGGTCATAATAGGCACCCATGGCAGTTGCGTCCCCGTACAGATCGAACAGGAGAGAGGGTACCAGCACAATCGCATTTCCCCAATTGATTTCATCGCCAAAGCGCCCAGTGTACCCCCAATCGAAGACGGGTGTCTTCAGGGCCACATTTCCGAACATGGATGTGTTTGCAATTGACTGGCCCTCTACGAGGGTACGTATCGTCGTATGCATGAAAGCATGAAGATTGAAGTTACGGTAGATGGCGCCCATGGGCATTGTGTAGTCGGCAGGGTAAGATTGCTTTTCACGTCCTGGGCAATCAGTGAAGACGGAGATCATGTTGCTTGCGATCGAGTATCTCGACATCCTATGGATCCGGTTCAAGCGGGCATTCGATGAATCAAAGACTCCTGCAATTGGAACGTCCGCTTGTATGCGCAGACCAGTGATAAGGTCCGCTGTGACGTTAAAACCAATCGGAAGTCCAGTTACCTGAACCCATTGCATACCAAAGTAATCGAACTCTGGGTGCCAGGACTCGCCACTTTCATGTCCAGCGGTAGTGTACGTATAGAACAGGTCAGTACCGCGGGAACCTGGACCGAGCGATGCTTGATTGATTGTGCCATTGGCATTGAGGCCCTCGGCTGGTGCGACCTTAATGGTGATGCCCGCAGGCATCCGTGGAAGGTTCAGGACAGCCCAACCAGCAAAGTTCTGGCCAAAGTCGAAAACATACGTGCCTGGCACAGGAGTTGTCACTCCGATGGGCTTAAATCGTTCCCGAACAATGACTTTCTCGGCGGCGCGAGCTACAAGCTTTGTTGCGAGGTTCGGAGGAGGAGCAATACCAGCCTTGACCCAAGGTGTCGAATTTAGATTGAAACCAGGCTGATCCCAGCCCGCCTGCTCTCGTCGCGCATCGTAGTCGGCACCGGAGTACCAAGCGTCGGTGACCAGAGGTCCAAGAGCGGTTCGCCAATCTCGGTCACTGAAAATAACGGATGTAGTGCCGTTGCGATAGGTGATTTCGAGTCGAGCGATAAGGCGCGGAGTGACAGCAGCGCCGGCGGAGGGGTCAGTGGCTGCAATATTGTTTCCTGAACCTGTCACGACGCTGCCTGCTTCGTGAGCGATATCGGTACCAGGCGAGAAGGTTATGGTGGTGTTGCCAATCTCAGTAATAACTCGAGATTCCAGCAAAACACCTTCTCGCCCAGTATCTATGTTGATGCTGCCCCCGATATGGTATCCGGTGGTATTGTCAAGCCTGACAGCGGTGCTACCGATTGACGAGTCGGCAGCCAGGCTACTGTTACCCTTGAGCTGACTTTGCCACCACGAGTAGGGTGCGTTGCGGCCGACGCTGGGGTTTGTAACGCTGCGCCTCACGTATGCTGGTCCATTGCCTAGGCTGACACCGAGTGCGTTGGAGCCTGCGCATAACAGGCGTGCGACATCGTACGTGCGGCACTCGCTTGAGAGTTGCAGGTTCGAATATCCAGGAGCGAGCACTTCGTCGGTCACATTCTTCCCGTTGACAGTGGCATGGTGCAAGCCGATTCCTGACATATATAGATACGCGGAGACTAAATTTGCGAAGTTGGGGACTTCGAACTGGCGAACGAATATTGGCATAGGTTGGTTCTCCGTCCGGCCTGGATATTCGATCCATCGTGCTTCGCCCCAATCGGCCTGATCGAGTAATCCGACAGACCATGTTGCAGGTTGTGACCAATGCGATGCTCGGTGGAGAGCGTCCCAGACTCGTACTTGCCAGGCGACTGTATCACGAGACGACAAATTGTGGCCGAAGACAGCGTTCTGGTTGCTGCTGTTGACAAGCCCGCTTTGCCAGATGAAGCGTCCTGTTTCCAGGTCATCCCTTGAGGTGGCAGCACGTATCTCGTACGCTGTTTGGTGGTCGATAGGACAGACTACTTCATTACAGTGGCCAACCTGTGTCATCTGCCAAGCGAGAGTTGGCCGAGGATTGCCAAACCCTAGGGGAGAATCGAAACGACCATCGACGCTGAGGTTGACGACGTCCACGGTATTCAGTGGTGATCCAAAGGCTGCTGGAATTAGGACCAAGGCAGCGGCGACTGTAATGTTAGAAGACCGCATCTTATCGAGCTACTCGAAGACCGCTGAACGAATTGTGATGAGTGAACGAAAGAACGATTCCCAATCTCCTGCCACATTCTTTTAAGATCATGACTGCGATGTCAACCTATTTGTATGTCGTAACATTGAAGCAGGAAAGAAGCTTGCGCTGAAGACCGCATTCGCGGCCGCACTCCGCATGACCACATGGCATCCCCGCATGAAAGCCAAGTGAGAAACATGAAGATCTTTTAGGGCCAATCATTGCCGATCGGTGTCTCGTTGGCCACTGGCACTGCTACCGAAGCCTGTGGCCAAAACGATCTCATATAGCTCGGGAGAACTGGCACCGTACGGAGCATCATTGGAACGAAGACCGCACCATCGAACTCTGCATGCGAATAACAGATCGAAGCACTTTTGCTGCCAACCGGGTGGAGTGCACTATCCCTTGTAGACGAGTTGATGAGTAGCAATATCCACTAACAATGAAGTCAACTGTGGTCGCTGGGCCTTGTCTGTAGATGAAAGTACTCAGTATCGACTGTCGACACTTGCAAGTGTTAACATCGTCATCATCAATACTGAACATACCCGTACCATGAATTAGACGCTCTGTATGTTCCTCGGCAGATGGGAAGTGGTTTGTGGTGCCGCGCTCGTATGTTCTTGACCCGAGACGAAACATGCCGCTGTATTGGAACCACCACTGAGCAAGATCTACCTCTCTTGGTGTATATCGTCTTTCGGCTCGAGGTGGCCACGATAGGGTCTAATATTCGGCGCACAGACCTGATCAAAGGAGACCTTCTCGTATTCTCTACGCCTTGGAGTGTTGACATTCCATTGTCGAGCAATCGGCTTCCCTATCTTTCCTCTAGGACGTCACAGGTTGTTCGCAATTCGTGATGCGGCCGTGACTCTTTCGGTGTACATCTTCGCAATGCATGGAGATGCCTGGTTTCCATGAACCAGATTTGCGTGGCTTGGGCCAAGTGTAGTAGTCTTTAATAGCCTATCAGGTCTTGTAGGTGGCGAAGTATTAGAGGTGCCAGTGGCTAGCCAAAGTTGCAAGGTGAGATTGGCTAAAGATACATGGTCACGTGCCTACGCGACAGCTGACAGCCAATCAGCTGTGTGGAGCAAGAACGCGCCTTCTTATGCCACATCCATCGTGATAGCACCAACGACAGACCACAGCAACGCGTGCGCACTCGTGATGCACCATGCCGCCTCCAATTCTGCACGATTCGGAGGACGAAGAGGACGATGTCGTGTATGATGACTCGGGAGACAGTCGCTCCCGCTCAAGTGGCGAGTCCGCCCCGGGGATTCCAGCTTTAGACGGCACCCGCGATGCGCTTAATCAGAGCACGGGATCAACAGGTGAGCATCGCGGGCAAGATCCCATCATTCCAGCTAGTGTATTGACCAGCTTCAAGAACGTCTCAAGAGACAAATAGATGATGCTCAACGGAACCTTTGTGGAAATTCCAGCGAACAGCCGCAGACCTTTGACAGGAATCCGACACATCCCAACACCATCTCGCCAACAGTGAGACGTGACAAACGGAGGAACTCGGCCAGCAGACATATTGAGTCTGCCATGTCAACCGTCAAGCGCGCCAAAACCACTGTTACATATTCGAAAGAAAAGCCAACAGCCTCAAGCCTTGAACGTGAGCATTTTTCCAACCTGTTTGGACAGGACGCTACTGTGCCCAACACTTCACCGTCCATTCGCTTTTCGGATCACTCTGGCGCTAAGAACTCGAGTGCTTTGCCGGTAGGCTCACTCAGGGCAGATTTTGCACATCACGAGCCTGCCATGTTCAAGGAGAGCGGCAGCACCATCCCAGACAACGAGTCCTCACACGAGCGAATGGTGGAGCAAGCATTGCGCAGCAAAAGCGTCAAAGCCACGAGTTCTCCTGGCATGAAATTTCTGGACTCGGACGAATTGCAGAAGAGCTCTTCTTTTCCATGGACTGCATCCGAACAGACCGAGGTGGCGAAAAGTCATGTTGCTGGGGATGAGCATACAAATGTGTTGCAGTCAGGCATCGAGAACGATACGACCATGTCTCAATTCCACGCTCAGGAACCCAACGACCCCGAACAGCATCCCTTTCCACTGCCGAGCATTGAGAACAGTGCTATTCCGGGTCCAGCCACCGCAGTGATGGTCGCGCCGAGCATTCACAATGCACCACGTCGATCGAGCCCGACCGTACATATCAATGATGTCGAGATAGACGTTCCGTCCATTGCGAAACCAGATGCGGACCCTGTCGATAGTACACAAAAGGCAAGCAGAGGACGCAAACGCAAGGTTCAAGAGGAATCTAGCGAACCGCTTAACTCAGACGACATCGCTGTCGGATTACCTAAAGAGCGATACGTGCCACGGCCCAGCAGGAGAAGGGCGACTGAAGCTCTGGAAGAGCCGATTGATTATTCAGTTGTACCTGAGAAGGCAGCAAAGAGTAAGAGATCGAAGACTATAGGAAGCAGCGCGAATTCAGTGGATGTACAGCCGCAGTCTGCCGGTAAGGAAC
>Ga0265797_10010169_pt1 | contig 12028 bp, 13 predicted proteins | sample P2T30metagenome_FD_192433 | JGI IMG/M metagenome (GOLD analysis project Ga0265797, IMG submission 192433) | Plant litter microbial communities from East Loma Ridge, Irvine, California - P2 T30 | ecosystem: Environmental > Terrestrial > Plant litter > Unclassified | place: USA: California... | reverse complement strand
CGCGACTTCACGCCATATCGCGCGATACGTGCTGCAATGCCTCGTCGGGGCAGCCAAGCGCGATGCGCTCGTGAAGCGTGCGCCCGATCGGCATGCCGAACTACAGCCTTGTACGTCCGCTATCGACCCGAAGCAGACCTTCCCGTTACGCCTCCGTTGAGTGGATTCCCGTAATTGTCCTGACGCGTTCGATAACGCGAAGGAGTTCTGTGTCCAGCGGATCGCCAGTGAAGGCTGGTAGGCATAGATGCCGCGCGGGCTGCCGTTGAAGCTTCTCGGGGCTGTCGTCAATCATGATGATCTCGTCTGCGGCATACCCGTACTTCAACGCTTTGCGCAGGTCCTTGATGTACACATAACCGTTGCTTTTCGTATCGACCTTCTGGACACATTTTGAAATTGCCCATGAAAATGCAACGGGAAACGAAGTGCCGAACAGCTCCGCTGTAACCCTCTCAACGTAAAGTTCGCTTGATGAGGACCAGACCGCGATCTTAAAGTGCGACGCACAAAACCTGATCAGGTCAGATGCAAACGGCCGGACGTAGACAAAGTACGGACCAACTTGAAAAGTGTGAGCACAAGGCAAAGCAACCTCCGTCGCATGTACCAGGGTTTCGTCTAAGTCGAAGACAATCAGTCGAACCTGCGTCATGCTCCTGCCTTTAAGTGTCCGCTTCTGGCCGAACCCGGCCGTTCAGGCCAGCATAGCAGGTTGCCAGGTTGAAAATCTAGCGGAAGGCGCCAGGGGCCGGATTCGACCCATTTCAGACGTTGCAACGTGCGGGACGCATTTTGGTCAAATACCTGCGTGCGGATATGCCCTGGCACGCGCATTACGACAGCAGGCCCGGCGTGTTTATTCGGCCTGCCAAACCGATGCGGTGTCTAGCAAGCGCGCCGTAGGAAGGATGTATCTCATGCAGACATGCCGCCATCGATGACCAGTTCGGCGCCGCAGACGTAAGTGCTTTCGTCCGACGCGAGGAACAAGGCCGCAGCTGCCACCTCGTCGGGATTTCCCAGACGCTTGGCCGGTATCTGCGCGCTCAGCGCCTGCCTGACCTCGTCGCTGGCCTGGTCGAACATCGGCGTATCGGTGGGCCCGGGGCTGAGCGTGTTGACCCTAATGCCGCGGGGCGCCAGCTCGGTATTCCAGGTGCGGGCGTACGAGCGGACCGCGGCCTTGCTGGCGGAATAGGTGCCATAGCCGGGATTGGCCATGCCGCCTGCAATGGAGCCGATCAACACGATGGCGCCACCGTCGTGCATGTGCCGCACGGCGTGCTGCACCGTGAACACCATCGCGCGCACGTTCAAGCCGAAGGCACGGTCGACGTGCTCCTCGGTGGTCTCTTCGAGGCTTGCGTGCTCGGCGACGCCGGAGGAATTCACGAGGATATCAAGGCGGCCGGCCCTGGCATGAATGGTCTCGAACAGGCTGGTGAGGTCAGCCGTGCTGGTGACGTCGCCGCGAATCGCCTCGACCCGGCCGCCGATGCGCGTCGCCGCCTCGGCCAACTGCGCCTCGCGCCGGCCGGCGATAAAGACATGGGCACCTTCCTGCGCGAAGCGGCGCGCCACCGCGAGGCCGATACCGCTACCGCCGCCGGTTACCAAGGCGGTTTTTCCTTCAAGTTTCAACATAGCTACTCCAGATAGAGGATGGACGCCAGATGATACATTTTGTATATTTGGTGTCAATTACGCACCTGATCTACACTAGATATACGAAAGGAAACCACATGGCGACCGATATCCCGGCCCTCCTGGCAGAAATCAACAGCACGCGCCCTATCCTGGAACAGGTTGCCAACAAATGGTCGGTATTGATTTTGACCGTGCTCTGCACCCAGCCCGCACGTTTCAACGCCATCAAGCGCAGGCTCGATCCGATTACGCACAAGGCCTTGACGGAAGCTTTGCGCCGCCTCGAGCGCAACGGTCTCGTAAGCCGTCGCGTGATTGCATGGTCACCCGTGGCGGTCGAATACGCGATGACGCCACTGGGTCGAACCTTGCAGGATCTTTTTGTGGCTCTGGTGAGCTGGGCCAAGCAGCATGGCGGGGCTATGGAGCAGGCACAAGTGGCTTACAACGATCAGCACGTTGCAAATGGCGCTGTATAGACATGGTGAAGTGCGGCGCCAGGGGCAGCGGCGCCGCTAACCAATTATTCTGATCCTGCGTTTCCACAATCAATCAGGCGAGAAATCGGCGATTTGCTAAGAATGAAAAACTGTCGATCAAGCGCTGGCTTCGCATGACCTAGTCACCGCGTCGTTGCAAACTTGGCAGCCACGTCGTCGACGACGTTGCGAAGCCAACGCTGCGACGGGTTATCGTCGTTGCGCCGGTGCCAGATCATGTGGAAGCTTACCTTTGGCAAGGGTACGGGTGGTGGGAACATCACCAGGTCGCTGGCTTGCGCAGAATGGAGGGCAACGCGGCGCAACAGTGTCGCGGCCAAGTCGGTTTCCCGCAGCAAGGCAGGCACGGCAAACATCTGTGGCAGCGTCACCTGCACGCTGCGCCGTAAGCCGTGCTCGGCCAGTACCTGGTCGACCACGCCGTAGCGGCTTCCTTCCGGGGATACCAGGATGTGGCGCATCGCCAGATACGCATCGAGATCCAGTATGCGGCGCGCCGGCTTCGCATCACGTCGTACCAGCGTCACGAACTCGTCGTGCAGGATCGGGCGGCTCAGGATGCGACTTTCCTGCAGGGTGGGTTCGACCCCGATGGCGAGATCGATCTTGCCCGCGTCAAGGAGGGCCACTGCCTCGTCGCGTGCCGAGAACGCATGCACGTCGACATCGATGCCGGGTGCTTCCCGCAGCAGCGAACCGAGCAGATCCGGCAGGAGCACGAAGGCCGGATAATCGGACACGCCCACGCCGAACCGCAATGCCGCCTTGGCGGGATCGAAATGCTGCTCGGGAGCGAGCAGCGCCCCGACCCGTTGCAGGATGTCGAAGACCGGCTCGGCCAGTTCGCTGGCGCGCGGCGTCGGCAACAACCCGGCCGCGCTGCGCTGGAACAAGCGGTCGCCGAACAGCGTGCGCAGCCGGGCAAGGGCCGCGCTCATCGCCGGCTGGCTGATATCCATACGCGCGGCGGCGCGCGTGACGTTCCGTTCCTGCATCAGCGCGTTGAATGCCGCCAGCAGATTGAGATCCGCGCCATGAAAATCCATATTTTGTATATCACAGTATCCGTTGTATTTGTTGGATGAATTTTACTCCGCTTCCATAATCCTTTCACACGCCGAATGGTTCGGCGTTTAACCAGAGGATTCCATGAGCCAGACTCATTCCGACAACGACAGCGGCCGCCTGGCAGTCGAGCGCCGTGCCGTGCAGCGGCTGTATGACACGTTCAACCTCAAAAACCCCGACCTAATCGACGAGGCGGTCAGCCCAGACTGGCAAGACATTCCGCTCGCCCCGGGCCAGGGTCCCGGGCCGGAGGGCATGAAACCTGTCATCCGCAGTGTCATCGCAGCATTCCCCGACGTGCAGATCGTCATCCACGACATGCTCCAGGTTCCCGGAAAAATCGCCGTGCGCGGGGAAATCACGGGTACCCACCAGGGCGAATTGTTCGGTATCGCGCCGACCGGCAAGACGGTCGCTTTCCGCATCCATGAATTCCACGAACTGGATGGGCAACGCATCACGACGACGTGGCACATGGAAGACTGGTTCGGCCTGTTCCTCCAGCTCGGCCGCTTCCCTGCCCTCTGATTTCCTACCGTCTGATCAACCAGGAGCAAACCATGCAAGCAGCAACGATTCACCATCTGGGCCCGGACGCGCTCGTCCAGATCGCGCCGGTCACACCGCCCGTCCCTGCCGCAGACGAAGTCGTCGTGCGGATCGAGGCGGCCGGCGTCAACCCGCTCGACACCAAGATCATCGCAGGCTATATGCAGCAGGTGATGCCTGTCGAGCTTCCGTACATTCCGGGAACCGACTTCAGCGGCGTCGTGACGGCGACAGGTCCGCTGGTGACCGCCGTGAAGGTCGGGAACCGCGTCGCCGGACGCAGCAGCCCGGGCGCCGGCGGCGCGTTCGCCCACACCATCGTGTCCCGCACCGATGCGCTAGTCCTGATGCCCGACGAAATGAGCTTCGAGCAAGCGGCAGCCCTGCCGACCGCCTTCGGCACGGCACGCCAGGCGCTCTTCGATGTCGGCAACCTCAAGGCCGGCCAACGCGTGCTGATCCATGCCGGCGCCGGCGGCGTCGGCAGCTTCGCCATCCAGCTGGCCAGGCAGGCGGGCGCGCACGTCAGCGCGACCGCGTCGGCGGGCAATCTCGGGCTCCTGAGGGAGCTGGGCGCGCACGATGCGATCGACTACCGTGCAGAGGACTTTACGCGCCTGCCGGCATTCGACGTCATTCTCGATACCGTGGGCGGCGACACGACCGAGCGCTCATGGAAAGTACTGCGTGAAGGCGGCACGCTGGCGAGCCTAATCGATTTCGCCATCGCACCGCGGGACGGCCGCCACGGCGCGTTTGTGTTCTTCGCAGAAGCCACGCAAGCCCTGCACGAGGCTGTCGGGCTGTTCCGCGCCGGCAAACTGGACATCATCATCGACTCGCTCTATCCATTCGAGGACGCAGCCGCTGCGCTTGGAAAGGTGGCGTCCGGCCACGCGCGCGGCAAGGTCGTGATCCGCACCGCGCGTTGAGGCCGACCATGACAAAGCAGCCTCAACCATCATCCCAGGTCGTGCTGGTCACCGGCGCCGGCTCCGGTATCGGCCGCGTCGTCGCGACCGTGCTGGCGCGGGCGGGACACGTGGTCTATGCCAGCATGCGCGACATCGCGTCACGCAACCGCGAACGCGCCGAAGAACTGCTTGCCCTCGCCGGCGCCGAAGCCCTCCTGCTGGACGTCGTCGAACTGGACGTGCTGTCCGAGGTGTCCTGTCGCGCCGCGCTAGACCAGATATTGCTGGAACGCGGACGCATCGACGTCGTCGTCAACAATGCCGGCATGTTGATGACCGGCGTGACGGAAGCGTTAACACCGGATCAGGTCGCCACGGTGATCGATACCAATGCGCTGTCATGGCTGCGGGTCAATCGCGCCGCGGTGCCTGCCATGCGTCGCCAGGGCGGCGGAACCATCGTTTACATCGGCAGCACGACGACCCGTATCCATGAACCCTTCCTGGGACCCTACGTGGCGAGCAAGGCTGCCGGCGACGCGCTGGCCGAAGTCATGAGCTTCGAACTACGGCCGTTCGGCATCGACAGCGTCATCGTATCGCCCGGCGCTTTCACGCAAGGCACGGAACATTTTGCTCACGCACACGCACCGCGCGACCACGCCGTCGTCAGGCAATACGGCGCCTTCCCCGCGCGCGCCGCCGGCCTGCCGGAGAAGCTGGACCGGATCGACGCCGCGCACGGGGGTCCGCTCGACGTTTCGGCGGTCGGGGCCATGGTGCGGGATGTCCTCGCGCTCGCGCCCGGACGCCGCCCGTTCCGCGTGACAGTCGACGCCCAGCAGAAAGGCATCGAAGAACTCGACACGCTGCATGAAGTCAGGCAGCGGGCCTTCTTCACCCAATTGGGCGTGGACGATTTGCTGCCTGCACGCGCGGGTCAACCACCTATCATCGAACGGGAGTAACCATGCAATCTGCACCCACACGCATTGCCATCGTGACCGGCGGCTCGCGCGGCATCGGCCGCGACATCGCCATGGAACTCGCCGCCCAAGGATGCGACGTCGTCATCGGCTATCACGGTCGCGCCGATATCGCCGAAGCCGTCGTGCGCGACATCGAGGAACTTGGCCGTGGGGCGCTCGCCGTGAAAGGCGACGTCGCCCGGGAATCGGATGTCGAAGCGCTGTTCGACGCCACGCTCGCTCGTTTCGGCAGGATCGACATTGTCGTCAGCAATGCCGGCATCATGAAGAACGTCCCGATCACGGGCGCGGGCATCGCGGATTTCGACGCGATCATACGCACCAATGCGCGCGGCTGTTTCCTGGTATTTGCCCAGGCGGGCAAGCATCTGCAGGACGGTGGACGGCTCATCGCACTATCTTCCAGCGTGATCGCCAAGGCCACGCCCGGCTACGGTCCCTATATCGCTTCCAAGGCGGTTGTCGAAGCGCTGGTCCACGTAATGGCGAACGAGCTGCGCGGACGTGGCATTACCGTGAATGCGGTGGCGCCCGGGCCGGTCGCTACCGAACTGTTCCTCGAAGGGAAAAGCGAGCAGCAAATAGAAGCATTGGCGAAAACGGCGCCGCTCGAGCGACTGGGCACGCCGGCCGACATCGCTTCCGCGGTTGCTTTCCTGGCGAGTCGGGAAGGAGGCTGGGTCAACGCGCAGGTAGTCCGTGTCAATGGCGGGTTTGCCTGAATACGATTGTCCCCGCCATGCGACATTGAATCTCCGAATTCGCCCCTTTTAAGGGCTTTGTTGCACAAATCCAGCCGTGCGGCGGCGAATTCGGGCCGTGGGTAAACTGACGGCATGAATGCACCAGCCAAACCGAAGTACCGGACGACCAACTGGAAACAGTACAACCCAGCGCTGAAGGCGCGGGGTTCTCTGCTCATCTGGCTGGACAAGGACATGCGCTGGCATGGCAGTGCCAGCGGCAAACGAGGCCGCAGTCAAGACTACAGCGATACGGCGATCCAGTTCTGTTTGACGATCAAGAACCTGTTCAACTTGGCGCTGCGCCAGGCGATGGGTATGACGCAAAGTCTGCTCGAGCTAGCTGGCCTGGACTGGCAGGTGCCTGACTACAGCACCGTCAATCGACGCCAGAAACATTTGGCGGTGACGATCGCGTCGCAGCCGACGACAACGGGTTTGCATCTACTGGTCGATAGCACTGGCATCAAGATGCTGGGTAAAGGCGAGTGGAAGACGAAGAAGCACGGTGCCGATTATCGCCGCCAGTGGCGCAAGGTCCACCTGGGCATTGACGCGTCCACGCTGGAAATCCGGGCCATCGAGGTCACCGACAACGTCACCGGTGATGCGCCAATGCTGCCGTGTCTTCTCGATCAGATCCCCAAGGACGAGACCATTGCAAGCGTCAGCGGCGATGGCGCGTACGACACGAAAGCATGTCACGAGGCCATTGCGCGGCGCGGTGCACATGCGATCATTCCGACACGCAGGAATGCCAAGCCTTGGAAAGATAAGCGACCCGGAGCGGCGGCGCGTAATGCCATCCTTGATGCTACACGCCGGCTCGGCCGAAGAATTTGGAAGAAGTGGACCGGTTATCACCGGCGCAGCCTTGTCGAGACGAAAATGCGCTGTTTCAAACTGCTCGGCGAGCGCGTCATGGCGCGTGACTTCGACCGTCAGGTTGCAGAACTGCAAGTACGTGCCGCGATTCTGAATCGCTTTACGCGACTCGGCACGCCGATGACCGTGCCTATGCCATAAATCCGTCTAGGGTTTGGGGTATTACACGCTCAGCTGATTTGTGCAACAAAGCCGTTGCAGATGCGCGGTTGCGTGGATTCTCTGACGCGCCAGCACAGCGAGCGCGACGAAAGCGCTTGTATGCCGGCTGATTGCAAAGGGCGTTAAGCAAGGTTATTCTTTTCCGCGGTGCGACGCCTTATTTTGCAAATTGGGACTTGGTCGGGCACCATGCCGGAGATAGACTTCGGCCATCATCATGTTTGGCACCCAGGCCAGCCAAGCGATGCTCCGGTAAGCGAGTGTGAAATCAACACCGAGCATCTGGGAAGCCGGAAGGTAGATCCTGAGCGTGACCGCCGCAAACGTCAACGCGTAGGAGCGGATCATCCAGGCCCGGTGTCTCGAAAAATCCCGTGCGCGCGCGAAGCGCAAGCCCTGCAGAGTGGCGTGTAGCCACAGCACACCAAGCACGCCGAAGCCTGACGCCGCCACAGGTCCCGTGGATAGGCCCGCAGACAGGATGAGTGCCGAGGCCCCGCCCACGCTGCAACCGGCTACATACAGCCACCCGCTCGCGCGATGCAGTCCCGGCCAGCGCCGCCGCACGATGCCAGACAGTTGCACGATACCCAGTATCAGGGCAGTCGACGCTGCTGCGGCATGCACGACGATCCAATGGTCGACGAAGCGGTTGGCGAGTACGTTCGGCGGGACCGGGCCGACCTTGGCAATATAGCGAAAGGAAACTAGTCCGATACACACGGCGAGCAGCGCGCCACCGTATCGAACAGATTTCGCCAGCATCGACCTTGGTTTCGTGTCGAATGCGCGGGCTGTACCGCTCATCGTATGCCTTCCCACCAGTGCAGATTGACCCTGGCGCCTCCAATGGTCATCGGCTCACCTGGTTGTGGCGTTGCCAACGCAATACCTTGCGCCTCGGCCAATTTGGCAATGGCCGCCAGCGGCTCGCTCCATGCATGGAAGGCCAGATCGAAGGCGCCGTTGTGAACTGGAACCAAAACTTTACCGCGCAGGTCGAGAAATGCCTGTATGGTTTCTTCCGGACGCATGTGAATGGCTGGCCACGCCGCGTCGTAGGCGCCATTTTCGATACAGACGGCATCAAAGGCGCCGAAGCGCTGGCCGATTTGCCGAAAACCGCTGAAATAGCCCGAGTCGCCGCTGAAAAAGATGCGCTGACCGGCCGATTCGAACACCCAGGATGCCCACAGGGTGCGGTTGGTATCCCAGGGCCCACGACCGGAGAAGTGCTGCGCCGGGGTCGCCGTAATGACCAGCCCATCGAGCGTGGCCGACTGCCACCAGTCCAGCTCGGTAATACGCTCTGCCGGTACTCCCATGCCGACCAGGCGCGCCTTGAGGCCCAGTGGCACCAGATAACGCCGAGCACGGGTGGCAAGAAAGGTAATCGTGGGCGCGTCCAGATGATCGTAATGGTCATGCGAGATGACGACGCCTTCGATATCGGGCAATTCCTCCAGTTGCAGGGGCGACTTGCTATACCGCCGCGGACCGGCGAAACGCACAGGCGACGTGCGCTGGCTCAGCACGGGATCGACGAGCCAGTACTTCCCTCGCAGCTTGAGCAGCAGCGATGAATGTCCGAGCCGGACCAGGTGGTTGACGTTGTCGTCCAACTCGTCCAGAACGTGCGCGGAGAGCGCCCACACCGGAATGTCTGTCTTCGGCTTGGTGTCGACCTTGGAGCGCAACAGCGTCCGCACCCCCCCCCGCCAACTGCCGGCGCCTCCTAAACCGGGAAACCCGTCCTGGTTATGGAACACGCCGTCGGCATACTGGGCGGATGCCGCGTAAGGCGACTCGGGGACATGGCCGCCACTGTACATACATCCTGCCAGCAACGACAGGATGAGTGTGCTGCACCACAAATTTTTCGTGTGCATGGGTTAAACCGTCACGACGAGTTTGGCCGCAGACACACCTGCTGCATGGATTGCCATCGCCGCCGGGATCGCCGCCAGGCCGTGGCCTGCGACTTGGCAGGGCGGACTGGCCTTGAATGCGCCGCGCGCCAGCGCCTCAGGCAGGTAATCCTGGAAAATCAGCGGACCCACCTGGTTGTGGATCAACGCAGTGCCCCAGACAAAGGGCGTCGCGACACCGCGCCGCCTGGCACGCCACATCAACGTCAGCAGGCCCGTGGCGTTCTTGGCCAAGATGGGGAGCAGCTTGCGCAAGCGGCCGCGGCCGACTGGAATGCCATCGAAGGTAGCCGGTGGCGTCACCACCGCCACGGTCAGCGCACCACCTGCAGCGACTACGAGGTCCAGGCAGGCGCGCGCAGCGCCCGGAGCAATCGCCACTGCGCCCGCACACCGCGACTGTCCGAGTGCGCCTACCAGATCGGCCACAACGGAGGCGCTGCGGTAATCGAATGCCTGGCGTGCCCCCAGTGCGCGGACAAATTCAACATTCCGCGGAGAACATGTGGTCAGAACATCGTACCCGGCGGCGACAGCCAACTGGATCGCATTGGCACCGACGCTGGTCGAACCACCCCAGACGATGACGGTTTCGCTGCGGGGCTGGCGCTGTACCCGGGGCGGTGCGAGGGCCAGGAACTCGTCTTGAAACAATGCACAGGCTGCTGTCGACAGGCCAAGCGGCAGCACACTGGCCTCGTTGTAATCCATCCCGGCGGGCAACGGCGTCATCATGTGTTCGAGCAGCACGACGTAGTGCTGGAACGCGCCTTCCGCCGCGCGGTTGCGGCCCTTGTCGACACCGCCGGCCAGGCCCAGCACACGATCGCCGGGCTTGAAGCGGGTCACGGACTCTCCCACTTCAACGACATCCCCAGCCAGATCGTGGCCGACGACCATCGGATACTTCAGCCACGGACAAGCCAGCGCACCGATGGTCTGGAGATGGCGATCGAAAGGATTGAGTGCGACGGCGCGCGTGCGCACGACCACTTCACAGCCGTGCGGCGCGGTGTAGGGCGCTGGGGCCACGCTGAACGCAGCTTGCTTGGCAGGAAGCCACAAGGCGTTGTTGACAGGATTTTGCATGATGCACTCCGAGATGACGAATGTACATTCTATGGAGCAAAGATGAGAGGAACAATGCGGCAAGCTCCCTGAATTCGTCGCATTCGTCCAGAAAGCAAGCCGCCGCAATGATTTACTCAGCACGCTAATGGCAGTCGGCGGGCGCGACCGGAGCTGCTATGATGGATGGTTTGCATGTTCGCTGGCCTGATTGATGGATCCATTATCCGATGTGCTTTCCATGTTGCGTCCGACCGACTACGCCTTTCGCGGGCTGGAAGCGGGCGGAAGCTGGTCCCTCCACTATCCCGCCGACGGCTCGCTGAAGTGTCTTGCCATCACCCTGGGAAGTTGCTGGCTGTATGGTGATGCCCCGATCGGCCAGCGCCGGTTGCGGCAAGGCGATGTGGTGATGGTGTCGGGCAGCACCGCCTTCCGCTTGTGCAGCGACCTGGAAAGCGACCCGGTCGATGTTGCCGAGGCCTTGACGGTCGTCGGTCCAGGAAATGTGGCGCGCATCGGCAATGGCATTGAGTGTGGCGGGCTCGGTGGCTACTTTGGCTTCGGCAATACGCATGCCCGCATCCTGCTCGCCATGTTGCCAGAGGTAATGCACGTCACGTTCGCCACTGGTGAAACATTGCGACTGTCGATTGCACGGCTGATGGAAGAACTGCGCTGTCCAAGACCAGGCGGGCAACTGATGGCCAGTCATTTTGCGCAGGCCCTCCTGATCGAGGCTCTGCGCCATTACCTCGACCGTACGCCACCTGGCCGGGGCAACTGGCTGTCCGCGCTGCAGGACAGCAAGCTAGGTGCGGCGCTGGGCGCCATTCATGCCGAACCGGGGCGCGCATGGACCGTTGCGCTGCTTGCCGCCGCCGCCGGCATGTCGCGCTCGGCGTTTGCTGCGCACTTTGCCGAAACGGTAGGCGAGGCGCCGATGGCTTACGTCACACGCTGGCGCATGCTGCTGGCCTGCGAGCGCCTGGCAGTCAAAGGTGCCACGATAAGCCGAGTCGCTACATCACTCGGCTATGAGTCGGAAAGTGCCTTCGGTGCGGCATTCAAACGCGTTCTTGGCACATCGCCGCGTAAGGTAAGTGAAGCGTCATAAGACGTCGCGTGGTCTGCAAAACCCGCCGCGGCCTCGACCGAGCATAGGTGCGCAACTGTCTGCTACCGACCTGCCGCACCTGGACCGTGCTCAATGAAGAAAGCGAATGTCCGCTTCTGGCCGATTGCGGACGGTCGAAACGGCTCAGTGTATGCGACTGTTGTCTACAGAGCAACTCGCGGGTTTGTTAGCCGGCCTAAGTGTCGCCGGCTCGCGGCCTGAAAACCGCCCTTCGATGAACGTCCCGGCCACGCACGTGAATGAACATTCTGTGACCTCACTTGACTCCCCCAAGGTGGCCAACGAGGCCGGAATGACGTGCATGCTTTTGCGTATGAATATTCCGGACAGCAGTTCGCGCAGGCGGGGATTCAGGTCGGTTGCACTGCCACTGCGGTATGTTCTTGTAGCGTGCTTAAAACTTGGATCTCCGCCTTCGCGGGGATGACGTTTCT
>Ga0265797_10010168_pt1 | contig 12029 bp, 11 predicted proteins | sample P2T30metagenome_FD_192433 | JGI IMG/M metagenome (GOLD analysis project Ga0265797, IMG submission 192433) | Plant litter microbial communities from East Loma Ridge, Irvine, California - P2 T30 | ecosystem: Environmental > Terrestrial > Plant litter > Unclassified | place: USA: California... | reverse complement strand
CGGCCTCGACCACCTGCTCGATGAACGCGCCGCCCTGCGTGCAGCCGAGGCGGCACACGCCCTGGCGCGCCGCACTGCCCGTGACGCCACCCGGGAAGCGGCGCGCGTCGCCGCCCTCGCCCTGCGCCGCCTGCGCCAGGAAGGCGCCCCCACCGCCTGGCGCGGCTGGTTCGACGGGTCCGCCAAGCCGAACCCCGGGCGCTGCGGCATCGGCGTGCGCCTGCTCGGGCCGAACGGCGCAGCCGCCGAACTGTCGCAAGCTGCGGGTTACGGCAACAGCAGCGAAGCCGAATACCGCGCCCTGATCCTGCTGCTGGAAACCGCCGTCGCGCACGGCGCCGGCCCGCTCACCGTGTACGGCGACAGCCGGGTGGTGATCGACGACGTGAACGGCGCCCTTGCCGACAGCGCCGCCGTGCTGCGTCCCTTGCGCGCGCGCGTGCACGCGCTGCTGGCGCAACTGCCGGCCACCACCCTGCGCTGGATCCCGCGCCACAAGAACGGGGAAGCCGATGCGCTGTCGCAGCGCGCCACCGCTGCGCTGGCCGAAGAAATAGAAGACATCCATGAAGGAAGCGAATGAACATGCATACCGCGCCACAGCCTGAACTCGCCGCCTGGCGCACCCGCCTGGCCGCCATGGCCGCCGCTGCCGCCGGCGACGACGGCGCCCACGACGCCAGCCACCTCGAGCGCGTCTGGCGCAGCGCCGACACCCTGCTCGGCCATCACCTTGATGCCGACCCGCTGGTGGTAATGGCGGCCAGCTACCTGCACGACCTGGTCAACCTGGAAAAGGACGATCCCGAGCGCGCCCAGGCCTCACACCGCTCGGCTCTACTCGCGCGCACGCTGCTGCTGGAAGCCGGCTTCCCGCCCGACCGGCTCGACGCCGTGGCCCATGCCATCGAGGCGCACAGCTTTTCGGCGGCGATCGCCCCCACCACCATCGAAGCGCAGATCGTGCAGGACGCCGACCGCCTCGACGCGCTTGGCGCCGTCGGCCTGGCCCGCATGTTCTCCATTTCGGGCCGCATGCGCCGCGCCCTGGCCCACCCTACCGACCCGCTGGCGGAGAACCGTACGCTCGACGACCGCGCCTATACGCTCGACCACATCGTACTCAAGCTGGCCAAACTGCCGGAGATGATGCAGACCGCGGCCGGACGCGACCTGGCCAACGAACGCCTCGGCAAACTGCTGGTGTTTCGCAAGGAGTTCGCGGCGGAATGGCTGGGAGCGGAGAATACCGCCGCCAACTGAAAGCAAACCGGCAGTCACATTTTTCGGCCTGGGCATGATGGCATTGTTATAATTGCCTGAATGAAAACTTCTTTGTTTCCCGGCCGCGTGCGCAGCCTGCTGGCGGCCGCCGTCCTGGCCGCCGACCCTGCCCTGGCAATCGAGACCGAACCGCGCGGTCTGCGCGCGCTGCGCATCGCCAGCGCCGACGTCCCCGTTGTCGACGGCGTGCTCGACGACCCCGCCTGGCAGCGCGCGCCCGTGTTTGACGGCTTCCACAAGCACCTGCCGCGCGACGGCGCGCCAGCCGCGAAGGCCATGAAAACGCAGGTGCAGCTGGTCGTCGACGACGACGCCCTGGTGTTCGCCATCCGCGCCTGGGACCCGACACCCGAGCGCCTGCGCAGCGCCCTGGCGCGGCGCGACAAGGTCGACGCCGGCCAGGACTTCATCGGCATCTGGATCGATCCGGCCGGCCACGGCCGCGCCGCCCAGTTCGTGCGCGTGAACATCGCCGGCGTGGTCAGCGACGGCATGCACCGCGCCGACGACGACGAATCCGATCTCGGCCCCGATTTCCCGATCGACGCCGCCGTCCGGCTGCTGCCCGACGGCTACAGCATGGAAGTGCGCTGGCCCCTGTCGAACTTGCGCTTCCCCTACGCCGGCGGGCGCAACTGGCGCGTGATGGTCGAGCGCAGCATCCCGCATGCCGACGGCACCCTGCTGGCATCGGCGCCCTACCGCATCGACGCCCTGAGCCGCCTCAGCTTCCTGCAGGAGATCGAGGGGATGGACGCCACCGTGGCCTCGGTGCGCGACCGCAGCTTCGTCGAGTGGCGCCCGGAGCTGACGTTGCGCAGTGCGCGCACCGCCGCGCCCGGCCAGCGCGTGCGTGGCCGCGACACGCAACTGGGCCTGGAGATCAACGCCCGCCCGCGCGCCGACTGGGTCTTCAATGCCACGCTGAACCCGGACTTCTCGCTGGTCGAGATCGACGAGCCGGTGTCCCAGGGCGCCGGCAACATTGCCCTCAGCCTGCCGGAAAAGCGCGGCTTTTTCCTGGAGAGTGCCGACGTACTCAGCCTGCCCCTGCCGGCGTTTTATTCACGCACCGTGAACGACCCCGAATACGGCCTGCGCGCGACCTGGCGCGCATCGAACATGGACGCCACCGCCATGAGCCTGCGCGACGAGCCGGGCGGCCTGGTGCTGCGCGGGCGGCCCTACGAAACGCTGGAAGCGGTGCAGGCTGGGCGCAGCGTCGCCAGCCTGGTGCGCGCACGCTGGCATGGCGAAGGCCTGCTGCTGGGCGCCTTTGCCTCGCAGCGCGACTACCACCGCTTCGGCCGCAACGACGTGCTCGGGCTGGATGCGCAGTGGCGCGGCGAAGGCGAGGACGGCGTGCAGCACCAACTGTCGAGCGTGGCGATGATGTCGCGCACGAGTACTGGCTTCGGCGAAGACGCCGTCGTCGGCCGGGTGCCGCGCCGCTCCGGCGCCTACCTGTGGAACAAGTACCTGTACAAGACCGAGCGCTGGTGGCACGAGGTCGAGCTGGAAGCGATCGCCCCGGGCTTCGCCAACGACAACGGCTTCGTGCCGCAGGCCGGCATTGCGCGCGCCAGCGGCTCGCTGAACCGCATCCTCGGCTCTCAAGCGCTGGGCGCGCTCGAACTCCATGAATTCGAAACCTACCTGGGCTTCCACGAGATGCGCACCCTGGCCGACAAGCCCACCGGCCAGGCAGGCGGCGAGACGGTCGAGCGCAGGCTGCGGCCCGGCGTCTGGATGGCGGCGCCGCTGCAGACCGGCCTCTGGGCCGAACTCGGCTTCGACCGCCAGCGCGCCCGTCCCGGCGGCCGCCTGCACGACACGCGCGTGGTCAACTTCGGCATCGAGACCAGGCCGGCGCCCTGGATCGCGCGCATCGCGGCCGAACTGGCGCTGGGCCGCCAGCTCGACGCCGACGCCGACCGCGTGGGCCCGGGCGGGCAGGCGATCCTCGACGTGGACCTGCGCTTTCCGCTGAAACGCGGCTGGTCGCTGGAACTCGACCACCACCTGAACCGGGCCTGGGTACGCGGCACCCTCGGCACGCCGGCGTTTACCGACACCGCCTGGCGCTGGCGCGCGATGCTGCACTTCAGCCCGCGCGCCTCGCTGCGCCTGCTGGCCCAGAACACCTGGGCCGCAAGGCGCGACGACGGCGTGACCCAACTGGAGGCGTGGAATGCGCGCGAAGTACACCGTTCGCTGCTGTACCGCTACCAGTGGCAGCACGGCCGCACGCTGTCGCTTGGCGTGGCGAGCGACAAGCTGCCGCTGGTCGAGGAGCGCAGCACGGCGCTGACCTTCAAGCTGCAGTGGGAAGTCTAGACACCGCATTGCCGGCCGCTGCCGGCTCAACCTGAACCGTGTAAGATCGTTCTTTTTTGGCAGGACATCCCATGCTGCAGAAGGCTGCAACGCACCGGGCCCAGGCCGGCAACCTGAACTTCGTTCTCGTCAGCGTCTTCATCGACGTGATCGGCATCGGCCTGATCGTGCCGGTGATGCCGCCGCTGGTCGGCCAGTTCGTGCAGGGCCGCGACGAGCAGGCGCTGTGGTACGGCATCCTGGCCACCGTCTTCGGCCTGCTGCAATTCGTCTTCATGCCCATGCTCGGCGCCATCAGCGACCGCATCGGACGGCGCCCGGTGCTGCTGTACTCGATGGGCGGCATGTGCCTGAACTTCCTCGTCACCGCGATGGCCCCGAGCCTGGCCTGGCTGTTCATCGGCCGCGCCATCGGCGGCGTATCGGCGGCCAGCATGTCGGTGGCGATGGCGTATGCGTCCGACGTCTCCACGCCCGAGAACCGCGCGAAAAGCTTCGGCAAGATCGGCGCCGCCTTTGGCCTGGGTTTCATCTGTGGCCCGATGCTGGGCGGGCTGCTGGGCGAATACGACCTTGCCCTGCCCTTTTATGCGGCGGCCGTGCTGGCCGGCGTGAACCTCGTCTACGGCTACTTCTTCGTGCCGGAATCGCTGCCCGCGGCAACACGCGAACCCTTCAGCTGGCAAAAGGTGAACCCCTTCTACGCACTGCGCAAGTTGCTGGCGCGGCGCGCCATCCGCGGCCTGGTCGTCGTCTTCGCGCTGACCACCTTCGGCCAGATCATGACCCAGACCACCTGGGTGCTGTACACCACCTTCCGCTTCGGCTGGACCCCGCGCGACAACGGCATCGCCATGTTCTGCGTCGGCCTGGCCGCGGCCGTGGTGCAAGGCGGACTGGTGTCGGTCCTGATCCGGCGCCTGGGCGAAGTACGCCTGTCGATCATGGGCCTGGCCTCGGGCGCCATCACCTTCGTCCTGTATGGCCTCGCCACCCAGGGCTGGATGATGTACGTCTTCATCTGCTGCAACCTGCTCGCCTTTGCCGCCGGGCCGGCCCTGCAGGGCATCGTCTCGCGCGACGCCGGGCCCGGCGAGCAGGGAGAACTCATGGGCTCCCTGCAATCGATCAGCAGCCTGGCGGTGGTGGTGACGCCGCTGATCGGCACCTCGATCCTGGGCGCCGTCAGCCACCTGCCGCCCGACGACTGGCGCATCGGCAGCAGCTTCTTCCTGTCGGCGGCGATGCAGGCGCTGGCGGTGTGGGTGGCGCTGCGCTGGTTCCGCCGGCGGCACCTGACGGCATGAAGCGCCCAGCATGAGCGGCCCGGGAACCGGCATGTCGGGCACGGTGGCGATGGCCGTGCTGGCCGCGGCGCTGATGCACGCCGGCTGGAACGCCATGCTCAAGACGAAAGGCGACGCTTTTCTCTCGACGGTGGCGGTGGCCGTCAGCGCCGGCCTGCTGTGCGCGCTGGCCCTGCCCTGGCTCCCGCAACCGGCGCACGCCAGCTGGCCCTACATTGCCGCCTCGGCCCTGATCCACGTGCTGTATTACGCGCTGCTGATGGCCACCTACCGCGACGGCGACGTCAGCCTGGCCTACCCGCTGATGCGCGGCTGCGCGCCGCTGATCGTGGCCTCGTTCGGCCTGGCCTTCATGGGCGAGCGCCTGGGCGCGATGCAGTGGCTGTCGATCTGCCTGATTTGTGGCGGCGTGCTGGCGATGACCAGACGCGCTCGGGCCAACACTGCAGCCAGCCGCCGCACCACGCTGCTGGCATTGGCGTCGGCAGCCACCATCGCGGCCTACACGCTGGTCGACGGCGCCGGCGTGCGCCTGTCGGACGCGCCGGCCGCCTACACGATGTGGATCTTCGCTGCCACCGCGCCCGGCGTCGCGGCGCTGGCCGTGCGGCGCCGGCGCGAACTGCTGCCGTTCGTGCGCAGCAATCCGGCCCTGCCCGGCGGCGGCGCGCTGTCGGTCGGCGCCTACTGGGTGGCACTGTGGGCGATGACACAGGCGCCGGTGGCCGCGGTGGCTGCGCTGCGCGAAACCTCGATTTTGTTCGCCACCGCGATTGCGGTGCTGCTCCTGCGCGAGCGCGTGGCGCCACTGCGGCTAAGCGGCGCCGTGTTGATTGCCTGCGGCGCGGCGGCGATGCGGCTGCATTGAAGGCCAACGGACGCCTGCACAATCCCAGCAGCCGCGGCGCTGGCCTGCGAGAGGCGCTTACTGCTTCGAGCGCTTCAGTTCGAGCATCAGCTCGTCGATCTTGCGCTCGAGTGCCAGGTTCGACGCGCCGACGAAGTACCAGATGCAGGCGAAATTCACGAGCGGGATCAGGGCCAGGATGGTCCAGAGCACCACGTTGCGGCCCTTCTGCCTGGCCAGCATATTGGCGGGAACGGCCATCAGCAGCGACAGTAGCAGCATCGGCAGGAAGGAAATGAACAGGCTCGGTGATGCAGCATCCATGGATTCGGTCTTTATAAAATGGGTTCAAGCCGGGCCTGTCCAGCGCTGCCGCACAGGCCCGGCAACGTGTCAGAACTTCGCTTCCACCGTCGCCCGCAGCGTCACACCCACCGGGAAGCTGGCGCGGCGCAGCACCAGCCCGCGTCCGTCTTCCAGGTAGCTGCTGCTGGCCTTGAAATCCTCGTCGAGCAGGTTCTGCCCGGCCACGCGCAGCTGCAGCTTGGGCGAGAATTTGTACAGCACGTAGGCTTCCAGGTCGCGCCGGGTGTCCATGACCGAGGTCTGGCGCTCCGACACGCGCACCGTCATGCCCTGCTTGTAGGCGAAGCTGGCGCCGGTGCTGACGTTGCCCACCTTGTAGTCGATCCCGAGGTTGGCCGACAGCGGGGTCTGGCCATCGAGGCGGTTGCCCGGACCTGGCACGCCGTCGACCTCCGACCAGTTGCGGCTGATGCTGGCGCGCAGGTCGATCGCCGGGGCGCCGTCCATGATGGCCTTCAGCGGCAGCTTGGCTTCCAGTTCCAGGTTCTTCGACACGGCCTGGCCGGCGTTCATCGGCATCGCTACCCAGCGCGCGCCGTCGAACTCGATGACGGAGCGGGTGTAGCCGTCGATGCGGCGGATCGAGGCGCTGGCCGAGAGCAGTGCACCTTCGGCCCAGTAATGCTCATACGAAGCGTCGAAGCCCAGCGCCAGTTCCGGCTGCAGGTCCGGGTTGCCCTGGTAGTCGGGATCGGTGGAGCGGTTGTCGACCGAGGTCTGGCGGCGTGGGATCAGGCTCGAGACGTTCGGCGCCTTGTAGGTGCGGGTGACGGCAAAGCGCACCTGGTCGCCCTTGGTGTCCGGGATTTTCCACAGGGTCTGCAGCACCGGGCTCCAGACGCTCGAACGCGAACGGCCGGTCTCGAAGGTATTGCCCGAGGTGCGGGTGCGGATGCCTTCCCAGCGCGCGCCGAGGTACACCGACAGGCGCGGCGTGACGCTCCACTCGTCCTGGGCATACAGCGCCAGGCGCGAGACCTGGGCTTCGAATTCCTCGCCCTCGGGCAGGCCCGGGAACACGGTGCGGCCGGCTTCGGTCTCGAAGCGGCTGTCTTCGCGCGTGTTGTAGCCGCCGTCCCAGCCCATGCCCAGCGCGTGGCCTTCGAAGATGGTCTTCGAAAATTTGCCGGTGCTGGTCACGCCGCGGTCTTCGCCTTCCGAGACGATCAGGTTGTCGAGCGCGCGTGCGGCGCCGGCGGGCGTCAGGCGGCGCGAGGTGCTGTCGTTCTCGCCGCCCTGCACGCCCAGCTTCATGTCGAGCTTGGCGCCGGCTTCCATCTTGTGCACCCAGTTCAATTCGGTGCGGTAGAAGCTGTTCTTGTTGTCGTTGGCCAGGGCCAGATCCGGGTACGGCGCACCCGCGCCAATCGTGGTAGTGGCCGTCTCGTTCGTGCGGGTCTGGAAGCGGCCCGAATTCAGGAAGGTCTGCGAGGTGAGCGTGTCGCCGTTCTCGAGGTTCCAGTTCAGGCGCGGCGCCAGGTTGAAGTAGCTGAAGGAGCCGTCTTCCACGCCCGTGGTGCTGCGCGCCTGGGTCTGCACTCCGGCGTCGCTATAGGCATCCTCGAACACCGTGGCGGTGCGCTCGAAGCTTTCGCGCGCGCCGCTGCCCGAGATCGAGTAGGACATCTTGCCGACCTTGTCCGACAGCTGCAAATTCACGTTCGGCCCGCGCATGCCGCTGCTGGTGCGGCGCATGCCGACCTTGATTTCGCGCTGGCCGGTGCGGATCGCTTTTTTCAGCACGATGTTGATGGTGCCGGCCACCGACTGGGTCGAGAACTCGGCGCTGGCGGCGCGCAGCACTTCGATGCGTTCGATGACGTCGGGCGCGAGGGACTCGATCGAGAAGCCGGCCGGTGCGCGTTCGCCGTTGATCAGGATCTGCGTGTAGCCGGCGCCCATGCCGCGCATGCGAATCTCGCCGCCACGGCCATTGCTGCTGTTGACAGTGATGCCGGGCACGCGTTTCAGCACATCGGTGACGCTGGTGTCGCCGTACTTGACGATTTCTTCCTGGTTGACCACGATCTTGGTGGCGGTGTCGTCGCGGCGCGGATCGTAGGCCTGGGCCGAGCCCTTCACTTCGACGCGCTGCATCTTCTGCTCGGCCGGCGCGGCATCGGCCTTCTTGACCGTTGTTTCAGTTGCGGGTTGGCGGGTTTCCTGCGCTTCTTGTGCATGCAGCGGGAAGGTGGTTGCCAACGCGGCGGCCAGCAGCGTCAGGCGAATCGGGGAGAATCGGGCGTGCATAGGAAACAGACAATGAAAGGAGCCGATATTGTCTGCGAGATCACATCCCTTGTGTTGCCTCCGAGCATATTTTTTTGATATGCATGTGCGCCGGAATCGTCGCATGCATGGCCGATCCGGACTATGCGCTACACTGGACAGGCGGGGCCAGCGTGAAAACAAGGATATGCACCGGCCCGGGCCTTATTTATAATTCGCCATCCTTACCATCTGGGGCTTGCCACCGTGTCCGACCGCTTTAAAGTACTGCCACAATACGTCATGCCCAAGCAGGCACTGACCTCGTTTGCCGGGCGCGTTGCCGGCGCCCGCGGAGGCGCGATGACGACCCGCCTGATCCGCTGGTTCGTCGGCAAGTACGGCGTCAACATGGCCGAAGCGGCCAATCCGGATATCGCCAGCTATGCCAGCTTCAACGAATTCTTCACCCGGCCCTTGCGCGACGGCGTGCGGCCGCTGGCCCAGGCCGATTTCGTCTGCCCGGTGGACGGCGCGATCAGCCAGTTCGGCGCCATCGACGACCACCACATCCTGCAGGCCAAGGGCCACAAGTTCACCACCACCGAACTGGTGGGCGGCGACGCGCAGCTGGCCGCGCACTTCCGGCACGGCAGCTTCGCGAACCTGTACCTGAGCCCGAAGGATTACCACCGCATCCACATGCCCTGCGACGGCCGCCTGACGCGCATGATCTACGTGCCCGGCGCCCTGTTCTCGGTGAACCCGACCACGGCGCGCGGCGTGCCCGGCCTGTTCGCCCGTAACGAGCGCGTGGTGTGCGTGTTCGAGTCCGAGCAATTCGGCACCTTCGTCATGGTGCTGGTGGGCGCGACCATTGTCGGCAGCATGGCCACGTCCTGGCACGGCGTGGTCAACCCGCCGCGCATGGCGCGCATCTGCGACTGGACCTACGACACCACGCCGGTGGTGCTGAAAAAGGGAGAAGAGATGGGCCGCTTCCTGCTCGGGTCAACGGTGGTGATGCTGTTCAAGGAAAAGACGATCAGCTTCAACGGGGAGTGGGCGCCGGAGCATTCGGTGCGGCTTGGGGAGTTGATGGGCAATCGGCCGGTTTGATGGCGATGTGGTGGGTTCGAGACCCCACCCTACCGATGTCGTGTGTAGGGTGGGTTCTCGAACCCACCATTGCCATCGTTACCGAGTATCCGTTGAATGGGTCGATCCGCGTGCGGCTCGAACCCACCGGCACAGATCACGCAATCACCCGCCCCACCATCTCCCGCAACGCCAGCCCACCGCCACCGATCAGCAGCGCAAAATACACGATCGTCAGCACGTTCCCGACGTAACCCAGCAGCACGCACACGCCATCGCGTTGCAGCAGCCCGATGGCAAAGAACAGCAGCGCCACCGCCGGGAAGGTATTGCTGAACGGGATCAGCCCGAACGGCATCATCAACAGCACCGCGCCCAGGATCAGCGAGGCATTGTTCATGCGCTCGACCGGGCCGCTGGCCACCAGCCAGGCGATGCGGTTCGGCCGGCTCACGCGTTCCAGCCGGTGCAGCAGCGGCAGCGCCTTGCGCAGCATGGGACGCAGCTTGCGGGTGGCGATGGTCTTGTGCGCGATGCGCTCCGGAATCCAGAGCTCGCGCCGCAGCAGGCGCGCCAGGCCGATCAGCAGGATCGCCGCGCCGAACACCGTGCTCACGCCAGGGATCGAGATCGGGATCAGGAACACCAGGGTCAGCAGCGCGGCCAGGATCAGCAGGCCGTCGTTGCCGACGCGGTGCACCAGTTCGCTGAGCGTGATGCCGGTGCGCGGCAGCGAACGGATCAGCGCGCGGATGCGCAGGGACAAGGCTTCGCCGTGCATGGACGATCTCCGCTTATTTCGGACGGTAGAGGGCGCACAGCTTGTTGCCGTCCGGATCGCGCACGTAGGCCAGGTAGAGCGAGCCCATGTTGCTCTCGCGCAGGCCAGGCGGGTCTTCGATCGAGACGCCGCCCTGGGCCACGGCCGTGTCGTGGAACTGCTGCACCTGCTCGGGCGAATGGCACTTGAAGCCGATGGTGGCGCCGTTGGCCGGCGTCGCCGCTTCGCCATTGATGGGTTCGCTGATGCCGAAGCTGTTGCCGTCGTGGCGGTAGAACAGGCGGGTATGGCCCGAGGATGCGACGTTGCGCACGGCTTCGCCGGCGCCGAGGGTGCCCAGCACCGCATCGTAAAAGCGTTTCGAGCGTTCGATGTCGTTCGACCCGATCATGACGTGATTCAGCATTGCTTGTCTCCGTGGTTTGCCGGCGGTATGCGGCCTCGAGCGGCAGTATAGAGGAAGTGCCGCGCGCGCAGGTGCGGCGCCGCGTGGCGCGCGCATGAAAAACGGCCGCGCGTGAGAATTCAATAGATTTCCTCTGATTAACGTCCTTTAGAATCCTCCGGTATGCGCGGCGCGACCCCGCACCACCAGCCACGGCCACGAGGACAAACGAGAAGATGGCGATTCCAGGGATGATGTTTTGCCGCTACTGCGGCAAGGAGATACACGAGTCGGCGCCGGCCTGCCCGCAGTGCGGCGGCCTGCAGCACCCGGCAGCGAAAGCCGGCGCACGCGGCGCCGAGCCCGGCTTGTGGATGCCGGTAACCGGGCTGGTGTGCAGCATCCTGTGCGCGCTCGCGCTGCTGGACGAGGCGCCGCCCAATATCGACCTCATCAGCGGCATCTTCACACTAGGCATGATCGGCATCATCTTCGGCATCGTCAGCATCTGCAACCAGGTCACGGGCAAGAAGATGGCGATTGCGTCCGTGGTCCTGTCGGCCATCGCGATCATGGCGGCAGTCGGTCATCTCATCGATTAGCGCCGGCACGGCGCCGCATCCTATTTACTCACTGTAAGGATTGACCATGTTTTGTAGTTCGTGTGGAACGCAGGCCACCCCGGGCAGCACCTTTTGCACCAAGTGCGGCAAGCCGCTCGCTGCGGCCGCCGTCCAGCCCGGCGTGTCGCTCGACAAACCGGGCGCGGCGCCGATGCAGCGTCCCGGCCAGCTGGGCGACGACGGCCTGCCGCCCGGCGTGGCCGGCTGGAGCTGGGGCGCCTTTTTGCTGAACTGGATCTGGGCGATCGGCAACCGCACCTGGATCGGCCTGCTGGCCCTGGTTCCCTACGTCGGCTTCGGGGTCGCGATCTGGCTCGGCATCAAGGGCCGCGAAATGGCGTGGAAGGCACGCGAATGGGACAGCGTGGAGCACTTCAACCGGGTGCAGCGCAGCTGGTCGCGCTGGGCCGTGGGCTTGATACTGGGCCTGTTCGTGTTCGGCATATTCGCCGCCATTGCCATTCCTGCCTACCAATCGTATGTGCAGCGCGCCCAGGCCGCGGCCGGCGCGTCGGTGGACGACTCCCTGGCCGCGGATGACGATGCAGACGGCGCCCGTACGCAGGCAGAAAGCGGTCCGATCGACAGCAACGACGACGCCCTGCCCGCCACCCTGGCCACCAGCGCGGGCACGCTGGCACGCACCGGGAGCGCGGGCGGTTTGCGCCGCGTCACCCTGGGCGGCAAGCGCCTGTTCGACGGCGAGGACGCGCAGTGGCAATTCCCGGTGCGCAGCTTCAACCAGTCCAACGGCCGCGAAGCGGTGCTGATGGCCAGCAGCGGCGGTCGCGGC
>Ga0265797_10010166_pt1 | contig 12029 bp, 11 predicted proteins | sample P2T30metagenome_FD_192433 | JGI IMG/M metagenome (GOLD analysis project Ga0265797, IMG submission 192433) | Plant litter microbial communities from East Loma Ridge, Irvine, California - P2 T30 | ecosystem: Environmental > Terrestrial > Plant litter > Unclassified | place: USA: California... | reverse complement strand
CCGAGACCGCTCCCGGCGTCGCCCTGGTCACCGTCACCGCCCGCAGCTACGCCCGCGACGTGACGCTGCTCGTCGACCGCGTCGACCCCGGGGCCGTCGTCGACACGGGCCTCGTGACGCTGCTCGCCGGGGAGTCGGCGACGTTCCGCGTGACCGGGGTCGCGGCCGCCGACGCCGAGCGGCTGACCGCGCGCGACGTCGTCCGGCACGCGGGAGACCTCCGCCGCTGACCGCCGACCGCTGACCGCTCGCCGGCCCGCGGGAGGCGCGGCGCAGGAGGCGCGGTGCGGGGGAGGCGCGGCGCAGGAGGCGCGGCGCGCGTCAGGCGGAGCGGCGCCGGATGAAGTTGGTCATCACCTGCGACATGACGAGCTGCTCGTCGGCGTCGACCACCTCGATGCGCGTGCGGACGATGCCGCGGTCGGGCCGCGTCGACGACTCCCGCGCGTCGAGCACGGTGAAGCGCGCCGAGAGGCGGTCGCCGCCGCGCACCGGGCGGTGCCAGCGCAGCTCGTCGACGCCCGGCGAGGTCAGGCTGGTGAGCCCGTTGAGGTAGTTGTCGATCATCAGCCGCATCATGACGGCGGTCGTGTGCCAGCCGCTCGCGATGACGCCGCCGAACGGACCCTCGGCGGCCCAGCCCGCGTCGACGTGCATCGGCTGGGGGTCGAAGGACTCGGCGAAGGCGACGATCTCGGCCTCGGTGACGTCGACCGGGCCGTAGACGGCGCGGAGGCCGGGCACGTAGTCCTCGAAGTGGCGGTCGGGCAGGGGGGTGGTGAAGGGGTCGGGCACGGCTCCAGTCCACCACGCCTCCCGGCGCACGGCCCGAGCCCCGTCGGCGCGGGTGCCGTCGGCCCGGGCAGCGCCCGCCCGGACGCCGCCCGCGGGCGCGGCGCTCAGCGCGCGACCCGGGTCAGCCCGTCCGCGACGACGTCGGCGTCGAGCGCGACGAGCCCGCAGCCGAGCACCGCCTCGACGGCCGCGATCGCCAGGGCCGCGTCGTCGGCGCCGTGCTCGCCGGCGAGCGGCAGCAGCAGGTCGTCGTAGCGGCCGGCGGTGCCGCGGATCGTCACGAGCTGCCCGCCGAGCACGGTGACGCTCGCCTCGACGCCGAACGCGATGCCCGCGAGGGCCAGCGTGGAGTCGGTGGAGGCGACGGCCCTCTGCAGGGCGGCCAGCGCCTCCGGGTCCTGCTCGGCGCTGACGACGGCGGTGCCCGCGGTCACGAGGCCCGCCTCGACGCGGGCGACCTCGTCGAGCGGCGGCGCGGTCGCGGCGTCGGCGACGACGTGGTCGACCACCACGACGCGGCCGTCGGCGACGCTGGTCGGGTCCCACGCGCCTCCGGTGGCGCCGTCGACGACGAGCACGTCGACGCCCAGGTCGGCCGCGACGGCGAAGGCGACGAGCGTCGCGGCCTCGAGCCGGGTGAGCGGTGCCCGGCCCTGGGTCGTGAGCTCGAGGTCGGCGGCGGCCAGGGCCGGCTCCACCTCGGGCCAGCAGGCGGCGACGCGCTCGGGCGAGACGGGGCAGCCGTCGACGGCGAGCTCGCCCGACGCGGCCGCCAGCAGGCCGACCCGGCGCCGCGTCGCCCAGAGCAGGCTCGCGACGACGCGCCCCGTCGCCGAGCCCGGGCCCGACCGCGTCACCGGCACCACCGGGGAGGCGCGGTGCGGGTCGCCGAGGAGGTCGAGGGCCCGGCGCACCGCGTCGAGCCGCGCCTCGGGCGGACGCTCGGTCGAGCGGGCGGCGAGGGCGTCGTCGACGGGGGTCGGGAGCGGGGTCGCGGTCATGGTCGGGTGCCTCCACGGCCGCGCGGAGTCGCGGCGTCGTCGGGACGACCCGCGCGGGATCTCGGCTCAGACGATCGTCTAGCCGAGATGATCGTATAGTGAGTGCGGCGCCGGTGCATCTCCGGCGAGGGGACGACGCAGGGCGCGCGACGCGCCGGGATCCACGGGGTGACGACGGTGAACCAGAGGCAGCAGGCGATGGCGAACACCCGCCAGGAGATCGTCGAGGCGGCGGGTGCGGAGTTCGCCCGGCACGGCTACGAGGGCACGAGCTTCTCGCGCGTGGCCGCCGCGATGGACAAGCCGAAGTCGGCCATCGGCTACCACCTCTTCCCGTCGAAGCAGAGCCTCGCGCTCGCCGTGGTCGCGACGCAGGAGGCGCGGTGGCAGTCGTTCGACGCCGCCATCGACAGCCCGAGCGGCGCGCAGCACTGGGCGACCATGCTGCTGGCCTCGGCCAAGAACGCGCGCGCCTGCCCCGTCGCGGCCGGCTCGATCCGCCTGCTGCACGAGCTGCCGCTCGCCGAGGTGCCGATCGACAAGTCGTTCGACTGGCGCGAGTACACGCGAGCCCAGATCCGTGCCGAGGTCGAGGCGCAGGGCCGCACCGCCGGCCCCGAGGTCGACGGCCTCGCCGACCTCCTGCTCGACGCGAGCTTCGGCGTCGTCTACACGGCCGCCGACAGCGAGGGCGCCGACGTCGAGTCGCGGCTCGTCGCGCTGATCGAGCCGATCCTCACGGCGACCGGCGTCACGTCGGCCCGCGAGCTCGTCGCCGCGGCGGCGTCGCACGAGCTGGTCGCCGGCGGCTCCGGGCACGACCCGGCGCCCGCCTCCTAGGGGCCCGCTCCCGCCCTGGGTCGTCGGGGCGCGCCGGCGCCCGCGCGTCTCACCGGTCGGCGGCCCGCTCGTGGCCGACGGCGAAGGCGAGCAGCTGCGTCGAGTAGTACCCGTCGAAGCCGAGCAGGGCGGCCAGCCCGGACGGCAGCAGGCCCGCGAAGATGCAGCCGTCGAGCCCCTGGCCGACGGCGCTGAGCCAGGCCGTCTGGCAGGCCGCGCCGGCCCGTTCGAGCAGCAGGCGGTAGCCGTGCTCCCCGTCGACCGCGACGGCGGCGGCCAGGGAGCCCGCCACGACGAGGATCGCGGAGGCCGCCGCGAACTCGGGCTGGAGCACCAGCCCGTCGAGGAACTCCTCGTCGTCGACCGGCGCGAGCAGCTGCAGGCCCCCGTCGAGGTGCTCGTGCACGCCGGGACGCAGGGAGTCGACGTTCCGCACGGCGACGAGCACGCGGAGGGGCGACGCCTGCGGGGCCCCGGGCCACAGGTCGAGGTCGGCGCGGCGTACGGAGGCGCAGAGCCGCTCGAGCTGCGCGGGGTCGAGCGGGGCGTCCTCGAAGTCCTTCACGGCACGCCGCGCACCGAGGCCCGCGCTCGAGGCCGAGTCGGACACGGGCCACGTGGTCGTCGTCGGGCCCTGCTCCGCACGGGTCGACGACGCCGCCGCGCTCTCGGCGCGCACGTCGCGGAACAGCTCCCACGAGCTACGCACGGGTGCCTCCCGTGATCTCGACGTGCGCGGTCACGATCTGCTCCTTCGCGTCGATGCCGAACTCGGTCTCGAGCCCCGCGTCGTCCCACGCGGGATGGTTGCCGAGGCCCAGGCCGGCCGAGGCGGCCGCGAGCCGCAGGCTGGCGAGGGCGGCGCCGGTGTCGAGGTGGACGATGCGGTAGCCGAAGATGTTGTACTTCGACCAGACACGGCTGACCTCGCACACGACCGTGAGCCGCAGTCCCTCGGGCACCGGGCTGCCGGTGTCGCGGAGGCGCATCAGCGACCGGGAGCCCGCGTCGAAGAACCAGCGGCCGTCGTCGAGGCCCGCCACGCCGGTGCACGAGAGGTACGCCTGGGGCGAGCCGAGGTTGCCGCCGGTCGGGGTCCACCGCCGGATGGCCGACTCCTCCTCCGACCGCCGTCGGTGCACGCCGAACGACAGCTGCAGGAGCCGCGAGACGGCGCCGAGGTCGAGCACGCCGTCGCGATCGACCGGGTCGACGGCGTCCACCTCGGGCAGGGCGACGGCCTCGCGCCCCGCCACCGTCCGCTGCTCGTACTGCAGCGACACGCTCGACGGCTCGTAGTGCTTCTGGTGCCCCCTCGGTCGGCGCAGGCGTGCGGGCAGCATCGCGACGGCGGTCTCGAAGCGGTGGGCTACCGGGGGCTCCTCGACGAGCGGCCCCCCGCCGCCGCAGGTCGGGCACCCGGGCCGGGAGTGCATCGCCAGCGCCTCGGTGCCGAGCGGCGACGACGTCACCCGCAGGGCGTTGTTCATCGTCTGGGCCGAGCCGGTCTCCGAGATCATGAGCACCGCCTCCTGCGCCACGACCGCCCCGATCAGCCGTCCGGCGGCCGACCCGTCGGGCAGCGTGCCGAGGTCGACCTGGCCCGACGCGCACTCGAGGCAGGGGCCGAAGTCGGGGTAGCTCACCGGGCCGACGACCACGCCGTCGGCCTCGACGTGCACCGGCAGCACGGGCACGCCGGCGGCGCGCAGCCGACGGGCCTGCGCCACGACGGCCTCGCGGGACCCGGCGGTCACGACGGCGACCGCGAGGTCGAGGTGCTCGTCGAGCCGGGCGTCGCCGTCGACGGCGCCGTCGACGACCGAGACGCCCGACGCGACGAGCTGACGTGCGAGCGACGGCAGCGCCCCGACCTCGCCGAGCAGGCGCACCCGTGCCGAGGCGAGCCGGGCGAGGGCCGCCCGGCCCGACGGGTTCGACCGGGTCTCGTCGCTCGCGCGGTGCAGGAACGTGAGCACCGGGTCGGCGGGGTCGCCCGGCTCTCCGTCGACGAGGAGCCCGGCAGCGAACAGGATCATCAGGACCTGACGGAGCGCGTCGTCGTCGACCCCCGACTCCGACGCCAGCTCGTCGTGCGTGCGGGTCCCGTCGAGGAGGGGGAGCACCGCGGTGAGGAGGGCCCGCGTCGAGGTGCCCCGCAGCACGCGTCGAGAGTGGAGGCCCTCGACGACGAAGCCGTCGCGGAGCCAGGTGGTCATGACGCCGGGGGTCGCGCAGGGGCGCTCCGGGGGCGTGAGCTGCGGGTCGCCGGCTGCGGCTCGGGTGAGGCCGGCGGCGTCCATGGTGTGTGGGGTCACGCGAGGTGCCCTCGCTCTCTCTCGGGGTCGGGTGCGGACGGGGCGAGGTCGCCCAGGGCGCCCGCGAGGGTCGACTCCTGGAACGGCGTCAGCCCGAGTCGGTTCGCGGTCAGGTGGAGGTGGTGGTGCAGGTAGTAGGCGAGCGGTCGGCCCGGCGCGTGCGGGCCGGCGACGACGTGCTCGGCGTGGGGCGTCCGGACGGTCCCGTCGTCGGCGTCGACGACCTCCCGGACGATCTCGCGGAGCCGGGAGGCGGACGGCCGTGAGGCGTCCTGCGCCGTGGCGGGCCCGGCCCACCAGTCGCGGTGCGCGTGCGCGAAGGCCCGGACGACGTCGGGGGGCGGCGACCAAGCCCGGACGACGGCGAGCTGGGCCGCCGCGGCCAGCCTGACCCGCGCCTCCTCGTCGAGGGGCCCGTCGGCGACGGCAGCGAGCACCGACTCGCTCGACGAGCAGAACGCTCGCTCGGCCGCCGCCAGCGGCGCGCCCGAGCCCCACTTGCCGGTCTCCGGCTCGTACTGGTCGGCGAGCAGCCGGACGGTGCCGCCGGCCTCCGTCGTCGAGCTGACGGCGCCCAGCATCCAGCTCCGGGAGCCCGGGCCCCTGCTGACCAGCCGCACCCGGCGAGCGACGAAGAGCTCGTGGTGGAGGGCGTCGGCGACGTCGGGGTCGGCGAGCAGGCGGAACCGCACGTGCGGGCCGTGCTCGTCGACGAAGCGCAGGAAGAACCACCGCTCGCCGCGGCGGGCCCACTGCGCGACGAGCGGGACGAGCCACTCCCGGAGAACGCGGTCGAGGTCGAGGTCGTCGGCTCGCTCCGGGTACGCGGCCACGTAGCTCCAGACGGGCCGGGGGCGGTCGTGCACCCGGTGGTCGGACGGGGTCTCGTGGTCGGTCATCGAGCGTCCTCCTGCCACCGCAGCAGCCGCAGGTGCTCCACGACCCGGTCTCCGCCGGCCCGCGTCGGCGACGCCTCCTGCACGCGGAGGAGCTCTGCGCCGGCGACGTGCTCGGCGACCGCGAGGACGACGTGCAGGGAGCGGAAGTCGAGCCACACGGGCTTGCGGGTCGAGGCGTCGACGGGGTCGCTGCCGATCGCCACGACGAAGACCTCGTCGGGCATGCCGTGCCCACGGCGCCAGCTGTCGACCTCGAGCAGGTAGGCGACGGGGTCGGCCAGCGGCCGATCGGCGACGGGGAACGCGTCGCCGGGGAGGTCCCACGTCTCGCGCTCGACGACGACCGCGCCGTCGACGGTCGAGCGGTCGCGGCGACCGGGGCGGGCCGCCACGAGGGTCTTGCGCACGTAGGGGTTCGAGGCCCGCGAGAGCTCCGAGCCGTCCACCCACGGGTCCATGACCGTCAGGGCGAGCCGCGTGGCGAGGTCGAACGACCACGGCGGGACGACGCCGAGGTACACGGGCGCGACGAGGTCTCCCCGCGCGGTCCGGAACTCGAGGGTGTCCGTCGAGGGGTCGTGGTGCAGCGAGAGGTCCGAGAAGGAGGTGGTGCCGGCCCCGCGCGGGGTGCCGTCGGCCGGCCAGCCGAGCACCTCCCGGCCTCCGGCGCCCTGGCTCTGCAGCGAGTTCACGTCGTGGTTGGGCACGAACGGCAGCCACGGGACGTCGCCGAAGCAGGAGTCGAGCCACGCGTCCACCGCCGTGCGGACGAGGCCCTGGTCGTCGCCGTCGAGCTGGCCGTACCGGGCGACGATGCCGCCCGTCCCGCCGTGCACCTGGTTGAGGACGAGCACGTCGCCCCCCGTCGTCGCGACCTGGTAGCTCACCGCCGCCGTCGGGGGCGCGGTCGTGCGTCCGACGAGGCCCCGAGCGTGCCCGTCGGCGGGGTCGGCCGCGAGGGTGCTGTCGGCGGCCCACCGCCGGTGCACCTCGGCGGCCCAGGCCGGGTCGCCGGCGGCCTCGTGGAAGAAGGCCGCCGCGTCGGGGGCCCGTCCGCCGGCACCGTGGCGCGTGGTGAACGCCTCGACGACGGCTCCGTAGGCCCGTGAGCGGAAGAACGTCGGACCGAGGTGGTCGGCGACCGCCTGGAGGGCCCGTCGATCGTCGGGGGGGACGGGCGAGTGCGGCGACACCGAGTCCTCGTAGACGACCCGGCGAGGGTCGAGGTCGGCGTCGAGCGCGGCCGCCGCCGCGGCGAGGTCGTGGGTGAGGCGGCCGAGGGCAGAGCGTCGGTCGTCGCCGCTCAGGACGGCGACCTCGTCGGCGAGCTCCAGGGCCTGCGCGAGGTGTCCCGACGCCTCGAGGCCGACCGGCGTGCCCGACGCGGCCAGCACCGCGGCGAGGTCCGCCAGCGGTCCGCCGTCGTGCGTGCGCGGCAGGACGGGCTCGACGAGGCCGGACGCCGCCCAGCGCCCGGCGCGAGCGTCGGGGTCGTCGGCCCCGGCCTCGGCCGCGAGGCTCCCCAGGTCGTCCCACGTGAGGGGGGCTCCGACGGAGTCCGACACCTCGTCCGACGAGCCGTCGACGGTGCTCGTGGAGGTGGTGCCCCAGCCGAAGCCGCCCACGACGGAGACGCGGCGCCGGACGACCAGCCGAGCGTCGACGGCTCCTGCGCGGTGCCACGCGAGGGTGCGCTGGACGGCGGGGTCGGTCGCCGCGGCCGCGAGGAGCGTCGGCACGACCGCGGGCGAGATCTGCACCACGCGCCGACCCGGCCCGGCGTCGTGCTCGTGCCGGATGCCCGCCAGCGTCGAGAGCGGGGTCGGCTTGAGCGCGGCCCGGGCGACGGCGAACAGCGCCTTCCGCGCCAGCCGGGAGCCGGCCGCGAGATCCGCCCCGCCGACGGACCGGCGCAGCTCGGGCGACACCAGCGACAGCGCGTCGTCCACGGCGGGGGCGGCCAGCGCTCGCCGGAGGAGATCGGCGGCACGTCGGGCGTCGGCGGCGACCGCGTCGCGGAGGTCGTCCCCTGCCGCGGCGTGGGCGCGCTGGGCTGCCTCGAGGGCTCGCCGATGGCCCGGCGTCGTCCACTCGCCCACGAGATCGAGGTCGGGCCCGTCGAGCGGCGTGCCCCGGTGCAGGCGTCGTCGAGCGGCCAGGAGCTGCCGCCGCGTCGGCCCGTCGGCCCGGGGCACCGCGTCGTGCAGCGCGTCGGCCGTGCGGGTCGCCTCGAGCTCGGCGGCGAGGGCGGTCTCGTGCGCGGCGTCGAGGAGGTCGGCCGTGACGGCCCGGCTCAGGTCGAGCGACGACGTGGGCAGGGCGGCGATGCGGGCGAGACGCGGTCCGGCCACGACCCTCACGACGTCACCACCCGGACGACGGCCACGGCCGAGACGACGAGCGTCAGCACGATGAAGGCGGCGTAGCAGGCGCAGACCACGGCGTAGGCCCAGTACCCGGCCCGCGTGCGTGCGCTCGTCGCGCGGAGGTGAGCCGGGAGCTCGCGGCGGCCGAGCGTGAGGACGACGTGGAGGAACGCCCGGGTGCGCATGTTCACCGACCCGAGGAGCGACTCGACGACGTAGTAGCCGTCGGTGCGGAAGAGCGGGTTGAGGTTGATGACGAGGCTGTAGACCTGGAAGTAGCTGAGCCACGTCATCACCGTCCGGATCTCGGGCTGCTCCACGAGCGTGGCGGTGCCCGCCACGAGCCCGAGGCAGAGGAGGTCCCACAGCGGGCCCGAGAGCGAGACCATCGCGCGGCCGCCCCGGGAGCGGAGCCCGTAGGTGGACGAGCGGTCCACGTAGCCCGCGGGGACCACGGAGAAGACGAGCCCGACGCCCATGTCCCGGACGGGCAGGCGGAGGAAGCCCATCGTCAGTGCGTGCAGGAGCTCGTGGACGGCCAGCTGGAGGATCAGCACCACGATGATCACGGCGACCCCGCCGGCCGGCGGGAGCCCCGTCGGCGCGCTGATCGACGGGACGCCCCAGGCAGCGGCGGCCAGCGGCAGGCCGAGGAGGAGCGCCACGACGAGCCCACGGGGGAGCCTCGCGACCGCCGCCCCCCACGCCTCGACGCGACGCGTCGCGGAGCCGGAGAGCGGGAACCGCCGGAAGAGGTCGAGCCCCGCCCAGCGCTGGAGTCGTGCGCTCCGGCGGGCGCGGTCCTCGCGCGGAGGGACGTTGAGGAGGCCGCCGTCCTGGAGGACGACGAGGAACTGGCCGAGCGGGTCGCGCTCGGGGGCGGCCGAGGCGGCCGCAGCCCCGGGGACCCTGCGGTAGAGCTCCTGGCCGGAGCAGCCCTCGCGGAGGAGGTCGACGACGGTCAACGACGCTCGGGAGACGGAGTAGTGGTGGCCCGACCCGGTGACGAGCAGCGGGCGGCCCTCGGCGCCCTCGCGGACCTCGAGCGGGGCGGTGATCTGGATGAACGGGACGTCTCGCCACGCGAGGTCGTCCGGAGCCTGGGAGCGACCTGCGGCCGGGCGAACCGTCACAGTGAGGCCGCCCGGCCGCAGGTGTGGTGCATCTCTCGGTGCTTACGACTTGTACGTGCTCAGGCTGCTGCCCGTGCCGATGGAGCCGGTGGCGCTCGAGAAGGTCGATCCGGTGCCGGCGCTGCTCGTGCCGGGCGAGACCGAGTCGGGCAGGTCCTCGATCGAGAGTTCCTCGACGGAGACCAGGTCGACTGCGTTGATCTTCTTCATCATTTCCCCTTTGTAATGACGGCGCCGCATATAGAAATGCTGCGAGAGCGGGTGCCCCCCACCGCGACGCTCAAGGTGACGGTAGGCACGGTCGTGAGGGTCTGTCAAGGAGGTTCGCGAGCATTGACGAAAAAACCTCATGGGTATCGAGTGCCCCGGATTTCCGTGGATCCGAGCCGGGAGACCGAGTTGTCTCCCCCGAGCGACGGAGACTTCTCCCGAGGCCTTGCGGTCCCCCCGGACGGGTGGGTTAGGGTGACGAGAACTCACTGTCCGTCCTCGCGACGGGCATCCACATGTGTTAACAGCGATGATGCTGTCAACACAGATGATGACTACAAATTGGGGGTAGCCATGATCGAGGCATCAGGAAGCCGTGTCGCGGCCTCGGGGGGAGGTGCCGGCGCCGGCGTGGTCGAGGTCACGGACGTCGTCAAGGCGTACGGCGACAAGGAGGTCCTGCGCGGCGTCTCGCTCAGCGTCGCCCCGGGCGAGATCTTCGGCCTCCTCGGCCCGAACGGCGCGGGCAAGTCGACGCTCCTCGAGAGCATCGTGGGCCTGCGGCGCATCGACTCCGGCTCCATCTCCGTGCTCGGGCACGAGCCGACGTCGTCGAGGGCGTTCATCACGTCCCGCGTCTCCGTCCAGCCCCAGTCGGCGAGCCTCTTCGAGACCCTCTCGGTCGTCGAGACGCTGCGCCTCTACGCGTCGTTCCACGAGTCGCCGCGCCCGGTGGCCGAGGTGATGGAGGAGATCGGCCTCGTCGAGAAGGCGAGCACCTGGTCGCGCGACCTGTCGGGCGGGCAGCTGCGACGCCTCCTGCTGGGCGTCGCCCTCATCGGCGACCCCGAGGTGGTCGTCCTCGACGAGCCCTCGGCGGGCCTCGACCCCAAGGCCAAGCAGGGCCTGCTCGCGGTCGTGCGGCAGCTGAGGGACTCCGGGGTCACCGTGCTCTTCTCCACCCACGACATGCAGGAAGCCACGCAGGTCTGCGACCGCGTCGCGATCCTCGTCGACGGCGCCGTCCGGGCCCTCGACTCGCCGGCGGAGCTCGTCCGGCTGAGCGGGCTGATGAGCACGGTCTCGTTCGTCGTCGACGCCGACGCCGACCTGGCCGACCTGCGCGCCGCCGTCACGGTCACCTCCTTCGAGGAGTCGCTGGTCGCCGACGGGAAGAAGATCGAGATCGCCACCGACGACCCGGACTCGGTCATGCGTGCGGTGACCTTCCGCTCGCGGCTCCGCGCCCGGAGCTTCTCGGTCGAGCGCAGCACGCTCGAGAACTACTTCCTCGACGTCGTGTCGACGTCGAGCCAGGAGCCCGCTTCTCCGGGCCGCACCGAGGGGGGACGCGCATGACCGCGACCGACACGCGACGGAGCGGCGCGGCCGAGCCGGTCGCCGTCCGCTCGGCGTTCACCGAGCTCAGCACGTGGAACGCGAAGGAGCTCTACCGCGACCGGAAGGGCTCGTTCGCGATCCTCTTCATGTTCTTCTTCTTCTTCCTCCTGATCATCGGGCTCAACTTCGTCGTCAACTACGGCAACCGCCCGGACCCGGTGATCGCCGTGAGCGGGGAGCAGTCCGCCGTCGACGACGTCATGTCGTCGCTCGAGCGGGCCGGGATCCCGGCGTCGACCGCCTCGGACGCCTCACCCGACACCGACGCCGTCGTCGTGGTCGACGACGACCGTGCGCTCATCACGCTCAGCTCGGACGACCCGCCGCGGTGGATCGCCCTGTCGTCGGCCGTCGCCGACACCGGCTACGCGCCGGGCGACGTGGTCGTCGTCGACGACACGGGCTCCCCGCAGCTCGACCTCCTCAGGTCGAACCTCGCCGGGGTGGCGGCGATCGGCTTCATGGCCATCACCTTCATGGGCACCGCGGTGCCCGTCGTGACGCTCCGGCAGCGCGGCACCCTCCGCCTGCTCGGCACCACGCCCGTCCGCAAGCTCACGTTCATCGCGGCGCAGACGCCGGTGCGCTTCGGCCTCGGGGCCGCCGTCGGCGCCGTCGTGGTCGCGGTCGCGGCCTCGCTGGGCTACCTCGACCTCGCCAGCACCCTGCGCCTGGTCGTCACGTTCGTGCTGGGCCTCCTGATGTTCTTCGCCTTCGCGTACCTCCTCGCCTCGCGGTCGCGGAACGCCGAGATCATCAACCAGGTCAGCGTGCTCGTGCCGGTGCTCGCGCTGTTCGCCTCCGGTGACGTCTTCCCGAAGGACTTCCTGCCCGACGGCGTGCTCGTCGCCCTCGACGTGCTGCCGACGACGTGGTTCATGCAGGCGGCCGGCCGCGACCTCACCGGCACCGACGGCTTCGCGAGCGTCTACGTCCTCTGGGCCATGATGCTCGGCGCGACCGTGGTCGTGTCGGCGCTCGCCGCCAAGCTCTTCCTCTGGGACGACCGCGAGCGATGAGCACGACGACCGACAGGGTGCCCGCGGGCACCGGCTACGTCCTCTCG
>Ga0265797_10010164_pt1 | contig 12032 bp, 10 predicted proteins | sample P2T30metagenome_FD_192433 | JGI IMG/M metagenome (GOLD analysis project Ga0265797, IMG submission 192433) | Plant litter microbial communities from East Loma Ridge, Irvine, California - P2 T30 | ecosystem: Environmental > Terrestrial > Plant litter > Unclassified | place: USA: California... | reverse complement strand
TTCCTCCATACCCCCGACCTCCCGCCTTACTACCAACTGAAGACCCACCTCACGCTCAGCGGCGCAGACGAGGAAGACGAGCCTTGGGAGAATCTGGCTATGTGCCGCCTCCACCTCAACGCGGCGGAGAAGTCGTTGGCCGAGTACAAGAATGTCTACAAAGACGCCAGCGATGTCAAGCGCTTGCTGTCGATTGAGGAGTGGAGCGCGTTGCAGGAGCGCGAGAAGGCTGGCAAACAGCGATGGTGAATGTTGAAAGTCGCGTCGTTGTAGATTCATTGTCGAGAAGTCTTTCAACTTTGTTATCAGTTCTGTGTTTTCGTTCCATTAATTGTCTCGTACCACACTTTTGTTCCACACCACATGTCCTGCTGCCGAGAAGCATCTTTGGCGCATGTGTATCTCGCAAGCATATCATGTTGTTTCATCTGGAGCATTTGAGATTCTGCAGTCGTAAGTCACGAGAGTCCAATATGAAGTAAAAACATTGGCAAAATGGAAAGGAGGAAAGGGAAAGCACACGGGAGAACTCTGGCTGAAGGAAGAGGTGTATCATTTTTAAAAGTATATACATGTCTCGCTTCAAGATAAACAAGCTTCGAACCTATGATGCCAAAACTGTTAGCTGTATTCTTGCAAAAGAAAAGTCATGCAGACAGTAGTGATAGAGTGTGTGTTTCAGTAGGAACAATTGGATAATATGTCCTCCATATATTTGTCGGAAGGTTTAACGATATTTGTTTTCATCACAACACGAAGGGGGAAAAGGGGTGGTTGGGTAGCGTACCTTTTGGTGTGAAGAAGACGTTAGACTTTGTTGGTAGCCGAGTAGTCGCCTGTCATGCGCTTTTCCTTTTCACTGAAGTCCGAGGTTGCTGAATCAGGCGGTGGGGGTCCATCCAAAGTCGTTGCAGCCACGAGCACATGGTCATCGACTTCGACTTTCGGTCCTTTGTAGTTCTTGCGGCCATCGATGAACCATTGTGCTATGCTGATGAGTAGCACGATTGCGAAAGCGACGATGCAGTAGTTCATGTTGCTTCCCGTAACAGGAAGCTCGGGAGGAAACACGAAGAGGACTGTCGTGACGATAACATAGGCGATGCCGAGCAAATTGGCAAACCAGGCGAAAGCTTCTGGAAGCTTGAAGTGCCTAGATTCTGGCAACATGCGCCGACCGCGCATGCAATTGATGGCGATTGGGATTGCATAGCTCACGCCCAGCGCCGTCACAGATGCAGAAGTGATAGCATTGAACGCGGATGTGCTGCCCAGGAAGATGCATCCGAAGACAACGACTACCAGTAGCGTGAGTGAGAGTGACTCGAGAGGAACGTCCAGAGTTGCGTGTACGCGTGAGAAATACTTGGAGAAGGGGAGGCCGCCATCACGGGCGAATGCTGGGGTCGGATGTTAGCATATGCAAATACACCGAAAGGATAGGCAACGTACCATATGTCATGCGGCTGCTAGTGGTCATGATCGAAATCGCAGCGAACACCAGACAGATAAGCGGGAAGATTGTCAGGCAGACAGTACCCGCTTTGCTCCCAGTTGCGTTATAAAAAATAGCTCCAAGCGGACCGTAAGGCGAACTAATGACTTCCTCAAGGTTTCCTGCTACGAAGAGAAGGACCATTAAGAAGATGAAACCCGTGGTAAGTCCAATGCCGACGCAGTAAATCATGATCTTGGGACCTTCGATGGCAGCATTGGGGATCTCCTCAATCATGTGTGCTGTAGCGTCGAAGCCGGTGAGGCCTAGGCCGCCTTGCAAGAGGCCAAGCAGCCATGCGACTCCATCAGGCCATCCAGTTTCGTTCCTAAAATCCGTGAAGACGAGTTTGGCCGAGTTGTACTCTGGGGTCGCGCATGCCAGAACGGTGATGGAGATGATGGCGAACCCGCTGATTGACCAAATGATGGCGGTCTTGTTAACAAGAGGGATGACGGAGTTGCCGAAAGCATTGATCACGAAAGCTATTAGGTTGTAGCCGATGTAGATCAAGAACTGGTGCCATCTCTGCAGCACGTAGCCCGGCAAATAAAGCGGAAGGATGCCCACTATGAGTTGAGAGCCAAGGAGGCCGGCGGTTGCAGTCAAAGCCATCCAGCCGAAGACGTTGATCCAGCCAGTGATCCAGCTAAGTATCGGCACCCATGACCTCCAGCTGATGACAGCGACCCAATGGTACTGTCCGCCAGCCTATTCTTTGATTAGCTGCAAGGTTTCATGTGCCAAAATAGTTGGGGATGTACGTACAGTTGGGTAGGCAGAGAGGAATTCGGCAAGCGAAGAAGCCAAGCAAAGATTGCAGATGCCTGCCGTCACGAGCCCCCAAAGCACGCTTGTTGAGCCGCCAGAGGGCAGAGCAAGGCTCAGAGAGGCTGAAAGTGCAGTCCACGAGTTGAGGATGGCAAAGGCCAAACCAAGCATGCTTAATGGCGAAAAGTGGCGCTTGAGCTCTTGCTTCTTGCCCATAGCAGCAAGCTGCTCGCCATCTTGTAAGGCGCTGTTCCTTCGACTTGGCGCCATGTTTTCGCCTGTTTGTCAGTAGTATGCAGAGACAGCTGTCAGACGTTGATCAATGGCAAAGACAATGCTGCCTCGACGGTAATCGGACCAGCCGGGGAGCTGGCCACGAGGCGCGACATGATCGGCCTATAGCCTTCCCTCCGCATCGCTGGTACGCAGGCTCTCGTCATCCAAACCTTGCAATGCACACGTTGTGCACGCACCGAGCCGCCCGCGCGGGCAGGTGACTATCAAGAGGCACCTCTATCAGAAGCATGTCGTGATAGCCGGGGTCCAGCAGATAGCCGGGTTGCAGATAGGCAGCTGACTCCTCTTTTGCGCGAACCAATTCGCGGGAGAGATGCATGAAGGAAGATAGACTCGAGCCGCGTTTGCGCGGAAAAGAGTATCGGCCAACGGTAGAATTGTGGGCTTGGCGTGAGGTCAAGCACCGGCGAGGCCGGGGGTTCATGCTTGTGCATCACTGTTCATCCTGCGGCGCGAGGACTTACCCCTTCGAGGATCGATCTCTTTGTATTATCACAGATCAAAGGGCTGGCCAGCTTCCGGAGGTTCCTGATGATGACCAGGCTTCACGGTCCCTAGTAACACCTATCTTAACGCTGCCGGTGTCCCGAGCATCTTTACGCGTCAAGTTTGGGGGCTGGCTCAACGGGCTTATCTTGGCCGACGGTACGCCAGCGATCCGATGTCTGATGTGTCAAGGGAATGCTTCAGAGTGCTGATCGACATCAAGTACTTCCATGGATGTGTATTCATGGTAGTTCGCTCTTCGCAACTTCAAGTTCTACAAGCCTCTTGCCGAGTACCTCGGGGGTAATTCATTACCAACAAGGTCAACTGGGCGCAAACGAGCAAGAAATCTTGTGCATAATCGAGAGATCGGAACGCCTGGATACCGCTGCTACACGTCCGCTTCCAATAAGTGGTTCGCATTCATATTGTCTTTCTTCATGCCCTCAGCGATCAAGCTGGGACACGCATCTTCCATCTCCTTCACGTACAGGTCTAATTCGGTCAGCAGTTACTACCAAATACACTCATGCCTCTAGCCATGCAAATGTCACAGCCTTGACGACTTACCAAGAAGCTTCCCGCATACCCAGCAACCACCTTGGCCGCATGGCAGATTTCTGAGCCCTCCTCTCTTCTTCCCAGGCCCTGTCGTTTTGAACACGAGTAATCTTCTTCCTCTTTCCGCCTTGCGATGGCAAGTCACGAGCTGACAACGCGTGTGTTGTTGAGATTTCTGTGGATTCACATGCTGGCGTCGTGTCGGTTCCGATGCGAAGTATGTGCGATTGGGCGCGGCGAGGTAGTTCAGTGTCTGCAGTAAGGTGTATGGCATGGCGACGATGACTTACGGTGTTTACCATCCGTTCACAATTTGCCAACAAGACATATTGTGTTACTTATCATATTTTGCAATGTACGATTGTGTGTTTGCTTGATCTCAAAGATACGCATTGCTTCTTTGTAGACGTATAGCCATGTCTTGAGCTTGACCATGCAGACGCCGATCTGTTTGCTGATCATACTTCTACAAAGAAGAAAAATACATGTCTATCATTGGTGATGCAAGTGAAAGTACAATTTGGGCATGTAACTCGTTTATCGACGTCTAATACCCATAGAACATCAACCAATGCACGAAGCTGAGGTCAAGACTATAGTGAAATCTCGATTGTATACCAAAAACGTACAAGCCAGTCGGTCATGTCGGTACGCGGAATATGCACTGATGAAAAGTGTTCACAATGGGAAGGGGTTCGCATATTTATAACATTCGTAAAGTCGTAATTATATAGTATCGTATCTCAAACTCCCTGCTCCTCCTGCACTTGTCAAGCTCACATCGGTGACATCCCTACTCGACATCCACCTTCTTGACTTCGACAAATTCGCCGTTCATCTTTGGGACAGTGACACGAAGGACACCATCCTCCAGCTTCGCCGTGATGCCCTCAACATCTACCGCAGCCGGGTTCGCTCTGCTTCCAAGCCTAATCTTCCTCTCGAAAGCGCCGACCTTCCTCTCATCCAACGCCAGCGTCTTCAAGAACTCCTCGTCGCCAGGACGGTAGATCACGCCAGCGACATTGAGCTCAGACTTCTCCGCGTCCCAGTTGACGCCGACATCCTCTTTCTTCGCGCCGGGGAGGTTGATGTGGATGACGTAGGAGTCTTCGGTGTCGAATACGTCGGCTTCGGGCTTGAAGTCGTCGGTCTTTGCGGCTTTGGTCTCGTCGTCGTTGTTGCTGCCGCCGAAGAGGCTTTCGTTGAACATTGCGGCTAGGTCCTGCATGAATGGGGGGACGCCAGCAGGTTGTCCAAAGTGGCCGCGGCCACCCCATGGACCTCCACGTCCGCCGCAGCGACCGCGACGAGCTCGTCCGTGGTGAGGGCCATGTCCGTGGTGTGGGTGGTGTCCTTCTGGGAAGGGAGGTGGTGGGGGACCATGTCCGTGAGGGCCTGGGTAAGGTCCTTCAGAGAAGGGAGGAGGTGGGCCACGAGGCTCGGATGGGCCAGCCTCATTGTCTTCTGAGGGAGTCGAGATGGGCGGGTCCTGGGCTTCGTGCTCTGGGACTGGTGGTGGAGAGGGAGGACCACGGTGGCCACGACCTGGATGTCTTCCACCACGGTGTTGGAAGGGCTGGAAAGGCCACTGAGCCCAAGGGTTGTCGTTCGATTCATTTGTTTCGTTGTCGCGGTTGCCACCGAAGGCAGGGTGGTTTAGGCCCTGGCCCTCGAGGTTGGCCACGAAGTCCCAGAATGGGGCGGTGTTGTTGTAGTAGCGTACGCTAGGCATGATGATTGATGATGATAGTGAAGATGATTGAGTATGATGAAAGAGAAGTAGGACAGTAGCAGGTAGCTAACGCCACATATATACACTAACCGTAGTACCTGTGTACCTCACTGCGAATAGGCAGACTTGGCCGCGCAACACACAGTCAGCTATTGCGAGTCACTCGCATCTCAGAGAAGCATCGTGAAGGGTGTAGAACATCGCAGGCAGACATATTCCACGTACGCGAGTAGAAAGCAGGGCAAGCTTAACAATCGACTTTCATTCGCCTCCAAGGTGTACGTAGACAAGCCTAGCTCGCCCAGTTGGGTCTAGACCCAAGACATCATACGCCACTGTGTGGCGATCTCGAGATGTGGCGTTGAGCTTTGTCAGTCGTCCATTTTCCAGGAGGGCGTTTACCAATCACGTACCTATCTTTCAAGTCTTCTCTCCAAGGCTAATCGCAGGGCACTGTTGCGATTACATTACCACGGTGCTCATGCTTGCTCATGGACTGGTCCCTGTCGTCGTTGTTCTATCGTAGAGGCTCGAGAATCATCGCAGTCCTTTCGCTGCCAGATCTAGCTCCGAGTTAGCTGCAGACCCGTATACGCTAACATGATCAAGAGCCGAACAATTCATAGCTGGCGACTTCGATGCCAGACGATCCAAGTGTAGGTGCATACAAGTCACATTCACTACCTAAAGTGGCACTCCCGCTGGTAGTAGATTAGTTATGTTCAATTGACATCCCATCGTTCCCCTCGAGTGCTATCCATTAGCAGATTTCAACAACACCCTCATCTACAGCGACCGCTTGCTCAAGAGTGCAAGCTCCAGACGCTCCTCCATGCCTTCATCCTCGCCATCAGGAAAAGTCCAAGCATAGTTGACCGACACTCCAATCAAATTCTGGCATTTGATCCGCGAGAACGCCTTCACGCGCTTGGATTGCCTCTTCGCCAGACTTTGTTTGGAATCGAATGCTTCTTTAACGGCCTCGAACCACAGCCTCTTCAATCCTGGCAGCAACTTAGGAACCAGCTCAATCTCTGCCTCCCAGTTTCTCAACACGGCCACAGTGTGCATGGCACCACGCTTCTCGAGACTGAACTGCGTGGCGAATGCTTTTAGAAAGCCTGTGTGGCCGGCATTGGAGATGATGAAGTAGTTTTCGGCATACGGTAGCAGCGCAGCCTCGTCATAGACCCGGCGGCAGATGCGAAGGAGCTGGACGTCGAGGCGAATCGGGCCACGGCACCCATTTTTGTGAGGTTCGAAGTCATTGAGACATGGTTTCTCGGTGCCGCGAATTGTGGCGGACGATGCATCTTGAGAGTGTTTCGCACCGGTCAAGTGAGAGAGCGACTGCATCGCGCCATTTGCGGTGCATATGCTGTAGGAGAGCTTACAGGGTTTTAGGCGGAATAACTTCTTTGGCCTCTCGTCGATCTCCTCGATGTGAACTGTTCTGCCTGCGAGAAGCAGGCGGTAGATTTCGAGGCGTAGCTCTGCAGGGAGACGCAAGAACGGGAAGCCGCATGGCGGATCTGGGCTAGTCGCATGTTAGATCTGTACGCCATGGTGGTAGAATATTGAGCATTTGGTACCTACACGACAAGACTCATGGTGTCTGTGTGGTGAAGGTGTGTGTGGCCTTGAGGTAAGGTGCGTCGTGGCTCAAAGTCTCTAGAGGCGTGAAGGGTTCTTTTGATGATCGGAGCGGTTGGATCTTGCTATTAAAAGGATTGTAGATGAAATCGCATCATTGGTGTGAAGAACCTTCAATTTATGGTAGGTGAGTGCAGCGAATTGATTGAGGAAGGGGCCACCACGTGGATTGAAATCACATGCAAACAACTTGCCTGAGGCGCAACGTTACAGCTCATCACTCCCTCACACTGAGCGGCCTGTTAGGAGGGAGGACTCTGTTCAGCTAATAGACACACATTGAGAAACCATCATTTCACTGAGATGCCAAGCACAAGGCAGTGAGCGATGCTTCCGACCTCACTACTAAAGCCGCACGGGATTGTTTGTTGCTGACTCTACATGCGCGAGAAGTTACAAGTGTTGATGTTTCACAAGCGATGTTTTGCATTACTGGGTCTCATCCAAAGAGCACTCTGTCTATAAAATTCTCCAATCAGTTGAAGTCAACAACATCGCGCTTGCTCCAGCCATGCTGCTCAACAAAGCCGACCTCTCTCTGCTTCTCCTTGTACAGCAAGCCGCTCAAGTACTTGTAGAGATCGATGTTAGCGCCGTTGTAAGCGATGCTGTGGTCGCTGTCGGTGTACGCCCTCCAGCTCATCTTCTCAGGGCTGACGCCGTCGCCAACGAGCAAGTCGACCAGCGCGGCAGTGTGCTGGTAGTGCACGTTGTCATCGCCGAGACCGTGCTGGATGCTGAAGCCTCCGAGCACAGACTTGAAGCCGGTTGTGTCGCGGATGGCGGTGGCCTCGTAGCCGGCGGCGTTGGTCTCGGGGACGCGCATGTATCTCTCGGTGTACATGGAGTCGTAGAAGCGCCAATCGGTGACTGGTGCGGTGATGAGGCCGAGGGTGAATGGTCCGGCATCTGCGCCTTGAGTCTCGAGGACCTTGGCGGTCAAGAAGCCACCGAAGGACCAGCCCCAAAGAGCGACATGGTTAGGGTCGATGAAATCATTATTCTCGATGAGGTAGTTGGCGGCCCAGATCTGGTCCTTCGCCTCCAAGATACCAAGCTGCTCGGTCACTGTGGAACGGAACTCGCGGCCCTGGAAAGCACCACCACGGTTGTCAATGGTATAAAGGATGTACTGAAGCTCAGGGTCTGCGGCAACGAAAAGGTTCCAGTTGTAGCTGGTGTAAGCCTTGGTCGCGCGCTGAGAGTTGGGTCCGCCGTACGGGGTGAACAGGATGGGGTACTTCTTGGAAGGGTCAAAGTTAGGTGGGTAGGCGACCTTCACGTTCAGGTAGTAGTCGGTGTCCGGAACAGGGCCGATCTGAGTCCAGGTAATGTTGGGGAGGTTGTAGGTCTGAAGTTTATCAACGAGCGCCTGGTTGGAGGTGACAGTCGAAAGAGGCTTGGTGCTGTTGACAGCATAAAGCTCCTGGTACGGGACGTTGGGGCCACCGTAGTTGAGAAGGTAGTAGCCGTTGTTTGCAGAGAAGGACGCAGACCACCAGCCGGCTTCGGAGTCATCAACAAGGGCCTTCTTCTGGAGGGTGGCGTATGAGACGCTGTACAGATGGCTCTCAGTGCTGTCGCGCTCTGTTGAAGTGTAGTAGACGAGCTGGCGCTGAGTGTCGACCGAAAGCACGGAGCGAACCTCCCATTCGCCGCTAGTGAGAGTGATGTTGCTAGATGCTGGGCCGTTGACCGGGAAGAGGTAGATGTGAGCCCAGCCAGAGGCATCCGAAACATCAAGGTAGTAGGTAGTGTTGGCGGCAGAGTAAGTACCATTGCCGCGAAGGTGACCGACATACTGGATGTTCAGACCATTCTCCAGCCATCCGTCACTGCCGTCACGTTCACGGTTGACCTTGGAGGAAGCGGATGGTACGGAAACTGTGACGAGCTTCTCCTCGGTCTGCACACGGTTGTAGGCACGGTAGATGAGGCTCTCGTGAGTGTCAGTCACCCAGCTGACCTCTCCAATGATGAGCTCCTCGGGTGGGAAAGCGTCGGTGGCGATGGGTGAGAGGTCCAAGGTCTCCAGGTCAAGAAGGGTGATGGCAACTGTAGGATTGGTGGTGCCGACCTTCGGGTAGCGGATATCCAGGTTCTGACTGTAGACAGGTGCGATTTCGGTATCGTTCATGAAGTATTGAACTGTGAAGGTGCCTACACCGCTCTCGTTGAAGCTGAGGAAGCTCAAGAAGCGAGCGTCAGGCGAGAACCAAAGCGCAGAGCGGTCGCCAAAGATCTCCTCCTCGTAAACCCAATCGGGCACACCGTGGAACATGTCCTCACCGCCGTCGTTGGTGATCTGAGTGATCTCACCAGATGCGCCATCTTTTATGTAGAGGTTGTTGTCTCTGACGAAAGCAATGAGGTCACCAGTAGGCGCGAGCTGTGCGTACTGAATGTCTCCGTTCTGATCGTCGACAAGAGGAGTCTGCTCGCCAGAAGCAACGTCGAGCACAATGTAGTTGGACCAGTACGAGTGTCTGTAGTTCTGGGTGTAGTTGGTTGAGAACAGCACCTTCTGCTGATCGGGTCGGATCCAGTACTCGTAGACGTCCTCGGGGATGTTCTCTGCAGCCACGAAGGTGTCGTTCTCACCTGTGGCGTAGTTCTCGAAGATGAGAGCGCCGTTGTCTGCTTGGTAGACTACAAGACCATCCTCCTCGTCGGGCAGCCAGTCAACTGAGAGGGTTGAAGCGCGGAATGAAGGCTTGACGACGGTGTTGTTGAAGGTGAGCAACTCGTCGCCATTGCCAACAGGCGCAATTGGTGCGCGAGGAGGGTCAATGGCAGCAGCGCTTCCTAGCAATAGGGAAGCCACGCAGGCCAACGAAAGGGAGGCCATGGTGTTTGTTTGTGGTGGTGAGTGAGTGAGGCGAGCGGGGCGGAACTCGTCAAACGCTGAGGACTTACCGCAAGGGCTATCACATGCCTTTATAGCATCACGCAAGGCAAGCGAGATCTTCATAATCTGCTATCAATGGATAGTGGTATCATCGTTTTGCTCTATGAAGTACATGTAACCTTCCAGTTGGAGCTAGGGTGCCAATGTTGTTGATGGGGATAATACTTGGCGCGTCCTGGGCGTGCGAGAACCTTGATTTGGGTATCTTGCCGGTTTGCCACGAAGAGGCTGTTTGGAGAATATGGCAGCCAAGTCATATATATACACATTATCAAGACAGAGGCGAGAGAGCATCTCTGCTGACTACGCTACTCAAGATAGTTTGCAAGGTACATAAGAAAGGTACCTTAGCTGTTACAGGGCAAGCAAGCAGGGATGGTGGCGCCCTCAGCGGATGCCGGCTTCTGTCGGGACTCGGGCAAGCTCTAAGGTGCAATTGCATGTGGGAGAAACGAGATTCTTTTGTCGATGGTATAAACTTTGTCAAACAAGATGTGCTCAATCACAGCTGCGGACATGCTTTAATGCAAAACCGCAAAGCCAATGGCTACGTATACACGGCACATCGCCATGTACAGCATTCTCCGCCACACGACTCCATCACAGCGAAAAGTCCGGAACCTGCGGTTTGTCCCAGAAGAGCAAACGCCGAAGGCCATCCATCGCCCCACCAAAGGTCTTGGATCTACCTTTGGGCACAAACATCCCATTCGAGGTTTCTCCCATCCCTACGGCCACGTTGGCACTGATTGTACTAGCTGAGTAGAGGTATAAGTTGAAACCACAGTTTTCTTGCTTACAGAGATTCCGTTCTGTCATTCCTCTTGATCCGACTCCTTCAGTTCCCACCGGATTACAACACGCAACTTAAACTACCACCTGCAGTCTGCGATTGGAAACCCTCGAACTCAATAAGGTTGAAACCATAGCCAGAGGTACACTCAGCAACACAATGGCCGCCCAGCAGAAAGATCCCGAGCAACTGGCTCTGGCTCGCCAGTTCAACCACACGCCGACGGGCGAGCAGTACGAGAGAATGGTTTCTGGCATGCTGTGAGTGCCTGAAGCATGGTATATGTTTGATTCTGCAACATCTGTGCTGATTCTCTATCCACAACAGTTACGATGCATTCACACCCGAACTCAACGCAGCCCGCTTTAAGGCCCGCCGCTGGTGCCACGAATACAACACCACCTTCCCCGAAGACCCCAACGCCAACTTCGACACCGTCGCTGCAGACCGCCTAGCCAAGCTAAAAGAGTTGATGGGACATGTGGGAGAGGATGTTTTCATTGAGCCGCCTTTCCGCGTGGACTATGGGTGCAACATCAGCGTAGGCGACCGGTAAGAGCAAGCGAGAAGAGCAAATGTGTGACTTAGGCTGACAATTGGGACACAGCTTCTACGCCAACTTCAACCTTACAATCTTGGATTGCGGCCTTGTCACTATTGGCAAGACGGTCATGTTCGGGCCCAACGTATCCATCATGGCCGCTACACATGAGACGGAGGTGCAGTCAAGACGTGATAACGTCGAGTATGCGAAGCCTGTCGTAATTGGTGATGACTGCTGGATTGGCGGACACACGGTCATCTTGCCTGGTGTTACGATTGGACAGGGCTGCACAATCGCAGCGGGTGCCGTCGTGACCAAGGACATTCCGGCCTGGAGCGTTGCCATGGGCGTGCCGGCTAGAGTCGTAAAGAAGGTGACGCCTCTAGAAGATGCGCAGAAGTAAAGATGGCGAGGACGTGTTATACACGGACGCTACAAGGATCGACGCCGTGGGTGCCAGGGAGAGCGGGTTCCTACATTGAATCAGTTCACTGCCTGTAGCGCATAGTCGCAACCGCATAAATCAGACAAATTAAAGACGACTTAAGGTGCTAACTAAGCATGAAATGCAACAGATATGCCGCTCAAGAGTACCTAGGTGTTCGCATACTTCCAAAAATCGATGGCTAATCGAAGAGCATGCTAATTAGTGGTTCTCAAAATGCCTGCAAATTAGCTCACATTCAATCTCCCTAGCATGAGCTATGGACGCCTATGTCTTATGCAATATGCACTGTCAGCTTGCATGCATCCTCCCGTACTCAGCTCCGCCGACTAGCCTCTATGCGT
>Ga0265797_10010163_pt1 | contig 12032 bp, 15 predicted proteins | sample P2T30metagenome_FD_192433 | JGI IMG/M metagenome (GOLD analysis project Ga0265797, IMG submission 192433) | Plant litter microbial communities from East Loma Ridge, Irvine, California - P2 T30 | ecosystem: Environmental > Terrestrial > Plant litter > Unclassified | place: USA: California... | reverse complement strand
TGAGTTCGGATTGCGCGGAGGATGCGGTGGAGGAGGAGGATTTGCCCAGGCCGAGGAATCCGCCTGTTTTCTTGGATGAAGAGCGCCGTTTCTCGTCATCTTTCTTCTTCTGCTCTGCCCATGCTTTCAGTCGCGTGAGAGCGGTTTGCGTGCGTGCTTGGACGTAGTTCTGGGGCCGCGCGCCGAGGGGTGTTAAGGTGGAGCAGGAGTGGTCTTCTTCGAAACGGTGTTTGAGGCAGTATCGTCTGTTACAGCGGGGGCAGTGGACGCCTTGGGCGCGCGCGGTGTCGATGAAGGTCTTGCAGGAGGGGTCGGCGCATTGTGAGTCGTGGTTGTAGACGCTGGGTTTGGGGGCGGAGGGGGTGGTGTTTTGGGCGTTTTTGGCTTTTTGACGCGCCCATTCGCCTTCTTTGGGGCATTTGTGCGCGTATTCGGTGCGGTGGTCGAGGCAGAATTTCCTGGGGGTGGTTGTTAGTATGATGGTGTCCACGGGTGTCTTGTGTAGGTACGCGTGGGACGCGTTGCCTTCGATGTGGTAAGGACCTACCCGTGACAACTCTCGCAGCGGAATGGTAGGAAGTCTAGTACATTGCAGTATTCCATTTGGCAATGCGCCCCGATTGCTTCTAAGTCGCCCTTCATCTCGGTGTAGCTTGATTCGTTGGCTGCCATGGTTGTGGTGGTTATGGGAATGATATATGTGTGAAACGCTGAGTGAAGAAGATGCTAGAGAGCTGATACGGAGGCGACAGTGTATAATAACGAAGCTGAGCAAGCATCAGAAGCCTCGAGAAGGCGGTTAGGCTACCAAGAGCTTACGATTGTCGCCGCGCCATCTCGGAAGGCGATTCCGATGAATGTGGCGCTAACCGTGAATGATTGCTAGCGTCAGGGTCCAGCAGCTGCCATCCATCTCATCTGCGCCTGCCTTTACTTTTACTTTCACCATCGAAATGTGAACACTCTACAAGAACGGCCCACTCAGGCCCGGCGCCTCTCAATAACTCATGCTTGGCATCTAGCTCAGGCCAGTTTTCTGACTTGCGATCATCGCCTCACCACTCTGGTTGACAAGGCTGAATTTCAGCCTCGCCAACACCATGGACATGATCATGCACGCATTCTATTCGCTCAGAATGAGCTAAGTCAGCCGTGCTTATGCATATGAGTCCATTTCCCGCGGCTGACACTCACCCTTCTCATCACAATTCCTGAGATGGCGGAGGTGGTGGGCGCTGTCGCCGCTGTTGTCCAGTTCGTGGACGTAGCTCTCCGCCTTTCATCCTGTCTCGAACGATTTTGCTCAGATGTACGCAATGTACCGCGTCGCTTTCTTCAGCTACAGAACGACCTACGTCAGCAAATCGAGATCGCCCAACAGATCCAGAATCACCACTTGCCTGGTTTCGCAACAACGATTTCGTCTTCGAAGTTCGACACGCCTCTAATTGAGTACATTGACCTCGCTGAGGAGTTACGCAAGACACTGGAAGCTTTGCTCGCTCGCAAGAGTGATGGTGTCTTTCAACGAGGCTGGGATGCTATTTGCTCTGTCCGTAAGAAGGAAGAAGTAGCAAGCATATGTGATCGACTTGAACAGAAGAAGAGCACACTCTCCTTGTGGCTGGAAGCAGCGAATCTGTAAGTGGACTCAGAACGATGCAGAAGCCGGCTGCCCGGCCTGGAGGATACCGCTGTACTGACTAGCATACAGCAAGCTCACATCAAGTATCGCGGCGACTACAGACAAAACGCGGCTTGATGTTAACGATACCCTGACGCTCATCAAGACAGTCAATAACACCTCGAACGACATCGCAACAAACACAGCACAGCTACTCCCTCACATCGAACAGGTCGATCGTACCCTCGCGACCACTTCCATCAGAACGGAACGCATCTTAGAAAATAGTCAACGCCTCCTGACAGGATACGATGCGGATGTATTAGCACGGGAGTCGAGTCGACAGAGCACGGCAATGGTTTTGGCGAACACAGAACAGATTATCACTGCTATCGAAAAGTTAAGCATAAGACCAGGCAACTACAGCCCACATGTAGGAGGCGGCTACGCTGTAGACCACATGTATGTCGGCTCTCCGTCAACTCCACGCGCTCAGCAAATCACGGTGAATCGTGGTCGTATACCTCAAAGATGCAAATGTCGTACCGTCAGTACTGCGCGTCGGTGGCAACCATTATCGATACTTCGATTCACTCGTACCTTCCGAACACAGCACTTCTCATACTGTCCGTATTACCAGGACTCGGAACAAAGTCTCGAAATCACAATGCAAATTGTTCCTCCGTCATGGTTTCTTCACCGTACCATAGACTTCGGCACACACGTGAGAAATTGGTCAACCAGAAAGAACTTCTCAATGAGTCCAATCATACTAGGAACGAGCAGGCTCGTTGATTCGAAAACCTCGCCTGCGTTTCGTGCGATTGCAAACTACAAGAACAAACTCTCGGGGCTTCGAAGATTTGAGCAGGATCGTCGCAGTTTGAGTCAGCTCCACAACACCCTGCAGCGGATGTTCGACAACGCGGAAGCTTCGGCCCTGGATGTGGACAGTGACGGTCTTACCGTCTTGAATGTAAGCATACGCAATTGTGTAGCAGATTTATGTTCTGACGAGCAATTGATAGGAGACCGTTGATCTTTTTATCGCACATCTCCATGTGTCATGCATCACGGAATTTGCAGCTCTTATTGAATTTTTGTTGGACAGGGGGGCCGATCCCAATGTGATGAGAGACGTCGCGCCCAACCAAAACTTCGTGGGTTTAACGCATGTTGGAGGCACCACATGTGATCAGCTCATGGACCCGATATCGTTTTTCATGGGCCACTTGGGTCCCAATCAGGAACTTCAGACCATACTTGAACTGCTCCTAGAGGCTGAAGGGCATACGTCGAAGCCTTTCGTCGGTAATAGACGTTTAGGCGATCGTTGTATTCTCTTTCGCCACTACATCACACAGCTGAGCTTGTTGGAAGACCAAATAGATAGTGAGTGGCTTACTCGATTTGATTGTAACTCCTGCTGATTACTCGTCTTAGTCATAGATCTTGGAGGTCTTTTGCGAATCATTCTGCATCAACAGGAGCAAGCCTTTTGTCATATCATCAAAAGGGCCGAGCCATCGATCTTGAACCGTAAATCACCGGCAGCCGGCCTTGCTCCAATTCATTTTGCAGTGCTGTGGCCAGTTGGACTAAGAATGCTAATGGAAAGAGGCGTCAATGTCAATATCGAAGATGACTATGGTCGGCGGCCTATACACCTTGCGGTGGCTTCAGGACTCGTCGAATCCGTTCGACTCTTGCTCAACGCAGACTGTGGACTCTTTACTCCAGCAGAAGACTACAGTTTGCTTCAATATGCGCTGGAGTTGGGTGAAAAAGACGAAGAGTCACAGATCTTGCTCCAAGTCAGCCAGGCGCTATATGATCGCCATAACCGCCTCAGGGAGATGGCCATTTCGCATCTGCCACCTTCAATATCCGACAACCTCAACTCGATACTCGGAGTGCCACAAGAGCAGCATGCGCCATTCATCATGGAGACGCTTGTATCTCATGGGATTGATATTCCTTCGGCTTTGGAGCTCGACGGAAAAGGCTTTTTTGACTTTTATGAGACAGTCAGCAGCGATGATAAACAAATAACGCCAAAAGCGGCAGATGTGCTATGGTCTGCCGGTTTTCACCTATTGGATGAACCCAACGACAGCGGGTGGACACCATTCCTGCAAAGCTGTTTCTGTCACAATTTCGAGATGATAGATTGGTTTGCAAGTCGAGGAGTGAGGTTAGATTCGAGACATACGGATGTTTCTCTGACTGCTCTCCATCTCTATGCGAAGGGAATGCGTTACCATAAGACAGCTTCTAAGGACATATCAGCCGTTAAAAAGCACTGCATCCAGTCGATACAAAAGGAACTGGGTATACCGTACGACGATTGCACTTGTATATGCTCCCCCACAGGCTGCACACCCGGCAAGTTCATACTCGAAAACGATTCCGCCGAGATCCGAGAGTTGATCGAAGATTTGAACCCACCAAAGCCTCTGCTAAACCGGTACGTCTACCATCTCACGCGACACATTCTGTTCGATCTCTTGGGTGGTGAACATACTTGCTGTTCTCTTGGACAGGCAGAGCCGTGGATGCTTCCGAAACCCATAAGGACGCACAGCTGGCGAAAGAAATTTGACGACTTCAAGGGTCTCCCCGGTGAGCATTATCAGTGCTGCAATAATGGACTTCCCGTACCACGAGTGTATAGTCTACGGGCGTTGAAAGACCCTGACGTCTTCAGCGCAACTCTGAACTCCGCGATGTCACACTATGACGAGATGAACCGTCCCGATACTATGCCAGCCGATGAGCAAGTCTACGCGTACATCAACTGGATTTTGAAGGAAGGGTACTTGGATATCGATGTTAGCAACGGCTGCGAGCATGATGGTGAACCCCTGGACGATTGGTAGATATGTAGGTAATGATACACGCTAGGTCGCTATGAAGACGCTTTCTTAACCTTTGTAAACCCCAGTGCGGACTCCTCGAATGTCAGACTTCCACACCTACTACGAATGACTAAATGCACGTGTCCTTGGGTTCTGCTGTCGCTAGGGAAGAGGTAACTTAGTAGAAGAGGCGTGTAGATGAGCAAGAGGAAGACTAGAGAGTGGACGTAGAAAGACAGTAAGTAGGTAATAGACATAGATAGGTGAGGGATGGACGACAGGCGAGCGACAGTTAGCTTCCCTATCCTGTAACGCTTGCTAGAAGAACGCGCAGAGCACACAAACACTAACGCAGCCTGAGAGACGGCAGCCTTGCCTGTTTTGTACACCTTCATCCTCTTCTGCATGATCACGTCTAACACTAGCCATAGCTGAGTCCTTGTGTTCGCTGTCACTCCTTATATGCAACGGTATGCTATCTTTGTGGCTTTGTCTCTGTGCTTAGCACTAAACTCGCTGTTTTGTGTTTTGTTCAACGACTTGGGCTTCTTATCGATGGTGTCCATGGCACTGATGCGTAAAGACGATAGTACAACTGTTAGAATCTCTCCCAGTCAGCAGTGCAGAAAGATTTCGGACGCGAAAAGCGTGGAAATGATCTGGTTTTACTGCATACACACTATTGAGCGTACACAAGTGGACACAGCCGAAGCCATTGTACACTGTCACCCCAATCATTTTCTCGGGCCTTTCTCGAGCTGTAACTGGGTTCCTCCATCCCGTAGTGCAAGTTGAATCTGGAAGGTGCTGATCGGATGCGCGTGACGACTACAAGCGTATTGAAACAAAACCATCGAAAAGCTCGCTGGGCCGTGGAATTTACATGTGAGGGGTGAACTCCTGTCGTGCTTGCCCATCCCCTCCATAGCCGATCACAAACACATAAGCCAACGCTAATCGGGAAGATGGAGTGCATAACGTACGAGACGTTAGCATCCAAACGATACCGAGCTTAACGACACAAATGGACGTCGGCTATGAGAGATCGGAGCGCATGCCGCGCAAAGCATCGACCCGCGATGATCAGATGGCTTCTCATACCCGCAGATCCGCGTTTTGTCCGCGTGACACGGACATGGACGTCATCCAAAAAGGAACCAAGGACGTAGCTCACGAAGCATCGTCCTCTCCGCGGCCATTGACAACCAAAATGCCGGTGCCGGAACCGACAGGCAGATGGACGTCGGCTATGAAGAGTAGATGCGCATAGCGCACCAAACACTGCGCAAACATTCGTCTGTCAGATCACTCATCAGCACCCATGCATAGCTCCTCTCCGGCCCAGCCCGTCTCAGAGCTTCCACTCCACCTTACCTACCGCCCCCCTCGCCTCAGTCCTACTTACCGCATCTTGGGTCCAAGACCCATCGTTCCCCGCATCAACATATACATCATTGCGATAAACCGCCCTCATAAAGTCTTCTTCGTCCTTGCACTGATATCTCTAGCTTGGATGGTCACACCATTCGACCCTCCTAAATATAGCGTTGCGCCAGAAATCTCTACTGGGGCTGAGATGTGCGTAGATGGCTGGGGTTAGGTATCTGGGGTGTAGTGGCTGCTGATGCCATGTTGATAGAGTTATTGCCTTCGAGGTTTCTGTAGCTCAGTAGCAGTTCGAAGGTGTAAGAGCTGATTCATTAAGGTAAAGATCGAGATGAGGAGCGATAGGAACGCGCGACGCGTACTACCTACTGCCTCACAGTTCACGCGCAACTCCCACCATGGTACTGAAGTCGTTCTTGCAAGGACAACACTTCGCGCCTTTGACTCTGACTGGGGCCTGGTATTAGTTCAGGCTCTTTGTCAAGATGTTAGTCTGGTCCACTGTATGATTGCGGTAGCTATGATGTTGTTCGCTGGTGGAGTCGTTCTTGCCTGCTACCTAGGCCGCGGCGCTGGGTCCACTCTCCTCGATCTTTGACCCACTTCTTGCGAAGACCAATTTGAAGTCCAGGCCTACCTGATGGGGTTCTTCCATGTGGATAGAAGCAAACATTACCTACATTACCTGCGAACACCCGGTTCGGCTGTGGGTATCTGACATGATTCGGGCCTAATACAGAGGCAGTAAGGCTTAGCTCACGTTCACCACGACAACCTTCTGATGACGAATGCCAATAGTGCAAGCTCTATCCCGGGCCTATAGAACACGACAGGCAGAACAGTCGCGGGCGGCTAAGGACGGAAGCGCATGAATTGTTGAGGTGTCACGGTCTAAGCCACATGGCGGCTGCATCTGGGGTTGTGTTCCTGGCACGCCTGAGCAAACAAGGACAGGGGTGCGGGGTTACCATAACAACGCCCGAAGAAACAACACCACTGCATGCGCCTCCGCCGCATCACTGCTGGGGAAAGTAACTATTACACCCTTTTTGAACACATCCATATCGCATTGTTGCCCATTGCAATCACTTCTCCAGTGTCACGAATAGCGAGGACATTTTTCTATACCCAATCTGAATTTTCGCGACGCATACACATAATGGACGGGTCCACACCACACAGTGGTTCACACTATGGACGGCCACCTGCATATGACTATGATGACGGATCCCCTCAGCAACTACAGGGAGGATCAACCATGCGTTTATTGACAAACGTGGACGAGGACCAAAGTTACGAACAGAGTTACATGCCGTGAGTATTTGTCTCACTCTTTCCTCCCCATTCACTTGCGTCCCGCATACGGACCCAATCTCATTCCCCACCAGAAGATCGTCTTTCGAGGACACTTCAAACATGTCGAATGCCAACAGCAACACGGCTGAATTGGGCGAGCGCATGACCATGTCTGAGGTCGGCAAGCAGAAGGCTGCCGAGGCGGACATTCACGACTTCCTGCGCGAGGCGGGCGATGCGCTGAGTTCGACGTCGAGCGCGGCAGCAATGCCTACGCAGATGCCGCGACGGAAGACGATCAAGTCGCAGTTCGACACGACGCCCTACAAGACCGTACGGTTACAAGACCCAGACTTACCATTACTTTCTTCCCGCAGACCTCCATCGCCAGTATCGCGATCGTACCACCCCACAAATTCCTCAGTCTCCGGCTTATCACGGACGCCGTCAGTGATGGACACCGCGCCCAACATGCCACCGCCGGGAGAGGACCCATACGTACCCTACCGACGGCCGCTGTCGCCCGACCGACCTTATTCACCCACGCGCACATCAGCCGACTACTCGCGGCCGCCAGCGTCAGTCAACTCATACGAGCCAGTCGACCTTCATGGCAGCCCACGGCCAGGCAGTCCTCAGCGACCACTACCACCCCAGCCTTTGTTTACCGGCCGCAGACCGAACTCCCGCGGCTCCGAGGGCACCATGGACATGACTGATATGACTTCGATACCCATTCACGACGATGACGACCCCTTCACCGACATTGGCGACGATCGACCAGACTTGCGATCGCGCGACTCGTACATGACCGACGACACATACACGGACATCTACACCGAGATGGACGAGAAGGCAGAGCACTACGGGCCGGCTCCCGATGGCGCACAAGAACGACGTGGAGCGCGCGACGCCGTAATGACGAAGAAGGAGGTTCGCCTTATCAACGGTGAACTCATTCTAGAGTGCAAGATCCCGACCATCCTCCACAGTTTCCTTCCACGACGAGACGACATCGAGTTCACGCACATGCGGTATACAGCCGTCACATGCGACCCAGACGACTATTGCGATCGTGGATACAAACTACGCCAGAACATCGGCAACCCGCGCGAGACCGAACTCTTCATCGCCATCACCATGTACAACGAGAACGAGATTGACTTCACCCGAACGATGCACGGTGTCATGCAGAACATCAGCCACTTCTGCTCCCGCATGAAGTCAAGAACCTGGGGAAAAGACGGATGGCAGAAGATCGTCGTATGCATCATTGCGGATGGTCGCGGAAAGGTTCACCCGAGAACTCTTGATGCAATCGCTGCGATGGGATGCTTCCAAGAAGGTATCGCAAAGAACCACGTCAACCAGAAAGAGGTCACTGCCCACGTCTACGAATACACAACCCAAGTCTCGCTGGACTCAGATCTCAAGTTCAAGGGCGCTGAGAAGGGCATCGTTCCCTGCCAGATGATCTTCTGCTTGAAGGAGAAGAACTCCAAGAAGCTGAACTCGCATCGTTGGTTCTTCAACGCTTTTGGTCGCGCACTCAACCCAAACGTCTGCATTCTACTTGACGTAGGAACCAAGCCCGGACCTAAGGCGCTGTACCATCTGTGGAAGGCCTTCGACACTGACTCCTCGGTCGCTGGAGCTGCTGGAGAGATCAAAGCCGGCAAAGGAAAGGCGTGGCTCGGTCTGCTCAACCCTCTTGTCGCATCGCAGAACTTCGAATACAAGATGTCCAATATCCTTGACAAGCCATTGGAATCGGTTTTCGGCTACATTACGGTCTTGCCTGGTGCGCTGTCGGCATACCGATATCACGCGTTGCAGAACGATCACACAGGCCACGGTCCTCTTAGCCAGTACTTCAAGGGAGAAACGCTCCATGGTCAAGATGCAGATGTGTTCACCGCAAACATGTACTTGGCCGAAGATCGTATTCTGTGTTGGGAGCTTGTAGCGAAGCGCAGCGAGCAATGGGTTTTGAAATACGTCAAAGCGGCGACAGGTGAGACAGATGTGCCAGGTAAGAGCGAAATGATCACTTTTCTCTCAACGGCCAATGCTAACATGTCTCAGATACTGTACCCGAGTTCATCTCCCAACGTCGTCGTTGGCTGAACGGAGCTTTCTTCGCGGCCGTCTACTCACTGCTTCATTTCAAGCAAGTGTGGGCAACCGACCATACCATCGGGCGCAAGATCCTCCTCCACATCGAATTCGTCTATCAGTTCGTGCAGCTCCTGTTCACGTTCTTCTCGCTTGCCAACTTCTACCTGACATTCTACTTCGTCGCCGGCTCACTGTCAGACCCGGAACTCGATCCTTTCGGCCACAACATCGGAAAATACATCTTCTACATCCTCCGCTACACATGCACGCTGCTCATCTGCATGCAATTCATCTTGTCTATGGGTAACCGACCCCAAGGTGCCAAGAAGATGTTCTTCTGGAGTATGGTCATGTACGGTGTCATTATGGCCTACACTACCTTCGCCTCCTTCTACATTGTCATTGTCCAACTCAAGGATCCGAAGGCGGAAAAGACGATAGGTGCCAATGTCTTCACCAACCTTATCATCTCGACTGCGACAACAATTGGTCTCTACTTCCTTATGTCTTTCATGTACCTGGATCCATGGCACATGTTCACGTCGAGTGCGCAGTACTTCGCTCTCCTACCATCATACATCGCCACACTTCAGGTTTACGCCTTCTGCAACACCCACGACATCACTTGGGGAACCAAGGGAGACAACGTCGCGAAGACCGATCTGGGTGACGCCAAAGGAAAGAAGAAGGATATTGTCGAACTCGAGATGCCATCAGAGCAGCTGGATATCGACAGTGGATATGACGAGGCGCTTCGCAACCTCCGTGACCGTGTCGAAGTTGTCGAGCCCCCGATCTCCGAGTCGCAGCAACAGGAAGACTACTATCGTGCCGTGCGTACCTACATGGTAGTCATCTGGCTCATCTCCAACGCTGTCCTCGCCATGACTGTCAGCGAAGCCTACTCGGACCGCAAGGTGACGAACAACTTCTACCTGACCTTCATTCTCTGGGCTGTGGCTGGTCTCGCCTTCTTCCGCGCCATTGGCTCAACCACTTTCCTCATCATCAACTCTATCCAAGCCATCATGGAGACGAAGCTCAAGTGGGAGGACAAGATCGACGACAAGAAGAGCAATAGAACTGGTCTTGGAGGTGGCCGCAAGTATGGCCGGAACAAGTGGTGGAAGTTTGGATTTGGCGGCGGCGGCGTATCGTCGAGTTGGTTCTCGGGCAGCACAATCTCGAGTAAGCTTAGTAGCATGACTCCCAGTAACTGGGGTGGAAGCAGTGTTGGAAGATAGGTATACCCAGGGTAAGGAAGGGGCGGTAATGTGGTTTGTACTACGACTTCACGATGGACTGATCTTTGGCGTTCTGGATACATACTTTGGGATGATACCTGAGCTGGGCTGTTGAGCTCACTCCAGTGTAGTAAATAGCTTCTTGTGAATAATAACGATTCTCTCATATCGGCTTTGATCGGAAATAATGTTACCCTTGTGAAGATGTTGCCGCCTGTTCTGGGGTGACGCGCCAGATGAGGAAGCGACGCTAGGGTCGTGTGTTTACATCCATCCCACTCCCGCTCCCATCCCGCCGCACACGCAATCGGCGCAACACTCCCCGCTTGCCTACCCAACGTACCGACGAGACCGACATGGCGCCCAGAAGTAAAACCGCGAACATCTCCTTCACAGTCGACTCGGCCTCGGAAGACGAAATGACGGTCGACGAGCTCAATGCGCTTCCCACGCCCGAATCCACCAGCGACAAACCTGCGCGAAAAACGCGTGGAACGGCTGCGCAAACGAAGAAGACGGCTGCTGCGACCAAGGCGACTGCTAAGGGCAAGGCGGCGACGCGTCGGACAAGCGGTACAACTGCGGTAGCTATGAAGAAGAGCGCGGCGGCAGGCGCAAAGAAGGTAGCGGCGAAGGGCGGTCGCAAAGCACAGGCTGAAGTCGAGGAGGCCAATGCGAGCGATACGGAGGAGGTAGAAGACTTTGAAGACCCGGAGCCGGTTGCGCAGGCCATACCAGCTAAGAGAGGCAGACCAGCGAAGAAGGCGCAAGAAGAGGAGATCGAAGAGCCAGCACCAGCGCCAGCAAAGAGAGGGCGCAAGGCAGCTGCGAAAGAACCTGCTGAGAAGAAAGAGACAAAAGCGAAGCCTGCGCCAAAGTCAAGAGGAACGAAACGCGCGACCGAGCCAGAAACCGAGCCTGAGCCAATGACAATCCCCGAGACACAACAAGAGCCAGACGCAGACACAATGGACATTGAAGACTCGATTGAAATGGGAGAGGAGATACCTGAAAGCATGCCCCCACCACGATCACAGCCCTCCGCACGGCGAGCGCAAGCCCAACCAAACAGCAGAGCGCGCCGAACATCAGCCTCACGGAAAAGGACAGGAAGCGTGTCAGACTCTGAACGCGACCCAGTGATGCGACGGAAAGTCGGCGACCTCACCCGGAAGCTCGATGCCATGACCGCCAAGTACGAAGCGCTCAAGGAATCTGCGTCAACAGGCAAGGAATCGAACTTTGAGCAGCTTAAGAAGCGGACAGAGCAGATTGCCAAAGGTACGACTTTCTACATCTACATGTTATGAGGAAGATTGTTGCTAATACGATAAACAGACCAAGACGCCGTAATCAAATCCCTAAAAACGCAACTCACCGACCTCCAATCCCGTACCTCGACCCTCACTACCCTGAAGAAAGACCTCGCAGCCTCCACAAAGGAAACCACGCGCCTCACGGCCGAGAACAAAAAACTATCCGATGCACTCGCGACCGCGCAGAATG
>Ga0265797_10010161_pt1 | contig 12034 bp, 11 predicted proteins | sample P2T30metagenome_FD_192433 | JGI IMG/M metagenome (GOLD analysis project Ga0265797, IMG submission 192433) | Plant litter microbial communities from East Loma Ridge, Irvine, California - P2 T30 | ecosystem: Environmental > Terrestrial > Plant litter > Unclassified | place: USA: California... | reverse complement strand
GCTGTTTGCGTTTTTTCTTACTACTCGGCGGATCATCGGGTACAGCATATGATCCTTCCGCGAATTCGGAGATTGCAATGGCTCGTTTGCCCATTCGCTCAAATATTGGTAAAGGTGTTCGGGGATCTCTAGGACCAGGACGAGCGAGAGGTGTCGTGGGCTCCGGGCCACGAAGGCGCATCAGGGGCGAGGGCATGAAAGCACTGGCGGCAGAAGCTGACTCGATCGGCGGTCGGAAGGGTGTTCGGCGTGATGGTCCCGCTATACTACTGGGAGCGGGCCCAGAATTGGGCATGATCGCGAGAGAAGAAGGGAAAGTGGTATCGCTGGCGATATGTTCATCCTCGTCGACTTCCGGTCGGTCGGGCGCAGCTACTTGCTGCGATGCGATAGGGGCGTCTTCAGTGATATTTGTAGCTCGTCTCGCTACTGCTGCTTGATTCGCGCAGATCTACCGTCAGCTTGGCGGTAAGGTTGACTCACATCACACATCTTGTTACAATATGCTTCTAAGTGCGCTTCATCCTTCTCGTTGATATTGTTTTCCTCAAAGTATCGGGCGAGAGCGACATGACGACAGAGTGTGGTCGATTCGGCAAACTCTTGAAGCTGACATCAGTATGATATGAAGGACAGAGCAACTCACCGCTTTGAAACTGTTTGTATACCGCCTCGCAAAGTCCTCTCCTTGATCCTTTTCGCCATGAGACTCGCATTTGGTGATCGCTTCCTTAGCTGTCTTGTTGACCATAGATCGTCGATTGCCAGCATCCTCTCGAGCTACGGGTCAGTCGGGTCAATGTCAATAGCATTTAAGCATACAGTAATAGAAGATACAGCGCGCCATCTATTTATCAGTCCCCATCTATGTCGTTACGCAGAGACTCACATGACCATCTCGACCCGCTCGTCCAGTCTCTTGGTAGTACGCTATTATCAGCGCTGACCTAAGTCATTGACATACGTTCAATCCCACTAGGACACTGGAAATGGATCACATATCGGACGTCCGACTTATCAATACCCTATCATATCAGCGAACGTCGTCGAACAAGAGCCCCGACATACCATCCCGAAAGCGATAGTGGCGACGATGCAGGGTACTCTTCCACTCGACCACGCCTCTAGGACCTGTGCTTTTTCGATATCAGACATTTTGGCGTGATACAATTCGGCTTTGATCCCACTTTTCCTCATTGAGGCATGTACCATTTTGCACTGCATATCAGCTCTTCACCCGATGCCAGCAGCAAGAGCTCGGCATACCGTTTCCACGTAGGAACAATATACAATCCCGACTCCCTCCGGTCTTTTGCGCTGTACAGTCTCCGCCTGCACCTTCCTGATCGTCTGTATGACATCTAGTACCTTCTCTTCATCTTCCTCAAATCCTCTATGTTTCACCTGTTATCAGCGCTGAGTTTACTTTGAACCTACCTCATAGAATAAGTTCTTCCTATTGATGGGAAAGACGAATTGGGCGTATTGACCCTTTTTGATACCCAGGACTCGACATATATGTTCACGAGTCTCTGATCTGGCGGATGCTGTAAATGCCTAATTTCAGCTCATGATCGATAGTTGTAATCTCACGCTGATGGGCACGTCCGGGTATTTTTGGCGGAATCTGCCTAAATGCCTGAACTCCTGTCACATCAGTGCCATTTAATTCAGTCAATAAGGCAGTCGTACCGGTCTAAAAGCCCATCCCCAGTCCTATAGATCAGTGGTAGCCGAATAGTGGTGGGCAGCAACTTACATCGATGACATGTGCCTACGGTCAGTGCGAATCTGTGGAGAGTGGTCAAGGTGGACTCACTTCATCAATTACCATCCTGACCATCTGACCTTGTTGATAGCACTTCGAGAAGTACGAATCATACCTGGCTCCAAACAGTGTCTCGGGTGTTGTATACAGCAGCCTGAGATGGGGATGACCCATTACCAACTGTTTCTTGATCTGCTTGTCAGGTCGGGATAGTAGGACGACGTACATTGGCTACCTCCGCAGGAGGTGTAGTGCTACATAATGATGCTGCTTCAATACCCTTGGCATGTAGACCCGAGACCTGATCGTGCATCAGAGCTGTATGTCAGTTTGAGGTCTTCGATGCGAGTGTCATAGCTTACCGATGATGGGTACGATCACAATTGTGATCCCGTGATCGATAGTGATGGCTGGGACTTGGAAGCATACTCTATCACTCAGCAAACCATATAGCGGTACAGAACTGACTCACGATTTCCCAAGACCAGTAGGAGCGTTGACAAACACATCATTACCCTTCATCACCTCGCTACATATCTCTTCTTGTCGATCTCGGAACTCGCTGAATCCCCAATCTAGCATCAGCCCCCTCTCAGAAAGGCCTTGATTCACATACACTCTTTCAAGACCTTCTTGAGCGCCGAACCATTCTCCTGCGCGGATGGAACCCGCTTAAAAGTCCTCTTTGTGGGCTTAAAATTGGATTTCGCATGTTGGGTACATTCCTTGAGATTCGTATATTCAGTCGTGACTTGTGTTGAAGGTGGCAGATTGAAGATATTCGCATTGAGACACTCCGAGATCATCGTTCCCGCCATCAAGTTGTCAAGACATGAATAGTGTATTATGTAGCGTCAGTCGACATAACCTTCGAAAGCAGTCGCGTCGATTTCAGCGGTACGCCTATTGTACGTGTACACATTCTGCTCAATGCGACAGGCGCGCCGGTCGCAAAGGCACGGCCCGCGGGGTGATGACGTTTGTGATTCCAGCATTCAGCGACAGCATCCGTCATTCCGTAAACGCATAATCCCCCTTCTGATCGACCATCGATCACCTCAAAAGCCGTCTAGGTATTGCAGATCAGACTATCATCGACACCTCGACCTGGCGCATCTGCTCACTTGGTCGTATCCTTCATGTCCTGCGGTGTACCCCGATATCTCAACAATCCAGACACCTTTCGAGACGGATACCTGTATCACGCCAGGAACGGTTTTACGCGTCATTACCCTTCACCCTGTCAGCTTCTGCTCAACTAGCGACACTCGAAACACTGCCTTTAGCAATCAGCTTCTTTCCCTTCTCTTCCATCAATCCCATCTTTCCGACCCATCTGAGAGGCCATTCACTCCTCGCAAGATGTCGTCGAATTCACCGACATCATCTACGAATCCGGAGCACCTCTCGTCAGCGTCACCGGAACTGAACAAACAACCTCCCTTCCCAGAACCCGGTACAGACGGACAGAGGGATCCACCCGTAAAGCACCCTCATGCGGAGCAATTGATCAACGCCGCAGCACGTCATCTCGCACCCGAGAAGCCTGCGCCGCCTGCAGAGGAAGATGAGGAGAAAGCCCAACTCAACAAGCCTGATTCTCCACAGAAGGAGAAGAGGGAAGAGGAGCCCTTGTTGAGAGGTACGCCACTGGATGAGCTGTTGACTCCGGGACTCGGGCTACCCGCTTCGCCTAAAGTTGATACGATCAAGGAAGAGGAGCGTGCGGAGAAGGGTCACACCGATGCCCGACAAGGAGCGTCAAAGCGGCCTGGTCTGAGCGCTATGAGGGGAGTAGGCTCTGACTCTGTGAGTATTTTGCCATTCTGCCGTTTTCTCCACAGCCCCTACGACCCGTCCATTCCGGCCAGAACGCTGCTAATCTCTAGGTACGCATGGGTACATCCGCCTTGTTCTCCGCCCTCAACTCGCTTCCAATGGATGAAGACGAAGATGGAGGAGATGCATCCGAAGACGACGACTATGAAGGATACTCAAGTGAAGAAGGCTCACCCCAGACTACTACTGGTCAGCAGAAGCCAGCAAGGCCGACTGGTAAGCTATCTACATTGGCTTACAATGCCTCAGCTGACTCTCAGCGAAACGCCTTGGCTCTTCGCTGCATACAATCCGACCCATGTCCACTCAGACCGAAGACGATATGGTGAATATAAGCACGCCGGATGCTCAACGGGTTCCTGCTAATGCGAAATCCCTTAATTTCCCCTTCCGTGCCAATGCTGTCGCTCGAAAAGCTCGTTCCCCAGCAATCACCGAGATCCAGTATCAACTCGCCAATTCGTCTCTAGATCAAGCGGAAGCTGTCCCGACAGAGGCTTCGGAACAAAGTTATTTCCCCAAACACAAGGATCTAGAAATTCGACGATCTAGCGAAGAGAGCGAGTCGTCAATAGGTCAGCCTGCCCGGGCATTGATGTCTGACCGTATCTCGAAGGAGGAGGCCAAGGGTCAACAAGAGGAAGCAGAGGAAATTTCCAGAGCTTCGGCAGAGACTGATCTGGAAACTGTTTCTGAAGTACCGACCCGAGAGGGCAAGGCAGACAATACTTCTGCTGCTCTACGTGAGGGGTCTGGCGAAGAAGAAATTATCGAAGACCAGATGATGGAGAATCCAAGTGAGAAGAAGAGGTTGAGAAGGGAGAAACTGGCAGAGAAGTTGCAAGATGTGTTTGGACTGGCGGAGAGAGAAGAGGTTGTCGACGAAATGCGATGTTGGCTACTCAGGAGCATCAGTAAGCTTTGCCTTAAAAGCATGTCCATAGCTGACGACCAGTGCTCAAAGGTTACATGTACCTGACTGCTAAACACATCTGCTTTTACGCGCATATGCCGGCACGAGAGGTGAGGAGTCTTTGATAGAATGATGATCATGTGCTGATATCAGAATGCCGTCGTCAGGACCGGTCCTTTGTACAAAAAGGCTTCCCGAACAAAGCTCAATACCAAGTTCTGGGTCGTTCTCCGAAACGATGTTTTGAGCTGGTTCGAATCCACCGCAGATCCATACTTCCCCAAAGGCAACATCTCCCTTCAATACGTTTCGAGCTGCGACCCGGTCGACGAGAACCGATTCAAGCTTCGAACCCCAGAACGAAACTACACATTCAAAGCCGACACTTCGGACGGTCGAGACGAATGGGTTAAATCGATTCAGAAAGTAATGTTCAAAACTCAACATGAAGGTGAATCTGTGAAACTCATCATCCCCCTTGAAGCTGTTTTGGATGTGGAGAAAAGCCCAACACTAGAATTCGCCGAGACTCTCGAGGTCAGGTGTGTTGATTCTGAAGATCAAATGTCGGTTGATAGCTACTTCTTTGCTTCGTTCCAAAACGGCGACAAGGCTTTGAAATCCATCAGAGACAGATTGGACGCTCGTCCTTCGAGTGATTTACCCGCCAATGATTCGGCAATCACACTACCTACCGATGAGAGTGCTCCGCAGAAGCAAAGGACTACGCAAGAAGGAGCTTCGCACGCCGCTACTAGTGGATTCAAGAAATTGGGATCACTTTTGAAACCAATCTTGCACGGTTCCAGCTCGAAACATGACGATCACAAAGACGAGCCTGTCTTTGAGCGACCTGAAGGCGATAATGATAGCATGGAAACTTTAACACCGGCAGTACAAGGTGAGGATGGATATCCACCTCGTCAAAGCGGTACAGCACCCGCTGGTATGAATGGAGAGAAAGGATGGGGAGGTAAATTATTCAAACCCGTCTCGAAGATTCTTGGCAATTCACAAAGCACCACAACGCACGCTCGTAGATCTTCAAATCAATCAAGTCATCCGTCCGAACATCGCCGAGCATCTGATCACCTCGCCGACCAACTTCATATCAGGCAACACCTCAGCCGTACATCTGGCAACAAGGGAACAAGGGAATCCGTGACTGAAATAGTGGAACCCACTATCAACGACGGGACCAACACCGATTCCGATTCCGAGGATGAGACTCATAAATCTGCCAGAGCGACTCGAATGTCTTTCGATTCCTCGGCCTTTAACCAAGAACAGGGATACTCGATGATGGAGCACACGGAAGAGGATGATGCGGAATACGCAAAGACTGCCAAAAAATTCCAACGAGTGTTCTCACTCAGTGAGAAAGAGGAGCTGGTTGACCGTATGTCACCTGGTACATTGCAAGGCTGATGATAGACTTTCCTGGATTCTTATATCGAGTCTTGCCTGTTTCTGGACGATTCTTTGTCTCGCCGAATTACTTCTGTTTCCGATCTTCTCAGCTTCTTTACAAGACCAAGGTACGTCTACAATACAGGATTGAACTGATCAGCAGATGATCATCCCCATTCGTGACATCTACGGACTCAAAGCCCAGAAAGCATTCCGACTCGGCCATCACGGTCTGATAGTCGTTATCAAAGGGCATGAAGAGATTTTCCTTGAATTCTCCTCGAAAGAACGCCGAGAGGCATGTGTAACGCTGCTAGAACACCTGATGGAAGATGTACGAATTCGCATCGAGAACGGTAAAGACGAATACGACCCAGACGCCATTGATGAAGATCGGATCCAAGCTCGGATCATGGAAGATCTCGATGCATCCATCCCCATGGAACCACAAGGAAGTAATGAGGATGGTATGGCTCAAATTGAGCCAAGCCCATTGTTTGGAAGCACGACGAGTACTTTCCTTGAATTCAAACCGGAGCCCATGAGGATTACATGCTTGACAATCGGGTCTAGAGGGGATGTACAGCCTTATATCGCTTTATGTAAGGGGCTACAAGCCGAAGGACATACGACTCGTATAGCTACCCATGGAGAATACAAGGACTGGGTCGAGGGTGTAAGCTTTCTCTTCCTCTCGCACAAGGATCAGCTGACACGACAGCATGGAATCGAATTTGCTAGTGTAGGAGGAGATCCTGCTGAGTTGATGGCCATGTGTGTAGAGAACGGAATGTTTACAGTTTCATTCTTGAAGGAAGGTATCTCGAAGGTACGTCTGTTCGTCCCCGCATTTACGGACGTCTCGCTGATATATAGTTCCGAGGTTGGCTAGATGAGCTACTTCGTTCATCATGGGAGGCATGTCAGGGATCGGATCTACTCATCGAAAGTCCCAGTGCAATGGGAGGAGTTCATGTTGCCGAGGCCCTCCGTATTCCCTACTACAGAGCCTTCACCGTATGTGCCCTTTCTCCACTGCTTGCTCGCTCGACTAATGTCTAGATGCCATGGACCAGGACGCGAGCTTATCCTGTGAGCATTCTTGGGAGGGCGAGTCCAACATTTGCTGATCAAATAGCATGCCTTTGCCGTGCCCGAACACAAGAAGGGTGGAGCGTACAACTACATGACATATACCATGTTTGATCAAGTCTTCTGGAAAGCTATCTCTGGTCAGGTCAATCGATTCAGAAAGGAAGTCTGCGGTATTGGACCCACAAACTACGATAAGCTGGAGCAGCACAAGAGTAAGTCAGGTCTGAACTCACATGATATATTCCCAGAATGTCAAGGATAGGGCCTGATGATAGTTCCATTCTTGTACAATTTCTCACCCTCTGTGGTCCATCCTCCACTTGATTGGACCGAATGGATCCACGTTACTGGATATTGGTTCCTCGAGAACGCAGACGAGAGCGCCAAGAAATCAAAGTGGACTCCTCCAGATGGATTACTTGATTTCATCGATACTGCCCATGTCAAGGGAAAGAAAGTTGTCTACATGTATGTTGGCTCCTTATATCTACCCGGAAGACCTATTGACGAAATTAGTGGTTTCGGATCAATCGTAGTTTCCGATCCGGAAGAAATGACTCGATGTGTGGTTGATGCTGTTGTCAATGCAGGATGTTATGCCATCTTGTCAAAAGGATGGTCCGATCGTGGCAGTAAGAAGGATGATGACAAGGATGAGGACAAGAAGGATGAGGACAAAAAGGATGAGGATAAGAAAGATGACGACGGAGCAGACGGAGCAGATGGTGTCAAGTATCCACAAGAGATCTAGTACGCCTCTTTATCTCCTTCATGGATGAGAGACATACTGATAGTTAGCTCGATCGACTCGATAGATCACAGTTGGTTATTCCCACGAATCGACGCAGCATGTCATCATGGTGGAGCTGGAACCTCCGGAGCTTCACTACGAGGTTAGTGAAGCCTTGCTTTGCTGTAATTGAGCTGATGAATAGCCGGTATTCCAACTATCATCAAGCCCTTCTTTGGTGATCAAGCGTTCTGGTCTGAGCGAGTCGAGTCACTTGGAGTGGGATCGGCAGTTCGAAAATTGACCGCTGAACATCTCACCGAGGCTTTGTTGAAGGCCACTACGGATGAGAAACAGATTGCCAAGGCCAAAGTTGTAGGAGAAATGATTCGAAAGGTATGTCGAACGAAGTATCATTTCGGAAACGACTGACGTACAGGAAAATGGAGTTGCCAAAGCCATTGAAGCGATCTACCGGGACCTCGATTATGCTAAATCGATCGTCAAGCCCGCTCCAACCGAACAAGAGATTCATGGACCCCTCGAGAAAGTCACTTCGTTGTTACACCCCATCACATCTTCCGAGTCTAGTGTATTTAGGCGATCTCAGTCTCGAAAGTCAGGCGGCGAGGAGGATCACGAAAAGATGCGAGATTCCCAAGAGGAGGATTTGGACAAGACGCACGATGTGAAAGAAGGAAATGGTAGTGAAGAGAGTTGGGATGTGGTTAGTAATGATGACCGATCCGATTCCCAACCTCAGACGCAGTCGCAACCCCAGTCGCAAGCACAATCGCAACCTCAATCGGTATCTTTGGGTAATCAAATCAGATAGGACTAGGCTGCGTTTGGGAGTTGGGAGTTGGGAGTTGGAGGAGGGTGAATGTATATATCTGTAGCGAATAGTATACTATCTTGATTGCTTGCGTTTTAGGTCGGTAGTAGGGACATACATGTTGAACCCATACTCGTACCAATGCCATATGTACAATTGCATGATATCACTTGCACCAAAGAAGCGAATCACATTCCGTCTCCCGACTCCCTCCAAAACCCACGAACGACCGCTTGATCCGGCCTGACATCTCCAATATTCCAGTCTGCCGACCCTATTCATCATCTCCAGCTTCGGCAGCTGCTGCTTTCTGTCTAGAAAGCTGCTTCATACGGCTCATGTAGCTATCCGTCAGTATACATCCCGAACTGATGCACGACAACCCAGCCGACCTACTCGTCGAATTGGCATCTATTGATTAGCTTCATTCGTGAGTCAAGGACAGAGTGTCTAGACTTACTTCTCATAGCCGTGCCTCTCATCTTCACACTTCCATGGCTGATATAGAGTCTGATGTCGGCATTTGTTCAATGGAATCAAGAGTCTACTTGTTAGCTCTGATGATTTGAATACAGGTCGTCATTGTAGGAAGCGATTTCAGCAGGGTGTAGGATAGAACTTACGCTGAACATTGATCTCTCCATCCGAGGGGTACTCGGGCAGCTTCTAATCCAGTCTGGGATGCGGTTTGCGAGGATGTCATTGCTGGTAATTGGGTTTGAATGTGGGTAGTAACGGACGAATGGAGGGAGGCTTTGATTCATTTCGCTCAGCGAGCCTACCAGATGCCCACGTGGTGTAGATTAGGCATACGATCCACTTGGTGGTTGACGACTCCGGGATCTCCTCAATTCTAGCTCTCGATCATTTGATGCATCGGTGAACTCTAACTTTCCGGCTTTGCCGACTCTTGGGCTCCCAGTGTCCTGGTCCAAGGACTTGGGGACTGGTCACGCTGAACAGTGCATGTGAATGTCACGGTGTCGCAAATTGGTGACAACACAATTCGTTACACTCCCGGACCGAGTATGGACGTATGGAGCTCGTCCGTCTTGTCGCACTCTCACCCTTCAGCCATCCACACAATCCTCATCAACGAGAACTAAACTGCTCAGTCTCTCGGCATCTGATCAAGTTGACCCGCGAGAAATAATTCAGTGATCGTGGGTGGAAAATCAAATGACGACGCCGCGCAGTAGAATTAGCTGCAAACGGCAACTTTTAGTCAAGATATCCCTGAATTTACAATGAATACCGGAATACTGGTCTCGTCGTATTCTACCGCTAGTATGCGGTGACTAACTAAATTACTTCTACGCTAGCGATTGCTTCACTTTCATCATGGTCGGAAAAAGTAATTCCTGTGGATCAAGCCAAGATGAGTAGATGATGTGTTGAGGCGTTTGATACGTTCAGTGTACCCTACCATCTATCGCTGTCGATCATCTGATCTTCATATCCCTATATTATAGTCTCGTGTAACTTTGTTGTATATTCAAAGCGGATCGCCATTGTCCTGCGTAGCCCTGAACGAAGGCGGATTGTAATATCTACAGCGCTTTCAAGTCTCCACATAAGACATATTATATACCGCCAATCACCTGCCGCTCAAGATGAATAGCATCACCGAGGAAACAGCTTTACCGACCACTCCTTCCAATCGAGACCTCGAGCCGACGTATATTGAGGGGAAATTGATCTCGCCTAGACTGGACAGGCCGGCGTACGAGTACGATGATGAGCCATCCACCGATCATGCAACGGATCAGCAGAGCGTTAGGAGTAGTACTATCGACGGTAAGCGTACCGACTGCTGTCTTTGGTGACGCGCTGATGACAGATGACTCGATGTCAATAGCTCGTACTTTCGGAGTTCGCAGTCGAGCGGATAATCCCCTACAGCAACACTCTTCCATCGATAGTTCCCTTCGTCAGAAAATGCCATCCCCCGCTTCTCCGAACACCATTCCTTCCGCACTTCCACCAGTCCTTCCGCCAAAATCACTCAACAGACGCACAGGCGATCATCTTATATTCGACGAGTTTCAATCTCAATCTCAAGCTGGACCGTCTCGACCACGACCTCATTCAATCATGATTATGGAATCGGAGGACAAGGTCGAATCGTCAAATCGGTATGCTGGAACATTCAATGCTCAGTCTGATCATGGATCTGACTCTCGCCCGACGACTCCCGCATCTAGTTTTTATGCCAAGCCAAAACGGAAAATGCCTGGTCAAGTCAATACTCGCGCATCATCCTTGTTGGACTTGAGCGCAAATGGAGGTGAAGACATCGTGACCTCTCGACAGAGATCGAGTATACCTCGCTCGTCGGACGAGGGTTTCGACACACAATCCAACTCTACTGGATCACATTCATTGAGGTCTCATGTTTCAGTACCCGTCGATGCAAACTTACGGTCAATGCCCGGAGTCGTTGGAATAGGAGAGGGATGGGCAGGTGGACCGCAAGGGCAGGCAAAGAAGAGGATATCATGGTTTAGGAGAAAATCGAGCAAGAAGCCTGAAGAGGATCCACTTGCATTATGGTCAATTCAGGAAAGTGACACCTCGCCCGTGATTGGAAAAGGTCAGAAGAAGGGGGTTCTGAAGGATGCCTGGAATAGGTCAATTGGGAGGTTCGGATCGACTCCGGCATTACTGTCTGGAGAGCAGGTGAATTCGGGCAGTCGATCAGGAGGGATCAAAGAGTTCTTTTCGAGAAGTCGATTGGATTTAGTGGAAGAGAAGAATAGCAAGAGGACCGAAGACCCGCAGGCACAGGAGAAGAGGGAAAAGAGACGGACAGTCGCTTCCTTTGGATCTTCAAAATCCCAAGTCGAGCTATCCACACCTCGTGCGCGACCAATGTCGACCGTACAGACCGCAGCTCCGCAGTCTCCATCTCCACCTTCGCCCTCGCCAGCTCCTCGCACAATGACTCCATTAGCTTCTGGCCAAGATGGCAATATCATTCCGCCTATCAAGATACCCGATCATACTCGTCGACTCTCTGCTCCGCTATCTGCTCCTGCTGCTCCCGGTGGGTTACCACCACCATGGCGACCGTTATCGTTCGTTATACCGCGACCACTTGGTTCTCCTGCACCTCGCTCGTTCTCGCCACGCGAAGATCGCGCTATCGTTGAAGAACCTGAAACTTTTGATCAAGATGATTCAGCGCCCTCGTTGTCCAATACCCCAGGAGTTGATGGTCTACAGCAGTCCATTTCTTCAGCTGGGGTAGAGACCCCTCGCACCAATTCCGCAGAAGGGAGATCCCTTCATCATAAGCGATCTATGAGAATGTTTGGAGATGAGACAGAGTTAGAAACGCCTCGACCGAAATCCTCTCTCGCCAGGACTAGCTATACCACGACTCCCTTGAACATGTCTACACCTGGTCTCGATACTCTCAGGGATTGGGCATACGAAGGAAAG
>Ga0265797_10010159_pt1 | contig 12035 bp, 8 predicted proteins | sample P2T30metagenome_FD_192433 | JGI IMG/M metagenome (GOLD analysis project Ga0265797, IMG submission 192433) | Plant litter microbial communities from East Loma Ridge, Irvine, California - P2 T30 | ecosystem: Environmental > Terrestrial > Plant litter > Unclassified | place: USA: California... | reverse complement strand
GGCGCCTTCGTCTGAGGAGCTCTCTTCATCGTCGTCGGGTCCAAGCGAAGGTGAAGGGAGCATATCGTCGTCTTCTGGGTTTGGCTTTCGCGAAAAGAGCCTGGCGAGCTTGTCGAAGAAGACCTCGAAGGAGGAGCGCTCGTTTGGGTCAAGTAAGAGGTAATACCCATCGCCTGCGTCGGAACCGTCTTCCGGGTGGTCGTATTCGCTCCAGTACTTAGCTTGTGGTTGCGGTGTGGCTTCGGGGTAGTCGCGACGGCGCTTCTTCCGGAAGGAGCGCAAGGGTGGTGCGGTGACTTCTTCGCTGTCACCGTAGCCCATGCTAGGGTTACGTGAGGTTCCGACGGCGGTGGTAGTGCCATCGGTCGTGCCCATTACCGAGGAGCCATTCGATGCTGTGGTGATCGCAGTCGCAGGAGAGCCCGCTCCTGTTGCGTTTCCACTGGTCGGACGCCGTGAGGTGGCTGGTGGAAGTTTGCGGATATCTTTCGTAAGCATAGTAATCCAGAAAGGCGCAGCCACAGTACTGGGTTTGTAAAGATGCCAGATAGCGTGGTATTCCATCGAGAATCCACGGACGCGCTCCACGAGATGGCTGTTGTTGAGAGTGTTTAGCAAACTTTGCTCGGTGAGTCCTTCCTGTCGCACTTGGAGCACTGCAAACGGAAATGACGTTCTGTCTTTGCTGATGTTGGCAGCCGCAAGTGTGATGTTGCTGTCGAGTGATGCCAGCAGACTAGTGCTTGAAGAGTTACTGAGACCGACAAACCTAGACCGGGTGCTCTGCATAGAATAGAGCAGGCGCACATCCTCGTCACTGATCAGCACATCACGCACGTCACTGAGCTCCGTTGCGGTGCCCTTCATTGACTCCCTTCTTGGTAAGAATGGTCTACTTTTGTCGAAGAAGTCATCGATATGCTTCGGCTTCAGGCCGTACGAGCTCATGTTAGGAGAACCTGTCCTTGCCGCTACTAGCGCATCATCTCCGGTGTTCCATCGTGCGCAAAGTTTGACTCGTTGAGGCGTTGATCCAGACAGATGCTCGCGTTCGTCCACAGTGGCGGCGCTCTGCTCTTGAATGAATCGGTCTGGGCTATCGGCTGCAACCAGGAAGCAGTCGGGCTCTTCATTCGGTCTTTGTGCTGGGGTAATCGGCCTTCCAGTAGAACTTGACGAGCTTCTCATGAAATAGCGGAGGTGTTGTAACAAGAGTACCTGCAATTCGACGATGTTGTCCAGATGCACGAAATAGCTGGCAAATATACCTGAGCTACCAAGTGGCGATGCACCGAGCGCTGTGTCAAAGTTTGTCCGCGATCCGGTCGCCAAGCTTGCGTCGAGTTTTGCGATTGTGGATGACTTTGCTGTGGCTGCATTGCTTCGCGCGTCGGGCTTATCTGACGTCGCTTGCTGCAGACGGGTCTCATAGAGTGTGCGGATGTCGTTCAGTGTTGTGGAATAGTCATCCAGTAAAGGACGCAGGTCGTATTTTGTAAAGCTCTTAAGGTCATCCAGGACTTCCATACGCACGCGCTCTTCCAATTGGGTCGAGCCCGTCCATTTCTTATATTTTTTCAACAGCTTGCGGAACGCCGTGCGCTGCGTACTTATGAACCGTGAGAGCGACTTAATCTCTTCGCCAGCCTTGAGCACATCATTCTCGAGCTTGCCGTAGCGTTCCAGTCGGCCAATGGGTATGCGTTGGTCTGCGGGTGTGTTGCGCTTCGCAAGTTGTTGAAGTCGCTTTTTCGCGTCATCTGCCCAGCCGCTGTCAGCCACCTATCTCCATACAACTCTCTCAAGCGCGACCACCTACCAAGTCTGTGTTGTATCTCCCTCGCCTTGCTCTTGACAAATAGATCAATGCGGTCGTGCTGCTCTTCTAAGATTTGGTAGAGGTCATTCTCGAAGCCTAGGGCCTTGACGTCGGGTTGGCCGGGTACGGCGACAGTCTTGCCTTTGCCGGGTGTGGTGTGTTCTTTGATGACCTGTTTGATGTCGTCGTAGTCGATGTTGTCTGCGCGGCGACGTCAGTGGATCGCTCCAGATTGCTGGGTGGGCCGTGTCCGGAATGATGGAGACGACCAGCCATTGCATCACCTCGCAGGGGTGTACATGTGCGGGAAAGTGCTGGAAGGGAAGAAGACTTACATGCGCTCCAGGCAGGTATTGAGCGCTGGCGGAGAGTCTCGCCGTACTTCATGGTGGGAGGTGGGAGGTTGGTGGTTGAGAGCGGGCGCTGGGAAGCCGGAAGTGGGAGGAACAATGGAATGGGGCAGGGCAAAGGCGGTATTATATGTTCATGCTAATCAAGTGTCTTTTCTGCAAATGCAGGGCACTGCAGCGCCAGGGTGGAGTGGGTATGCAGACTGTCACTGCGAGTGGTGGACTGGCGCAGAAGAGAACTGGGAACAGAACAGAATCCCAATGCCGACAAGGCGAGCGTGAGTGCCACGAGCTGGGCTGCAGGGCGGCTGCAGCTGCACAGATAAACCGGCTATCACACCAAGACGTTGACGACCGGTACGAGACACGTTGGCCGTGCACCCGTTAGAAGCGTTCACACTAGCCTGCATACGGTGGGGAGGCACACGAGCATTCTGCTTAGTTTGCTCTCCATCGAGCGTCTTCTGGTTCGCGAGAGACACCTGAGACACCACAAAGCATTTGATATCAACCATCTCGCGATCCCCACTCCCGATCCTGCTGAGCCTGCCTGCATATGCGCTGTGCAACTCCGGTATGCGTGTCTCTGATCTGCCGGCAGCCTGCATCTTGGCTGGTAAGGCGTCCGGTTTGGCCATCTCTCGATGACATGCCATGATTCTGGCTAAAACATGCACAGCCATCCAGTTTCCTGTCATGTCACGGGCACCAGGATCGCGCACTGCACAGACCACTATGACTCGGGCTTTTCTTTGTCGCGAAGCGCCATATGCCTCCACAGGGACCTCAAATAAACCAAATCGAGCATGATGTGGAGGAATCTCCCGATTGCGCGCTCTGACTAGACTGGGGTAGTCTGGACAACTCGTGCAACACTTCGAAGCGACAAATTGTTCCTTGAACAGTAATCTGCATGTCAGGCTCCAAGCATCCAAGATACTTCCATGCAGAAACCTTACGCACACACACAATCTTAATATGCTTCCACCCCGCCGCCGAGCATCTGTCCGCAGACTTAACACAAAGGCAAGAAAGGCTGTAGTTGAGACTCGGTAAACATCCGTGCTACCCTCGAGGCTCCACACACTGGAGACCATCGTCGGGCACGACGGGGAAGAAGGGATTCAGTCCCCGGTCAAAGAGAATCCACTTCTTAAGATCTCTAGACAATCCTCCTGCATAGCTAGTGCCCACGTGCTGGCCTGAAAGGCTGTCAATTGTACAGCCTGCCTTACGACTCAAGCAATTTTTACCTCTACCAAAACCTGGACCTTGGGAGAATGTCCACAGGTGACGAAGGGCTCCGCCTGAGTAACTCTTCCGGTTACTTATCGCAACTACCGGCTACATGTTCTGATGTTCATGACAAAGCATAGCTCCAAGCTCCATACACACATGTGTCGTGTGCGTGTACATGCGCTGCAAGTCTTCGTAGCGAGTGGAGTCTCGTCTGCGCTTTGTACCAATATAGCAGGTGAACATCCAGACCTTTGCGCATTATAAATCGAAACGCGTGGTATTATGTTTTTCTCCCAGACTCAACCGAGGTTCCGGGCAATCGCCTGAAGGAGTATTATGTCGCGTGCTCGAAGTTGCTTCTTTCGTCAGATTTGGACAGCAGATCGGCTTCATGCTTGCACGCTTTTAGATGACCATTTGACCGCATTTTTGGCGTCGAGGTCGGGCTTGCTCGTTATGCGAAACGACTATTGCGTGCTACAACAGACAACACCCGAGGCAACCAGGTATTCTGTTACCTCAACGTTTATCACGACATGCTGCGTACGTGTACATGCTACCGTATGTACATGTAGACCATATTTGCGGGCACCACTGGTTGATGCGCACGTGTATTGTCACATGCAAACATTTGGAAGGAGCCTGCCAATGTCCAGGGTTAGGGTTTGCAAGTGGCAGACTTCCGAACATTGTTCCTTCCTCAATCTTAGCAACGGCACCTCAACACCGTGAGGTGATGATCAATTGCATCAGCTATACAGCTTCGACTTCTATCGCTCTGCTATCACTTGGTACTGCTCTTATCTCGATGAATATGTGTTTACTGATCGGACACGTTAGCAAACGTCGCGCTGTAATGGAATAATGCACACTATGAAAGGATACGGTTGTCCATACAAGATGCAGGCTTCTTGCTCTCACTGCAAATATCATATATATCAAAAACAGATCTATAACACCATAGATCCACCGCACCACCAAACCAGAAGCTCATTACGCTCGCCAACCTACACCATCCACAGGGGAAGGATGGCTATACAAGAACAGCTATCCCACTGGCCTAAGCATCAACCGACGAATCAAGACACCGCCAAAACTCATGACGTGTTAATCACGCTGTAATAGTACGCCCATAACGACACGAGCGGCTTGTTACTCCATCTCATCACAGACAAACGGGCGTGCCTGCCGTGCTCCTCTTTCCCCGCAGCACAATCGTCAACCTCACGTCGTCTTTCTGCCATCTCGGACTTCACTCCTCCGCATAGCAACCAAAAGATGCTCTGATGATGCGCAAATGCCCATGCGTCTCCCAGGAATGCGGTTTCAGCACGGCAAAGGGCGATCATGAACCCGTCATGTCTACGGGATACAGCTCGGTTTGGGGGGACTCGTAGACACAGCTGTAATAATGATGACCGCCCATGTTATGGTACGAGACCATTGGCTGGTGCGTGTATATCAGGCTGACCGCCTTGCTTGCTCCTTTCCATCTTCATATCGCACAGGATGTTCTCTGCTAGAGTTTGTACCCCGAGAACATACCGCAGCACCCTCTTCAGCGCTAAAGCTTCAAGCTCTTTTGGGACAATCTACCAGCCGTTTCACAGCTCTCTAACTCAGAATTGGTCTTTCCGCACCATGGCGTCCACAACAGATCCCAGGCATGCTCTCGAGACTTCAGGGGAGACGGAACCTGTCTGGATCCACACCGATCCACGCTCACGACGCCCTCAATTCCCTACGCTCAACAAAAACCTCAAGACAGATATTTGTGTGATCGGTAGTGGTATCTCCGGCATTCAGTCTGCTTACGAACTGGTCAAGCGCGGCCATGAAGTCGTCATGGTTGAAGCTCGCGACATTCTTTCCGGCGAAACAGACAGGACCAGTGGCCATCTCGCCAGCGCGTTAGACGACGGCTACGCTGAGATTGCGAAAAAGCACGGCGACAGGGGCGCCAAACTTGCTGCAGACAGCCACTCCTGGGCTATCGGCCATGTGGGCGAGATCGCCAACGAATTGGGCATCGACTGCGAGTATCGCAGGCTGCCCGGCTACCAAGTCAGCCAGTATGACCGCAACAAGCAGATCAGGGAGCACAGTGACGACGTGAGAGAGTTGAAGATAGAGGTGGCCAAGGCCCAGTCGCTCAAGATGGAGGCTGAGTACAGGGAAGGATTTGCTGTCAAGGGCTGGGACGGCGAGCCTGACCAGCGTGACGCGGGCGTGTTCTTCAACCAGGGCACATTTCATCCTACGAAGTATTTGTAAGTGCTCAATATGTTCTTATGCGATTCCCTCAGCTTCTTGCTAATTTGAAGTTCTCTCTAAACAGGGTCGGCGTTCTCGAATGGCTCAAGCAGCAGCCTAACTTCAGCTGCTACACCAACTCCCGCGTACTTGAAGCGTCCGAAAAGGGCTTGTCCATACCACTGATCACAGATAACAAGCACGTCGTGATCAAGACCGAAAATGGCTCGACAATCGATTGCAACAACGCCATCATGGCTACTTGCGTCCCCCTGCAAAAGCTCAGCGTCGTGGCTGAAATGGAGTACATGCGCACCTATTGCATTGCCATCAAGGTCCCCAAGGGCGCAATCGAAGACTGCCTTCTTTACGACACCGCCGAGGCCTACAAGTACATCCGTCTCACACACTGCGACGAGCAGCACGATTACATGGTCGTCGGTGGCTGCGACCACAAGGTTGGCCAGGAAGACACGACCGGTCGCTTCAGCGAGCTCGAGACCTGGACGCGCGAGCGCTTCCTTTCTGCTGGCAGCGTCGACTACGCCTGGTCTGGCCAGATCTTCGATCCTGTAGACTACATGGCTTTCATCGGCCTCGACCCCGGCACCAAGCACACTTACATCGTGACCGGCGACTCAGGCAACGGCCTCACCCACGGCGTAATCGCAGGGCGCCTCCTCGCCGACGGTATCGAATCGAAGCACAACGATTGGTCCCAACTCTACCGTCCCCAGCGCATGGCCAGCATCGTCAAGAGCGCCGGCAGCATGCTCGCGCACGATCTGCAGATTAACGCGCAGTACAAGCGCTTCCTGCAGTCCGACATAGCTGACATCGAAGACCTTGCGAACGGCGAGGGCGGCGTGATGAACAACTCCAAGACCGGGAAGCCGACTGCTATTTACAAGGACGATGAGGGCAGGACTCATCGCTTCTCAGCATTGTGCCCGCATATGAAGGGTGTTGTTTGCTGGAATCGCACGGAGAAGAGCTGGGATTGTCCTGTCCATGGGAGTCGGTTTAGTAAGGACGGTGTGCAGCTTATCGGGCCTGCGAAGGGAAATTTGCAGCCTATGGACGATAGTGGGAAGGAGATGCAGGGACAGACTGCGAAGGTATGAGGGTGTGATTGATGGTTGATGATCGCTCTTAGTAATGAATACTTTTCCAACCCATTATCGATTTGTTTGTCTGCCTTCAATGTCTGAACCCTGCACGTCGTGTAATCGCATTTGCTGCACGCGTCGCTATTGGCCCAGATCGCCATCTTGTTTCACTGTTTCGTCGCAGCCACTCACTGCTACAGCGCTATTTGGCTTTTGTTCAAGCCCGAGAAAATATAAAGGTCGCTCGCTGTCTCGACTGTCCAGCGCGACTCCAAGACACCACCAGCAAGACAACGCCATCGAGACATCACCAGCAAGTTACCACTAGCAAGAAAGCACCACCAAGACTTAGCCACCAAGACACCGCCAGATAGACACCACCAGATAGACACCACCAGAAAGACATCGCTGGCGAAACACGACCAGCAAGACACCACTAGCACGCCACAGCAAAACGAATTGCACACTCGATCGACAAACAAACGCCTGTCTGCTGCCATGGAACAATCCCTTATCCACACCACGGTGGCCCCGAACACCGAAGACAAGTCAAACAACGCCACCGACTCTTCCGCTTCATCACCTTTTTTGAAGCTCGCACCCGAGCTCCGCAACACCATCTACGAATACGCCCTTCAACTCCCCAACGATGGCATCTTCCAAGTCAGCGAAACGGAACCCATCCGCGAGCCACCGCTCCTCCTCACCTGCAAGACCATCCGCAGCGAAGCGATCGCCATCTTCTACGCCCAAAACTCCATCCTCTTGACCGTAGACTCCTGCTCGCCGGCAATGCCGCTGTTCATCTACAAGAAAGAGCTCGCCCTGTTCGCACAGTACAAGTGTAAGATCAAGATCTGGTCAGTCTGGCTGCGCGGCCCGCCGAGGTGGAAGAACTTTGTCGCATGGCTGAGGCACTCCCACGAGTGGGTGTATGTTGACGTTCCGTTCACCAGGGTGCAACCGCCGCTGGGGCCTGGCAAGCACCACCCTGGAGTGGTGGATCAATTCAAGGAGTGGATGGTTATTGCTGGGTTGCAGCAGATGGTGGATCTCATGGATGATGCGGAGTGGGACGACGTTGAGGAGACGCTTAATATGCTGCGGTATGGTCTTGTGAAAATAAATCCGGAGTGGGATGTGGACTAGGATGGTAAGGTTTGGGCTGCTGAATGTGTTGAGTTTTCTCAGCATCATTGAAGCGATCGTATACTGACGGTGGTAGTTAGCTTTCGAGCTCCATGGGAGGGAACGGTGCTCTAATGCATACGAGAGTTCCAAGCGCAGCTAGCCACCTGAAAATTTGGTGGTGCGGCCGCTGGAAGAGGTGCAGGATTGATTGTACCAAATGTGGCAGTCGATAGTTATGAAAATTGGTCAGACGGATTAGTATTAAACTATTAGTTGCGTTGCATGAGATTACAAAATACCCGGAATGACTGCCTTCCTGTTCGCCACCTTCTCCGCTCCAAACTTTTCAATATACCATCTCTTGCCCGACAAAGCTCTCGGCAGCATAGTGGCAATCTCATTCAGCAAGAAACTTCTCGCCGGCACACATCCCAGACCTCCAATCATCAAGAACCCAGACCACTCGATCCACTCGCAAAAGTAGTGCGCGTAGAGCACGTAGTGGAACAACCCGTTCTTGGGCAACATGTAGAGTTTCTCCACGCTCTCTGCGGGCTTTCCTTCTTTCTCGGCCTGCTCCTTGCGTCTACGCATCGCGCTGCGTCGGATCTCGCGTAAGTCATCATCGTGGAACATGTTGGCCAGAAGTCCCCATCCCCAGATCACAAGTCCGCATTCGATGTAGTACAAGCGTCCAGCCCAGTCTGCTGCGGTCTGCGGACCATAGCCAGCCACCCAGCCACCGATAGAAAGACCGTTGATGATGTTCCAGGCAGCCGCAGAGATGAATACCAGTGGGTGTATGGGAGACATCGATGGCTGCGCCCAGGGGTAAATGAGAGCGCGGTAGATGTAGTGTATGGTGTAGACACCAGCCATCGTACGGTTACCCCAAGGCAGTGCTGCCAGGCCTAGCTGGTCCGGAATGGTGTATACACAATAGAGGACTGTGATGAAGCCGACGGACTCCATGCCTGCCCAAGCCCATTTTCCGGGCAGGTTGAAGCGGGAGTCGATGGAGGTTTTGCCTTGGGGGTAGAAGTCGGTGAGCCATTGGACTGCGGTAAACTATTCGAAGTTTAGTAAGGCTTTTCTACAAGATTTCTGAAGGGCAGTCATGGTGGCGTACCAGTGGGAAGAACTGCCAGGCGTAGGCGATTAGTTCCCAATTCTCGCGCGAAGGCGGATACCATCCTGGGACGAGCGACATGGCTGATTGTTGGGCTTTGCGGCAACGATGCACTCTCAAGGGCCCTGAATCCAAAGTCGCGTCTAATATAAAAATGATGAAGATGGTAATTAAATTGCGATAAGATATCCAGACTGGAGCTCACAGTGTCGGTGTCACAAAGCTATACCGATGACGTAGACATATTCACTCGAGCCATCCGGCCGCTGCCGTTGCCGCCGCCCACAGTTGCTTGTTCGGTGGAGAATGACAAACAAGGTTCGAACCCTCACAACTAAGACTCGACAACATCTATATACCTCGCGGTCAAGCATACCCTTGGGTTTATCTTCGGAAGACCACCAGGCGTGTATCGCAAACACTTGACGGAGCTTCCTTACTCAGGGGATCCGCGCACTGGCCCTGATTTGGCCAGGTATGACGTCTTCCCTCAATCCTTGTCTACAAGCGAGAGCGCGTACATCTTCCAAGTTTCTGCGGTGATCGTAGCGAAGATACACGTCTAGGCCGACGTCAGATGTCATGGGAGCATGTCGTGCTGCGAACATGAAGAATAGATAAAGAGTAAGGTACTAAGCTCCATGTCTCCTCTTTTTCGTTCCACAACTACATCTCCAACACCTTCAAACGACAAAGACATTCCAGAAACACATTTCACAAAACCAACGAACCTACACACAAGCAATCAATCATCATGGTCCGCACTCGCACAACTACCGCTCCCACCACCACCACCGGCCGCAAGCCAAGTCTCTTATCCCGTCTGGCTGGCAAGAAGACCACACAGAACGCCCGTGTCACGGAGTCCACTTCCAGGAACCCGATCACTGGTACTACCACCACCACCAGAAAGACCACCACACACCCCAGCGGCGTCGGTCACCATGGCCACGCTGGCAAGGGTCCTCTTGCTACCAAGCACACTGCCACTCGCGGCACCACCACTACTCGCAGCAAGGGAGTTCACACCACTGGCACTCAGCACCGCAAGCCGTCCATGGGCGACAAGATCAGTGGTGGTTTGATGAACCTTAAGGGTAGCTTGACTGGCAAGCCTGGTGTCAAGGTAAGCTGCATTGAACTGTAGCCGGAGCGAATAATTGCTAACGATATGATTCAGGCTGCTGGCACTCGCCGCGCACATGGCACTGATGGCAGAGGTACACGCCGCGTATACTAGTTGCCGCGATGACTATGAACCTGTACGATTGGACGACTACTGTTTATATTCCCTGAGCGTTTGTTTGATAGTTGTTTGATACCCATCTAATTTGATGCACATTTACGCATACATGCCATGTGTTCGATTAGTGTTCTGTTGACACACTGCAAAAGGAGCGCTCATGATCGAGGAGACTTGCAGATTTTGATCCGTCATTAACTGTACGATCATCGGCATTGGCTCCAGGACCGCATCCAATGATGCTAAGGCCATGATCTTTCTACTTCTTTCATAGCCTCCTCCCTGTTCCATTCGCTCTCATCTCCCGGCGGCCAACCGAGCGACCTGATAACCTCCTTGAAGCTATGATAACGGTCGCGGGTCAAGGAGTAGACATGAGCGGGCACGTCGATTCCGGGTGCACAAAACACCTTAAGCTCTTCATACTCCTTCCTCAGCCAAGCGTAGAACTCCCCAGCACTGTCAAAACTCGCGTAACCGGACTCGTCGACATCCCAAATGGCTACTTCTCCATCAAGTGTGTCGAGGAAAATGTAACAGCCGGCGTCAGTAACAGGCATTCCGAGCATCACAATATGCTCCTGTCTGCTTGCATCCTTTTGCTTCTCCCACGGGCAAGACTCCTCATACTCTGGACACGCAAAACCGGCGCCTCCTTGAGTTGTCACCTCGGTGTAGTCCAGACAGCTGGTGTGGTCGTAGACCCACTTTTCTGCCTCGTTGCCACCGGGCAGGTAAGGGAGGTGCTGAAGGAGATCGATGACCGTGTCGGACTTTTGTAGGAAGGCGAAATGTTCGGGAGTGATTTGTGGCCATCCGGATGGTGGTGGGGTTTTGAGTTCGGAAGGGTAGAAGTGAAGATGTGTGGTCAGGAAAGTGTAGAATTCCGTCACGCTGGCAATGACCTCGTCGCGGTTATAAGGCATGATGATGGTTGCCCCGGGTGTTTCTCAGACATCATCAGAGAAGACGGAGAAGTCCGCTGAGGTCGAGAACAGTTGCGACTTGAGTTGATTTGCGAACAGTGTTGAGTTGCCGAGTGAGGAAGAGTGAGCCCAATACTGACGCACGGTTGCTTTTATCTACGCAGATGGTCCGTGTACTGGTGTTCACTTTTGTAGCCTGGGCGGAGCACCTGAGTTTCTCAAGGTTGCACACGTTGCCCTCACTTTCAGTTTAGAAACATGCAATTTCGAAAGTCTGCACAGATTGTTCATGATGCTAGTCTAGTCCCAAGATTGCTATGTACGCTGGCTTATTACCGGTAAATATCCTCAGCGTTCAGGTACGTGTACACGAAGTGCGAGACGCTCTCTTGGAGAGTCATGTACGGCCGGTCATACCCAATGCCACGAAGTCGTGTATCAGAAGCTTTCGTAAGATATTGGTACTGAGACCGCATGGATGTGGGCATCTCGATGAACTCAACGCGCCGCTCAAGCCCAAGTGCATCGAATGAGGCGTGCGCAAGATCGAGGAAGCTGTTGACCTGGCCAGTCCCAACGTTGTACAGGGCAGCTCCTTCAGGCGCGTGCTTCAAGAGCCACAAGACAGTATCAGTAGCGTCGTGGATGTACACAAAGTCCCTCAGCTGTTTACCGTCTTCAAAGCCGGGCCTGTAACTGCGGAACAGCTTGATAGTCTGGCCTGCCGCAATCTGCGGGAAATGCTGCGTGACCAGACTTGCCATCGTGCCCTTGTGGTATTCATTTGGGCCGAACACGTTGAAGAACTTGAGCCCTATGCACACCGGCGGTAGGTC
>Ga0265797_10010158_pt1 | contig 12035 bp, 7 predicted proteins | sample P2T30metagenome_FD_192433 | JGI IMG/M metagenome (GOLD analysis project Ga0265797, IMG submission 192433) | Plant litter microbial communities from East Loma Ridge, Irvine, California - P2 T30 | ecosystem: Environmental > Terrestrial > Plant litter > Unclassified | place: USA: California... | reverse complement strand
CGAACTATCTAGTAGGGAGCGGTTTAGGTCGTTCGAGGTCGTAATAGGAGGCGGGGTAGTAGGAGGAGTCGAGGTAGGCATTCGGAGAGTCGAGAGGATAGTAATCGGCGAGAGCGGGTAGATACTAAACGTCCGAAACGATAATTCGATGTTTCTAGATATAAAGGCTTATATAAATGCTTTAGCCCGGGCCGTAATATAGGCCTCCGTTTACTCGATCGCTATTATCCACTCTTATCTTCCGCTTATCTTCTTAAACGCCGTAGTATCCCCTCTCTCTATAAGTACTTTCGAGGGTAAAGTAGTACCGAGAGCGAAGCCGGTCTCGTCGACGTTAAAAATCGCGTCGGAAGGGTAGGAATTTTCGAGGAAGATGTCGGTAAGAGCTTCGAAGTAGGCGTTTACGACCGGGTAGTTAACTCCTTCGAAGCGGTTCGCGTCTAGAGCTCGTAAGTAGACTACCTTTAGTTCGGGGTATCGTTTTCGGAACTTATCGAGCTACCTTCTTCCTAAGAGAGGGTAAGAAGTCGGAGTCGAGCTTAGGTAAAAGCGAGAAAGTCGGATTTCTTCGGCGAGATCTCTCGTTAACGGAAGAGTAATAGGGTAACCTAACTTAGATAGTCGAGTAATCGCCTTTATAAGAGTCTTCTCTTCGGCGGTCGAGAGTATCTTTTGCGATTCGTGCGATTTAGAGCTTAGAGCTCTGAGCTTAGGGTTAGGGGTTTATTAACTGTTATATAGGCCGGTCTACCTTTATACCTGATCTAGTATACGCTAAAATGAGTTAAGCCTTGTTTCCTAAGTAGTAAAGTATGGTCTTTTAGAGGGGAGATCTCTCCGACGAACGACGCTCCTCTAAAGAGGTCTACGAGAGGGGTTCCGCGATGCTTAGGTAAAAGGGGTGCTACCTCTATACCGATCCTGTTTCCCGATGATTTCCGTAGATAAACAAACTCTATCCTATATTCCCGCTAAGGTAGATAGAGCGTCTACCGGTTAAAATAGCCCGATTTCTAAAAGAAGGAGACTGTGAGGAAACATCAGTCACGTGACAGGAGCCACAGGCTTCTCGCACGTGATCCGCATGCGGAACGCATGCGAATCCCACGGGATCCCCAGGCTTGGCACATAGTGCCTTAGAAGGCTCTCCTCAGCCCCTGCTTTCACTTAGACTCCTTAGGCAATCGTTGATAGACCACCTAAGAGATATTGTTCAGAGCCCCTACCTACTACATCCTCACATAAGCCGAGTCCTCGGCTTACCTACTAGGCTAATTAGTATACCTAAGGTATATATTAGGAGCTATTACGTTCTAACCGTGATAGTACCTAAGGTATATATTTGTTATAGCCTAAGATTAGATCTAGCCTACTACTAGGCTAAAAGGATAGAATCTCTACGCTTCGTAGTAGGCGTAAATCCTAGAGGTACATATATATCCGGTAACAATATTAGGAGCTATTACGTTCTAACCGTAACACGAGGTTAGTTTAGCTACCCTTAGCGACGTATAGTACTATTAGTAGTTTATCGTTAGCACTAGCTCGACCTATTTCATAGGTTTATCTAATAAGTCTATAGATAGAGTAAAAGTATGCCTTTACGCCGAAGATCGTAAGCTCGACGCGAGGCTATACATAACTAATACTAGAAAGACGTGAAGTCGAACATTACGATAATTTATATATAGTGACTAGTTGCTAGATATAGGCGAGTCGCGGATAACTAAATATGTAGTCGACTATTAACAACTATAACGTTAACTTATGTGATAAGAGGGTATCGAGGGCTTAACCCTAACCTTGTAATTTGGAGGAAGGCGTAGAAGGGCGGCCTCGCGGTCGAATTCCTAATCTCAGGCTTATACTGATTCTTGCTAGATCACATACTATACTCTATCTCGTTACGACTAATAGAAAGCGAGGACTTTGGTTCTGCCCCGCGTTAATACGTCGTGATTCGGATCCGGGGCTATGAGCCTCGTCGCCGGTATAACATCATTAGCTAGTGTTTGTAATTCTTCGCGGAATGACACGGGCTCTTACGCTATATTAAGGACAATCGATATGACACCCGCCTATTCATAATCGGGAAACGTCCCTAATCTTGAAGACGTGAGCATAGGGGAGTGGACGGATTTAGAGTTCAGGACCCTTCGTAAGCCTAATGAACGCCGGTCGCAACGCAATCCCACGCGCCCGGGTCGCGACAAGCTAGAGTGCGATGCATGTCTGGCCACGCTTAACAACACTTTTGCGACAGTCTACGATACGTCGCAGAATGACCCTATACAGCTCATGCGTCGCAAAGTCAGACACATAGCTACCGAGATATAGACTCCGTAGGAGAACAGCTCACTATATGGCATCAGACGGCAAGAGTTATGAGGACGCAACCCGACACTATAGTTTACCGAAAAGACACAAGCGGACACCTACCATCACGCGCGCACATTCGCCATCCTCACGAGGCCCTGCCAAGAAGAGAAGGAAAGAAGGGCAAGGACGAAGGCACATTCGAAAGCCCGAGGGCAAAGCATGGTCTGCGGAGGCTATACTCGAGGAAAGCGATTCGCAGTACCTGATAAAGTATGAGCCTGTAGAAGAATGTGCGCAATGTGAGATACCATGGCAGCCAAAGCACAACGCGAATGCTGCACTCATTGCATGGTGGGAAGAGCATAAGATGAAAATGGCCCTTGGGAATGGTAATGCTGAGCGTGATAACATTCCGGACCTGCCGTCGGAAGACGATGAGGCCAGTGAGCACTACAACCCTGTGAAAACCATGGCCGCCCTGAAAAATCCGTTACGAGCCTTCTGTTGCAGGAGCAGCACGACGGGAAGTCGGAAGATACCAAGCAACACACAGTCAAACTCGTAGACGAAAGCACGTTTCGAGGCAACAAAGAACCCCTCGAGAACATCCTGCTAGGAGCTCCCACAACGGCTATCTCGCAATTTTCAAACGTTCTTATGCCCCCGATCAATGTGGCCGTCGCGCGAATGTACGAACATCAGGAGCCTGGAGAACTTCACGACTCCTCGCCTGTGGCATGTATTCCCAGTGCTTCACTGGGTAGATTGGCGAGCGCACGGGAACAACTGCGATTACTACTACGTGGGCCAGGATGAGAAGATCTCGAAAATCCCGCTCTCTCTTTCCGCCGTCGCCATAGATACACCCGATCCAAGTCTACCGACACGCGATATTGCACATCACTGCCTGTGGCCATCGAGTCGTAGTAACTCCTGTCTCATAACGGATGTAAATATGATTGATACCTTTCCATGCAAAGACAGCAGTCAAGATTCCAGAGACCCGAAGACACCGCACGACATCTTGAAATACGATCGAGCCGCGCCTTGGAGTCCACCGATCAGTATCGTACGACTTACGCGCAATATTGCACAATCGATTCAAGGGTTTGCGCTGCTAACAGGTGTTGGAGAACGATGCCTAACTGCAGCGCTTACGAACGCGGTGCACTTTCCGCGCTACCCCAGTATCGCGTTGCCCTCCAGGATTCGCGTAGTCTTTCCCGGCTATTTGCGACGGCCTCGCTTGTACAACGCGTAGCTCTACCTGAGGAACATAACACGATTGGTTCATTCTTAGGGCTAGTACTGCACGGTATCGTGGAACACTGCGAGACTCTGAGCTGCTATCGTGGTGCTCTTCCGAAAGCGCATCGTACACGCTGGATGAGCTTTGCGTATACTTGGTGCAGTCAAGGTCTTACCAGCTAGGCATAGGCGAGCCACAGCGCCAATATCGGTAGAAGCACCCAAATTCCGACGTTCGAAATGTGGTCGCTGTTTGCTCATAGCTGCAAGACTGGCCAGTACTCTGCCGAATTTAGCGCTAGTGTACGCACGCTCAATCCAAGCAGGATACGCACGTGGCTACGTTCAGGGATATTCCACCATGACAACATGAGCAACGAGCAGGCAAAGGTTCTTGGTGCGCCCAAGCATGGGCTGGACATATCGGCTCAGTCCTGTCGGCAGGGTGAGGGTCCTAAAAAGAGTACTTGATCTAGTATCAGGTGTAAAGAACACATAGGTTCAGTCCTCATAGCTGGATTGCACTTTACACCAGCCAGCTCAGACAGCGATATTTGACCCTGGTCACACTGAAATAGACTCGTCATGTGTCAGGTAAAGACGCGGGCACCGGGGACCCCGAAGCCGGAGCTCCCCGCATGAGGCTAAAGGAATGCGTGAATCTCAACAATGCCGTGATTGGAGACACATGCAAGCCAGACTGCGCAGTGTTTGGCTTAAAAGCCGCAGCACGGGAGCCTAGATCACTGATACGACGCAACTTCCCCGCTTCGTGGTTTCGTGGCTCAATGGTAGGAGGAGAAAAAGAACGCAGCCTGGCCGCAAAATGGCTAGACTTGCGAGGTGTTTGTGACGATATTCACGGTCTAAGCATGCATCTCGCTTCTCAATTTTAGATCAGTGGACTTGGTTCCTGCATTCAGTGCCAAACACAAAAGTCGATCATGTTTTGCGGCTGGTCTCGACTGAGCGCTTCGAACCGACAGCCTCGCAGCTCAGCCTTGCACCTGCAGACGCCACGAGGGGTTGTAAGAACAAGGGTAGCGGTGTACGCGGGGCGTATAATGGACATTGGAAGATGCCCGCAGGCACCGCCGATTGGCCGAGCAAAGAATTTCAAGACAATTCGCATGAGCACAGGTGATCGAAAATAGGATTGGAGACACGTAACGTCAATCTGCAGGCCTACTCAGTGTAATAGCAGGTTTTTCTCCACCTGAACCACTTGTGTCTCAATTGAAATCCAGCGATCGGCGCGATCTCAACAAGCCTCTTTCTGATGAGAAATCTTCTCGGCTACAACCACGCCTGCCCAGAGGTTGCTCTCTGTAACCCCCTCAATTGGCAGAGGCTGTGAGACAGCCATCGACCGTATTTCATCAAGGCCGGAGGCCTCACGACCACTTTGGCTGGAAACTTTTTCATCGTGACACTGATCATCGGCATCTGAGGTGCTCTGCTTTGCCGACCGTCCAGCAGTAGCTGTAGCAAAAAAAGACTTCATTGCTTCAGGGTCCGCAAGCCCTCGCATCACCACGGCGCCACGGCCCACGCGAGCATCTTTATATCCAAGATTCACGACTCTGAAACTTTGATCAGTGGCAATCCCTTCGAAAGCCATTCCGTTGGTATCGACCACCAGGTCTCCAAAGGCAGCCTTGAAAGAGTCGTTCTTCTTTGCAGCCTTAGCGGATTCTTCGATAAGCTTCTGACATTCGGCAAAAGCCGCTTCGCGGTTGCCCAACGCAACTCTTACACCGTTTCCTGATTCTGACGTGACACCAGCAAGTTCCAAGTCCTCTATACGTTCCCTGATACTTTCAAGGTGTTGTACGACGTTGATTGCTACGCAATTCATCTGCTCTGTCAAGTCCTTCATGGCTTTGCCCGAGGTTGCGCTGCCGGATCTAAGATACGTCAGCCGTGGTCGAGCAGGTTCTAGTGAAGCTCATACAATAGTAGGGGAATTGCTGCGACGTTGAGTGCTCCGTGGAAGCATGCCATGTCTTTTCGAAAGTCCTCCAACTCCTTCTCTTTGATGACTAGCTTTCCACGATCGCGCAAACTCAGCTTGCCATCTGTCCTATCTACCGAATGTTTTGAACAATCTCGTAGCAGGACTTGGAAAGTATCACATCTCTTCGTACATGCGTCTAACACATGGAGAAGCTGATTTGCGCCGCTCAATGCGCTTTCAGACTGATCGCTGAGATATGTCTTTAGTGCTTGTACAATGCTGATAGTCATATCCGTGTTGTCTTTGGCGCTTTTGAGGGCTTTCGGTGCATCAGCGACTTTGGCAATGAAGTCGCAAGTAGCTTTGGCGGCGGTGATGAGCGCAAGAGAGCTTGCGATGATCGATAGGGGGTCCATGTCGTATAGTGTCATATAATTGTAGAGCGACGAAAACGACGACAAATTCCAAAGCGAGGAGGTCGCAGCTTCCTTTTCAACGAATGGCCATCTAGTCCCAGCAGCTCAGCTCATAGCCGCAATATTTCTATGCACACCCTCCGGCTGCACATCTGTTCGGTCAGACACTGTGTACAGGGGCTACGAGAGTAGCACTCCAGGCGCTGTTTCTGCGCGATGCAGTCGCCTACCTTACGACATAATCTAGGGTCTAGACCACCACTGTAATACAGCTTCTCCGCTTTCTATCACGCGGCAACGCCGTAGCGGCAAATCTACATCCGTCTGCGCTTTGACACTAATTTGGGGTGGGGTGACTGCGTAATGTGGGGTCTAGAACGCCGGATGTGGGACTGGCGCTAGGATACAGCTCATCCAGACCCTTGCACTTGCCGCTAGCAGTGAATCGATAGAGCATGGTTGGCTTTGACACGAATCGTCTCGGCCGTGTTGCGCGTTAGATAGGTTTTGGTCTGGTTCCTGGGATCCCCGAGCTTTGTTGTCCGACATTGACACAAACCCCAGGGGCGGGCATCTCTGCTGATCATCTCTTTGGCTCCATCATCGTATCCTACTGCGTGACCACTGGAAGATTTTTCGCCTACAGTTACCTGATCGTTTAGTGCGCAACTCGAATCTTCCTATCTATGATCATTGCAATAATACGCCCTTGAGACTCTAGACTGTGTATCTATTACAGGCAGCCTACTAGACCAACGCCGAATATCACATCGGAGCTTCACAACCAAACAAACCCTAAACATCCTAGGTTGTTGCCCAACTTCTGTTCAGTGCACCCCCTGAGGTGAAGGCGACGCAGGTTGTACCGCAAACAGAAATAAAGCAAATCATCATCACTGCTGGCTAGCAGATTTGGGCTCGAGATGGCAGAGCAGAAATATCGCATGGAATTCGGCGATATCACCGCAGGCAAGGGAGCCTTCACCTATTCTGGCGACTTCAGAGGTGCTACAATCGTTGCTGGCGATCGTGACGACAAGCTACGCAAATGCCGCAACTATCTTTTCCTTACGGATATTTCGAGTGACCGAGCAGCTTTAATCGGCGCAAAGGGTGAAAGAGTGAGTGGGACATGCGAATGGATCAAAGAAGATGATGCGTATAAGTCCTGGTTCGCCGGTGCCACACAGTTGCTATGGATAAGTGGTGGTGCAGGGAAAGGGAAAACTCTGCTTTCCATCTTCTTGACCCAGGAGCTGGAGTTGGAAATGGAGGCGCAGACGGTGTACTTTTTCTGCGCCAACAACGATCAACGGCGGAACAATGCGGCTGCACTTCTGCGCAGCTTACTATGGCAGCTTACTGCAAAGTGTGTTCATCTGACTGAACACCTGGTGGACCATCTTGATGATTCGAAGAAGGCACAATACACACTTGAAACATGTGAGGCCCTATGGACATTGTTCATCACTGTCCTCCAGGATCCCCGCATTGGAAGGACTTTTTGCGTGCTTGACGGTCTTGACGAGCTGGATGAAGAATCGCAGACATGGCTGCTGGTGAAGCTTACCAGCATCATGCACGTGGCAAGCTTACAAAAATGGAAGCTGGTGGTGGTCAGCCAGCCTATATTAGGCCTTGAGGAAGTTCCGCGAATCGACCTCGACCTCAACAACACAAATGTCAGCCGGGATATCCAGTTGTTCATCACGGCCAGGGTTGGAGATCTCGTAAGAAAGAGAGGCCTTGGCACATCACTCCATCAAAAGCTAAAGGATGATCTTTCGCGACGGGCAGAGATCACTTTCCTATGGCTGGGTTTCGCGATGGAAGAACTAATGAGAGAAGCGACAGCTACAGGCATACTAAGCTGCCTCGAGACACTCCCCAAGGGCTTGCCTGGAATCTACAGTCGACTATTGCTTCGCATCCGACCCCGAGACAGGCTTGCATGTGTTTTACTTTTGCACTGGATCACAATGGCAGCCTCGCCACTGTCATTGCTGGAGCTTGCTGCGGCTACCAACATCCATGCCTCAGACTATGTCGACACCCAACAAGCTATCCGTGATCGGATACAAATGTGCGGATCTCTTGTTATTGTACAGAACGAGAGGGTCATGTTAGTCCATCAATCTGCCAAAAACTACCTATCTCGTGCTGAAGTCGACCCGAATGCTACACTTGAGATGTTTCGGTTCAGTCCGGATGAAGTTCACGCAAAACTGGCGTCACGTTGTCTCTCTTCTATTGGAAAATTGGCCGAATCAGCGTTCGGCGATTTGAGTACAGCTCATGATCCTCTTGCACGTTATGCAATTTACAACTGGCCGGAGCACGCAAGACTTAGCTCCGTGAGATCAACATTCATCTCTGCGAATGAAGAGTTTTTCGAGGAGGAGTCTCCAGTACGGAAAAGATGGTGGAAAGCTTACCGTGTGGGATTTTCGAGAACGGCGAGCGATGACATGTCAGCACTACATATCGCATGTTATTTCGGGATTGTTCAGTGGGTAAAGCAGCTACTGGCCCTAAACATGGTCGATCTTGACGCGAAGAACGAAGATGGCCGAACTCCAATGTCTTGGGCAGCAGAGAACGGACACGACGTAACTGTGGGACTCCTAATAAGTACTGGTAGAATCGATGCGGACGTAATGGACCGCGATGGCGAGACACCTCTATCAAGAGCAGTAAAAAACTGTCACAACGCGGTGGTACGACAGTTACTAGACGTAGGCAAAGTTGACCCTGCCGGGACACTGCTTCACACTAAGTCAGAATGGTGCGAGAAGCACGTGTCACTCTTTTCGTGGGCGGCGTCTTGCGGAGATCTGGCCGTGCTAGAACAGCTGCTTATCACTGGCGAGAACAGCGCAGATTTAAGTGGTGTGGATGGCCGTACGCCTCTTTCGTTCGCGGCAGAATGGGGACATGTTGGAGTCGTGAGGCAGCTGCTGAGCACCGGTAAGATTAATGCTGGCTCAAAGGACGCAGAAGGCCGGACTCCCTTGTCGTGGGCGGCAGAGTACGGGCACAAGAGCGTGATACAGCTACTGGCTGTAGATAAGGTTGATTTGGACGCAGAAGACAAGATGGGTCGTACACCACTGTCATGGGCAGCAGAGACAGGGCAGGAAGCTGTTGTGCGTCAACTGTTGATTAGCGGAAAGGTCAACGCAGAGTCGAAAGACGGGAAGGGCAGGACACCACTCTCGTGGGCGGCCGAAGCTGGACGTGAAGGGGTTGTGACACTTCTGCTAAACACCGGCGAAGTCGACGTGGACTCGAAGGACAGAGGTGGCCGGACACCACTATCTTGGGCAACGTCGTGTGGCCGGGAGCTTGTTGTAAAAACTCTGTTGGCTACAAACCAGGTCGACACGGACTCAAAAGATGAGAAGGGGCGGACCCCTCTTTCGTGGGCGGCGATGATTCGGCACATCACTCCCGACAATAAATTGATGTGGATCGGACGTGGTACAGTAGTAAAGCTCCTACTGGACACTGGCAAAGTCAATGCGGATGCGAAAGACTGGAAGAACCGTACACCGCTTTCGTGGGCGGCAGAAAGTGGGCACGCTGGAATTGTGCAGCAGCTACTAGAAACGGGAAAGATCAACTGGGACTTGAGAGACAAAGACGGGGACACACCTCTGTCGAAGGCGATAAGGAAGGGGCATAAGGCTGTGGTACAGCTGCTACTAAGCACTGGGAAGGTTGATGCAGAGTTGAGCGACAGAAACGGCCGTACGCTGCTATCGATCGCGATGGAAAGGGCGGATGTGGAGGTGATGACGCTACTGCTAACTACGGGCAAAGTGGATGCGGACTCGAAGGATTCATCGGGTCGTACACCGTTGTCGTGGGCAGCAGGGCAGGGAAAGGAAGAAATAGTGAGGCTGCTACTGAACACTAACGGAGTCAACGCAGACTCGAAGGATTCGTTGGGTCGTACACCGTTATTGTGGGCAGCAGAGCAGGGAAAGGAAGAAATAGTGAGGCTGCTACTGAACACTAGCGGAGTCAACGCAGACTCGAAGGATTCGTCGGGTCGTACACCGTTATCGTGGGCAGCAGTGCAGGCAGAAGAAGAAGTGGTGAGAATGCTGCTGAACACTGGTAGTGTTGACGCGGACTCAAAGGACATGGAGGGGTTGACGCCACTACTGCGGGCAGTGATTGACCCAGACTATGGCTTTGGATACACGCCGTGGGCTAGCAGGCCGAGGTGGGCTGGAGTTGAGGTAACAAGACTGCTACTGAACGCTGGTGGAGTCAATGCGGACTCGAAGGATTCGTCGGGTCGTACACCGTTATCGTGGGCAGCAGGGCAGGGAAAGGTAGAAATAGTGAGGCTGCTACTGAACACTAACGGAGTCAACGCAGACTCGAAGGATTCGTCGGGTCGTACACCATTATCGTGGGCTAGCACGCCGTGGTGGGCTGGACGAGGTGAGGTAACAAGACTGCTACTGAACGCTGGTGGAGTCAATGCGGACTCGAAGGATTCGTCGGGTCGTACACCGTTATCGTGGGCAGCAGGGCAGGGAATGGAGGAGGAGGTGAGGATGCTGCTGAACACTGGTAGAGTTGACGCGAACTTGAAAGATCGATGGGGCCGTACGCCATTGTCATGGGCAGCAGAGTCGGGATTTGTTGAGGTGGTGAGGCTGCTACTAACCGGGAACGAGACTGAGTCAGTTTATAAGGATAGTACTGGCTGGACACCGTTGTCAAGAGCCGTGCGAGCGCGGCATGATGCAGTAGTGCACGTTTTACGTAGGGCCCAAGATCGGCCTGATGCAACGAGGGAAAACACAAGCCGTTGTTCTGTACAGTAGCAATCTTAAACCATAACCCACCCGCCATCGGTTGATTGATCGATTGATTAGTGTGTTGGGGCTGGGTACCAATGCCACAAAGGACTTCACTTTAGTCATTTAAACGACCAATCACGTTGTATAAGTCGGAACGGCATATAGACCATACCCGCCATCGTTTTTTTTTGTTTGTTTGATTCAATTAGGGTAAGTTAGGCTATTCCTGGTGACCGTATAAGCCGTCCCTACCCGCCATCGTTTGTTTGTTTGTTTGTTTGATTCAATCAGGCGATTCACGGTGACCGTATGAGCCGTCCCTAGAGATTGACCTTACTTGCAAAAGAGATTCGCTGCCTTCGCTCATGAATGAGAGTGATCCATCCCTATGATTGCCTACTCAGCCTCTAGCTGATAGGTCAACCTGCCTGTCTTTTCTAGAAACCGGATAGTAGCTTTCACTAGCTCGATATCCGACTTCCATTTCTCTTTAGGACCATCTGAAAGCTGTCCCGTCCTCCTATCTTTTCTCGAACCCCACCCTCCTAGGAGGTAGGATACGTCACCTGACCTCGCGCCTACGGTCTCGCGTAACTCTTTACGCTCGTCCGTCCACCTCGGACACGAGAGGATGAGATGTCTAATCGTCTCCTCGTCGTTTCCACGACTGCATCTTGCCTCGTCTACCACTCCTATTCGGGAGAGGTATTGGTTTAACCTGCAATGCCCTGTCCTAGCTTGGACAAGAATGGCCGCCTGATCCGAGGTAAGCGACCTATACAGACGTAAGGTGTGCTTCCCCGGTATGTAAGGCTTGATCCATCTTCCACGTGTATTGCCCCGGTAGTCTCGTAGTGTCGAACAGGGTCGGATTTTCACTCTTGTCCCGATTTATCAATCGGATAACGCCTGCCACCTGAGTAGTATGCTCCAAAGATTTGAAGTTCCATTCCTTGATGAAATGGAAGGTCCCATGGTGATCCCAAAACAGTGTTGAAAAGCTTACTCACAGCTCTCGGTCCAACCTTTGTGTATATCATCTGCACGCATCTCTACTTGTCTACCTCGTACTTTCTCCGATCACATCCAGCCTTTTAAAGTTCTCATTTCTTTGGACGGCCCGCTTCTGCGCTTCCGCTTGGGCCCTTACCCTAACCAATATGAGGCCTCGAGTTCAGCTGGACTCGCGCTTAGCGCTTACTGTTTTAGGTAAGGCGCGGTCGTGCACGGCTTCAAACCGACAGGACTCGACCAGCTGGACTCGACCCCCGTGTC
>Ga0265797_10010157_pt1 | contig 12036 bp, 12 predicted proteins | sample P2T30metagenome_FD_192433 | JGI IMG/M metagenome (GOLD analysis project Ga0265797, IMG submission 192433) | Plant litter microbial communities from East Loma Ridge, Irvine, California - P2 T30 | ecosystem: Environmental > Terrestrial > Plant litter > Unclassified | place: USA: California... | reverse complement strand
TCTTCGCGGCGTATGTGGTGCACAGCCTGACCCTGCTCGTCATCGCCTGCTACCGGGCCGGCTTCTGGCATGGTCCGCGCGTCTACTGGATCGACATCGTCTGGTATGCGTTGATGGTCTGGGCCAGCGGCGGCTCGGCCAGTCCGTTCTTCACTTTCTTCTTCTTTGCCATCCTGGCGGCGTCGTTCCGTCACGGCTTCGACGCCGGCGCCGAGATCACGCTGGGCGCGATGTGCATGGCCGCGCTGTCGGTGCTGGCCGCGCAGGGCCTGGCCTCACTGCACATCCTGCTGCTGCGCGCCACCTTCGTGCTGGCGCTGGGTTATATGGTCGCGTTCTGGGGCGGGCTCGCCGTCGACCAGCGCCGCCGCCTGGCCCTGCTGCGCGATGTCAGCCGGCTGTCCAACCCGCGCTTCGGCGTGCAGCACACGGTCGATTCGCTGATGGAGAAAATCCTGCGCTTCTATGGCGGCGGCACCTGCGTGCTGCTGATGCAGGACAGCCACGAGCGCTGGGTGCTGAGCACCGCCCACCATCCGAAGACCGGACGCGCGATCAGCCGTAGCCGGCCGGACGGAGCGGACATCGCGCCGCTGCTATTGCTTGAGCCGGGCGCCACCCTGTACCGCGCGCCGGACCGCCATTTCGGCCTGTTCGAACTGGGCGGCGCCGCCGCAGTGCGCCTGGCGACCGGCGCCAAGGAATGGCGCAGCACCGACTGCGACGCCTGCATCCATGTGGCCGATCTGCTCGATGCCGACGGCTTCATCTCGGCGTCGCTGCCGCTGCGCAAGGGCGAGGGCCGCATCTTCGTGACCGGTGCGCGCCTGAAGCGCAGCGACGCGAGCTTCCTCAAGCACATCGTGCAGCAGGCCTTCCCGGTGATCGAGACCATCGACCTGCTCGACCGGCTGGCGTCGGAGGCCGCATTCCGCGAACGCCAGACCATCGCCCGCGACCTGCACGACAGCACGATTCAGCCCTACATCGGCCTGCGCCACGCAGTGGCGGCGATCCGCAACCAGGCCGGCGAAGACAGCCCGGTAGCGCCGGAACTCGACCGCCTGATGGAGATGTGCTCGGGCGTGATCGGCGATATGCGGGATTTTGCCCAGCGTTTTCGCAGCGGGCGCCAGGAAGAGCCCGAACTACTGATCGCCCTGCGGCGCCAGCTGCACCAGGTCGAGAGCTTCTATGGCCTGGATGTGCTGTTGGAGGTGCATGCCGACCGCGTGATCAACGACCGCATGGCGGCCGAGGTGTTCCAGATCGTCACCGAGGGCATCAGCAATATTTGCAAGCACACCCGCGCGCGTACTGCCGGCGTGGTGGTGGAGGATGAGGGCGGCGTGCTGGCCATCGATATCTTCAACCCGGCGGCAATAGGCGGGCAGGCCCCGGCGCCATTCACGCCGCGTTCGATCCTGGAGCGCGTGCAGGGCCTGGGCGGCCAGCTCGAGGTGGTGGCCGACGGCCGCCAGACCCTGCTGCGCATCCGTATTCCGATCTGATAACAACAAGTTTCTAGGAGATGTATGACGATTCGCATCCTGCTGGTGGATGACCACAAGACCATGCTATGGGGTCTCGAGCGCCTGATCCAGGCCGAAGGCGCCGCCTTTACCCTGGTGGGCAGCGCCAGCGACGGCATCGAGGCGCGCGCCCTGTGCGCCGACCTCAAGCCCGACATCGTGCTGCTCGACCTCGACCTGAAAGGCAGCAGTTCGATCGATTTCCTGCCCGCCCTGGTCGAAAACGGCGTGTCGAAAGTGGTGATCCTGAGCGCCAACCGCGACCAGGTGACGCTGTTAGCGGCCGTGAAGGCCGGTGCGCGTGGCGTGGTCAGCAAGGAAGCCCCGACCGACGACGTGCTGGCGGCGGTGCGCAAGGTGCATGGCGGCGAACTCTGGCTCGACCAGTCGCTGATGCAGGCGCTGCTGGGCCAACTGGTGGCGCCGGCGCCGAAAGCCGACCCCGAAAGCGGCCGCATCGCCTCGCTCACGGCGCGCGAGCGCGAGGTGATCGGCATGATCGTGCAAGGCAAGGGCGCCCTGAACAAGGACCTGGCCGAGCGCGCTTTCATTTCGGAGCGCACGCTGCGCAATCACCTCACCACCATCTACCAGAAGCTGGACGTTGCCAACCGGCTGGAACTGTACGTCTACGCCACCAAACACGGGCTGTAACTGCCGTTTCTCTCACCGGCGCAGGCGCGCCGGTCACCTCGCAAGAGCCGTCCTACAAGCTGTCCGGTACATTTGTCCTAGACGGTCATGGCGGTATGTCACCTTCAAAAAGGTAGTTTTGACGGATGGCAATGAATTGGTCGGTGCGTAAGATTCAACTCATGCGCTGCGTATCGTTCACACGGTACGGCGGCAAGAGGACAGGAGCGAACGTGTACGACAAGGAAGACAACCCGGAGCAGCAGTATGAACGAAGCGGCACCCCGGCAATGTCGTACCTGGTCCTGAGCGTCCTGCTCGCAGTCGTCTGTTTCATCGCGGCATTGGCCGTGTGGACGAGCGCATAAAGCCTAACTAATTCATTATCCAAAGGAACTACCATGAACTTCATCAAAAACCTGATCAAAGAAGAAGACGGCGTTACCGCAATCGAGTACGCGCTGATCGCAGCCCTGATCGCCGGCGTCATCATCGCTGCAGTCAGCGCCCTGGGCGGCAGCATCAGCGGCCTGTTCACGAACCTGTCGGACCGCGTCAAGGCCAAGACCCCAACCGCTGCCTGATTCCCGGCATCGCCGCCGTCCCCGGCGGCTCCAATCCGGCACGCTCGACGCGTGCCGGATTTTTTGCGTTTCCACCGTTCGCGTGTAGCCGATGCGACAGACTTACAGCCTTGATAGCCGGGGGCACGTCATGTTGCGTAGGGAAACTGTCGGCAGCCCCGTCCTACGGGCAACCCGGGACATATGTACTAGCTGCCTGTGGCACGATGTACCGCTCAAAAAGGTAGTTTTGACGGATGGCAACGAAATGGGCGGTGCGTAAGATTCAACTCATGCGCTGCGTATCGTTTCACACGGTACGACGGCAAGAGGACAGGAGCGAACGTGTACGACAAGGAAGACAACCCGGAGCAGCAGTATGAACGCAGCGGCAGCCCGGCAATGTCGTACCTGGTCCTGAGCGTCCTGCTCGCAGTCGTCTGCTTCATCGCGGCAATTGCCGTGTGGACGAGCGCATAAAGCCCAACTCACTGACTACCACCTTTAGGAAACATCATGAACTTCATCGCCAACCTGATCAAAGAAGAAGACGGCGTCACTGCAATCGAGTACGCATTGATCGCAGCGCTGATCGCCGGCGTCATCATCGCCGCAGTGAGCGCCCTGGGCGGCAACATCAGCACCCTGTTCACCACCCTGTCGGACCGCGTCAAAGCCAAGACCCCAACCGCCGCCTAATTTCTGGCATCGCCGCCGTCCCAGGCGGCCCCGTCCGGCACATCGTACTTGTGCCGGATTTTTTTTTACCGGAGCCAAACTTGACAATGCTGCCACTCCTGCTGCTGTTTGCCCTGCTCGGCGCCGCCGTCTGGCACGACGTGCGTGCGCGTCGCATCCCGAATGCCGTGGTGTTTCCCGGCATGCTCGCTGCGATCGCGCTGCACGCCTTGCTGCCAGCGGGGCAAGGGCTGTTCGGCCCGCAGGTGGGCGGCCTTGGCCTGCTGCAGTCGCTGGGCGGCTTCGGCCTGGGCCTGGCGCTGCTGCTGCCAATGTACGCGCTGCGCCTGATGGGTGCGGGCGATGTCAAGCTGCTGGCAATGGTGGGGGCGTTCGTTGGCGCGGGACAGATCCTGACCGTCGGCCTGGTCACGCTGGTGGCGGGCGGCGTGCTGGCGCTGGTGTTCGCTGCCTGGCAGGGTAGCCTGCGCCGCCTGGTGGGCAACGCCTATCATATGGCGATGCACACCGCGTTCTCGGCGCTGGCCGGCAGCATCGCCGCCCCGGTGACCCCGCCGGACGCGGCCAGCGGCCGTCTGCCGTACGCGATTGCCATTGCCAGTGCCAGTGTCGGTTGCGTGCTCTGGATGCGCGTGCATGGGGAGCTGCCGCTGTGAACGTTCCGGCTGCCAGCTCGATCCTCGCGCCGGCCAATGCCCGCGCACCGCGCACCACCGAAGAGACCGGCCTGCCGTTCCTGTTCCTGGCCGAACTGCTCTCGAAGGTGCTGTACCAGCGCGGCCAGATGCGCCTGCCCGAACTGGCGGCGCACCTGAAGCTGAATGTCAGCGTGATCGACCCGCTGATCGTGTTCCTGCGCGCCGAAAAGCTGTGCGAAGTGGCGCGGGTGGGCAATAGCGGCACCGATGCCGACCTGTCGTACATCCTGACCGACGCCGGCCGCGCGCGCGCCGCCGCCGCCATGGCGCGCAACGCCTATGCCGGTCCGGCGCCGGTCACCCTGGCGGCCTACACCGCGCAGGTCAAGGTGCAGAGCGTGGCCAGCATGCAGGTCACCAAAAGCGCCATGACCGCCGCGTTTGACGATGTCGTGGTCAACCCGCATGTCCTGGGCCAGTTGGGCTCGGCGATGAATTCGGGCCGCGCGATCTTCTTGCACGGCCTGGCCGGCAGCGGCAAGACCTACCTGGCCGAGCGCCTGCGCGACCTGCTGGTGGGCAGCATCGCGGTGCCGCACGCCCTGATGGTCGACGGCGAAGTGATTCCCTTCTTCGACGCCGTGCAGCACGTGGTGGTGGGCGAGTGCGCCTCGAGCTCCGGCTTCGACCGTGGCAGCGCGCCCGACATGCGCTGGGTGCGCTGCGTGCGCCGTCCGGCCGCGCTCGCTGGCGGCGAGCTTACGCTCGATACGCTCGACCTGCGCTTCGATCCGCACACCCGCCTGTACCAGGCGCCGCCGCACCTGAAATCGAATAACGGCATCTTCATCATCGACGACCTGGGCCGCCAGCGCTGCACCCCGGAAGCCCTGATGAACCGCTGGATCGTGCCAATGGACCGCGGCGTCGACTACCTGACCCTGCACACCGGCCACAGCTTCCAGATTCCATTCGACGTGATCGTCGTGTTCTCGTCGAATTTCGTGCCGCAGCGTTTGTCGGACGGCGCCTTCCTGCGCCGCCTCGGCTACAAGATCGAAGTGCCGGCCGCCTCGACCGCCGAGTACGCGACGCTGTTCCGCCAGGCCTGCGACCAGGTCGGCGTGGCCTTTGACGGCAACGTGTTCGACTACCTGCTGGCCTGCCACGCCGAGCGCAACGTCCCGCTGCTGGCCTGCTACCCGCGCGACCTGCTGCGCCAGCTGCGCGACCTGGCCCGTTATGAAGACCGCGCGCCGGAGCTGTCGCGCGCGAACCTGGACTGGGCCTGGGATAACTATTTTGCTGCGGGCGCCGCTGGCCGCCCTGTAGAGACTGAACGCCGCGAACGCGGCACCACGGAGTACAACAATGCGTAATTCGAAAGCAATCCTGATCATCGGCGTGGCCCTGCTGCTGGCGCTGGGCGCGGTGGTGATGGCCGCCAAGTGGATGGGCGAACAGGGCCCGGGCGGCACCCGCGTGGTGGTGGCGCTGGCCGATATCGGCCAGGGCGCGCGCATAGCGCCGACCAGCCTGCAGCTGATCGACTGGCCGAGCGGCTCGCTGCCGCCGGGCGCGATCACCGACCTGACACTGCTCGCAGGCCGCGTCGCCCGCGCCGAAATCCTGCGCGGCGAGCCGGTGCTCGAATCGAAGCTGGCGCCGAAAGGCACGCTGGGCGGCCTGTCGGCGGTGGTCACGGCCGGCAAGCGCGCCATGACCGTGCGCGTGAACGACGTGGTCGGCGTGGCCGGTTTTGCACTGCCGGGTAACTATGTCGACATCCTGGTCAACCTGCGCGCGACCGGCAGCGACCTGGAGCATTCTGGTTCGATCTCGAAGATCGTCCTGGAGCGCATCCTGGTGCTGGCCGTGGCCCAGGAATCGACCGTCGACGACAGCAAGCCGCGCGTGGTCAATGCCGTGACGCTGGAACTGGCGCCGGACCAGGTCGAAAAGCTCGATCTGGCGCGCTCGATCGGCGAATTGTCGCTGGTGCTGCGCAACCAGGTCGATCCGCAGCCTGCCAATACCGAAGGCGCCACCCGTGAATCGGTACTGGGTCTGCCTCCTGCCAAAGCAGTCGTCGTGCGAGCACCAGTCATTTATGCGCCGCCTGCAGCGCCAAGCGCGCCGCGCCCGACCGTCCCGGCGCGCCAGGCCGATGGCGTGATGGTTATCCGCGGCCTCGGCGCCGCTTCGCAATGATCCAAATGAAGAACATCATGACTCCTCTCACGAACAAGACTCTGCTGGCATGCGCGCTGGCCCTGGCGATGGACGCCGGCTTTGCCGCCACCGTCAAACCCGCTGCTGCGCCGGTGGCAGTGGCGCCTGTGGGCGACTGCATTGATCTGACCAGCGGCGCCGCCCAGCGTATCGTGCTGGTGCGCGGCAAATCGCAGGTCAAGCGCTTCTGCACGCTGGCCTCGCGCGTCACCGTCGGCGCGCCCGAAGTGGCCGATGTGGTGGTACCGAACGCCAGCGAAGTGGTGATCGTGCCGCGCAGCGTCGGCAGCACCAATATGATCGTGTCGGGCCGCGACAAGCGCTCGACGGTGATCGATATCGACGTCGGCATCGACACCGCGGTGCTGCGTGCCCAGTTCGACAGCCTGTTCCCGCAAGAGAAAAACATCCAGATCAGCAACAGCGGTAATACCCTGATCCTATCGGGCATGGTCAGCGACGCCTCCGTCGCCAGCCAGCTAATGGACCTGGCCACCGCCTTCCACGAGGGTTCGGCCCTGGTGTCGGGTGGCAGTGAGGCCGGCTACGTCTCGTCGCAAGCCGCCGGTGTGGTGGCCCTGGCCTCGCTCCTGAGCAATGCCGCCGCGATTCCAGGCGCCGCTACTGCGCCAAGCAAGGGCAGCTCGCCCGAAGTGAGCCAGCCGAGCCGCAAGGTACTGAATATGCTGAGCGTCGCTGCGCCGCAACAGGTGATGCTCGAAGTGAAGATCGCCGAAGTCTCGAAGTCGCTGGTTGACCAGCTCGGCGCCAAGTTGAGCACGACCAAGACCAATGGCAGCTGGACCTATGGCCTGCTGTCGAACCTGCTCAGCGGCGGCGCGAATTCGATTGGCGCAGTCGGCCCGGCCGGTAAGGCCCTGACCATCGATGGCGAAAAGCGTGATGGCCTGGTCAAAATCCTTGCCGAGCCAAACCTGATGGCCACCAGCGGCCAGGAAGCTAGTTTCCTGGCCGGCGGCCGGATTTTCATCCCGGTCGCCCAGGCGGGCGTGGCCGGCGCCAGCACCATCACACTGGAAGAGAAGGAATACGGCGTGGCGGTGAAATTCACCCCGACCGTGCTGGCCGGTGGCCGGATCAACCTGCGCGTGGCGCCGGAAGTGTCGGAACTGAACCGTGAAGGCATCGGCATCAGCGCCACCGGTGGCAGCGCGGCGACCGCGATCTTGCCTGCTTTCACCACCCGCCGCGCGGCGACCACGGTCCAGCTGCAGGATGGTCAGAGTTTCGCTATCGGCGGCCTGATCCGCAATAACGTGACCAGCAATATCAGCCGCTACCCGTTCCTGGGCGAAGTGCCAGTGCTGGGCACGCTGTTCCGTAGCAGTGACTTCCAGAACGACCGCACCGAGCTGGTCTTCATCGTGACGCCGCATCTGGTCAAGCCGATGGAAGCTGTGCCGGCGCTGCCGACCGATGCCTATGTGCAGCCGTCGCGTACCGAGTTCCTGCTCGAAGGTAAACATGAGGGCGCCGCACCTCGCGCCGAATCGAAGGACAAGCCATGAACCAGTTCCGTTTTGCCATGCCGTTCCTCGTCGCTGCCACCCTGGCAGGCTGCGCCACCGACGGCCCGACCACCAATGGCGACAGCGTACGCGCAGTCATCGCCAGCCAGGTGATTGCGCCTCAAGCGCGCAAGGAGACCGGTACCGATGGCGCCGCTGCGATCGCGGTGTACAAGAATTACGTCCAGTCGTATGCTTCGCCACGGCCGCAGGTTGAAGACTCAGCCTTCCGCAAATAAGGGAATATCGTGAAGATCGCAGTCCTTTCGCGCGACGAGCGCCACCTGATCGACCTGGCGCGCCAGCTGCGCGCCCGTCCGGGCACCGACGAGGTCGACATGATCGCCGGCAGCGCCACGCGCCTGGCGACCATGTCCGACGACGCCGTACCCGACCTGCTGGTGCTCGACCAGCCGCGCGCCGAGGAAGGCGAGCTGGACCAGATCGAACGCCTCGGCCACCTGTTTCCGCGCATGGCCTTCATCGTGCTGTCGAACGACCTGTCGCAAGACTTCTTGCTGCGCGCGATGCGCGCCGGCGTGCGCGAAGTGCTGTCCGCGAACCCGGCGCCGGGAGAACTGGCCAAGGCGGTCGACCATGTCGCCGAAAAATTTGGCAGCCAGGGCGCGGCCCAGGGCCAGGTGCTGGCCTTCATTTCGTGCAAGGGCGGCAGCGGCTCGACCTTCCTGGCAACGAACCTGGCCTACGCACTGAGCGTGAGCGGGGCCAAGCGCGTCGCCCTGATCGACGTGAACCTGCAATTCGGCGACGCGTCGCTGTTCGTGTCGGACAACAAGCCGCTGGCCACGCTGTCCGATGTCGCCACCCAGATCCATCGTCTCGACCCATCCTTTTTGTCGTCGAGCATGGTCGCCGTCACGCCGAACTTCAGCGTGCTGGCCGCGCCGTCCGATCCGGCCCATGCCAGCGATGTCAAGCCCGAGCATATCGACGCCATCATGAAGCTGGCGCGCCGCCAGTACGATTTCATTGTGCTCGACGTTGGCCGCAACCTCGATCCGGTCAGCATCCGCGCGCTGGATCATGCCGATACGATCTATCCTGTGCTGCAGACGACGCTGCCTTATATCCGTGACGGCAAGCGCCTGCTGACCGTGTTCCGCAACCTCGAATACGGCAACGACAAGGTCGAGCTGATCGTGAATCGCCACGACAACAACAGCGATATCAAGCTCAAGGACCTGGAGGAAGCGTTCGACACCACGCATATGCGTACCATGCCGAACCATTATGACGCGGCTGCCAAGTCGGTCAACCAGGGCGTGCCGATCACCCGCCTGGCGCCGGACAGCCAGCTCAGCCAGGCACTGATGGGCATGGCGCGCAGCCTGACCGGCGAGCGCGCTGTCGAGCAGAGCGCCGGCCTGATGTCGCGACTGTTCAAACGTCGCAAGACCGACGTCTAAGCCCGGGCGTCGACCGTGAACGAACAAGGATCGAACGAGATGAATATGCTGCCTCCTTCCTCGCTGCGCGAGCGCCTCGCCAGCGGCACCGGCGCACCGCGCCCAGTGGCCCAGCGCGCCGGCCCGATCGACAACCGCGGCTACCACCAGCTCAAGGCCCGCATCCACGAGCAGCTGCTCGACCGGGTCGACCTGGAGAGCATGCAGCGCCTGAACCAGGACCAGATCCGCCAGGAGCTGCGCCTCCTGGTTGAGCGCCTGCTCGAAGAAGAAATGGTCGTCATCAACGACCTCGAGCGCAAGACGCTGACGCGCGACATCCAGAACGAGATGCTGGGCTTCGGTCCGCTCGAGCCGCTGCTGGAAGACCCGAGCGTCTCGGACATCCTGGTCAATACCCACAAGCAGGTGTATGTGGAACGGCGCGGCAAGCTCGAGCTCACCGATGTGACGTTCAACGATGAAGCTCACTTGATGAAGATCATCGACAAGATCGTCTCGCGCGTGGGCCGCCGCATCGATGAGTCGAGCCCGATGGTCGACGCGCGCCTGCCGGATGGCTCGCGCGTCAACGCGATCATCCCGCCGCTGGCGATCGATGGCGCGGTGATGTCGATCCGCCGCTTCTCGGCCGATCCGCTGCGCCTGGCCGACCTGGTCTCGTATGGCAGCATGACCGCCGACATGGCCGAGGTGCTGCAGGGTCTGGGCAAGGCCAAGGTCAATATCGTGATCTCGGGCGGTACCGGGTCGGGCAAGACCACCATGCTCAACGTGATCTCGGGCTTCATCAACCACTCCGAGCGCGTCGTCACGGTCGAAGATGCGGCCGAGCTGCAGCTGCAGCAGCCGCACGTGGTGCGTCTGGAAACCCGTCCCGCGAACATCGAGGGCAAGGGCGAAGTCAGCCAGCGCGCGCTGGTCAAGAACGCGCTGCGGATGCGCCCCGACCGCATCATCCTGGGCGAGGTGCGCGGCGAAGAGGCGATGGACATGCTGGGCGCGATGAACACCGGCCACGAAGGCTCGATGGCGACCATCCACGCGAATACCCCGCGCGACGCGCTGACGCGTCTCGAGAACATGATCAGCATGGCGGCGCCGAACCTGCCGCCGAAAGCCATGCGCCAGCAGATCGCCTCCGCGGTCGGCGTCGTGGTCCAGGTGTCGCGCCTGACCGACGGCAAGCGCAAGGTGCTGTCGATCTCCGAAGTGACCGGCATGGAAGGCGACGTGATCACGATGCAAGAGATCTTCACCTTCCGCCAGACCGGCGTGGCCGATGACGGCACCGTGCTTGGCCAGTCCACTGCGACCGGCGTGCGTCCGCTGTTCGCCGAGCGCCTGCGCACGTTCGGCGTGAACCTGGCGCCGCACATCTTCGAGCCGCGCGGTTAAGGGACAGCAAGCCGCATGGATACTACCTTCATCCTGTTCGTCGCGCTGCTGTTCGTGGCCGTCCTGTTGCTGGTCTGGGGCGTCTACACGGCCTGGCTGGCGCACCGCGACCCGGAGGCCGAGCGCGTCGCGCGGCGCCTGCGCGGCGTGATCGGCGGCGAAACGCGCGCCCAGGACGTCACCATCACCAAGGAACGGCGCCTGGCCGAGAATCGCGACCTTGAGCCGATGCTGCGCCGCATTCCCGGCGTGCGCCGCCTCGACCGCATGCTGATGCAGGCCGGCAGCGCCCAGCTGGTGGCTTCGCTCCTGGTGGTGTGTATCTCGTTCTTCCTGGTGGCGCTGGTGCTGGCCCTGGTGACCGGACTGCATCCGCTCGCGGTGCTGGCTTGTGCGCTACTGGCCGGCTACCTGCCGCTGCTGCGCCTGGCCCGTGCCCGCGACAGCCGCATGGCGCGCTTCGAGCGCCAGCTGCCCGAGGCGCTCGACATGATGAGCCGCGCAATGCGCGCCGGCCACGCCTTCCCGACCGCCCTCAAGCTGGTGGCCGACGAAGTGGCCGCGCCGCTGGGCGAAGAATTCAAGATCGCCTTCGACGAAGTCAACTTCGGCGTGTCGATGAACGACGCGCTGAACAACCTGGCGCAGCGCGTGCCGAGCATGGACTTGCAGTATTTCGTGGTCGCGGTGCTGATCCAGCGCGAGAGTGGCGGCAACCTGACCGAGCTCCTGACCTCGATCGCCAGCATCGTGCGCGACCGCCACAAGCTGGCCGGCCAGGTGCGCGTGCTGTCGGCGGAAGGGCGGATCTCGGCCTGGGTGCTTGGGCTGCTGCCATTCGCGGCGGGCAGCTTCATGTACATGCTCAATCCCGAGACCATGGGCGTGCTGGTGCACGATCCGGTCGGGCGCCAGATCAGTATGGCGGCGCTGGGGATGATGGCGTTCGGGGTGCTGGCGATCCGCAAGATCGTGCGCATCCGGATGTAAGAGGAATTCAAGATAATGACAATGCCAAAAATCCTGCTGCTGGCGGCGATGTTCGTGCTGGTGTTCGGCGGCGCCGTGGCTGCGATGCTGCTGCTCACGCGCGATCCGGTCAAGGCGCGGCTGGCTGCGCTCGACGAGCGCGACGCTTCCTCCACCGTGCGCGCGCACAGCTGGCGCGAACGCCTGGCGCGGATGGCCGAACCACTGGCCAAGCTGTCGGTGCCGACCGATGGCTGGGAAGCCTCGCCCGCGCGCCTGCGCTTCATCAACGCCGGCTGGCGCGCGCCGTCGGTGCCGGGCCTGTTCTACGCCGGCAAGACCGCGCTGACCGTGGGCCTGCCGCTGATCGTCTATATCGCACTGCCGCACAATAACGACCGCGCCATGTCGATGAC
>Ga0265797_10010155_pt1 | contig 12038 bp, 10 predicted proteins | sample P2T30metagenome_FD_192433 | JGI IMG/M metagenome (GOLD analysis project Ga0265797, IMG submission 192433) | Plant litter microbial communities from East Loma Ridge, Irvine, California - P2 T30 | ecosystem: Environmental > Terrestrial > Plant litter > Unclassified | place: USA: California... | reverse complement strand
GCACCGACGCAGCCATCGAGCTGCTCGAGTACGCGAACATCCGCAGCGGCACCGCGCTCGCCGACCAGCGTCGTGCGAACGGCCGCGAGGAGCCCTTCGGCATCACCATGTGGTGCCTCGGCAACGAGATGGACGGCCCCTGGCAGCTCGGCCACAAGAACGCCGACGACTACGGCAAGCTCGCGGCGATGACCGCCAAGGGCATGCGGCAGATCCAGCCCGACCTGGAGCTCGTCATCTGCGGTTCGTCCGGTGCGTCGATGCCGACGTTCGGCGAGTGGGAGCGCACGGTCCTCGAGCACGCCTACGACGACGTCGACTACATCTCGGCCCACGCCTACTACGAAGAGGGCACGGACATGCCGACCTTCCTGGCGTCCGGCGTCAACATGGACCGCTTCATCGACACGGTCACCACCGCGGCCGACCACGTCAAGGCGCACAAGAAGTCCGACAAGCGCATCGACATCTCGTTCGACGAGTGGAACGTCTGGTCGATCTCGAAGTGGAACGAGCAGCAGAAGGAGTTCACGCTCGACGAGTGGCCCGTCGCCCCGCGTCTGCTCGAGGACATCTACACGGTGGCGGACGCCGTCGTCGTCGGTGGCCTGCTCATCTCGCTGCTGCGCCACGCGGACCGCGTCGCGTCGGCCTCGATCGCGCAGCTCGTCAACGTGATCGGCCCGATCATGACCGAGCCCGGTGGCGAGGCCTGGCGCCAGACCACCTTCTTCCCGTTCTCGCTGACCTCGCGGCTCGCCCACGGCACCTCGCTGCAGGTCATCGCGTCCGGTGACACGGTCGACGGTGGCACGTACGGCGAGGTCCCGGTCGTGGACTCCGCCGCCACGATCGAGGACGGCAAGGCCGCCGTGTTCCTGGTCAACCGCCACCCCTCGGAGAGCACGACGGTCACCATCGACCTGTCGGGGCTCGACGTCACGGGTGACGTCCACGCCGAGGGCGTCTGGGACGACGACCTGCACGCGGTCAACGACCTGACGAACACGTCGCGCGTCGGCCTCCGCACGAACGAGACGGCTCGCCGCGAGGGCGACACCGTCACGATCGAGCTCCCCCCGGTGAGCTGGACGGCGCTGTCGATCGGCTAGTCCCGGTCGGGGTCGTTCCCCGCTGAGCAGGTCGGAACGCGCGTAGGTGGTCGGATGATCCGACCTCGTACGCGCGTTTCCGCGTTCCAGCGCAGGCGTGAGGGGCCGGAACGCACCACGGGGCGGCCGGGAGGCTCGGTGCGAGGCCGCCACGAGCCTCCTGTCCGGCACGCGGCGCGGCCGCCGCGATCTGCCGCCGGTCGATCCGCGCACAGGAGGTCGAATCGGGCGTACGGGGTCGGATCATCCGACCCTGTACGCGCGATTCCGCGTTCCAGCGCAGGCGTGAGGGGTAGGAACGCACCACGGGGCGGCCGGGAGGCTCGGTGCTGGGCCGCCACGAGCCTCCCGTCTGGTGGGTGGTGCGGACCGGTGGGCCAGCCCGCACGGTGCAGGGTCCCTTGGCTGGTGCGAGGTTGATCGCTCCGTGCGGGGACACCGGCCCGCACGGGGTGCGCAACCTCGCACCGCGCGGCCCCACGCGGCCGCGCGCTGCGCCCGCGCCGCGCTACCGCGGCGGCGCCGCCGTGCTCGCGCGCTCGACCAGCCGCACCGGGACGAGGTCCGTCGTGGCGACGACCGGCGCGCCCTCGATCTGGGCGAGCAGGGTCGAGACCGCGCGACGACCGACCTCGTCGAAGGACTGGTGCACGGTGGTCAGCGGCGGCCAGAACGAGTCAGACTCCGGCGAGTCGTCGAAGCCCACCACGCTGAGGGACTCCGGCACGGTGCGCCCGAGCTCGTGGCAGGCGCGGAGGATCCCGAGGGCGGTCTGGTCGTTCGCGGCGAACACCGCGGTGATCTCCGGGCGCCGGGCGATCTCGAGGCCGGCGCGGTAGCCGGAGGACGTGTTCCAGTCCCCGTGGAACACCGGCGGGACGACCCGGCCGGCGCGCTCGAGCGTGGTCTGCCACGCGGCGAGTCGTCGCGCCGCCGAGTACGACGACGAGGGCCCGGCGACGTGCCACACGGTGTCGTGGCCCAGGTCGAGCAGGTGCTGCGTGGCGAGCCGGGCGCCGTCGGTCTGGTCGGTGTCGATCGCCGGGTGCTCGGTGGTGCCCGTGGAGTCGACGACGACCATCGGGACGCCGTCGGGCAGGGCCACCTCGGCGGTGTCGATGACGTGGGACTCGATGATGATCACCACGCCGTCGACGGCTTGTTCGTGCAGGCGGGAGAAGGCCGAGCGGACCCCCTCCTCGGTGCGGGAGGCCATCGGCAGCAGCGTGATCGTGAAGTCGGCGGCCCCGGCGGCGTCGGCGATGGCCTCGAGCGTGCGCATGTTGCCGAAGGACGCGAGCGTGAACATGATCACGCCGATCGTCCGGAAGCGCCCGGAGCGCAGTGCCCGCGCAGCCCGGTTCGGGCGGTACCCGAGCGAGGCCATCGCCTGCTGGACGCGCTCGCGGGTGTCGGGACTGACGTTCTCGAAGCCGCGGGCGACCCGCGAGACCGTCTGCATCGAGACGCCGGCGGCGTCGGCGACGGCAGCCATCGACGGGGCGCGACGGCCGGTGGCGGACAGGTCGGTCGTCACGTCGCTCCTTCGTCGGGCGTGGCCGGGACGAACGCCCGGGGGACAGCCGGACAGGGAGCCGACCGCTCCGAACGGTAACGCATGTTGACGTTGCCATGCTATCGTCGGCTCGTTCGATGTTGACGTCAACATCGACGTCCCCGAACGCAGCAACCGCGTTCCACGCACGCACCAGCCGCGTCCCCGAACGCAGCAGACGAAGGAGTCACATGAGCACGCTCGCAGCGCGCACGGCCCCGGCCGGGTCGCCGGCAGCGCCACCGCGACGGCGGCCGAAGCCGAGGGGCCGGTTCACCGGGTGGCTGTTCGTCGGACCGTTCGTCGTCGTCCTGGTCCTCATGCTCATCGTGCCGATCGGGTACGCGCTGTGGCTCAGCCTGTTCCGTGACCAGCTCGTCGGCGGCAACCAGTTCGTCTGGTTCGCCAACTACCTGCAGCTCTTCCAGGACTCGCAGTTCTGGTCCGGCTTCGGGCGGGTCGTCGTCTTCCTGGTCATCCAGGTGCCGATCATGCTCGGGCTCGCCCTCGTCGCCGCCCTCACGCTCGACAGCGCGCGGCTCTGGGGAACGTCGTTCTTCCGCATCGCGGTGTTCCTGCCCTACGCGGTCCCCGGCGTCGTCGCAGCGCTCATCTGGGGCTTCATCTACGGCAACCAGTTCGGCCTGACCGGTGCGGCGAACGACGCGCTCGGCATCGACCTGCTGCAGCCGTTCAGCCCGACCTGGGTCCTCACGTCGATCGGCAACGTCGTCACGTGGGAGTTCCTCGGCTACAACATGCTGATCTTCTACGCGGCCCTCCGCACCGTCCCCGGCGAGCTGTACGAGGCCGCCGAGCTCGACGGCGCCGGCCCCCTGCGCACGGTGTTCTCGATCAAGCTCCCCGCGCTCCGCGGCCCGATGGTCATCGCCACGATCTTCTCGATCATCGGCAGCTTCCAGCTCTTCAACGAGCCGAACCTGCTGAAGACCCTCGCCCCGAACGTCATCGGCAGCTCCTTCACGCCGAACATGTACGCCTACTCGCTGTCCTTCAGCGGCCAGCAGTTCAACTACTCCGCCACCGTCGCCATCGTGATGGGCGTCATCACCGCCGTGATCGCCTACGTCGTGCAGGTCCGCGGCACCCGACAGGAGAACCGATGAGCACCCTGCAGCACCCCGCCACCGGTCCCGCCGGGCCGGCCACGGTGACCGAGGCGACCACGACGCTCCGCAACGGCCGTCGCGGAGCGGGACGAGCCTCCCGGAAGGCGGACCAGCCCGTCGACGGCCGCAAGCCGAAGCGCTCCGGTCTCCTGACCGCCGTGATGATCGTCTTCGTCGTGTACTCGTTCGCGCCGCTGTTCTACCTGCTCGTGAACAGCACGAAGACGCAGTCGTCGCTGCTCTCCACCTTCGGCCTCTGGTTCGGCGGGGACTTCAACCTCTGGCAGAACATCGTCGACACCGTCACGTACAACGACGGCATCTTCCTGCAGTGGTTCGGCAACACGCTGCTCTACGTGGTGGTCGGTGCCGGCGGAGCGACGCTCCTGGCGACCGTCGCCGGCTACGGCATGGCGAAGTTCGCGTTCCCCGGCCGCCGCGCCGTGTTCGCGATCGTCCTCGGCGCCATCGCGGTGCCCGGCACGGCCCTCGCCGTCCCGACCTTCCTGCTCTTCTCGCAGGTCGGCCTGACGAACACCCCGTGGGCGATCATCCTGCCCTCGCTGATCAGCCCGTTCGGCATGTACCTGGTGTGGACGTACGCGGTCGACGCGATCCCGTCCGAGCTCCTCGAGGCCGCCCGCATGGACGGCGCGGGGGAGTTCCGGATCTTCTTCACGATCGCGCTCCGCCTGCTCGCCCCCGGTGTCGTCACCGTGCTCCTGTTCGCCGTCGTCGCGACGTGGAACAACTACTTCCTGCCGCTCATCATGCTGAGCGACCCGAAGTGGTACCCGCTCACCGTCGGCCTCAACCAGTGGAACGCGCAGGCCACCGGTTCCGGTGCGCAGCCGATCTACAACCTCGTCGTCACCGGTTCGCTCCTCACGATCATCCCGATCGTGGTCGCGTTCCTCTTCCTGCAGCGCTTCTGGCAGTCCGGCCTCGCCGCCGGGTCCGTCAAGGCCTGACCCACGGCCAGGAGGCTCGGGGCGACCCCGCCACGCACCTCCAGCCCGCCAGCCCCACAGCAGCACCCCCAACACGAAGAAGTGAAAGGCACCCCATGAACACGAAGGCCCGGCGCGGACTCAGCGCCCTCGCCATCGGCGTCACCGCCGCCATCGCCCTGGCGGCCTGCTCGTCCGGCGGCTCGTCCTCCGGCGGCTCCGCCTCGGACATCGACTCGGCGCTCGCCAAGGGCGGCACCCTGACGTACTGGTCCTGGACCCCGTCCGCGAAGGCCCAGGTCGCCGCGTTCGAGAAGCAGTACCCGAAGGTGGACGTCAAGCTCGTCAACGCCGGCACCGGTGCCGACCAGTACACGAAGCTGCAGAACACGATCAAGGCCGGCTCGGGTGCCCCCGACGTCGCGCAGGTCGAGTACTACGCCATCCCGCAGTTCTCGCTGTCCGAGTCGCTCCTCGACCTGTCGAGCTACGGCTTCGACGGGCTGAAGAGCAAGTTCGCGGCCAGCACCTGGAGCTCCGTGACGAACGGGGACAAGGTCTACGGCCTGCCCCAGGACTCCGGCCCCATGGCGCTGTTCTACAACAAGAAGGTCTTCGACGCGAACGGCATCACCGTCCCGAAGACGTGGGACGAGTACGTCACCGCGGCCGAGAAGCTGCACCAGTCCGACCCCGACGCGTACATCGCGGCGGACTCCGGTGACGCCGGCTTCACGACCAGCATGATCGCCCAGGCCGGTGGCACGCCGTTCACCACGAAGGGCGACAAGGTGACGGTCAACCTGCAGGACGAGGGCACCAAGAAGTGGACCTCGACCTGGAACGAGCTCGTCGAGAAGAAGCTGCTCGCCAAGACCGTCGGCTGGACCGACGACTGGTACAAGCAGCTCGGCAACGGCCAGATCGCGACCCTCATCACGGGCGCGTGGATGCCGGGCAACCTCGAGGCGAGCGTCGCCGACGCCAAGGGTGACTGGCGCGTCGCACCGATGCCGACCTACGACGGCTCGAAGGCCGTCACCGCGAACAACGGCGGCAGCGCCGAGGTCGTCATGAAGCAGACGAAGAACCCGGCCCTCGCCGCCGGCTTCCTCAAGTGGCTGAACTCGTCGAAGGCCTCCACGAAGATCTTCATGGAGTCCGGCGGCTTCCCGTCGACCACCGCTGACCTGGAGTCCTCGGCCTTCCTCAACGAGGAGCCGGAGTACTTCGGTGGCCAGAAGATCAACGAGGTCCTCGTCGACGCGTCGAAGTCGTCCGACAACGACTTCACCTACCTGCCGTACCAGGTGTACGCGAACAGCGTCTACGCCGACACCGTCGGGCAGTCCTACGAGAAGGGCACCTCGCTGGAGTCCGGGCTCGAGGCCTGGCAGAACTCGCTCGTGAAGTACGGCAAGCAGCAGGGCTTCACGGTCTCGACCAAGTAGCACCAGCTCCACCATCCCGGGGCCGTGCGGACACCAGTCCGCACGGCCCCGCTCTCTGCACCGGGCCGTCCCCGCGGCCCCGCTCTGACGAAAGGCTCTGCCCATGCGCTTCGCGATCGGCGACACCGACTTCCTGCTCGACGGCGAGCCGCACCGGGTCCTCTCCGGCGCGATCCACTACTTCCGCGTCCACCCGGACCTGTGGGCCGACCGCATCCGCAAGGCCAAGCTCATGGGCCTCAACACCGTCGAGACCTACGTCGCGTGGAACGCGCACGAGGCCTCGCCCGGGCAGTTCGACTTCACCGGTGGACTCGACCTCGGTCGGTTCCTCGACCTCGTCGCCGCCGAGGGCATGCACGCGATCGTCCGCCCCGGCCCGTACATCTGTGCCGAGTGGACCAACGGCGGGCTGCCGTACTGGCTGTTCACCGACGGCACCGTGGGCATCCGCCGCGACGAGCCGCAGTTCCTCGCCGCAGTGTCGCGGTACCTCGACGCCCTCGCGCCGATCCTCGTCCCACGGCAGATCGACGCCGGCGGGACGGACGGCCCCGGCGGGCCGATCGTCCTCGTGCAGGTCGAGAACGAGTACGGCGCCTACGGCTCGGACCCCGTCTACCTGGCCAAGCTCGAGGCGATGCACCGCGCGATCGGGCTCACCGTCCCCTTCACGAGCGTCGACCAGCCGATGGGCACCATGCTCGAGGACGGCTCGCTGCCGTCGCTGCACAAGACCGGGTCGTTCGGGTCCCGCTCCGAGTCGCGTCTGGCCCGGCTCCGGCAGGCGCAGCCCACCGGACCGCTGATGTGCTCGGAGTTCTGGGACGGCTGGTTCGACAGCTGGGGCGAGCACCACCACACCACCTCGGCTGCGGACAGCGCCGCCGACCTCGACGTCCTGCTCGCCGCGGGCGGCTCCGTCAACGTCTACATGTTCCACGGCGGCACGAACTTCGGCTTCACGAACGGCGCCAACGACAAGGGCGTGTACCGGCCGATCGCGACGTCGTACGACTACGACGCCCCGCTCGACGAGGCCGGTCGCCCCACCGCGAAGTTCCACGCGTTCCGCTCCGTCATCGAGCGCTACGCGCCCGTGCCGCCGCTGCCGGCCGCCATGGAGCCCGGTGGGTCCGGTGTGCTGCACGACGGTCCCGGTGTCGACGCCGGCCAGGAGGCCCCGATCGCCCCCGCCACGGACCTCGCCGTCCAGCTCGACCGGTCCACGGCCCTCCGCACGCTGCTCCCGCAGCTCACGTCGTGGACCACGCACGAGACCACCCCCACGTTCGACGAGCTCGGCGCCGCCTCGGGCTTCGTGCTGTACCGCACCGAGGTCGACCTGCCCGCCGGCGGTGTGCTCACCGTCGGGGGAGAGGTCCGCGACCGCGTCCTCGTCAGCGTCGACGGTCGCTCGGTCGGCGTCCTCGAGCGCGAGCACCACGACCGGGCCATCGCGCTCCCGCCGGTCACCGGGACGCTCGAGCTCCTCGTCGAGGACCAGGGCCGCGTCGACTACGGCACCCGCATCGGCGAGCCGAAGGGCCTGATCGGCGGCGTCACCGTGGACGGCGTGCCGCTGTCCCGGTGGACGGCGTCGCCGCTCGCGCTCGACCCCATGCCGTCCGCGGCGCTCGACGTGCTGCGCGCGCTGGAGCCCGTCGGTTCCGCAGCCGGTGCCGACGTCCTGGCCGGACCCGTCGTGGCGCTCGGGTCGTTCGAGCTCGACGCGCCGTCCGACCGGTACCTGGCGCTCGACGGCTTCCGCAAGGGCGTCGCCTGGGTGAACGGGTTCTGCCTCGGGCGGTACTGGTCGCGCGGGCCGCAGCAGACCCTGGCGGTGCCGGGGCCGGTCCTGCGTGCGGGTCGGAACGAGGTCGTCGTGTTCGAGCTGCACGCGTCGGCGTCCCGCACCGTGCAGCTGCGCGTCGAGCCCGACCTCGGCCACACCGAGGCCTGACCGGGTCTGCGCGCTGCGGTCCTGCCGCGGGTCGAATCGCGCTCAGGCGGTCGAATCGCGCGTCGCGGGTCGTTCGTCCCGACCTCCCACGCGCGTTCCCACTCCCCATCGCGGGCGTCATGGGAAGGACCGCGCGCGGGGGTCAGGCGTCGGGACCGGTTGCCCACTCCCGGACCTGCAGCAGCGCCTCCCGACGCCAGCGCCAGTACGGTGCGAACTTCGTGCCGTCGTCCTCCCAGGCCCGCGTGAGCAGCCCGATCTGACGACGGCGTTCCCGCCCGGCGGTGTCTCGCCACTCGACCCAGGCGTCGTCGAGCACGGCGGTGATGCCCGCGCGGGGGATCGTCCACGAGACGAGGAAGCCGTCGTACCGGAGCTCGTCATCGGCGAGGTGGACCGCGACCCGTGGCAGGCGGCTCGTGAGCCAGATCCCCGTCGCGACGAAGACCGCGCCGAGGACCACGAGGAACACCCGCGCCGACGCGTCCGGGGACGTCGCAGCGAGCGCGATCGCGACCCCGGTGCCGATGAACACCGGGCCCATCACGATCACGTTGATCACACGGTCGAGCTTCGGCGGGCGGATCGTGGTCGTCACGCGGTGCCGTCGTCGAGGGCGTCGAGCTCCGCGCGGGCACGCTGGGCATCGGCGACACGGTCGGCCTCCGGGCGCTCCCACCACACCGGGCCGCGTTCGCCGAGGCCGTGCTTGGCGAGGCCGTTCCGGTGCCGGGCGGCAGCGAGTGCTGTGTCGTCGCCCGAGCGCTTGGCCTGCTTGACCGCGTTCCGCCCTCGACCGAGGTGCGACCGGAGCGCCGCGGCGGTCTCCTCGGGCACGGCGGGGTCGGTGCGGCGCCAGCGTCGGCCGTCCACGACGAAGAAGTGGTCGTCCGGCTCGCTCATGCGTCTGAGTCTGCACCGTCGGTGGTGCCCGGTAGACAGGGAACGATGACCGAACCCCGCGTGCGCCCGATGCTCGACGTCCACCGCATCTACGCCGAACCCGCTGCGCTCGAGCTGCCCCGTGGGGCCGAGGTCGTCGCCAGGTGGCCCGACGCCGAGGTCGTCCCCGTCGAGTCGCACTGGAACATCCCCGAGGTCCACGGCGACGAGCGCAACGTCTCGCGCTGGGTGCGGATCAAGACCGAGGCGCTGGTGCTCGGCGTGAAGAAGTCGCTCGTCACCCGGCCGAACGGTCGCTCGGCGGACTTCATCGCGCCGTCGACGGCGAACGGCTGCGCGATGGCGTGCGCGTACTGCTACGTGCCGCGCCGCAAGGGCTACAGCAACCCCGTGACGGTCTTCGCGAACATCGAGCAGATCACCAAGCACGTCGCGCGGAACATCCACAAGCAGGGGGAGAAGACCGAGCCGAACCAGTGCGACCCCGACGCCTGGGTCTACGACATCGGCGAGAACAGCGACTGCTCGGTCGACGCGATGATCAGCGACAACGTGCGCGACCTCTGCGACCTGTTCCGGATGACCCCGACGGCCAAGGCGTCGTTCGCGACGAAGTACGTCAACCGCGACCTGCTCGACTGGGACCCGATGGGGCGCACGCGCATCCGGTTCTCGCTCATGCCGCACGAGACCGCGAAGGTCACCGACATCCGCACCTCCCCGATCGCCGAGCGGATCGCCGCGGTGAACGACTTCGTCGACGCGGGGTACGAGGTCCACCTCAACTTCTCGCCCGTGATCCTCACCCCGACGTGGGAGTCCGACTGGGCCGAGCTCCTGCGTCAGGTCGACGACGTGCTGTCCCCGCGGGCGAAGGCGCAGCTCGCGTCGGAGGTCATCTTCCTCACGCACAACGAGCCCCTGCACCAGGTGAACCTCGGCTGGCACCCGAAGGCCGAGGACCTGCTCTGGCGTCCCGACCTGCAGGAGCAGAAGGTGTCGCAGAACGGTGCCGTCAACGTCCGGTACCGCTCGGGCATGAAGGGGCAGCTCGTCGAGCGGTTCCGCGAGCTCGTCGCCGAGCACCTGCCGTCCTGCCGCATCCGCTACGCCTTCTGAACACCGGACCGAACGCACGAACGGCCCGGCATCCGTGGATGCCGGGCCGCTCACGCGGTCAGGAGCAGGTGCTCACTTGCCGTCGACGGCGTCCTTGGCCTTCTCGGTCTCCATGCGCGCCTCGCCCATGTGCTGGTCCTTCTTGCCCTGGGCGTGCAGTTCCTGGTCGTCGGTGTGCTCACCGACGGTCTCCTCGACCTTGCCGACGATCTTCTGGGTGGCGTCCTTGGCCTTGTCTCCGAGCGACATGGTGATTCCTTCCGGTGGGGCATCACCGGTGGTCCCGGCGGTGTGTCACCGACAGTACGGACGCCTCTGTACCCCGTTCACTGCGGCGGGACAGGTGCCGGCTGATCAGGGGATCAGACGGTCTGCGCGGTAGCGCGCGAACAGGTCGGCGAAGGCCTGCTCGGTGCGGCGGTAGCCGGTGAACCCGGCATCGCGGCTCTTGCCCATGTCGGTGACGACCTCCATGGCCCGACCCAGGTCGGCGTCGGTGTGCCACCACGACGCGACACGGGTGATGTCCGGCTCGACGAGGCCGTGGCGCTCGGCGATGCCGGCCCAGGCGGCCTCGTACGGGGCCATCTGCTGCTCGAGCGGTCGGGCCTCCTCGGAGAACCCGACGACGCGCGCCGGGTCGACCCCGAGGTGGGCGGCGAGCCGCGGCCACATCCAGCGCCAGCGGAAGACGTCGCCGTTGACGATGTTGAACGGCTCGTCGGCGCCCTCGGGCGAGGTCGCCGCCCACACCATGTGCTCGGCGAGCAGACCGGCGTCGGTCATGTCGGTCAGGCCGTTCCACTGGGCCTCGCTGCCGGGGAAGACGAAGTCCAGGTCGAGCTCCTTCGCCAGCGTCGCCTGCACCGCGAGGGTCAGGCCCATGTTCATCGCGTTGCCGACCGCGTGGCCGATCACCGTGTGGGAGCGGTGCACGGACCAGGTGAAGCCCTGACGCTCGGCGGCGGCGAACAGCTCGTCCTCCTGCGCGTAGTAGAAGTTCGGGGTGTCGAGCCGCGGCTCCTCCTCGTGGAAGGGGGTGTCGGGCATCTCGCCGGCGGCGTACGCCTCGAACGGGCCGAGGTAGTGCTTCAGCCCGGTCACCAGCGCGACGTGGGCGAGCGGCGCGTGGTCGAGGGCGGCGAGCAGGTCGCGCACCATCGCACTGTTCACGGCGATGTTCTCGGCCTCGGTCGCCTGTCGCTGCCACGCGGTGAAGAACACGTGCGTGGGCCGCTCGTCAGCGAGTGCGCTGCGGAGCCCCTCGGGGTCGCGGAGGTCGGCGGCGATGCCACGGACGCCGTTGCGGGTCCCTGCTCGTCGGGAGAGTGCGCTCACCTCCCACCCGTCCTGGGTCAGGCGCTCGACGAGGGCCGAGCCGGTGATGCCGCTGGCGCCCACGACGAGGGCGCTGCGCTGGGCGGTGGACTGTGTGGTGGTTCCGTCGGGAGTCATCGCTGGTAGCCAACACCTGTCGTCGCGAGGGTGTTCCCTCAGCGTGGACGGCGGATCCGGATCGGGCCCTTGGCGGTCGAGGGGTCGACGACGTTCCCACCCTGGGTGATCTCGACCTCGCCCCGGGCCACCATCCGCCGTGCGGCTCGACGGGCGGGTTCCATCAGGTCGCGCCAGTCCTCGCCACCAATCGCCCGCGCGGCGTCCGACGGGCAGATGCTCGAGGTCAGCGCCCGGGCGTCCAGCAGTTCGTCGATGGTGCGCTCGAGCGTGCGGTCAGTGTCGTCGAGCTTGTGCCGACGGCAGGCGTCCGAGCACCACTTCGCATCGGGTGACGCCGACTCCGGCATGCGACGCCCGCAGGACGCACACGTGCGCTCGGCCTGCGCGGCCTCGTCCC
>Ga0265797_10010154_pt1 | contig 12040 bp, 12 predicted proteins | sample P2T30metagenome_FD_192433 | JGI IMG/M metagenome (GOLD analysis project Ga0265797, IMG submission 192433) | Plant litter microbial communities from East Loma Ridge, Irvine, California - P2 T30 | ecosystem: Environmental > Terrestrial > Plant litter > Unclassified | place: USA: California... | reverse complement strand
CCGAACAGGACCGTGAAACGACTTTGCGCCGATGATAGTGCTGCAACCAGTGTGAAAGTAGGTTATCGTCAGGCTAATTAATAAGTAGTAGAGTAAGACCCCAAAAAACCCCGCCCGGCATCAGCCCCGCGGGGTTTTTTGCTTTTCAGCGCCTTGTTCCCAACGAAGCCTGTTCCTAAAGAATTAGCGCTCTTAAGGCCGATCTATCTTTACATGATTTTTCATTAAAAATGTCTCTTTGGGGAAACATTTATATGGAGACAAACTAATAGTTACGGTAGCATCACGGTCTTTACCTTTTCAGTACCGGCACATGACTCCCGACAGCGACACATCCAGGCAGCCCGGCCGCGCAAAACCCATGCGCCTCGCTACGCTGCTGGTGTCGTTCGCCTGCCTGACCGTCGCCATCACGGCATTGCTGCAGCTGACCCTGGTCGACCATTTCGCGATCAAGCACGCCACGGAAGAAGCCCGGCTGCGCCTGGAACAACTGTCCTGGCAGATGCGCGATTCGCTCGACCGCACCGTCGAGCAGACCGCGCGCGACGTGAGCCTCCTGTCTTCGCTGCCGGCGATCCGCCGCATCGACAATCCCGACGTATCGCGCCGGATCATCGACAATCTCCAGGGCCACTATCCCGACTATGCCTGGATCGGTATCGCCAGGCCCGACGGCAAAATCGTGGCGGCCACCCGCGGCCTGCTCGAAGACCGCGACGCCACCCTGCGGCCCTGGTTCCATGCCGGCCAACGGGAAGTGATCGCCGAGGATTACCATCCGGCCGTCATGCTCGGCAAACTGCTGCCGCCCGCCGCCGATCCCTGGCGTTTCGTCGACGTCGCCGGTCCGATCCGCGCGGACGACGGCAAGCTGCTCGGCGTGCTGGCAATCCACCTGAGCTGGGACTGGGCGCGCTCCCTGGCGCGCAGCCTGCTGACGCCGGCGCTACGGGGCTACGGCGCCGAGATCGTCGTCGTGCGTGCCGATGGCATGGTCTTGCTCGGCCCGGACGACATCCTGGAAAAACGCATTTCGACCGACAGCCTGCGCCTGGCCATGCAGGGCAGGACCGGGGCCGTGCTGGAACGCTGGCCGGACGGTAGGTCCTATATGACGGGTTACAGCCTGAGTGGCCGCAGCTGCGCGCGTGCCAGCCTGCGCTGGGCAGTGCTGGTGCGCCAGACCGAAGGCGCTGCGATGGCCTCGGCCCATGCCTTCGAGCGGCGCGCGTTCTGGTTCAGCCTCGGGCTGGCCGCGCTGCTGGCTGTGTCGGTGGCCTTGCTGGCGCGCCGCATCGTCCGGCCGTTGAATGTACTGAGCCACGCGATCGAAGACATTGCCCACGAGCCGGCCAAGGCGACGCCGGCGGCGATACCGCAGGTCGGCAGCTTCCATGAGGCGCAAGTGCTGTCGGCCGCGCTGCGCGAACTGATGCGCAGCGAGCGTACTCACCGCGAAGCCCTAGAACACATGAATGCGCAGCTGGAAGAAACCGTGGCGGCCCGCACCGCCGAGCTGCAGGAATTACTGATGCGCGACGTATTGACCGGCTTGCCGAACCGGCGCGCGCTGATGCAGGCGCTGCCCGAGGTGATGGCACACGCGGCCCGCCTGGGTCGGCCATGCGCCGTGATGTTCCTCGACATGGATGGCTTCAAGGCGGTCAACGACACCCGTGGCCACGAGGAAGGGGACGAATTGCTGCGTCAGTTCGGCGCGCGCATCCTGCACAGCATTCGCGAAACCGATCTCGTGGTGCGTCTGGCGGGGGACGAATTCGTGGTGATCCTCGACATGGTCAACGACCGCGAGGAAGCCGAAGACAAGGCGCACTTCCTGCTCGCCCAGTTGGGCCGTCCCTTCCTGCTGGGCGGCGCGAGCGTGCAGGTCGGGGCCAGCATCGGCCTGGCCCTGCACTGGCCGCGCCAGGCGCAGGATCCGACCCGGCTGCTGGCCCGTGCCGACCAGGCCATGTACCAGGCCAAGCGCAAGGGCAAGAACCGCGTCGCGGTTTCCGCGGACGAGCTCGAAACGGCCTTGCCCTGAGCGCCTTCTAGCAGGCTGCGCTCAGACGCCCCACAGGATGTCGCTGCCCTGGTCGCGCGCCGCGCGCAGCATTTCCAGCAGCGGGTAGGCGCGGGTGGAAAAACTCACCGCCTGGACCGCTTCGTGCTCGGCGTCCTCGTTGTCCCTGTCGTGCGCCTTGACGTCCTGCTCCATTTCATCGGTGGCCTGGTGCTTGCGGCTTTCCTCGATTTCGCGCTCGAGCACGCCGACCGCCCGTTCGGCTTCGGCAGAGGTGATGACGCCGCGTTCCGCGTCCGCATCCTTGTTCAGCAGGTCGAGGATGCGCTTGGCATGCTCCTGGTACATCATGACGTTGGGGTAAGCTTTGGTTTTGAAAGTAATCAGCATAGTTGTCTCGTCTAACCATTCGTGATCTAACGATAACACGTCTCCCAAGGCCGCGTCGGTGCGCCCCCGCACCTGTCAGCCGGGACTGCGCCGCAGCAGCCAGGCCAGCAGCAGGTTGCCCAGCGCCAGGGCGAGCGTGGCGGCGGCGGCCAGCGGCAGCCAACTCGATGCTTGGCCGGTCAAGGCCATCAGGCACCACGCGGAACCGCCCCAGCCGATCGTATTGACCATTTCCAGGGCTGTACACAGGCCGTTTTCCTTGCCCCGCGTCTTGAAATTGCTGCGCGGCGCCGGCCGTCCGACCCACAGCACGATCAAGCCGGCGCCCAGCACCGCCCCGGTGACGGTGAACGCGGCCAGTATGCCGATCAAGGGCGAACGTACGACCAGCCACAGCAGCGGAAGCGCGATCAGCAGCAAAGGCGGCATGGTCGCGGCCGCCAACTTGGCCAGGCGGATGGTGCGCATCGCCACGGGCGCGCTGCGCAGCAGGTCGGGGGCATCCTCGGCCGAGATGACGATCCAGGCCAGGCCGCCGGTCAAGGAACTGCACAGCAGCGTGAGCGCGACGCCGACCGCCGGACCCGCCGCACTGCTGTCGCGCAGGATCAGGAACAGCAGCGGCACCAGGTAGATCATCTGCAGCAGCACCTGGGAGATCAGGTGCGGGTCGCGCGCGATCAGGCGCCATTCCTTGACGACGACCGTGTCGAACAGGCTGCTGCGGAAGCGGAACCGCAGGCTGCCGGCCGGCCTCGGTGCGGCACGTCCAATGCCGGCCGCCTGCTGCAGGCCATGCACGAAGAAGCGGTGGGTGAAGCCGACCGTCAGCACGCAGGCCGCCAGCGCCAGCGCCGCCAAGCCGAGCAGCGGCAATCCTTCGCCCAACGCCGCCCGTCCCGGCAGCCACAGCGCACTGGTGGGAGAAAACACGCCATATTGCGCGAGCTTGTGCACGGTCTGTTCGGTGGCGGCGCGTTCGCTGCCGTGGGACATGAAGTTATAGGCCTGCATCGTCAGGAACAGCAGCGCGCCGGCAATCGCGGACACGACCTGGCCGACCACGCGCGTGCGGCGCGCGCCCAGCACGCGCACCAGCGCCAGCGTCAGCAGCATGGCGCCGCAGGCGCCGAGCGTGGCCATGGACACCACTGCCGGGTAGATGGCCAGCCAGCCAGGCTGGCCGAAGAACAGCGCGACGTTGGCGAAGGGCGAGAACAGGTACACGAAGGACAGCGCGGTCGTGACCACCACGCCCATCAGGCGCACCGCGAAGATGCTGCGCGAAGGCAGCGGCGAGGACAGCAGCAAATCCAGGTCGCCGCGCTCGAACAGGGCCGTCACGCACGCCTTGAGCCCGCCGGACAGCATGAAGGTCGCGCACACCAGCAGCACGCCGCCCACCAGGATGCTCATCAAGGGATCGCGCAGGTTCTCCCTGCCGATCGCCCGCAGCATGACGAAGGCCAGTCCGTGCAGCAGCAGCCAGCCCAGCGTCAGGACGACGATGCCGCTCATGCCGAAACGCTTCTTGCCGCCGGCGGCGGGCCGCGATACGCCATACCAGGCCAGCCGCAGCTCATGGCCGAGCAGCCACAGGACACTGCCGGGCGCCGCGTTCACGCCTGCTCCGTCAGCTGCAGGAACACGTCTTCCAGGCTGCCGCCCAGCGTGCGCTCGCGCAGCTCGGCCAGCGTGCCCTCGGCGATCAGGCGGCCTTGGCGGATAATGCCGATGCGCTGCGCCAGGCGCTCGGCCACCTCGAGGATGTGGGTGGTCAGGATCACGGTGCCCCCCTTGGCCACGTGCGACAGCAGCAAGTCCTTGACCTGGCGCGCGGCGCCGGCGTCCAGGCCGGTCAGCGGCTCGTCGAGGATCAACAGTTCCGGTTCGTGGATTAGCGCGCCGGCCAGCGCCAGCTTCTGCTTCATCCCGCGCGAAAATCCTTCGGTCAGCTCGTGCGCATGCTTGGAGAGGTCGAGCCAGTCGAGCAGGTGGCGTCCGCGCGCCTCGGCATCCGCGGCGCGCAAGCCCCACAGGCCGGCGACGAATTCCAGGTACTCGGTCGGCCTGAGCTTCCCGTACAACATCGGATCGTCGGGCAGGTAAGCCATGCGGCGCTTGGCCCCGGCCGGGTCGCGCGCCATGTCCACGCCCAGCACCTCGATGTGGCCGGCGTCGGGCGCCAGCAGGCCGGTGACCATGCGTAGCGTCGTGGTCTTGCCGGCGCCGTTGGGGCCAAGCAGGGCGTACAGTTCGCCGCGCCGCACGGTCAGGTGGAGTTGGTCGACGGCCGGGCGGCCGAAATCCTTGCGCAGGCCGCGCAGCTCGAGGGCAGGGGTGTCGCTGGTCATGGAAGTCACGGGAGGGAGGTCACTGAAGGGTGAACGAAGTGAAGAATTGCTCGATCTGTTCGGGCGGCACGGCCTTGTCGCGCCCGACCACGATCACCTGGTAGAACCGGGTGCCGCGCGCCTCGAAGTGGCCGACCAGGCGCATCGGCCCGCCGCCGCCCTGGCCCTGCCCGGTCGCGTCGACGTCGATGGCGCTGCGGCTGCCGGCGGCGTTCGAAGCCGATGCCGACGCCGAGGAGGCAGCAATGCGGGCACGGGCGGGATCGGCGCCGATGTTGCGCAACAGCGCCCGCTGCATCGCATCGAGTGCGGCCCGCGCACGCGCCGCATCCGGCGCCTCGGCCGCGCCGACCGCGAAGGTGACGCCGTCGACCTCGGCCGCGGTCATGGTCATGTCGACCCGCATGCCGTCGAGGTCGATGGCGCGGGTGGCGCTGGCGGGCTTGGCGGGGAAGGTGACGCGGTAGCGCGCGTCCGGACTGGCATAGTCGCGCCAGTTGTATTTGGGACTGCAGGCGGCCAGGCAGGCCGCCAGCAGGAACGACAGAAGTCGGATTGTCATGCCGACATGGTAGCAGGGCTGGCCTGCTTGCGATACAGGGCGCCCGGCGATGAGGTTTGTCCGATATCTCGAATATTCCTCGATTCAGGACAAACTTATATGCATGAGCAACACGGTGGCCTATCTGTTGTGCCAGTTGTCTGCACTGGCGCCAAAGCGCTGCCGTATCATTCCGCCGACGCCTGCAGCGGCCCGGACGCCCGCTGCGCCTTCATTCGAGGACAACATGACAGCAAGAATCGGCCTCCTTCTTCCGCCGGGCTTCCAGGCCCTCGATTTCATGGCCACCACGGTCTACGAGCTGGCCAACAGCCTGGGCGGTGCCGCCTTTTACGAGGTGGCGCTGCTGTCGGAGCACGGCGGCGTCATGCGCAGCTCATCGGGCGTGACCGTGCTCACCGACGCCGTCGAGCGCCATGACTACGACACCCTGCTGGTGGCCGGACAGATGGTGCCGGGTGCGCCTTCCACGCCCGGTTTCGTCGAGATCCTGCGCCAGGCCGGCATCCATGCGCGGCGCGTGGCCAGCCTCTGCACCGGCGCCTTCCTGCTGGCCGAGGCGGGGCTGCTGGACGGCAAGCGCGCGACCACGCACTGGGCACTGGCGCGCGACCTGCAGCGCGCCTACCCGAAGCTGCGCGTGGAGGAAGACCGCATCTTCATCAACGAGGGCAAGGTCTGGACCTCGGCCGGCATGACGGCTTGCGTCGACCTGTGCCTGGCCATGGTCGAGAACGACCACGGTCCCGAACTGGCGCGCAACATCGCGCGCAAGCTGGTGGTCTACCACCGCCGCAGCGGCGGCCAGTCGCAGTTCTCGGCGCTGCTCGAACTCGAGCCCAAGTCCGACCGCATCCAGCAAGCCCTGAGCTACGCCAAGCGCCACCTGCGCAAGCCCTTGTCGGTCGACGAACTGGCCGAAGCCGCCAACCTCAGCACGCGCCAGTTCAGCCGCACCTTCCGCATCGAGACCGGGCAATCGCCGGCGCGCGCCATCGAGGTGTTGCGGGTGGAGGCGGCGCGCGCCATGATCGAGGGCAGCAACCATTCGATCGACGTGGTCGCGCGCGAGACCGGCTTTTCCGATCCCGAACGCATGCGGCGCGCCTTCCTGCGTGCCTTCGGCCAGCCGCCGCAGGCGATCAAGCGCGCCGCACGCGAGAAGGCGATGCTGGTGGCAAACTGAATAAAAGCCGGGCCCCGCCTTTGCAGGCGGGGCCCGGCGCCATCGATCAGTCCTTGCCTGCTTACCAGCCAAGATCCTTCAACAGCGGCACCGTCAGGTCCAGCGGCGGTACCAGGGTGGTGGTGAGGTCGGCGTTGATGTTCGGTTCCATCAACAGGTTCGGGGTGGCCGTCACGTCCCAGTGCGACACCGACGAACCGGACACCAGCGGGTTCGGGGTGTACAGCAGCGGGTTGCCGCTGGCGTCGGCCCCGGCGATGCGCGTCGGGTCGGTACCCAGCGAGACGGTCACGAGACCCGGCTTGCCACGGGTACCGTAGGCCAGGGCCGCGGCCACCGCCGCCTTCAAGGCGTCGCCATCGGCCTGGGTGATGCCGGCCGAGGGAATGGTGACGGTCGGGTCACTACCGCCCGGCACGATGGGGCCGGCAACATTGTTGGCCAACAGCACGCCGACCGCGCCGGCGTTCTGCGCGTTCTTGACCTTGATCGCGAAGCTGCAGACGCCACGGCTGATGACCACGACCTTGCCCCTCACCGCGGCCGTGTTGGCGGCATCGAAGGCTTCGCAGCCGGGACCGGTTTCGCCGGCCTGGGTAGTGAGGGTGGCCAGGGGGCCGAGGGTGCCGCTGGCCGGCATCAGCGGGCCAAAGGCCGACTGGCTGTAGTCGATGTTGCGGGTGCCGCCTGCCGCCGGCGAGCTGGTCTTGATCAGCGGGACCGCCCTGAGGAAACCGGCCCCCGCTTTCACGTTCGGGCCGGTCCAGCCCAGCTGCAGGGGATTGATGGCCGAGGCGCGGCGTTCCGCCGACGTCATGTTGAGCCAGGTTTTCCGGATCGTATTGTCGTACATGTACTGTTCCCAGATGCTAGGCACGCCGCCGGTGGCGACGTAGCCGCTGCCGCTGGCATTCAGGCGGTTGCCGGTCGAGGTCTGCACGGTCAGTACCGAGAAGCCCAGGCCGTGGCCAAGTTCGTGCAGCAGGGTCTCGACGAAGTTGACCTTGCCGCCGGCATTGCCGTCCAGGCCGAGGTAGAACGGCGAGCCGTCCAGGCAGCCCGGGTTGCCCAGGTTGATGTTGAACTGGGTCTTGATGTCGACGTTGCCGTAGCCGCTGCCGTCATCCGGCTGGCCGGCGCTCAGGTTGGTGCCGGCCAGCTTGTTGGCCAGCGCCTGCGGATACCAGGTGTTCGGCTTGGCGTTCGCGAAATCGCGCCAGATGTTCCACGCGCCGGCGCTGCCGAGGGTGGCCGAACTCGTGCTGCAGGTCAGGGCTTCCCAGCCGGCGCTGACGTTGATGGTGACGTTGCTCTGCAGGTTCTTTTCCCAGATGTCGGCGACGTAGCGGTAGACGTTCATGCGCTGCTGGCCGAGCGTGGTGCCGGGGTTGCCGCCGACCGGGGCCACCGGGGTCGGGTCGTTGAAGCCGATGCCGGCCGCGTCGCGGCTGGTGATGTTGATGGTGGCGGCCTGGCTGGCCAGGCAGGCGAGGGTACAGGCGGCTGCGATCAGCGAACGCGAAATGGTGAGGGTGCGCATCGGTTACTCCGTGACGGGGGCGGTGCTGTGCACATGGGAGGCGGCGGGTTCGCTGCCGTGCGCTTCGTTGCAGACCATCTCGATCTTGCCGTCGGGCGTGCGCACCGCGGTCGAGGTGGACAGGAATTCGTCGGTCAGGCGCACGCCGGTGGCGCCGCTGCCGTGGAATTTCTGCAGGGTCGGCTTGGGGCTGACGCGCGCCTGCTTGGCCGCCTTGAGGGCGGCCAGCGCGGCCTGCTCTTCAGGGGTGGCCGGGCGCAGCTTGCCGGTGGCGGCGTCGCGCGCGACGGTCTGGGCGTCGGCTTGTTGTGCCATGGCGGGCAGGGCGCATGCGCACAGGGCCAGGCCGGCGCCTGCCGCGGCCAGCAGGCGCTGGACGGAATTCGGGTTCGACATGAGGTTCTCCTGGAAATGGGACGATCAGCGGCGGGAACGGCGGCGCATGGCGCCCAGGCCCAGCAGGCCGCCGGCCATCAGGGCGATGCTGGCCGGTTCGGGCACGTCCACGACCAGGGTGTCGAGGCCCACATAGTTCAATGCATCGGCGGCGCCGGTGTACTGGAAGGCGAAGCGGGCCGAGCTCAATGCATCCGCGCCGATCCAGGCCGTGTACTGGGTCCAGCCGCTGTCCGGTACCGGGTTGACCGTGGTCAGGCCCGCGCTGGTGAAGCTGCCGTCGGCGTTGACGAAACCGAAGTTGACCTGGTCGGCGAAGCCTTCGCCCCCGGCACGCAGGTAGAAGGAGACGGTGGCGCCCAGACTGGCGTCGAAGACCGGCGTGATCAGCCAGCTGTTGATGGTGCCGCCTGCCAGCGCATTATTGAAGTTGGCCGCGGCATACGAGTAAGGCGCGCCCGATTGTGCGTCGAAAATCCCGATGGAACCCTGGAACCAGCCGGTGGTCGTGCCGCCGGGCGTGCTGCTGTTGACGAAACTCCATCCGTTCGACGCCAGTCCGGGGACATTGTCGAAACCCTCATTGATGGCGACACTTGCTTGGGCCGCCATCGTCATCATCGCAAGCACTGCTGTGGCAAACGCTCTTTTCATCATGTTGTCGTGCACTCCTAAGTATGGATGGCCGGATGAGCCATTGCTCCCGGTAGGGCGGCATGACAGGAAGGGGTGACTGTCCCGGCATGGCCGTATCGAGCGCTATCGCATATAACGTGCCAATACCGTAACAACATGATTTCCAAAGAAAAATTCAAGAACTGGAGCAATAATTCGCGCATTTGTAAGATTTACTGACAATCACACATTTTTTCGATGATCACAGTAAATATTTCGCCATTTTATTTAACTGTCACTGCATTAATTCTTGCTCCTGTTTATATGTATTTACTGGGCGGTTATAAAAAACAGCAGATTTGCATACAAGTATGCTGCTGAACAAAAATGTCGAGCCAACGAAAGCCGTTCCGCAACGAGTGGAATACTTTTCGACAAATGTTAAATGGAAAGGAAAGGATCAGGATTCGCTCAGCCCGCGCCGGTACTGGATGGCCTCGGCCACATGTTCGGCCCGCACCCGGTCCGCCTCGGCCAGGTCGGCGATGGTGCGCGCCACCTTCAGCACGCGGTGGTAGGCACGCGCCGACCAGTGCAGGCGCTGCATCGCCTCGCCCAGCAGGCGGGCGGCGGCAGGCTCCAGGCGGCAGTGGACGTCGATCTCGCGCGTGCCGAGCCTGCGGTTGACCTTGCCCTGGCGCGCCATCTGCCGCGCGTGGGCACGGCCGACGCGGGCGGCGACTTCCGCGCTGGGCTCGCCGTCGGCCAGCCCGGCCATGCTCTCGGGCGCCATCGCCGAGACCGGGACCTGGATGTCGATGCGGTCGAGCAGGGGACCGGAGATGCGGTCCTGGTAGCGCTGCACCGCGTCCGGAGTACAGCGGCACTTGCCGGACGGGTGGCCGAGCCAGCCGCAGGGGCAGGGATTCATCGCCGCGATCAGCTGGAAGCTGGCCGGGAAGTCGGCATGGCGTGCCGCGCGCGAGATCGTGATTTCTCCGGATTCCAGCGGTTCACGCAGGACTTCCAATACCTTGCGGTCGAATTCGGGAAGCTCGTCCAGGAACAGGACGCCATGATGGGCCAGCGAGACTTCGCCGGGCCGCGGGTTGGACCCGCCGCCGACCAGCGCGACCCCCGAGCTCGTGTGATGCGGGCTGCGGTAGGGCCGGCGCCGCCACTGCGCGATCGAAAAGCTGCCGGCCAGCGACTGGATCGCCGCCGTCTCCAGCGCCTCTTCCTCGCGCATCGGCGGCAGCAGGCCCGGAAAGCGCGAGGCCAGCATGCTCTTGCCGGCGCCTGGCGGGCCGATCAGGAGGGCCGAATGCAGGCCGGCGGCGGCCACCTCCAGCGCGCGCTTGACGTGGCGCTGGCCCTTGACGTCGGAGAAGTCGGGATACACCGGCATGTGTTCTAGCAAGGCAAGGCGGTGCCGGGCCAGCCGGGCATCGTCGGTCTTGGCGCTGAAGTGGGCGCATACCTCGAGCAGGGTACGCGCCGGGTAGATGGCGGCATCGGCGACCAGTGCCGCTTCGTCGGCGTTGGCCTGGGGCAGGACGAAGGCGCGCGGCTTGCCGCCCCCGGCGCGGTGCATCGCGAAGCTCATCGCCAGCGCGCCGCGTACCGGACGCAGTTCGCCGGACAGGGACAATTCGCCGGCGAATTCGTAGCGCTCCAGTGCCTTGGCCGGGATCTGCTCCGACGCGGCCAGGATGCCCAGCGCGATCGGCAAGTCGAAGCGGCCGGATTCCTTGGGCAGGTCGGCCGGCGCCAGGTTGACGGTGATGCGGCGGTTCGGCATCTCGAAGCCGGAATTCTGCAGCGCGGCGCGCACGCGGTCCTTGGCTTCGCGCACGCCAGTGTCGGGCAGGCCGACGATGTTCATGTTCGGCAGACCATTGGCCAGGTGCACTTCGACGCTGACGGCGGGCGCCTCCATGCCGGCCAGGGCGCGGCTGTACAAGACGGCAAGGCTCATCGGCTTCCTTCCGAGAGGTGGGGACGGCCCATGGTAGGGCTTGGCCGCCGCCGGCCGTTGAGAGCGGACAGGTGTGCGCTGCCCCTGTGCTAATCTTATGCGTTATTCATTTCCGAGGCTCACCATGACCATCCCTGTCGTTGCCATTTTCACCGCCAAACCGGGCAAGGAACACGAGCTTGAAGCTTTATTTCGCGGCCTGATCGAAACCACGCTGAAGGAAGAAGGCTGCATCCACTATCAATTGAACCGCGACCTGAAAAACCCGGGACGCTTCGTCTGGATCGAGGAGTGGGAAAGCGAGGCGGCACTCGAGCGCCACTCGGCGGCGCCGCACCTGCAGGCGCTGGCCGCCAAGCTGCCCGAGTGCGCGGAAACCGGCGACGTGATCGTACTGGGCAAGCTGGCCGGAGGCGCGGCCTGAGCCTTGCGCACTGAGTCCCCTGCATGCCGAAACTGATCCTCACCGGCGTCATCCTGTGCGCGCTGTTCTGCGCGCTGTGGGGACCCTCGTTCCTGGTGGCGCGCCGCCTGCAGCGCCAGGGGGATTGGGCGGCGCTGCGCGGTTTGCGGCTGCTGTGGCCGGCCCAGCTGGTGCTGGCGGCCGGCCTCATCTTCGCGGCGGATGCCGCCGGTGTGGCGAACCCGGCGGGCTACAGCATCGCCATCATCATCGCCGTCAGCGTGATTGGCGCGGCCGGTTTCGGCGCCTGGCGCCTGCTGTTGTGGCGACTGTCGCACCGGCGCACGCGCGGCGCGCACCGGCACTTCAAATAAGCTTCAGGCCTTCGATTCCGAAACGGCCAGCTTCGCTTCCAGTTCCGCCACCCGCAATTCCAGCGCGTCCAGCTTGGCGCGCGTCTTGGCCAGCACCTGGGCCTGGATATCGAACTCTTCCCGTGTGACCAGGTCCAGCCTCGAGAAGCCCTGGGTCATGATGGCCTTGACGTTACGTTCGATGTCCTTGGCCGGCGAGCTCTCGAATGCCTG
>Ga0265797_10010150_pt1 | contig 12041 bp, 9 predicted proteins | sample P2T30metagenome_FD_192433 | JGI IMG/M metagenome (GOLD analysis project Ga0265797, IMG submission 192433) | Plant litter microbial communities from East Loma Ridge, Irvine, California - P2 T30 | ecosystem: Environmental > Terrestrial > Plant litter > Unclassified | place: USA: California... | reverse complement strand
GTGGCTGCAGACCGTACAGCATCCCACGGTGCCCGCGTGTGCCCCCCGACCAGCCGGCTGCCGTCATTGGTCACCGAGAGGCTTTCGAGAAGATGATCCGCAGCAAAGGGAGCAGAGTGGAGCGGAGAGAAGGGACCAGCACGCCCACGCGCCACACCACGGACGATTATTGTTAGCTGCCCAGATGCACGCTTGCTGTTCCCGCACTCGGCCCTCGCTCTCAATCATCGTTGCTTAGCTCGCTGGCGCCGCTGGCTAGTCCCAGGCTGCCGGCTGCGAGAAGTGTGAGGCTTCGGTGTGGACGTGCCTTTCCTCCCTCTGACAACGTTGTGCACGAAACGAACAAGTCCTCTTTTCATCTGTCAGACGCGCCAAGATTGCATTCGTCGTATTCGGCGCTGCAGATTCAGTCTGTTCCTCGATTTTTTGCGGTTTTCCACGCCCCGTCGGCATACTATCCCTTCTGCAGATTCAGGCACTGCCGCTTGCCTTCTGGCCTTTTGCAGCCGCCATCCAGCAAAAGCTGATTTCTGTGGGAGTCGGTTTCCACGCTCCACGCTGAGGGAGGCAAATAGCAATATCCTGTTGACCTCGTGCTGTGGTGGCAGTGGACACGCATCGCCTTTCGAGTGCCTCCCACGTTCTCTCCTCGCGCCTTACCTCTCTGTCTCTCCACAAGACAAGAGCCAATCCTCGCTGGCGCTTTGAACCTGCCGGCGTCTCCACTCTCCCGCCTGCGGGCCGCGACTATCTGGACGTTTCGCGGAAGTGCAGCACACGAAACGAAACACGAACTACTCCCGTCAGACCTCGCTTTGCAGGTGTCGCCGCGACATCACTTGCCTGCGCGCTCACCTGCAACTTCATTTTTCGACGCGACTGCCCTTTCACAGAAGCGCCCACGCGCGACCACGGCTGCATCAGGGTCTCGGCTCCTTTCTGTGGTGGCGCTTGGCCCTTCAACCTCACCTCCATTCGCGACACGCATGGACACGACTTATCGCTAATTACCATTGTCAATGTCGCGCTATGCTCCTTCGGACTACCGTCCGGGACGAGACAGATCACGCTCACCACCCCGATTCGCCGATAGACGTACTTCAGTTGCCTCCACAGGTTATGGCAGTCGCGCCACAGACCTCAGCAGAGGTGGCGCAGACGCCCCTCGAGGCCCACGATCACAATTTGATGGAGGCAGGCCCTCACTCGGATCTGGCGCATCTGGTCCCGGTCCATCGCGCGGAAACTACTCTGGACGCGGCGAGATTCGAGAACTAAGAGACGCCCCTCCTCTCGGCAGCGACCGCGGCCGGTCATTCAAGGACCGCGAATTCGACCGTCGTGAACGCATACCATCGCCACGTGGTCGATCCCCTCCCAGAAATTTCCGGGAACCTCGAGACTACCCTCCGCCACGCGAGCTTGACATTCCACGCGCACGGAGAGGCTCCAGAGACGGCCCGCCTTCAGCTGGTTCAACATATTCTGACGCGCCTGCGCCCTTTGCTTCAGCGCCACCTTTCCGCGGCGGCTTCAGTCGTGGTCGCGGGAGGGGTGATTTCGAATTTCGTGGTGGCCGCGGTGGCCGGAGAAATCTCGACGACCGCGACTTGTTCCGAAGAGACCGCTCTCCTCCAATGCCACGATGGCCCAGAGACACGCGAGAGATTTCTCGCGAAGCTCGTGAACCAGAACGGAGGGACGAACGACGCTTCGACAGACGAGACGAGGAACGCCGACCTGAATGGACTGACCGAGAGCGTGATGTCGAACGCCCAAGAAGAGATCCACCGCAGCCTCGTCTCGAGAACCGAGCTTCCAATGATTCGCTGGCGAGCGGAGCCTCACACCCGCCCCCAGCACCACACGTGAACCCAGACAGACTTGCATTGCTTGAAAGTGTTGGCGCAGACACTTCGGTCCGCCGGCCTTCCTTGACACCGAGCGCTTCATCTGCTCGGGAGCATCGACGTGAACAACCAGAAATTCCTGCGTATCTTAATGGACGTGCCGAGACAACAAACAATCGCTATGGATCCCGCGGCTCGTCTCCACCCACCCAAGCACCGCCAGTGCCCGCTTTCACACTATCATTTGCCCCAACTTCACAGGGCGGCAACAATCAGGCTCCCAGACCTCTTCATGAGCCCAGGCAGCCTCATCATGCTCCTGAAGGTAACGTACAGGATGCGCCCAGACCAGTCTCACGCGAGAAGCCCGCTCTACCGGCTGATGTACCTACTGCCCCTAAAGCGACTCCAATTGCGCCAAGGTCGTCGGTCGACGAGCCTCCACCCGCGGCTCCTAAGGCGCCTCGAGCATTGGGTGCTGAAAGCGAAATGAACACAGCTCCTGCTCAAAGACTGCATAGCTCGAGATCATGGGACGGTACTTCTGGTAACGATGCCAATGCTACGCACGGTCGTGCCGACACTTCCAATGTGCAGAATGGTGCACCGCCAGCAGTACCATCGTCGCCAAACGTCAACAATGGCCGATTCTCGAACAATACCAACCAACCACAATCTCCTGTGATGCAACGGGCCTCCGAAATTTCCGCGCCGACAGGACCCAAAGCTTCGCGGCCGTATCCTGCGCAGCCTGCAGCGTCTCCGCGTATGACATTTGCTTCACCACAATCACAATCACAGTCACAATTCGACAACTTCAACGCTCCTCATCCTGTGTCTTCGCGACCAAAGACTCCACCGCCGCCAAGCGCTCCTTCTGGTCCACGCAACCGAGCATTCAGCGTATCTCCGAAGGTCACAACGAATTCCATTCCCACGGCGCCAAAGGCAAACAGAGTGCCTCCAATCGCTCCTCGAGCTCTGGATCGCGGGCCGGCAATGCCCAAAAGGGCTCCAGAACGAGTGAACGCTATGCAGCCGCGGGTGCCACCTACAGCTCCCAGAGCAGCTCAATGGAATCAATGGCGGAGACCTGGTGCTCCCGTACAAGCCGAGAGGTCAATCCCAGCGAAACGCGATTTTACTGGCGAAGAGAAGAGGCGCTCTTCTGTGGCAACGTCAAACGGAGATCAGACTCAGGAAATGCACTCTGCCGTTAAAACAGAACCGCCAGAGCAGTCAAAAGCTGTCGACAGGCCAGAGACGTCACTTGATGCCGACCACATGGACGTGGACGAGCAGGCTCAGGCCCAGTCGCGAAAGCCACGCTCGTCAATAGGTCATTCTGCTCAGCAGTCATTCTTTGGTAAACCATTGGAGAAATCAGGGGACGATTCCAGCATGTCGGATGCACCAGAAGAGGCAGTTTCGTCTAGTGAGGACGACGATCTGGAAATCGAGGATCCAGCTTTGTTCGAAGCAAAGTTCGAGCGCCAAAAGCGGGAACTTGATGCTCAGCTTGTGGACCTTGGCTCGAGGGACGTCGGTGTAACAACGTTCTTGGAATCAGTCGTGAGGTTGGCACAGGTGTCGATGGAAGATCTCGAGAACTTTAGGGAGCGCGACCAAGAGATGGACGTCGATGAACCTGAAGAGGTACCTTTGGAGAAGCAGCCTCCGTCGGATCAAAGTGAAGAAAGTGTCATCACACCACAGTGCGACGAGACCACCGCTGTTGCCATCCAAGATGGTGAAAGTGACGTCCCCACTTCTCGCAGCTTCCGTCGACCTTCACCAGAGGCGATCAATCTCCCATACCTGTTCAAGGCGCCAGTATCGACGTTCCATGACAGCTGGGAGTTCAAAGAAAATCTTAGACGGCAAGATGAATCCAGAGAAGCCGTTGAGTCAGCATTGGTCGACGAAACAGCTCAGGACCAAGAATATGAAGACGACACTGAGGCTATGTTTGCCGAGCACTACCGAAGATGGAAACTTGAATGTGAAAATCTCGACAGGGAGAGAGAGTTGGAAGACCGACTGGAACGACAGCAATCTGACGAGCCTGGGCCTGAACTTGACACTTCTCCGAACTCCGTGCCTTCCCACTCCACCGCAGAAGGGAGACGGGCACTCAAATTCAGTAGCGACTACGAGTTCCAGCAAGTGCTCAAGCAATCTGAAGAAACAGCAAGACTTGAACAAGAGAAGCAGGACATCGAGCTCAAGAAAGTGCAAGCAGATATGGAGAAGGAGGCTGTCATCCCTGACCAATTGACTGCGAAGGAGTTCCGACGCTCATGCTTCATTGATAACAACAGACTGCGTGATCCAAGATCGCTGACGCGTATTTTCACTTATCAACCGCCGGTCGACAACTTTACAGATCATGAACAGCAGATCTTCATTGCTGCATACAAGGAGACCCCTAAGAAATGGACAGAGATCGCGACACTGCTCCCTGGACGTGCAGCTAGGGACTGCATCCGCCACTACTATGCCAACAAGTGGGACGGCCGCTTCAAGGACAGTCGTCGGAGAAAAGGTGGCGCGCGGCGTGGCCGCGGCACGAAAGGTGCGCCACGAGGCAAGGGCTCTGCTGCCATGGCAGATTTGGGAAGATCCGAAGACATCGTCCAAAATGTCTCGGATAGTGGTAGACCAAAGCGTGCAGCTGCTCCGACAACATTTGGAGAACGTGAGATCGATGCCAAGAGTATGCTTCAGGGTCAATCTCCTGCTCGGCGGCCAGGTGCTGCGAAACAGGACGGCGATTCTGCACCCGAGAAGCAAGTCAAACGTCGCAAAGGCGTCGGTGAGAAACCAGGCCGAAAGCCCAAGGCTGCGCAGCAGCCTCTCGCTCAGATAGCAGCGGCTCCTTCCATGTCGCCGAACACTCGGTTCGTCCCAAGCGTGCCTCCGAAGGAAGACCCGGCAATGATGCAAAGCCTGGCCGAGGCGAGTCTGCTCACTAGCTTCCACACCAGCAACCGGAACATGCATTCTGAGGCACCTCACCCAGTCTACATCCAAGAAAGCTATCCACCGCCTGCGCCTGTCCAAGAGGATCCGGATCGCAAGCACGCAGCTCCGGTCGCATCAGCAAAGCCTAGCGCATCAAGCTATTGGTCTGTGCCCGAACAGAGTGATTTTGTGAAGTACATCGGGCACTTTGGTACCGACTTCGCTGCTATCGCTGCTCACATGGGCACCAAGACGCAGACTATGATTAAGAATCATTACCAACGTCAAATAGATGGTGGAAATCGTGCCGATCTCGAAGAAGCCGCTCTTCTCGCCAACGCGCGCCGGGAGCGTGGTGAGGACATGGGACCGCCACCGACGCCGACTCCTATAAACAAGCGCAAGTACGACAACCCAGGGCCTACTGTTCAAAGGAACATCGCACCCCATGGAGACGCCATGGACATCGACGATGCGATGCCTGTACCACAGCCACAAGGATCCAAGCACGCATCTCCTCCACAGTTCCACGTGCAGTCTCGTTTCCCGAGTTCCGCTCAGGCAACACCTGTACAAGTGCCTCGTGTTGCACCAAGTCCCGTCCCTACTCCTAACCCTACAGCAGCCCAGATCGGGCAAGCTGTGGCGTCTGTGAGGAACATGCAACAACAGCAGCAACAGCGAGAGCAGCAACAGCAGCAGCAGCCGCCCATGGCTTCCCGCATGAGCATGTTCGGTGATACAAGACCTGAAACTCGGCCAGGACTCCCGGCAACATCATCATTCCGCGCTTCTCAACAAGGAACACCCACTAGCCAGATGACGGACTCGAGTAGAACTATTCAGGATGCTCACGATTCCGATTTCATTCGCAATCTCAAAGAGGAGCAAGCACGCGCAATGCGTATGCAGGGACAATATGCGCAACAGGAACGGCAAGAACGAATGGAGTCCTATCAGCATAGGGCTTCACTGCATCAAACTCCAACACATCAGTCGCCTTTGACCCAGCCACTCAGCATGCCACAGGAGCGAAAGCCTATGGTCGAATCACGACCTGCGTCCCCTCCTAGAAGCTTTTTCCGGCCCGCCGATCCACCACGTAGGAGCATGGATTCGCCTGCCTTCAGCAACCTGGCGCCGGCTCCCGTGTCCTCCTTGGCCAACAGAATGTCTTTCAATCCATCGCCCACAAAACGTGAAGAACCTAGGTCAAGCTCAGTATTCTCCGCTCCGCCTGCGCCCCAACCACCGGCTCCAGTCTCAGCAGCCGAGGCTCCAAAGCGCTCAAACTTGCTGTCCATCTTGAATAACGAACCCGACGAGCCGAAGCCTGCCCCCAAGAGGATGAGTGACCAAGCTATGCAGGGCGTGGTGCAGCAGCGAGTAGCCTCCCCAGCGCAACATCCTCTCGCAGCGCCGCCCGCCTCCACCCCATCTTTGTCAAGCATATCCGCTTCGCGGAGGGAAGCTTTCGGCCACCCAGCACCGCCACCTCAATCACAAATGCAACGCGGGCAATTCGGGCAGCCCGGCACTGGTCCTTCTCCGCCGACTGTGAAGCAGGAACCTCACTCCATTGGTCAAGCCTTGCAGCAGCCACCACCAAAGCAAGACTGGACGACAAGAGTCTTGGGCCAGGAGTCTACGTCCCACAGTGGCAGTCCGGCTCCGGCTTTGGAAAGAGATGTACGACCTTACTTCTCCCACCACCGCACCTCTGCACTTGGCTCTCTGAACGGTCCCCCAAGACACAACCCTTCACCGCCGCCGCACTCTTTGATGTCACACTCGCGCACTCCATCCCTTCCCGGTCAAGGCCCCAGTCAACCACCAAGGGAACAACGAGGCTTCATGTCGAACCAGCAGCAATCTCAACATCAAGTCGGGACACCCTCTGCGCAACCACTTCAGCCGACGTCCTTCCCGCCACCACCGCCACCGTTCTCGCAGCCGCCAAGTCAGGCTCAGAATCATGCGCACCATGCGCACAATACCTCTATCGGTGGTCCATTCGGAAATATGCATCAGCGAACCATCAGTCGCGACGATGCTATGCGCCACGAGCAGGCATTCGTTGCGCATCAGCATGCTCACCAACAGGCTCAACAACAGCGTGAACAGGATTGGCGTCGTATGAATGACGAGCGACGTATGGACGATGAGCGCCGCATGCGTGAGGAGCAGCGCATGCACGAGGAGCGCCGCATGCAAGAGATTCGATTGGGTGAGGAACGTATGATGCAAGAACGTCGCATGCACGAGGAGCGCGACCGCGAGTCTGACGGCCGCCGTCGCGAGGCGGCATACATGGCTGCACAAGAAGAACGTCGCCGACAACAACAAGGCTACACTGATCCTCGCGCTGTGCCTCCCCAACAGATGCACCCGTCACATTTCCCCGCCGCAGGAGGCTTCGATCACGGCCAGCCACGTGCCATGGGTATGGGTGGACTGCGAGAACAGAGCATGCGCGAGGCTCAAGATTTGATGCAGCAGGAGCAAGAGCGCATTAGGAGAGACGCGGCTTTCAGAGAGCATGAGGCCGAACACGCACGACGTAGGCACGAAGAAGCGATGTACCCCACAAGGGGAACACCTCTGGGTATGGGTGGATACGGTGGGCCGCCTCCGGGTGGGCCACCGGGTCCTGGCAGGAGATGAGTGATGGACATTTGGAGCGGCTTGGAATTTGTCAAAGTACTGGATACCCTCGGACTTGTTGCATTGCGTAGAACTTTAGTGTATGATTATAGTGATTTTTCTTTTATCCATCGCATGTGTTACTTTACCCTACCCCATACACATGTAATTCATCGTCAAGCAAACAAAGGCTCTGGGACATTTCAACACCTTCGAAGTGAGCAAACGGCTTGTAGCAGATATCCGTGGTGTGATTTGGAGGTTTGCCCGAGTGCAGACGCTCCATATTGTGCATGCCACTGAATTTCAGCAGTCATTGTTCATTTGAAACCACCGTTCACATAAGAGGCAGTTCTGCGATCGAGCGGGCAACGACCTTGATATATACATCTGGAGACCCTCATACATCACTTGTTGCACATCACTCTTGTGTCCTCTCAGGCAAGCAGCAGCAACTTTCACATGCAATCCCTCACCTAAGCAACCTCCATGCTTCACATGCTTCTTTCACTCACTTGTCTTTCGACTCTTTTCGCCGCCAGGCATCCATGCGTGTCACATGGTTTCGAGGTCTCCCCGCCGCCCCTCATTATATCTTTGCGATCACCTCCAACTCCCAGCCACCTTAACCTCTCCACCAACACAAACTCCGGTTCTCCCAAAAAACCAGCTCACCCTCGACTCGAGTCCAACTCCGAATCATCACTTCCACCTGAACATTCTTCGCCCGATCAACATCCTCCCGCATCAACACCATGCCGATTGTCTGGAACGCCGAGACCGAGGCGAAGGTACGTAACATATCCGTGAGGGCGAGTAGTCGTCGCGGCAAGCCAGCTCACATTGCATTGGCGCAAAGGCTGACCAATCTGCTTGTCTAGCTTCTCGCCGGTCTCTTCAAGGTCTGCGAGATCAAGGTCGGCACCCAGCAGCTCAAGGAGCTCGCTGAGATCATCGGACCGGGTGGGTCGCATCTCCCTCGAGCATTTGATGAGCCAGCTGCTAACTATCACAGACTGCACTCCCAAGGCCGTCACCCACCGCCTCGCCAAGTTCAAGAAGATGGCTGGCAGCTTCAATGGCGGAAAGAAGGGTGGAGATGCTGCTGCCGCCGACGATGCAGACGGCGAGGGCGGTGACGCCAGTCCCAAGAAGACCAAGAAGGCCAAAGGCGGGAAGGCTTCGAAGAAGAGAGCGGCGGAGGAGGACGCTGGGGAGGACGATGCTGAGGGCGAGGCTCTCAAGAGGCCGAAGCTGGAGGTCAGTGAGGACTCTGGATGAAGTGACCACAGCGGAAAGCGGTTCTCGACAAGGCAATCTGTCTGCGAGCAATTGTTCATCGGATTGCGCCCGCTACAATGCGGCACGCTCTCTACCGCCGATGTCGTCGTTGCACGAGGGAAATGAGCTCTGGGGGACACACTGCGAATAGCCGACTTCGACCGTTAGCAAGAACGGAGCTTTCACAACTTTGCTTTCATTGCTCTTGCTTCCCATTCATGAGAAAAGCCCAAGAACCTATTCTTCAGCCAGTCATCGTAAAGCTGCTGCTTCTTCCCTTCATTCTCCTTGAGTAGCATTTTCTCAAATACACCCAACTGCTCCATAAATCCCGGATTCGGCGAACATACCGGTCTCCCCTCACAAACCTGTCCCAACGCATCATCCCTCCCATACCCAAACTTCCACATTAAGTACGCCACAACCGTAGCAGCCGATCTGCTCTTCCCCATGGCACAATGCACAAACACGCCTCCGCCACCCTGCAACGCCTCGTCGATGAACGAGCTCGTTTGCTCAAAGTGCTGCAGCAAGTCTTCGTTCGGGTCGTCTTCGATGGGTATCACGAGGTGCACATAGTTCTGGGATTTGAGGTAGTCGGAAGAGTCTTTCAGTTCGTAGAAGTCGAAGTCGATTACGGAGAGCACGTGCGTGACGCCAGCTGCTTTGACGATGTTGGGCTGGTAGAGCGCGTAGAGGCCGCCGATGTGTAAGTTGCCGGCTCGGGGGATGCGATCGATCCAGCCCATTGTTCTAGTGTTGTTGTATTGAGCCTGGAGGGTTGTCGGCGAGTGATGATGATGCTCCGACCTTGGACGGGAGGACACGCTGTATGGGTGGTCGCTCTTGTTGTATGTATGCTCTATTAGTTCGGACCACCGCTGTCTGTAGTGGGAGTCTAGTGGTTCCTGCGTTTGGTTCTTGCTTGTGTTTGTAGAAAATAAGATCTGGGTGTCTTGACGATCAATGGTCTTCGGGTGCTGTCAAGTCGTGACTGTGTCGATGTCTCTTCAAGCCGAGGTCCAGGAGCGTAGCGACCAAATCAACTTGTTAATGCCCTGGAAGTCATATTCGAACCAACAAGACAATCAATTCACTAGGAGATGAGAAATTACTGTATCCTTGTTCACATAGCAAGGTTAACTCGCTGGACTGCCAAGCACCAAGAATGCATGTACATGTACATATTTTGATGACATTTTCTCAACAAGGGTTAGAGTTAGGGTGTATTCGCATATCGTGTTCTCGACACTAAACAGTCGTTCTAATTGATATACAGCATTAAATGCTTCCCAATGGAGCTACAAAACATCTGTTTTCCGCTCTGCATGCTGGCACTCTAGAATACATAACCCTTCATCTGCTTACCCTTCTCCTCTTCGAGCTTCTTGACATTGACATCCTTCCACAAGAAAATGCAGCCGATGCACAACGGGATGAAGCACACTCCACAAATGACCATCATCCTCATCACGTAAGCATAAGCATCGTTGATCGCATCCCCGGTGGGCGTGCCAGCATACTCCAATTGAGTCTCAAGGCTGGCGTAAATGCTAACAGCAAGGTCTTTCTGGTCGGCCGGCAGATAGGTCTCGAGGCGCTCGTAGAGCATGTTAGTCCACATGGCACCGGCAATCGCCTCGCCGATCGATGCTCCGATAGAACCGAAAAGGCCGAAGAGAGCGAGGCCAACGGCGACTTCCTGGTGGTTGACGCTGGCTGTGATCACCAGTTGGCCAGTGAGGTTCCAGACTCCGCTGTAGATTCCCTGGAAGAGCTGGCACATGACGAGGTATCCGACGTAGGTACCGGGGTGACGGAAGTGGATCAGAAGTGCCGTGCCGAGGACAGCGAATGGAGTCATCGCGAGGGAGAGATATTTGGGTGAGCCCCAGTAGCGGAGGACACTGGGATTTTGTCAGATTAGTGCTGAGAAGAATGATCGTGTAAGATGACTTACAGTCCAGTGAACGGAGCAATGAAAGCAGACATGAGCGAGAAAGCGTTCAAAATGTAGCCAGCGTTGGTGATGCTTTGCTCGTTGACAACTTGAAGGTAGGAATAGTAGTAAGTGTCCCAGCAGCTGTTGTAGAAAGTGTAATTAGCAAAGTCAGCATTTGCCCGAGGGAATCGCTAGGACTTACTAGATCGACAAGAACATGAAGCCGTACATGAAGCACGACCCAAGAATGGTTCTGTCCTTGAGGAACTTCCATGGGATGTATGGGACAGGAGCAGCGAACTTCTCCCATGCCACGAACGCAGCCAGCAGTACCACGCCAAGGACAATCATCAGAATGATATAGTAAGAGGACCATCCATTTGGCGCATATGAGGCCAGACTGAAAGGTAGCAAGAGAAGCGACCATCCAGAGATAGTGAGCAGCATGCCGATGACATCAAACTGCACGAAGTAGTACTTGAGAGTCTCGGCGGTAGAGCGTGTGTTTGTCCGCGCAGGATAGATGCCTCGCCTCTTGCACTCCCGGATGCTCCACAGGAAAATGAGTCCAGGTGGAATACAGAATGCCACAAGGATGATGATGAAGGCGCCGAAAGCCCAACGCCAGGTGGAATGGTCGTGGAAGTCTTGCGCAATTTTAGGACCGGCGAAGACAGTTGCGATGGTCGGTGTTGTGAAGATGCCATACATGATGATACGGTTGCGGAGCGTTGTCGAATCGGTCAAGATGATCGTGATAACGTACAAGAAACCGATGTGGCCGACCTGCAAAGGTCAGAACGAACAATAGCTTATACAGCTAGTACCATGCGTCCAACTTACCCAGTAGATAGTGTTCGCAGCTGCGTATGTCTCGATGTTGTGGCATGCCGCTTTCATGATCGATCCAACGACAATAAGCAGCAACATACAGAAGAAACCTTCGACACGGCCCCAGATATCGAGAATTTTTGCGATGAAGAGGTTGCAAACACCGCCGGTGATCGAAGCAACGATGCTGACGACCGCAGTCAATCCGTGTTCGCCGAACGAAGAGGTAATGTATGGGTTGAGGTTGGATTGTACGGCGGAGAACAGCGATTCGACGAATTGGGCGAGATACAAACTGAGTGTGAAGCAAATTAGCAATCGAGTTGGCCTACTGCTGGCGTGGTCAATCGACTTACGTGACGAAGACGAAGACGAGTGTCTTCTTGTTCCATACTGAAGTGATGGCCTCGGTACGACGAACGCCGTCTTGCTTGACCTCGCCATCGGCATCGAACTCGGAAGGCACAGCGTGTCCATCCGACAATGTAGAAGCCGGTTTTCCGCCTACATGAGGCCCCTCACTGGAAAGC
>Ga0265797_10010149_pt1 | contig 12041 bp, 9 predicted proteins | sample P2T30metagenome_FD_192433 | JGI IMG/M metagenome (GOLD analysis project Ga0265797, IMG submission 192433) | Plant litter microbial communities from East Loma Ridge, Irvine, California - P2 T30 | ecosystem: Environmental > Terrestrial > Plant litter > Unclassified | place: USA: California... | reverse complement strand
TCAAGCCGCTGCTCGACAACTACACGCCGCTGGCGCGCCCCCACCGGGCGCCGGGCGGCCCGCGCTTCTCGTTCCAGCAGATCGGCATCGGCCTGCAGCAGCGCCAGTTCGAGCCCTTCTTCCAGCCCAAGATCGAGCTGGCGACCGGCCAGGTCAAGGGCCTGGAAGCCTTCGCCCGCTGGCGCCATCCCGAGCACGGCGTGCTGAGCCCCGTGTCGTTCATGGCAGCGCTGGAAGAGAGTGGCCGGGTCGATTTCCTCGACTGGAGCATGATCGAGCTGTCGGTGGAACGCTGCCGCTGGCTGCAGGACCAGGGAATGTCAGTGCCGATCTCCCTGAACCTGTTCCCGCAAACGCTGGCGCATCCCGCCTTCGTGCGCCAGATTGTGGCGTGCCTGGACCGTTACCAGGTCCGGCCCGAGTTCGTAACCTTCGAAATGCCCGAATCGTCGGTGCTGGACACCAACCCCGACTTCATCGAACGGCTGATACGCCTGCGCATGATGGGTTTCGGCCTGGCCATCGACGACTACGGCACCGGCAGATCGAATCTGCAACTGCTGGCGCGCATCCCGTTCACCGAGCTGAAAATCGACCGCAGCTTCGTCGACGGCGCCAGCAGGCGTCTGCCGCTGGGCACGGTCTTGCGCTCCTGCCTGAACCTGGCGCACAGCCTGGCGCGCAGTTCGGTCGCGGTCGGCGTCGAAACCCGCCAGGACTGGGATTTTTTGCAAGGTCTTGGCTGCACCTATGCCCAGGGCTACCACATTGCCAATCCCATGGAAGCGAGCGCATTCCCGGGCTGGCTTGAAGACTGGCGCCTGTTTTTCTAGCCTCTATCAATAGGCGATCGTTCACGTAGGGTGGGCGGCTCGCCGCCCACGCGTTCAGACAAGGTCCGGTTCGCCTCAGGGCGACTGTGGTTTGAACGCGTGGACGGCAAAGCCGTCCACCCTACGGTGATTCGACGGCAAAGCCGTCCAATCCACCGTGATTTGACCGCTGGCTCAATTTTCGTGGACAAGGCGTTGACGCTGGAACACCAGTTCATAGCAGCCGGATCGCCCACCGACGGTTTTCAGCTTGCTGAGCGCGTAGCCCTTTTGCCTGAAGTGCGCAAAGACCTGGTCAGGTGTCGAGACTTCGAACGGGTAGCCACCGAGCCAATCGTACAGGTCGTACCAGATATTCATCCCGCGGGGATAGCGGCGCTGCTTGACCAGCCGTAACAGGATACGGGGCACGGTTGGGTAAATGCTGTGGATGAAAATAAAGAATGGGCGGGTAATCGGGTGCCGGTTATAAGCGCGTTTGACGAACGTCCAGTAACTGCTGGCCAGCGGCTGGTGATTGTAGAGGGCAATGAATAAGGCGCCGTTGTCCGCGACATTGGCGTCGATATGCTCGAAGGCTTTCCACATATCGCCGGTGTGGTGCAGGACGCCCCAGGAATAAACGATATCGAACTTGCCCAGGCTTTTTAAATAATCCAGGTCGAGTACGGAACCGGATTCGACGCGCCAATCGTTATCGTTGTCGAAATAACGCCGTTTTAATTCCCTGGCGCAGGCGACGGATTGGGGATCGTAGTCGAATGAAACGACTTTTGCCCCGAGCATTCTGGCGGCGAGCGAAAACAGGCCGCTGCCGCTGCCGATATCCAGAAAGGTTTTATGTTGCAGGTCCTGGACCTGCAGCATTTGCCGCAGGCTATCCTTGGCCTGCTCGATGCGCTGCTCGTCGAGCACCTTCAGGAAGCGCGCCCAATTCGCGCCAAAAGCGTAGCGTTCGCCTGATACGATTTCTTGCTGGTGTTTCTGTTCTGCCACCGAGACCGTCATTGCCGCTCTCCTTGCGCTGATAGGATTGACGCCGGCTGCTGGAAACGGCCGCGATCACTCGTCGGCATTTTCCATCAGCAACAAACGTAAATATCGTGGTAACTGTCTCTTGTATCCCATGCCCTTGTCTCAGGCACTGATGTCGAGCAGACCACGTCCTTGCGCGGTGATGTGGAGCGGGGCGACCCGGGGCAGTAACGGATCAGCCTCAGTATTCGCGGCGGTCTGGGGCAATTTCCTGCAGGATCGTAGTGGCGATTTCTTCGATGGATTTCGTGGTCGACGAGAGCCAGCGGATGCCTTCGCGGCGCATCAGCAGTTCGGCTTCGTTGACTTCGTAGCGGCAGTTTTCCAGCGAAGCATATTTACTGCCGGCACGGCGTTCGTTGCGGATCTGCGAGAGGCGCTCGGGCGTGATCGTCAGGCCGAACAGTTTTGCCTTGAAAGGCGGCAGGTTGCTCGGCAGCTTGCCGCGTTCGAAGTCGTCGGGGATGAGCGGATAGTTCGCCGCTTTCAGGCCGTATTGCATCGCCAGGTACAGGCTGGTCGGGGTCTTGCCGGAGCGCGACACGCCCACCAGGATCACATCGGCCTCGGCCAGGTTCTTATGCGACTGGCCGTCGTCGTGCGCCAGCGAGAAGTTGATCGCTTCGATACGGTTCTTGTACTCCTCGGTGTCCACTGCATTGTGGATGCGCCCGATGGTGTGCGTCGATTTGACGTCGAGCTCCTGCTCGAGCGGCGCGACGAAGGTCTGGAACAGGTCCATGTGCATGCCGTTGGCCGAGCGGATTACGCTCGACAGGTCGTGCTTGACCAGGGTCGAGAACACGATCGGCCGCTGGCCGTGCAGCGCAAAGCTCTCGTTGATGCGGCGCGCGGCGTCGTGCGCCTTCTCGATCGAATCCACGAATGGCAGGCGAATCTGGCGAAAACGCATCTCGAACTGGCTCAGCACCGCGTGGCCGAAGGTCTCTGCCGTGATGCCGGTGCCGTCCGAAACAAAGAACACGGTGCGCGGCGATGGAGCCTGGGAGGGCAGGGAATCTTCAGTCATGGTATCGGGATCGGTATGCTTTGCTGACAAAGTAACATCAAAAGTGCGCTGCACTTCACCCGGTCGCGGGGTAAAATGCTCGGCAACGGGTTTTGCATTGTGCTGCACGCGGGCCAGAATAACAAGAATACGTCAAGAACGCCCCCGCTTCGCACGCCGATGCCCACAAGGTTTCCATCATCAAGTAAGGGTGTTTTATCATGACTAACCTAGCTACTCCAGCTTTGCAGCCCGACGCGGCCAACCGCGTCTACGTGGCTTCGTTCGAGGACTTGCGCATGACCGACGTCGAGTCGGTCGGCGGCAAGAACGCCTCGCTCGGCGAAATGATCAGCCAGCTGGCTACCGCCGGCGTGCGCGTGCCGACCGGCTTCGCCACCACGGCCGACGCCTTCCGCGACTTCCTCGACCATAGCGTCGACGGCGGCGCTTCGCTGGGCGAACGCATCGCGCGCCGCCTGGATAACCTGGACATCGACGATGTGCGTTCGCTGGCGGCCGCCGGCGCCGAGATCCGCGAATGGATCGTCGCCACGCCGTTCCAGCCACGCCTGGAACAGGACATCCGCGACTTCTACGAGCGCCTGTTCGCCGGCTCGGAAACCGAAGTCTCGTTCGCCGTACGTTCGTCGGCCACCGCCGAAGACTTGCCGGATGCATCCTTCGCCGGTCAGCAGGAGTCGTTCCTGAACGTGGTCGGCATCGACAATGTGCTGGAAGCGATGAAGCATGTCTTCGCATCGCTCTACAACGACCGCGCGATCTCGTACCGCGTGCATAAAGGCTTCACCCACGCCGAAGTCGCGCTGTCGGCCGGCGTGCAGCGCATGGTGCGCTCGGACACCGGCGCCTCGGGCGTCATGTTCACCATCGACACCGAATCCGGCTTCAAGGACGTCGTGTTCATCACCTCGAGCTATGGCCTGGGCGAGACCGTGGTGCAGGGCGCGGTCAATCCGGACGAGTTTTACGTCCACAAGCCGATGCTCGCGCAGGGCAAGTCGGCCGTCATCCGCCGCAATATCGGCTCCAAGCTGATCAAGATGGAATTCACCAGCGAAGCCAAGGCCGGCCGCTCGGTCAAGACCGTCGACGTGCCGATCGAGCTGCGTAACCGCTACTCGCTGGTCGAAGAAGAAGTCATCGAGCTGGCCAAGTACGCGATGATCATCGAGAACCACTACGGCCGTCCGATGGACATCGAGTGGGGCAAGGATGGCCGCGACGGCAAGCTGTACATCCTGCAGGCGCGTCCTGAAACCGTGAAATCGCAAGAGAAGGCGAGCGACGCCCAGCAGCGCTTCCACCTGAAGGGCTCCGGCACCGTGCTGACCCACGGCCGCGCGATCGGCCAGAAGATCGGCGCCGGCCGCGTGCGCGTGATCACCGACCCGTCCGAGATGGAACGCGTGCAGCCGGGCGACGTGCTGGTGGCCGACATGACCGACCCGAACTGGGAACCGGTCATGAAGCGCGCCTCGGCAATCGTCACCAACCGCGGTGGCCGCACCTGCCACGCGGCGATCATCGCGCGTGAGCTGGGCGTGCCGGCCGTCGTCGGCTGCGGCGACGCAACCGATGTGCTCAAGGACGGCACCCTAGTCACCGTCTCGTGCGCCGAAGGCGACGAAGGCATGATCTACGACGGCCTGCTCGAAACCGAGGTGACCGAAGTCGCGCGCGGCGAACTGCCGCCGATCAAGACCAAGATCATGCTCAACGTCGGCAATCCGCAGCTGGCTTTCGACTTCCAGTCGGTGCCGAATAACGGCGTTGGCCTGGCGCGTCTCGAGTTCATCATCAATAACAATATTGGCGTGCACCCGAAGGCCATTCTCGAGTACCCGAACATCGACGCCGACCTGAAAAAGGCGGTGGAGTCGGTCGCCCGCGGCCACGCTTCGCCACGCGCCTTCTATGTCGACAAGCTGGTCGAAGGCGTGGCGACCATCGCCGCCGCCTTCTGGCCAAAGACCGTGATCGTGCGCCTGTCCGACTTCAAGTCGAACGAGTACAAGAAGCTGATCGGCGGTTCGCGCTACGAACCGGACGAAGAAAACCCGATGCTGGGCTTCCGCGGCGCGGCGCGCTACCTGGCGGAAGACTTTGCCGAGTCGTTCGCGATGGAATGCGCGGCCATGAAGCGCGTGCGCAATGAGATGGGCCTGACCAACGTCGAACTGATGGTGCCGTTCGTGCGCACCCTGGGCCAGGCCGAGAAGGTCGTCGACCTGCTGGCGCAGAATGGCCTCAAGCGCGGCGAGAACGGCCTGCGCCTGATCATGATGTGCGAAGTGCCGTCCAACGCCATCCTGGCCGATCAGTTCCTGGAGTACTTCGACGGCTTCTCGATCGGTTCGAACGACCTGACCCAGCTCACGCTGGGCCTGGACCGCGACTCCGGCATGGAACTGCTGGCCAAGGACTTCGATGAACGCGACCCGGCCGTCAAGGCGCTGCTGTCGCTGGCGATCAAGGCCTGCCTGGCGCAGGGCAAGTACATCGGCATCTGCGGCCAGGGCCCATCGGACAATCCCGACTTCGCCGAGTGGCTGGTGGAGCAGGGCATCGAATCGATGTCGCTGAATCCGGACTCGGTGATCGAGACCTGGCAGAAGCTGGCCAAGGCCTGATCCGGTCCTTTCACCGCAGGGCATGCCGGTGCTACACTGGCAGGAATGATCGCTTTCCAAGCCCTCAAGAATGACCGTCGTATCTCAGCGCGGTCACGCAAAACCCTCCTTACCCATCTCGGGTAGCGAGGGTTTTTTACTTTGGCTGTTCACTTTTATAGCAGGAAGGAGATGTAGACATGTCTGACTGGACGTACTGGCTGATTGGGGCCGGCATCCTGGTAGTGGCCGAACTATTCATCGGCACGTTCTATCTGCTGATGATTGCGGTCGGCCTGCTGTTTGGCGCCGTCGCCGCCTGGCTTGGGGCCGGCGGCGCGCTGCAGACGCTGGTGGCGGCGCTGGTCGGCATCGCCGCCACGATGGTTCTGCGCCGCACCCGCTATGCGCGGGGCGGCCGTGGGCAAGCGGCGAACGACCCGAGCATCAACCTCGACATCGGCCAGCGCGTCGCCGTGCCCCAGTGGCAGGAGCGGCGCGCGCGCGTGATGTACCGCGGCGCACTCTGGGATGTCGAGCTGCGCGCTGGCGTCGAGCCGCAGCCGGGCGAGTTCGAGATCGTCGAGATCCAGGGCAACCGCCTGATCGTGGCGCAGCACTGAGCTGGTCACCTAAAACAACTACAACAACGATAACAACTGTAACGACAAGGGATGCACATGGAACTGTCTTTCAGCGTGGTGGCTATCGTGATTTTCGCGATCGCCCTCGTCTTCGTCTTCAAAACCATCAACGTGGTGCCGCAGCAGAACGCCTGGGTGGTCGAACGCCTCGGTAAATACCACGCCACCCTGGCCCCGGGCCTGAATATCGTGGTGCCGTTCGTCGACCGCGTCGCCTACAAGCACAGCCTGAAAGAGATCCCGCTCGACGTGCCGCCCCAGGTTTGCATCACGCGCGACAACACGCAGTTGCAGGTGGACGGCATCCTGTACTTCCAGGTGACCGACGCCATGCGCGCTTCGTACGGCTCGTCGAACTATATCCAGGCGATTACCCAGCTGGCCCAGACCACGCTGCGTTCGGTGATCGGACGCATGGAGCTCGATAAAACTTTCGAAGAGCGCGACCATATCAACACCCACATCGTCAACGCGATCGACGAGTCGGCCGCCAACTGGGGCGTCAAGGTGCTGCGCTACGAGATCAAGGACCTGACCCCGCCGGCCGAGATCCTGCATGCGATGCAGGCGCAGATCACCGCCGAACGCGAGAAGCGCGCGCTGATCGCCGCGTCGGAAGGCCGGCGCCAGGAGCAGATCAATATCGCCAGTGGCGAGCGCGAAGCGGCAATCGCGCGTTCCGAGGGCGAGAAGCAGGCCCAGATCAACCGCGCGATGGGTGAGGCGACCGCCATCGTGGCCCTGGCCGAAGCCAGCGCCTCGGCGCTGCGCCAGGTGGGCGACGCCATCAATGCGCCGGGCGGAATGGACGCCGTCAGCCTGCGCGTGGCCGAGCATTATGTGGACGCGTTCGCGAACCTGGCCAAGACCAACAACACACTGATCGTGCCGGCCAACCTGGGCGATATGAGCACCGTGATCGCCAGCGCGCTGCAGATCGTGAAGGCGCAGAGATGACCCGCGTTGTCGTCGTGACCGGCGGTTCCGACGGCATTGGCGCGGAAATGGCGCGCCAGCTGGCGGCCAGGTACGGCGTGGGCGTGGCCCTGGTGCTGGCCGCGCGCGATGCACGTGCGCTCGAGACCGTGGCCGGCCAGTGCCAGGCGCTCGGCGCGCAACCGCTGGCGGTGCCCACCGACGTGGGCCGCGAAGACGATTGCAAGCGGCTGATCCGGGCCGCGACCGCGCACTTCGGGCGCATCGATACACTCGTCAACAATGCGGGCCGTTCGGCGCATGCGCTGTTCGACGAGGTCGAGGACCTGGCCTGGTACGAGGAGCTGATGCGGGTGAACCTGTGGGGCAGCGTGTGGTGCACCCAGGCCGCGTTGCCGTACTTGAAGGCGAGCCGCGGGAATATCGTGGCGGTGTCGTCGCTGGCCGGCCTGGTGGGCGTGCCGGGGCGTACCGCCTATTGCGCCAGCAAGTTCGCGCTCAGCGGCTTCTTTGAAGCGCTGCGCATCGAATTGAAAGAGGCAGGCGTCGGCGTGACGATCGCCTATCCTGGTGTGGTGGCCACGCGCATCCGCTACCGTGGGTTCAATGCGCAGGGTGAGGAAGCCGGCGCCAGCGCGCTGAAGGAAGAGAAGGCGATGCCGGTGGAGGTATGTGCGCGGCTGATCCTCAAGGCCATGGAGCGGCGCGAGCGCGAGGTGGTCATGACGCTGCAGGGCAGGCTGGGGCGCTGGCTCAAGCTGATCGCGCCCGGGGTGGTGGACAAGCTGGCGCTGGCTGCCGTGAAAGATGATTTGCGGCCGCGTTGATTGGATGCGCGTGGATTGTGAATGTAGTTGAACGCGTCGGCGGGAAACCCGCCAACCCTACGTAGGGTTGGCGCGGCCGGCGAGGCCGGTTTCCCGCCGACGCGTTACAGGTCCGACGCGTTACCCCGCCATCAGAACCCGACGGTTGCCGACACCACGACACTGCGCGGCGCCGCCAGCACCAGATAGCCGGAACCCGGATAGCCGCCGGCCGAGGCCCAGTAATTCTTGTCCGTGACATTGTCCACGCGCGCACGCAGGGCCAGGTCGCGGTCCATGAAGCGGGTGTGGTAGGCCGCGCCGATGTCCAGGCGGGTCCACGACGGCAGTTGCTGCGTATTGGCGCCGTCGGCGTACTGCTTCGCGGTGTACACGGTGCGGGCGTTCAGCGACAGGCCCTGCACGCCCGGCACGTCCCATTCGGCGCCAAGATTGAGCTGGGTATCCGGCACGCCGATCGCATCCTTGCCCTGGTTGACGCCACCTTGCGTGATGCGCTGCTCGGCGTCGAGCAGGGTCAGGCCGCCCAGCAGGCGCAGGCCGCGCACCGGATTGCCGAATACCGACAGCTCGACGCCGCGGTTGCGCTGCTCGCCGTATACGCCGAAGACGCGGTTTTCGACATAGGCGCTCGGCTGGCTGGTCGAGAACACGGCGGCGGTCAGGCCGTAGCGGCCGCTGTCGTACTTGACGCCGGCCTCGCGCTGGCGCGCGACATAGGGTGCGAAGATCTGGCCCTGGTTGATGATGTCGTTGCCCGAGGCGGTCGGGCCGCGCTGCAGGCCTTCGCTGTAGTTGGCGTACACCGAGACGTCCTTGCGCGGCTTGTAGACGATGGCGGCGAACGGGGTGTTCTTGCTGGCCTCGTAGGCGCCGTTTTCCAGGCCCGTGTTGTAGTCGTAGCCGTAGTCCTTCAGGCGCTGGTGGCGCAGCCCGAGATTGACCAGCACCTTGTCGTCCATCAGCGACAGGGTATCGGCGACCGCGAGGCCGGAGAGAATGGTCTTCGAGGTCACCAGCGGATGCTGCATGTCGCCGCCGGTGAAGAAGGTCGATGGCGGCGCTGTGACGTCGCGCGGGCGGTACAGGTTCGAGCCGAAACCGGCGAAGTCGGCCATGCCGTAGGCGTTGCGCGACTCGGCATGAAAGCCCGAGGCCGATGCGCTCAGCATGTGCTTGACGAAGCCGGTGCGCAGCGCGCCGCGCACGCCCACTTCGCCGGTGCGGACCTGGTCCTTGCGGATATTGTCGAAGCGGTCCATGGTGCTGTCGCCATTGACGTTGTCGACGGTGATGCCGGACAGGATGTTGAACTCCTGGCCGTTGCGCAGACCGGCGGCGGCCCAGGCCACCGCATTGGCGCCCAGGTCGACTTCGGCGCGCACGGTGCCGAAGGTGTGGCGCTCTTCCGAGAGCGTCCACGGCTGCGCGAAATTACGATCCGAGTCCGGCGCCGCGATCACCGGCAGGCCGGCGGCCAGGTCGACGCTCGGACGCGCATTGCGCAGTTCATGGTCCTGCGCGCCGATGTCGGCCGACAGGCGGTAGCCGCGGCCGCGGTAGTCCACGCCGATCGAGTACACCGACAGTTCGCGCTCTTCGCGGTCGACCGCGGTATCGCCATTGCGGTGCGCGACGTTGACGCGGATGCCGGCGCGGCCTTGTTCGCCGAAGCGGCGGCCCAGGTCGATGGCGCCGTAACCCTGGCCGCCGGTTTCCACGCCCACCGTCACTTCGCTCAGCGCCTGGTTCGGGGCGCGCTTGGGCAGGATGTTGATCGAGCCGCCGATGCTGCCGCCGGCCGGCGCCGCGCCGTTGATGAAGCTGTGCGCGCCGCGCAGCACTTCGACCCGTTCCATCAGTTCGGTCGCGATAAACTGGCGCGGCAGCAGGCCGTACAGGCCGTTGTAGGCGGTATCGTCCGAGCCGACCGCGAAACCGCGGATCAGATACAGCTCCTGGTAGTTGCCGAAGCCGCGCGCCACCCGCACCGACGGGTCGTTCTGCACCACGTCGGCCACGCTGCGCGCCTGCTGGTCCTGGATCAGCGCGTGTGTGTAATTGGTGCTGTTGAACGGCGTGTCCATGATGTCGACATTCCCCAGCAGGCCCAGACGTCCACCGCGCGCGACCTGGCCGCCGGGGTAGGCGCCCGGCAGGCCCTGGGCCGAGGCGTCGGCCTACGCGGTCACGACGACCGTCGGGATAGGGGCGTCAGTGGTCGGTTCGGCTTGCTGGGCGAGCGCGGTGCTGGAGACGAGGAGGGCGGCGGCCAGCGCGGCCGGCGTCAAGGGTAAGCGCAGCGTTTTCATGGCGTGGTCTGTTATGCGGGAGAGGTAACGCGCATTCTAGACCTCATGCTTGCTTATGTAAATGAGAACGATTACTATTCGTGGTCCACCATAAGAACATCCGTCTTTCATCCCATGTCACCCGTCTCCCTGCGCCGCTGGGGCTGGATCCATAAATGGTCCAGCCTGGTGTGCACCATCTTCATGCTGCTGCTGTGCCTGACCGGCCTGCCGCTCATCTATCACCATGAAATCGGCCACCTGCTGGGGAACGAGGTCGAACCGCCGGTGCTGTCCACGCCCACCCCGCCGGGCAATGTCGATGCCGTGATCGCCTCGGCCAAGGAGCTGTACCCAAGCAAGAAGCCGATGTTCATCTCGCAGGAAGCCGGCGTGCCGGAGATCTGGCATGTGACGCTGGCCGACCACATGCACGACCACGACTACAAGCCGATCGCGGTCGATGCGCGCACGACCAAGGTGATCGTCGAGCCGGCCTTCGAGGGTGGCGCCTTCATGTCGACCATGCTGGCGCTGCACGTCGACCTGTTCATGGGCCTGGCCGGTAAACTGTTCCTGGGCTTCATGGCCTTGCTGCTGCTGGTGGCCATCGTCAGCGGCGCCGTGCTGTACTCGCCGTTCATGCGCAAGCTCGATTTCGGTACCGTGCGCAAGGAAAAGAGCAGCCGCCTCAAATGGCTCGATATGCACAACCTGCTGGGCATCGTCACGCTCACCTGGCTGTTCGTGGTCGGCGCGACCGGCATGCTCAATACCTGGGCCGACCTGATGCTCAAGTATTACCAGCACAATGAGCTGGCCCACATCCTTGAGCAGTACAAGGACAAGGCGCCGATGCCGCACACCGCCTCGGTGCACGACGCGATCGAGAAGGCCAAGGAACGCCTGCCGGGCATGCGCGTGGCCTTCGTGGCCTTCCCGGGGACGGATTTCAGCAGCCAGCACCACTACGGCATCTTCATGAACGGCAATGAGCCCTTCAGTTCGCGCATGTACCAGCCGGTGCTGGTCGACGCCCACACGGGCGAACTGACCGACGCGCCGCAGCTGCCGTGGTACCTGAAGGCGCTGCTGGTGTCGCAGCCGCTGCACTTCGGCGACTACGGCGGGCAGTGGATGAAGTTCCTGTGGGCGGTGCTCGATATCGCCACCATCGTGATCCTGGTGACCGGCGTGTACCTGTGGGTCAAGCGCGGCAAGCACGCCAACGCCAGTGCCAAGGTGGCGGTCAAGGATGGCGCGCAGTCGAAGCAGGGCGCCATGCCGGCCCTGGCGCGCGAAGGAGAACCATCATGAGCCGTACCCCGCTGCAGATCTGGGGCGCGCCGATCGTGCTGGCCATCCTCACCACGGTCGGGCTGATCTCCGCCCTGCTGGGCGATGGCGTGTGGGACGCACTGTCGGCGGTCACGCTGGGCATCCCCTGCCTGGTCGGCGCCTGGTATTGCCTGCGCCGCCGTCCGGCCGCCGCCGAACGCCGCTGAGTTCACGCACTTCCTGCAACACCGGGGCCTGATTCGTCCGTACCGGATTTGGCCCGCGCGACTCCACGCTGTATACTTGGCGTCCTTTGCATCCCGAGCCTGGCCCAGCCGTGCGACCGGGATGCCGCCATCATCGAAAGGGCCTCATGTTTGCAGCCGTCGACCTCGGGTCCAACAGCTTCCGCCTGCATATCGGCGAGCCGGCCGGCGGCCGGATACACATCGTGCGCACTGCGCGCGACCCGATCCGCCTGGCGGCGGGGCTCGACAGCGAGAACATGCTGAGCGAGGCCGCGATGGACTCCGCCATCCGCTGCCTGGAAGCCTT
>Ga0265797_10010148_pt1 | contig 12043 bp, 6 predicted proteins | sample P2T30metagenome_FD_192433 | JGI IMG/M metagenome (GOLD analysis project Ga0265797, IMG submission 192433) | Plant litter microbial communities from East Loma Ridge, Irvine, California - P2 T30 | ecosystem: Environmental > Terrestrial > Plant litter > Unclassified | place: USA: California... | reverse complement strand
GAAGAAGAAGAAGAAGAAGAAGAAGAAGAAGAAGAAGAAGAAGAAGAAGAAGAAGAAGAAGAAGAAGAAGAAGAAGAAGAAGAAGAAGAAGAAGAACGAGAACCCGGCTGAAAAGAAGAAGATGCAAGTGGAAAAGTAAAAGCCGTGGAAGAGTAAAAGAAAAACCACAAGGGAGGGCGCAAAGACGAAGTCGGAAGTTTGAAGTGACACATACTTTCTTGAACATCTCGGCGGGGGTACAAGAGATTTGCGAAAGGTGTGAAGTGAATTATCCCAGCACTTAGGAAAAGCGAGATGGTACACAACAAAAGTAATGGGGTTTTTTGAAGGGGGGTTTACTGCTTTCAGTTGGAGTTTTGCAATATTGCTTTAACCTGACGGCTCGAAAGGACGGTAATGATGTAATTGGATTTCAATGCTTTACTTGGTAACCACAAAGCTGGTACAAAACCCTGCCCCAACCATCTCAATTTCTCCCGGCAAATTAATTTCATTCCAAAACCCACTGACCATATCATTCTTAACCTCATGCTGGATTGTCGATAAATCGCCGCAATTGCCATGCTTGCCCCAGCCCCACGATATGAGTTTACCGTCCCTCGTCACAGCAAGTATATGATCTGAGCCCACAGCAATTTTGTCCAGAAGAGGGAGGTTTGGCGGTAAAAGTTTCCACATATTTTCTTTGCCCCAGGCAGTAAGGGTTCCGTCCTCGAATAATACGAACACGGCATGCCACATAGCACCGACATCTTTCCAGCCTTTGATGTTTACGGGCATGTTGGAGAGGATGTTGAATTTATCTTTTCCGAGCAGTTTGTGCTCACCTGTAGACGGGTCGCCAACGAGATAAGTGAAATCTGCACCGCAGGCCACCTTTCTTGGCTTGAATGGTATGTTCTCAATCTTAACAGGTGTTGTGACTTTGCCGGAAAGCTTATCACCAAGCTGACCTAGACGAGCCTTTCCCCAGCCGTAGACTGAGCCACCATCGAGAATGGCTACGTAATGCCATATGCCGGCATCGAAGTTGATGACTGTACCAGAAAGTGATGTGACATCTGCCAATGGCCCACAATCAACTTGTTCTTCGCGGCCTAATTCTCCCCATCGGCCAGAGCCTTCGGTAAGTATGTGGGCCTGTAGTTCCTCAGTCCTCTTCAAGATATATGCCGAAGATTCACAGGTGGCTGCAGCGAAGAGAACCTGATCATGAGCTTTTGTGAAATTTTGGATTTGAGGTTCTCCTCCAAATGAGCCTAGCTGGCCCCTGCGATTATCGCCGACCCCATAGACAGATCCATCCATACTTAGAAAAAGCGTGTGGTTATCTCCACCCCGTATAGCCAATATGTTGTCGAGCGAGGGAGTGTTGGAAACCCTAGTAGGTCTATTGACAATATCGGCGGCTGGTATGCCGAGTTGGCCTTCCGAGTTGCTGCCAAAGACGTACAATTCGTAAGACATACTGGATGACGTGTGACGCAACGCTCGCAGGTGCAGCATCTACATACAAAAAAAGACGTCTCAAACTCCCAAGATTCTCCAGAGGCTTGGTAAGTGAAATGCACTCGCTCCTTGCAGACGGCGCTAGCCCGACAGTAACGCTAATCGGTTACAGGGATCGCGGGACGCACGGACGCCCACTGAATATTCGCTGCCGACGTAGACGAACTTCAACTCCACGACGACCGCAAAACCGACGACGCCCACCCACTACTAACCGCACGCACATTTCCACAGTCGCCCCCAACATGGCTTCCCAGAGCGTGCAATGCTTCGGCAAGAAGAAGACTGCGACTGGTACGATAATCACCCAATCGATGAACAAGATGATCAAGAGGAACTCGAGGCTAACAACCATGATACAGCTGTCGCCCACTGCAAGGTACATATATACGCAATATCCCGCGATCGAAACGCGTAGTCGAATCATATACTTACAATGTTTTGTTTGCTATAGGCCGGAAAGGGTCTTGTCAAGGTTAACGGAAAGCCTCTTTCCCTCGTCCAGCCCGAGCTCCTGCGATTCAAGGTCTACGAGCCCATCCTGATCCTCGGCGTTGACAAGTTCGGTACGCATACACACACACAACACCAGCATTACGATGTGTTGGATTGAATCGAAAACGGAGTACTGACAGAATGGGCAGCTGATGTCGACATCCGCGTCCGCGTCTCCGGTGGTGGTCACACCTCGCAAGTCTACGCCATCCGTCAAGCCATTGCCAAATCCATCATCGCCTACTACCAAAAGTACGTCGACGAGCACTCGAAGAACCAGCTCAAGCAGGCGCTTATCCAGTACGACCGCACACTGCTCGTTGCCGACAACAGGCGGTGCGAGCCCAAGAAGTTCGGCGGTCCAGGTGCGCGCGCCAGGTACCAGAAGTCTTACCGTTAAGCGGTACTTTGGCTTGCTGGTCGAAGGGAGAAAGAGAGTGCGAGAGAGAAGGTGCATGGGGAGCATGGAGCGGTGTTCATCCTGGGCTTTTTCATGGGGTCTTCTACTGTCTACTATGTACCCCTCAAGGACGAGGTTACGGTTACGTGACATGGCACGCAACGGCTGCCTGATACGATCCCGCGGCTTGTGACGATAAAATGAATACATTGGTTGCAAGAACATGAAAAAGGCATACAGCGTGAGGAGCACCCACAAATGTAGGGACAAGTGAATGCGAGCCCTGTCTCTCCTCCAATGCAGATGCACACCATTTTCGACACTGACTTTAACGTACGACTTAGCTCCTTCAACCATGCCCTCTCAAACACCAGCGCTTCTAGGCATAAACACAAGTAGACATCCTCCATTGGTGAGCTATCCTCTTGTATCACTTGAAACACTTGGAACATTTGCAGGCATATGTTCATACTACTTCAGGGGCAACGGATTCTAGCCATCACTTCCGCTGCTTCTGAACGCAGCGCATAGTGCCGCATACTGATGCGTAAGGTCGAGGACATGCTGGGGTAGAGAGGTACCCTGGATGATGCTGCGGATCTTAACGGCGCCCTCTTCTTCGATGAGTTTGCGGATTGTGTAGAGGAGATTTGGTGAAAACTGTCACAATGTCAGCAACGTCTTTCATGGTCAAGATAAGGGAATGGGATGACTTACCTCAGAGTACCACCGATACTGCCAGGTAACCAGACGGATCAACGCTGCCGTTACGTCTCGGACCTGTTTCCTCTCCTCGCCCAATTTGAGCACGCCCCTCATCGCTTTCGGGGAGAACTTGATCTGCAGACAGTTCTCATACGCCTCCACGGCCTCCTCGGTATGATGTAGCCTCTCAGCAAGTTCGCCCAGAATCTCCCACTCCTCACTGCTTTTCTTGTAAAGCAACTGCTGCTGTCGGTATTGCGCCATTTCGGTGCGCCATATCGTGTACACGCGCAGATCCTCATACAGGACCATGAAGAGGTTATCAAGCCAGCGTTCGCAAAGACGCTTATTCTGAAAGTGTGTGTAATTCGGTTGCGATGAGTTGGTATGGTTTGCAGAGTCGTGGGCGTGGGGGTCTTCACTGCCTGCTTTTACCACTTCAGATGCGACCGTGTGGCCGGGCTTTTCGAGGTCGGCTGCTACTTGAGCGGCATTGGAGGAATCTCCATTCTGAGTGTTAGGTTCTTCGGTGGAGACGCGCTCTTCAACCTGGCCGTGTTCGTTGCCGTTTGTCTGTTGGGCGATCGTGTTGGGAGATGGAGAGCGGAGAGCTGTTGTGCTGGCGCTGCGAGAGTGCGGTTGCTGGGTCGTCTTTTCGTGGCGGTACTCTTCCTCCATGACGAAGACTTGACTCCGTATTTTGAGCAGCTGATCCCATCCAATCTTCTTTGTGATTTCAGTAAGCAAGATGTAGGCCTTGAGGAAGGTACCTTTGAAGCCCGCGGCGTGTAGCTTCCGCAGGGTTGGATGTACAAGCTCCATGTCATCCATGTGCGAGTCCTCTATCTCATCGCACATGGCTTCGGGCATGACTGGTAAGAAGACTCTCTGGGGCTCTGGCATCCTGGGTGCGTCCTTGTCTTGGTATGTGAACATGGGACATGAGTTCAGTGTCAACAGAGCAAGGTCCCATTGCTCGAGGCTTACGTATATCTCAGCCAGCCGTGCCCATGTGCCAAACTCGCTGGGTGCGGATACCACACTCCGTTTGGCAATTTCCAGAGCAAGATCACCGCGTCCTTTTTTGTTGCAAAATTCCGCTTGACAGTCGAGGAGCGAGTAGTCCATGGGCAGATCTTGTATCGCTTCGTGTAGCAGTTGTACAGCCTGAACCTCTTCATCTGCTTCGATATAGACACGGGCCAGGAGCGAAGAAATTTCGGGATCTCGTGTCCGCAGTTTTTCGAATAGATTGATGCCCGAGGTGTATCTGCCGGTGGTATGAATATAGTTGAGCAGGCCAGTAGTCAAGTGATTTGAGACAAGATTAGGGACTTGAATTTCAGGATCGGATCCCAACTGCCAGCCTGGAGTGCGTCAGTGTGTGTTTGTCAATACGCTGAAGACGGCTTACCGTTGAAGAACAGGCGCTCTGCCGCATCCAGGAACCTATGCTCGCTCTCTGTGCTCGTAATGGGGTTGAACCGTCGCACACCCACAATCTTCTTGATTGTGTCGCCGGAGCCGTCGTCGGCGTAAGAATATGCGCGCAATACGCTGCAGAGGTATGTCTCCAGCCACAGTTCATCGGTAGCCACTCGCTTATCTCCGCGCTCATCGATGCAGTAACTCTCTACTGTTCCTGGGATGAATACTTGGACGCGCATGTCCAGGCGTGAGAAGGCATTGTAGCAGCTGCTTGGTCAGCGACTGTCTTGTGCTACGTTGATATGCCCATACCAGTATAGGCCAGACACAACCTTGTTCTGCTTGTCATGCGCAGAGTATGTGAGGGTGTTGATGTAGGCAGCCAAGCTGGCAGACGAGGATGCATCTATGCCGCAGACATGGTGGTATACGCCAATCTAATCACATGTCAAAGGCTGTCCCTCATGGACGAACAGTCAAGGGTACTACGGACCTGCTTGGCCGCATTCTTGATGGGCTGCTTAATGAGGTGGACGAGGTCTGGCGGGCCTAGTTCTCGCAGTGTTTGCAGTGATTCCGAGCGCGCTTCGATGGCAGAGTGAAGCTCATCCTCATAGATTCTGGTCAACAGTCAGAGAGGCCGAGAAGTTGCAGGACAGGCTATCGTGGTGTGAAGTAATTGGAGGAAGTGGAATTGGAAGCGGAGGCGTGGGTGTAGACAAGCGCATATATAGGAACATGTATAGATTGGACAACTAGTAGGGTGCACCATACTCTGGGACAGCTGGCGATGTGACCATGGCTCAATTGGCGCCGCACGATACGGGAAGGCGGTCGCGGTGCGAAGGATGCTGTAGCGGGGAGGTGTGCTAGAAGAGGGGCCGAGCATGCACCTCTGGCCTGGGGAGAGATTCGTCAGGGTTTCGGTGTCCTTGTGCAGCATCGAGGGCAGGAACGGGTGCAGTAGCTTCAAGGCGGAGGACCGCCGCCGTTGCCAAGATGCCGCATCCCTGCGCACCATCATTCACTGTCGCGTCGCGTCACCCCAGGCCTGCGGAAAGCGTGGAAGAGGTCATTGTCACCGCACAGTAGCTTACCAGAAAAAAACCCCATTGTACTCTATATAGCCCCTCTGTTTCACTGTCGCCGGCCGTTGAGCGTCTGCACTGCCAATGTGCTGAACAGTCTCCAAGCCGCCTGTAGGCTCTACCCAACTTTGTACAACCCAACCCCAACGCGCAACATGGTAGGTAGCCCACCAGCATACTCGACCACCCTTTTAACAATCACCAAATGGTTCCACTCCTTGCTGACAAAGCGCAGTCGAAAGCATCTGTATGGCATCCGTACAATGTCGAACTCCCCGAGGAAGCCGCCGAAGATGAAGTAGACGACACGCAGGAAATCCAGATCGAAGAGGCTCTGAAGCTCTACCAAACCGCCCTGAAGCTCCACTCCGAAGGACCCCCGTCCTTTGCAAAAACGGCCGTAGCATACAAGGCTCTATTCGAATCTGACATCTTCCATTACGCCGAGTCCCTCTCCGAATACAAGCGACACGAGACCTATGGCGAGGACTTGGTGTTCGACACCATTCTCGAAGATGACTACGAGGTTGGCCCCGTCCAGTCCACAGGCGCCGCCGACAGCGCTCCAAACACACTACAGCAGATACTACACCTATCATACAAGAACCATGGCCAGTTCTTACTTGAGGCTATGCAGCACTGGATCACCACCAATGGCGCCACACCTCAGATGGAAGTATGGAGCAACACCCACGGCGCTCTATCCTACTTTGCTGAGGCATTGGACAAGGAGGATACCGATCTCGACCTATGGCTGCGCGCCGCCTCTGTTGCGGCCATGCTGGGCAGTAAACGCCTTACTCGCTATTGTCTGGAGGCTGTGCTGGATGGAAACGACGAGCAGTGGGAGAGCTTACTACGCCTTCCCGGCCTGGAAGAGGGGTTTGCTGGACAGCAGCTTCGTGAACTCATAGAGCGGCTCGAGGACAACGTTTCCCTGAGACAGGCGCCACTGTCTTCCATGAAGCGAAAGAAGCTGTCCGAGACGCTGAAGAAGCGTCTGAACCCGTTTCCGTTTGCGCCACTTCCCGCAGATGTCGCCCTTGGGACAAGTCTACACAACATCAAAGTAGCTCCAGAGAGTGTGACCTGGACTCCCCCGAAGTGGGAGTGGTCTGGCATGGGCGAAATCATCTGGAGTCGATTTCTTGCTGAGCGAGACGCAGCAGCAGCCCCTAGTGTACCATCTGGCTCGAACATAGTTTTCAGCATACCTCCCGACAGTGAGACTCCCGAACGCATTGGTTCTGAGCCTGAACATGAGCATACACCTGAACCCGCTGCGCCTGTACATGACACCATATCGGCAGCGTCTGGGCTCACCACGCTGCTACAGATTGAAGGGCCAGTCTCTGCTACTGTGAAAAAAGATGGAGAGGATACTGTCATGGAAGAGCAAGACGGCGACGCTGTTGTCCAAAACGAGGAAGCGCCTCCCACCGCGCCAGCCCCTTCGCGCAAGCGGTCCACGGACTCAGCCGGTCTACCTGAAACTGCAGAAGGAGGCAGGTCGCGTAGTAAAAGGATTCGGGGACGGGACACAGTAGTCGAACCTGCCGCCGGTAGTGCAGCACAAGAAGCCAATAAACACATCGACGTTCAACTCGAACCCTACACACACGCGGATCAATGTCTGTACGAAATCGTTAAGGACATATATTCCAGACTTGGCGTTGAGAGCACCAAGGATCCGGCTGATTTGCGTACGCTGCTCACCGCACTTCCCGAGTCAAACGCCAAAGATCCCATCGACAAGGCAGCGTGCGACATGTTTGCTGGTCTTCGGAGCGGGCACAAGAACACCGCGCAAATACTACTGACTTCTGAGTCATTTGATCTCCTTGGAGTAACTAGAGAACATGGGCTTAATGCGTTTCTGGGCTTCTCGAAATCTACTTCAGCTCAAGCCTGTTCTAAACCTACATTGGCTAACCAGGGACTGAACAAATTTGCACGCGTCGTAAATAATGGCTGGCTGTCGATTCAGGAAGTTGCCTTTACGTGGATTGAAAGTCTCTGCTCTCCTAGATCATGCCCCCAGGACTCCAAGACCCAGCCTACAGATCAGTCCAGCTACCTGCAATTCAGATGGCCAGAGGATCTCAAGACATATGTTGTGCGGATCATCATCAACATCGACGAATACATCTACGAGCGCATGCTTCATCGGGTAGATGATCTCAACCTTCGGATGCTGAAGGCGAACCATGAGTCGCGACGCTATGAATTATCCAACTTCGATGCTTCGCAGGTCGAGATCGTTCAGACGTTGTTTGAACTGCATCTCGACATTTATTCGCTCATCAAGCATCCACACAGCGTCGTCGATGTAGACACTCGAAACTCTCAGAGCGACCGTCTGGAACGATGGGCTACATTAGCGCGAGAAGTCATACAACTGCGGTCCGGCTGCCAAACTGATCAAGGCATAGACGATCTGGCACTCCGTCACGTCTGGGCTACGGTTTTCCAAATGAGCGTTACCGACGAAGTTTTACCAGAGCATGTACTCTCTGCTATGGCTGAGTTAAAGACTATGTTTGAGCCCTTGGGTGACCGGACGATACAGTTGCAAAACAACGCTGTGATGCCCGAGCTATCGATTGCAGCTATTGATCGTGAGCTCGTCCGAATTAGCATGAAGGACTTCTTCCTCAAAGTTTTCGACCAAGAGGAACAGGACCCAGTAACCGTTATAGAGAGCCTGGAGCCTATTCTAGAGCTCGAGAATACGAAGGAGCCCAGGACATCCATCGAAGCATCTGCCCCAGATGAGGTTGGCCCTGATCTCCGCAGTTCACCTACCATGAGTATCGAAGCGGAATCACCATTCGAAAAACAAATCAGTGGCACTTCATCGCCCATACTAGAAATGCGAAAATTCCTCGACGCTGCCAACGTGAACGTGCGGCTCTCTCTTTGGAACAGGTTACGCGTTGCGTATGAAGCCATCGACTACCCTTCAAAAGTTCTGTCGTGTTTTTTGCGAAGTATTGAAGCACTTGTGGAAGACTTAAAGTCCTCACAATTCCAGGAACTGCCAGCAGAGGGTCGTCAACACTTACTTCTGACCCGGTATCGAATCATCGACGACATGGTCGTCAAAATCCTCCAGATAATTCGGGACGACGATGCGCCTTTCGCCTGCCTGGCATATGAGCATGTTCAGTCATCAATGTCAGCCATTGCAGAGTTATTACACATCCTTTCTGCTGCCGACATGCTCCGAGATCTTATCCGCATCAATCAAGTTCCTATGCCCAGAGTCGAAAATCAGCCAGCCCAGGCGTTCGTCAACATGATGATACGGATTGATGATATACACCTTCGACTTTGGATGCTGCAGTATCACTTACTCAAGGATGGCTTGTCCCAGGACTCTGAAAACTTCCCTACGCCTTCTGAAGACCTGTTTGAGTTTATTCGTCATGTGCACCATGCTACCGGTGTGCGCGGATTCTGTCATCTATCTAGCCGTCAGTTTTTGAGACTGTCGAGAGACGAACTACTTCGGATGGACGATGTTATCGATGGCCAAAGTCACGCTACCGAACTCTGCCAGATTCTCTACGATCTTTACGGTCTGAAGTTGTTTGTTGAGCCTCTAGAGTGTCAGAACTTTCAGACTACGCCAGACGCTCTTGATAAGAAGACAGCATTCAGTATCCTTACTTTCGCAATGTCACAGGTTGCAAAGGTCGATCTCAAGGATCTACCGAAGACTGAACTCAAAGGGACGATAGAGAAAATCCACGCAGCCCTGGGTCGACCGAAGCAGAATGACGACATCACCTTCAACCGCAAGGTTATTTCTACTTACTTCAAGTCGCCGGTCAATCCGGTAGAACTCTTCGGTTGTCTGAAGGGTGTTGGCTCACTCGCCACGAAAATCATTCCTGCTGAGGAAGCAGTGGCCGCATCAAAAGGCTGGTATTACATGATGGGGAATATAGCGCTCAGCAAGTTCCGATCGCAGAAACGCATGACACAGGGGCCAACAGAAGACCTCAACTATGCCCAAGCATTCTTTGTCCAGGATCTAGAGCATTCGACCGAGCGATGGGAAACTTGGTATCGCCTTGCACAAGCCAACGATACACAGCTTGAGGAGGCTGTATCCTGGAACGCGGACAAGATGAACAGCAACAGCACTGAACTGGTCAACTTCCAACGCGCTGCAATTAATTGTTATATCATGGCCGTGGCTTGCGCTGTTCGTGATGCTGGCGCAGGATTGAACGCCCAGAGCAAAATTGCACAGATGTACACGGAATTTGGCAATCGCATATACGCATCATCTAGAGAACCTTTTGGTATGGAAGCTTTCCAGATTCGTGAAAGCGAGAAGCGGTTCTGTAATCTGCAGACCAAGGCGACACTGTACAAAGAGGTTTCGTTCGTTCCGCTACAAAGCTACACAGCTTGGAAGTACGCCAGTACTCTCTTTAAGCGAGCAATCAAGGGCAACCCAAACAAGTGGTGGAATCACTACATGCTGGGGAAATGCGCGTGGAAGATGTGGGCAGCCAACGATAGTGCAATGCGATATGCAATATCCACAGGTACATCAGTCGCTCCTCAGCATGGACCAACATGGGAGTCAGTTGTTGAAGCATTGGTCAGCGCGATCGAGACGTTACCCGGAAAGAAGGGGCGCAATGGCGAACCGGTCCTTGAGCCACATTACAAGCTGGTGTCTATCACTCACAAACTCTTTCAGCGTGGAGCCATCGACTGTGAGAAAGGAGTGAGCATTCTGTCAAACACATCTTACGCGCAGAACGTCAAAGCACCAGAGAGCGCTGGTGACTGGCAGCGTTTCATTCTTGCTGTATTAAAGGCGCTACGTGCAGCTGACAAGTCAAGTTGGCATCATCGTGTCATTGCCCGTGTTGGACATACTATGTACGACGAAGGAAGAAATTCGACATCAGCGCAAGACGCCAAGCATGAACTGATGCAACAAATGTTTACCAAGACTATGAGTCTGCAGGTCTGGAAGCCCGAGAACGAACGGCCTGGCAGGCATTTCGTATACACTACGCGTTACACTAAGTTCTTCATTGAGCTGCTGGACCTCACTACTGACAAGGCTAATTTCGAAGCGCTCGCCAAGCGCGTAAGACGGAAGCAGACGGATTTTTTCGAACACCAGAAGCTATGGCAAGACCTATGTTCGCGTTATCTCAAGCTGCTACGGAGAATCGGCAATGTGCCCGAGGGTCAAGAGGATTCTGCTTTCAAATCAGTCAACCACGATGAGTTTAACATATTGGCTCTTCGCTTGGAAGCCTGGTGTCAGAACCCAGCTACACAGCATCCCATGCTTGACATCCTCCGCGATGCGATCGAACTCAAGCGCCTCAACAATGGTATGATGAAGCCTCTCCTCATTGATGACCTCATTGGAGATACATATGCGATGCTGTACACTTCAATCGGCCCTTCCCTATCCCCACTCCCATCGGAGCAACCACAGCCCCAACCTTCACCGTTTGCAGTTGCTGCAACGCCTACGGGAGCTGTGCCAATTTCCTCCTTGATGCAAGTGCAGGTTGATGGTGCAATAGATGGGACTACCAGTACTCCTTTCAGCATGTACCATCCTAGTCAACTCCAGCAGCCTCCTCCGATGTCACAGGTGCATTCACAGGCTGAGCTGCCGGCAAAATCGCGAGCCAAGGCTGTGGGCCGCAGAGAGATTGCTCGGAGAGCTGAAGCATGCGTTCAGAAGGCTGTTGGTAGTGCCTCTCAGTCTACCGCGATGCCAATTCGGTCACCGCCGCCTGTTAATGCTGCTCTTCCTTTCACCACGGATCGGGGAGCATCCCCGGACAGCAAGGCAGCTCAGCTTATTCCTGGTACAAGCACGTCAACCGAACACCTACAGCCTCCGTTGGACAACAGCGGTACAGCAACTGCAGCTGCCAGCGTAATCAACGATGAGCCTGAGCGCAGTGCTCCCGGCTCAGTTCACGATGACGCCGATGATGAAAGTGAGCTCAGCGAGCTGGATGAAGATGAGGTGGAGGAGATTCATCAGGAAGTGCAGAATGATACGTTGCGCCGTTCGGCTTCCATCGCGGCTTTGAGCAACAAACCACTATTTCCGAATCTATCTACGCGCCGCTCTAGCTCTGCGGAGAAGAAGAATGAGACTGAACATGACGACGATGGTGCAGATACGATACACGTTCGGGTGCCAGATGGGGATAAGATGGACGTTGATGACAAGAAGTAAGAGGCTAATGGGGGTTTGTTCTGGTAGTACACTATGCATTGAAGTAGTAGTTTTTTTTTTTGCAACATATTTTTGTATCACCACGTTATCGGCCTATATTACCCGTCGATGAAGGCGCAAGCAAGGGTTGGGGCACGTCTTTTATATGTGTGTATTTTTGTGCGCTGGTTTTTCTAG
>Ga0265797_10010147_pt1 | contig 12046 bp, 12 predicted proteins | sample P2T30metagenome_FD_192433 | JGI IMG/M metagenome (GOLD analysis project Ga0265797, IMG submission 192433) | Plant litter microbial communities from East Loma Ridge, Irvine, California - P2 T30 | ecosystem: Environmental > Terrestrial > Plant litter > Unclassified | place: USA: California... | reverse complement strand
CGGCGCAACCCTCACACCATATCGTCTGCTTTCATCATGTGTATAAGAGGTAGGGTCACCCTCTGCGCGTCAGGCCTCCCAGAGCTTTGTCACGCCTTTCTGTCTTGAAGATACCCTTCTTTTTTTCGTTTTCTCTTCTATATCTCCACTGCGTTTCGACGCAAGTACATTCTTTTGCAACTTGACAACCATGTTCTTCTCCACACTCCTTACCGGCGTCGCCTTGATGAGCACCACGGGATGGGCTCAGTACGTTCTGGAAGACGACTACACGGCAAACGGCAACTTCTTCGACCAATTCGACTTCTTCAACGGCTCAGACCCGACGAATGGCTATGTCGACTACGTCGAGAGGGACTACGCGGAAAGCGCTGGGCTGATTGGCAACAACTACGGCAAGATCTACATGGGTGTTGATCACACCAATGTGGCTTCGAAAGCTGGACGCCCGGCCGTCCGCATTGAAAGCACCAAGACATACGATTCTGGCCTGATTATTATCGACATTGAACACATGCCCGGAGGAATCTGCGGCACTTGGCCTGCGTTCTGGATGTTTGGTCCCAACTGGCCCAAGAACGGCGAGATTGGTACGTTTGAGCGAACCATCGCGTCTGCGCTTTTCACTAACGTAAACAAGATATCGTCGAGGGTGTCAATGACCAATCATACAACGACATGACTTTGCACACAGGTCCAGACTGCTCGATCTCCAGAGACAGCGCGATGCTTGGAAACGTGTCGACCGACAACTGCGATGTTAATGCCTTCGGCCAGAGCAACAACCAGGGATGCCAAATCAAGGCCGAGGACGACAGGTCGTACGGTACTGGTTTCAACGACAACGGCGGCGGCGTATACGCCACTGAGATCACGGCCGATTTCATCAACATCTTCTTCTTCCCACGCGGCTCGATTCCATGGGATATCTCGAGTGCCTCGCCTGACCCATCTAGCTGGGGTACACCAATGGCTGTTTTCAAGGGAGACTGCGATATTGCTGCAACCTTCAAGAAGATGCGCCTCGTATTCACAAACACTTTCTGCGGCGACTGGGCTGGCAATGCTTGGAGCTCTGGATCATGCGCCTACAAAGCCAACACCTGCGTGGACTACGTCCAGTACCACCCGGAAGCTTTCGAGGACGCCTACTGGTCCGTGAACTCGCTCAGAGTCTACAAGCAGGGTAGCTCTTACGGCTACGGCAGCCCCGAAGTGAGCTCATACAGCACCTCATGGAGCGCCTCGTCCTCGTATAGCGAGTCATCCAGCACCTCACCCAGCGAGTCATACAGCACTTCGTACAGCGAGTCATGGAGCGCCTCTTCAACTTACAGCAGTGAGAGCAGTTACAGCAGTTACAGTTCTGCTCCATCGCAGACTGCGACTTGGGAGTCAACAACCAAATCATCATACAGTGCATCCTCTACCGCCGTCCCGGAGACAAGCGACCACGGTTACGGTATGCCCTCGCCATCGGAGGACATTGCCGTGGCAAGCGCAACTTCGTCTGCCACTGTTGCAGAAATCAGCCATGAGTCTAGGCAGAGGCCGGAGGGCTGGTCGTCGAGGGGAAGGAAGCCTCACGGCGATCGTCACAGTGAACGGGCTGCAGAGCACTTGAAGAAACACAAGAGACAGGGACACGGTGGTCGCAGGCTTTGAAGTGACTTTTAGGGATCTGGGTCTCGGCCTGGTGCTGAGCTGAGATGAGGAGGGATTTTTTGGAGGAATATTCCTTGCATTGACTGCAAAGGCTGGTTATTTTCGCGACCTATACGATCATATAGAACACTTTTACGAAGGATGCGCTTGCGTGCCGCTCACACATATACCCTTGTCACATGATATAGCCCCACCAAGGTGCGGAGGAGCCCTGCAGCAGCCGCCGTCGATCTCTCACATGCGCATGAAGACTCGACGGCGCTTGTTGTTCACCTTGACTAGTGCACAGGAGATAGGACCGCGTGCCTTGCTCATCCACCGCAGAACAGAAAGAGAATACATGTATCTTGGCGGAGGTGGCGCCCAGTTATTGCTCGCAGGCGCCGGTGTATGCCCGATTCAGTGACTTCACGCTTCTACTCAGACCCCGCTGCTGCCGCCGCGACTTCAAGGTTGACTTGATCTTGACCTTGCATGACCTGCGCACTACCTGTCATACCGCAGTTGCAATATAACACTTACTCACTGAGCGAATATCAACTACTGCGCACCAGGAAAATCCAGGTAGCTTCCGACTAGCCTCAGATACCTTACTCTTTCATCGCTCATTCGAAAGCCCGATCACCAAACACCTTGACCATCCAACTTTGGCTCTCTAGGAACTACCTACACTCAAGATGGCGGCCATGATGAGCACCAAGCGCCTGCAAAAGGAACTAGTCAAGGTAACACCCACCTACACCACCTCTCACAACAAACAAACACCTCCGCAGCCTACTAACCTCCCCCTCCACCCAGATCCAAGGCACCCTCCCACCCGGCATCACCCTCGTCTCCGCGCCCGACCTCAAAGAATGGCACATGGACATCGCCGTGCTCGACAACCCGCTCTACCCGCCCACAGACCTCTACCGCCTGCGCTTCTCCTTCTCCAAAAACTACCCGATCGAACCGCCCGAGGTCGTCTTCCGCCCTTCGCCCGACCGCCCCATTCCCATGCACCCGCACATCTACAGCAACGGCATCATATGTCTGGACTTGCTGGACACGCAGGGATGGAGCCCTGTGCATAATGTGGAGAGCGTGTGCATTAGTCTGCAGAGTATGTTGGCGAGTAACACGAAGGCTGAGAGTGAGTGCATTCTGTTCAGGTGGTGGCGATACTGGGGTGGAGAGGGCAGTGATGCTGACAGTGCTTGATGTAGGACCTCCAGGAGACAGCGACTTCGTGCGCAACAACCGTCAGAGACCTAGGGATATCAACTTCCTCTACCACGATCCGACTGTGTGAGGATGCACGTCCTATCATGCTGCAATAGCAGACTTTCAGAAACAAGGACTTCGGACTTGAGCATGCATCACAATACGACGAGGATATGCACCGGATGGCGTTTTCTTTTACATGGGCTTGGAGATATTCCTCTCACTCGGAGCGACGGCGTTAGTTGCGGCATCTTTTGTTTTCTTTCCAGTACACCCTGATGATGACGATACCTGGGTCACTTTGTACCTGCATTCACCGCTGGCATCTTTCGATGCATTTTCGCCATGAATAGTTTAGCTGTGAGCGCTGCTTCAGCAATAGCATGCGCCCTCTAAATTTGAATGCATAAGGCCTCGAAATTGTGCTTCTGCTACGCTGAGTCCCTGAGGCGGTCTCATATGCACCGATCTGGCCGGTTGACTGTAAACCGACTGGTCCACTTTCTTCATCGTGTCTTCGTCCTCGTCTATAGCCTCTCATACAACATTCACCGAGAACCTAAGCTCACCTGTTCATCTTGCCAATGACCTCTCTGTGCGCAGTCCTCTCCTGCTCAGCCTCGCTCAACGGCCTAATACTCCTCAAATCACCAACCACATCCTTCGCCTTGCCAAAGTACACCTCCTGCAGCAAATTGCGCATCCTCGTCTCCATATCCTCCACCATGCGTCCAATATTAGCCACATGGCTCTGCTCCGTCTCCGCCTCCCTAACCCCATGAATCGCCAAATCCTGCTCCTGCTGCCTCGTCAAATTGCCCGCCAATTCCAGCCCACCCACACTCTCGCTCTTCATCCCCAAGTCCAGAATCACCGTCGACGTCAGTTTGTAGTGCGCGCTGCGCTTGCTCGCCGCTTCGCTGACTTCCAGCACGTGGATCGAGTCCCAGCCGCCTTTGCCGCCGGCGGCGTTGCTGCTGGCGGCGTTCTTCTTGAGGAGCACCACGCCCGCGAATCCTTCGTCCAGTTGCCAGAGGTAGGCGCTGCTGACGCCGCCTTCGTAGTACAGGTCGCGGTAGACGTCGATGGCGGCGTTGAGCTGTTCTTCCATGCGTCTGATGCGCCCGCTGGGGATCAGGTCGGCGGCGTCTTCGGGGTCGATTGGGGGGTCGAAGTCGTTGCTCCAGGGAGAGCGGTAGCTGTTGGGGGTTGGGTTAGTGGGGGTTGAGTGGTGGTGGATGGTTGTGGGAGGGTTGCTTGCCTGTCGCCATCTGTAGGGTGTCAGTTAGTAAGAGGTCGCACGCAGATAGTGAATTGGGGTAGTGAATACCTGAGTTGTATGTGCAGCACAAGTAGTCTTTTCCTGAAGTAACGCAGCGCTTGGTGGTCAAGCCGACGTCGACGGAAGACACGAGATCCTCTTCTAGATCGGGCACGAGCGATATGATCTTGTTGAGGTAATGCTCGGTCTGTGAGGGAGGGAGACGGCGGAGGAGGTCGAGGGCTGCGTCGAAGGGATCCATCTTGTGCTGTGCTGTTGTGGTTGAAGGTATAGAAGTGTGTAGTTGCTTCAATCGCTAGGGCTAGCTGTAACTACGTCCGCCGCATTGAAGCTGAAGTCGGCGTTTGCCCCACCCGAGCCAGCAGCAGCAGCAGCAGGAGGCAGCAACGAGACCTCACTTCTTGCGCTCCGTTTTGTGTTCCATCAAGATCACTCCAACAGCATATTGCTCATTATAGGGCAAGTACTTTCGATATGTTATTGAGATATTGCTCGTTGCTCCATCCGCTTTGAGAAGCCAGTACATCAGCACTACCACGCATGCATGCAATGGAGGTACGCCCAGGCTTTCTATTGAAGCACGTGAATATCCATAAGAGGTAATACCCAACAGGCTTCTCAAATGCAATATTGCATTGTGGCTGCTGTACTTTCCTTAGATCCAATGATGGATTCTGGATGCTGGCCGCTTCTCAGATCCGATAATGGATTCCGGTCACCGCTCTTTCCTTCGTGCCAATATTGGATGAGATCCGTCCATGCATGCCGCTGCCTTCGATCCCTTGGTGTATAGCTTTCGAAGGCTATTTATCTTATATGCTGGCTTTGGCGGTCCTGGAATGGATCTTAAAGTCATATGGTCAAATTTCGATCGAGACGCCGCGTGCTTACTTCTTCCACATGCCTGACTCTGGCGCGTCACATGCCTCCTCAAATGCAATAATGGATTCTGGCCTTCTCGGATGCATCAACGGATATCTACCCTTCCAAACCCAATAATGGATGTCTGGCATTTCTGAATGCATAAATGGATGTCTGGCATTTCCAAATGCATTAATGGATTTCTGGTTCCCTCAATCCACTCATGGATTCTGGCTCTCTCAAACGCAACAACGAATTCTTGGCCTTTTCAAATGCATCAACGGATTTCTGGCTTTCTCAAATGCATTAATGGGTTCCGGTTTTTGCAGATGCACTCTTGGATTCTGGGTACTGTCTTCACTTGAGTGCATTAAATTTCAAGTGGTCTGGGTTCACATGATTCCTCAAATGCAATGTTGGATACTGGATGCTCTGTTCAACACGCTAGCGCGCTGAACCAACACGAAAGCGTGTTCGATGCATTCTTGGTTCCACGGTATCGTGTTTGGAGTCACGGTAACGTGTTCGATGCAATCTTGGATTCACGGTATCGTGTTTGAAGTCACGGCAGCGTGTTTGATGCATTCGCGGATTACACACGACAGCGTGTTCACGCTCGATGGACTCACGCATGAGGCTGCTTTGCCAACTTGCCGCTGCTTCGTTCGTCACCTTCAATCTCCATCAACATCTCTCTGTCTTCTGCCGCTCTCATTGGCAATTGTTCTTACGATTTCTTTTCCAACACCCACTATAAGCGACAACCCAAACAGAATGTCAACCTCCGCTGTGAAGAAGCACTCCTTCGACGTCACCCAGCGAGTATTCCCGAACAAGTCACCGTAAACACCACTAACGATGCCAATACAGGTGGTACAACAATGAACGCTACTCTGACGTGACTCTGGGGCTGCCTGACGGCACAAACATCCTGGCCCATAGGGTGTTCCTTTGTGCCAACAACCAGTCGTTCGAAGACCTCTATGAGCGGGAGAGAGCGAAGGCTCGTGCGGTAAGTTTTGCTTGCAATGTCTGCTCTTTGCAACTGCGACGGCCGTGCTGACAAGGTTTCCGTGACCAGGGATCCAAAGTCACGATTCGTCTCGCCGAATCTCCGGCTTCTGCCAATGCGGTCAGACTGCTTGTCCGCAAGCTCTACGGCTTCCCTATCCCCGCAACCCATGATCTCCTCTGGGGCGCATGGGTCGAACTGGCTATAGCCGCCAAGATCCACCTCGAACCCGAACTTCGCAACCAGGCCATCGACAGCTTTGTGGGTGTTGCTCGTCGCATGACTGAAGTTGGCGAGATCGTGGACATGATCGGGAAAGTCGAGACGCGCATGGATGACGAACTCAACCACGCCGTTAACTTGATCCGCCAGCATCATGCCCTGGTTCTGCTGAAAGACGACCGCTATTTCGCCGCGTATCGCTGCAACCCCAAGCTGGTGGATCTACACACACCTGACCTTCTGGCCAGACTGGAGGCAAGGGGCGAGGACGATGGAGAGGACGAGGACGGTGATGAGGACGACAGCGAGGACGACAGCGAGGACGACAGCGAAGACAACAGCATGGAAGTCTGAGACGGAGCACTGGGTAGATGCTCGTCTAATATTCACTGAGCTGGTCCAGTCAGTGCACGACGGCACGGGCATTGTTATGGCAAGCGGCCCGTTAATATCGAGAAGATGAGCTTCCGGGGGAATGCACATCACAGCACGCGACCAGGGTGAACAGAGTGTGCGTCACATTGATCAGGTCAGGTCAGTGTACGTTGTTCGTAGCAGGAAAATGTAACAATATTGATGCTTTCCACTCAAGGTAGCTCATGCCTTTGAGAAAATTCCTCCCCACTGGACAACTCCACCTTCTGCCCGTTCTGCGGGTCAAGCTCCAGCAGACCAGTTGCTGCTCCATCGAGTTCGCTGCCCTTATGTCTGGTATGCTCCATCTCATGCACTTGCGCCTCTTGCCCATCGAGCTCTTCGTCCCCACGATAGTCTTTGTCGGTGTAGGTCTCCTCAGTTGCAACGATGTGACTTTTCCGTTTGCGCTGACGGATCAACCAGAGTGCTCCGAGCACGACAAGTAAAACCGCCACAACTGCGCCCACCACGGCGCCAGCAATTGTCCCTGCCGGCAGTTTCGATTTCCGTTTCGTACCAGGAGCATCGATCGCTACGATGTTCTCTTTCGATATCCTTGATGCATCTGGAAACTGTGCTTGAGAGACGGAGAAAGATTGCCGCTCGTAGTCCGTAACGACGTAGGCGCCTTGAAGAAAGACACGGCCCAAAGTGTATTGATCGGCTCTCTCGGCGCGCTTCAGAGGAAAGTATTTCGATGGCGGGTCGACGAAAGGCGGACTGCCGCTGAGATCGAACGCACCGTAGGGCAAAGCAATTTCAACGCTGCCGCCTTCCGCGGTGTCGTGGCCGATCGTAAACATCAGTGTCGGGTTGAGGCTGGACAGCCGAGCGTGGGTATCATTATCAACCAAATACAGTTGTGCCTTGTCGCTCCAGGTGAGATTGAAAGCTTCTTCAAATTTCTGACAGACATCGATCGGTAACCACAGATGAGTGACCATTGAGTTGATAAAGATAGGTATGCTCTCGGTAAGCAGAGGCGAGGACCCAATCGTGTCATAGCTAACGCTTTGCAGGTAGACGGTCAGATCGCGCGAGAAGTCGGCAGCGAATGCAAAGGTGACATTGTTGGGAACGAAACGACTGCTGTCGTAGCCTCCGAGAACCAGCGATCCAAAAACAGGATCCTGACGATACGATGCACCAGCAGTGTACGCCCAGGACAAGCTCGGTATCATGCTATGGTTCCTGAGCTCGCCCAAGAAGCTCGGCTGTGGATCTCTAACACTTGCTGAGTCGTTCAGACTGGAGAAGTTGAACGGTATTGGGCTTAGCCCGAGAGAGCCTAGCCAATAATGATTTGTGGCGATGCCCGCAACGACCTGATGATCGAGCGACGGCAAGTCAGATCCAGTCACGCCGAGAGTGAGGGTTTCAAACCCATAGTACGCGTTACCCGTCAGGTTGAGGAAGCCTTCGTAGTATGTGTTAAGTTCAAAAAGGCCTCCGTTGTCTAAACGCTCTGTAGTCCACGAGGTGGACTTTGTTGGGTCGAACAGAAGGCCGCGGGAGTCGTCGCAGCCTGTTATGTTGGGATTCGCTTGCTCACAACCTTCTGGCCTGACCACCCACTGTGAGTTCACATCAGCACTCAAGACCATGTTACCTCCTACTGGTAAGTTGGAGGACACCGACCGTAGTGTCGCCGGCAGACGCTGACGTGCCTGGCAGCAGGCGTAGAGTCTGTCCTGGAGTGCCGACTTGCACGTGGAATGTTGACCAAGCGCCATCGATACCATCCCAGTAAAGGCTTGGTGGAACGTTGATAGGACCCACTGATCTCATTGCGCTCGATGATCTCTGTAACTGCTGGAGTAGCGGATTGGGGCTCAGGTACGAGACTTGCGGAGCAAGTTGCACACCACATCTGAAATGTGATCAGGCTGAGTCCCCAAATATCGATCGTTACACCGCGTCTGGTCAAACCTTGTCGTGCGGCACGAAACATCACATGCTATCTGCAGTTTTCAGCTGAGAACGGCACATGTACTATTCCCGTCCTTGTGGCGCAAGTCCAGAAGCCTATGGCTTTTCGGCCGCAGCCTGATTGTGCCGCGTTCTCAAACAATATTATGCACGACGCAAGCCAATCTTGTCTTGAAATAGCAGAGATCGGAGCATCGGATCTAGCTCCTCATCCACTGCATTTAAACCACAAAATCTCTCTTGTCCCAGGCAAAAGGTACATTGCTGATTCGATAATTGCATTCGTCCGATTTTTGTTGCTGTAACGCTATTCCACGTCAACATGAGACTGACAAGTGGTCCAGTGTGGGTGGCCGCCGCATTGCTTGCATTTGTTGTGCAAAGCACAGTAGTAGGAGCAGAAAGTACGCCAAACAACATCAACAAGTCATATAATGTCTAATGAGCTCCCAGCGAGGTTTTCCAACGATTCTAGTGATTCCGATGGTCCTTTGCCAGGTCTCTCGATCTCTACAACCTCAGTTCACCAGACTGCCACGACTATCAGACTTGCAAGTAGTCCATCCACTACGATCTTTGTGGAGGCTACCTCCATAGATCATGCCTTTCCTGGGTGCTCTAGAAACTGCACATATGACGCCAGCCGGTTGACTCAACATCACGTTTCATGGACCAAATGTCAGGACACTGTCATACTTGGACGCGTGCACTACTTTGTCGACCGTGTTAGCAACAAGACATCTACAAGCACGGATCTTGCGCATCAAGTGACGTTCGTATCAAATGGTCGTGAAGTGACCTCTGATGCAAGCGACATTCTCGCCAATCTCCTTACTAGAACAGATGTGAATGCGGCCGGTACCGTAACATATACGTATGGCACATTAACGATGTAATTATGCACCCTTTATCCTACACTAATAGCCACAGATGTTGATTGCTAAAACCTTGGCACTAGGGCATACCCGACAGGCTTCAACGTCTTGCCAAGTTTTTATATCTGGAATGGAACCTTGCCATACACCACCAATGGCACCACGGCATGTGCGACAGCAAACAACGATGTAACATCACTTGTGATAGATACGTTCTCGTTCACCGGAACTCGATCGTCAGTGCTCACAACAGAAACAAATTTCTTTACCGACACTTTGATCGGTGCAACGCCTTTGCCCAGCGTGAAAGGTCTTCCGACTCAGGCTATTTATGACTTGGATGAGCAAGACCCCAAAGGCTGGACCTACTGCTACGCTTGGGGTGAGAAGTCAGCGGTTAAAGAAGATTTCTTCTCTCCGTTTTCAGGTGACTTGTTCGACCAAGTGATTCGGAACTGTACGCCTCGTGGTGGTTTGGTCTCGCCGCTCGTAGCCGTCGATGCTGCAGCTTTCTTACTGGAAGAAACCACAAGCTATATTGACAACACCAGGACTGACCACTCGGAGATTTCGCGATCCCAAACGACCAAGTCATCTCAAACCGCAACAAATGTGCTAGTCGACCCTTTCCATACAACTTCAGAATTGTCGAGTATTCAGAAGTCAGCATCGCTTGAAGGAGCAGGCGGACATCCATCCGATATAACGAAGCTTGCACAATCGATAACTCCCGAGAAGACCAACCAGGCAAATTCAGATCAGCCCCCCAGCGAAGACCAGCCTGTTCAGACTATCTCACCATCACCGAACTTGAACGAACCACCAGCAACTGCGGCATCGACTAAAACGTCAGCACAAGACACTGAAAATCCAGAAAATGCGAGTCAGCAGAGTTCGACGACCAGTCCAGGTGTTCAGCCGAAGGTGAAGTCGTCTGTTGCTGTCCAGACGATCGCTACTACCGGTAGTGTGCAAATTGACGCCCTTAATTCACTCATCCAAGACATCGGTCAGCTCCAGTCTTCAAGCCACGGAGGCGTGGTGGCAGGCCCCGTCGGGCAGTCAACTGTGACGGTATCACAAAACACAGCAGCCACTGTATCATCTTTGCCGCTCGCGCCTATTCTGGTCGGTACTTCCATTGTTTCAATGAACTCCGATGGAAATTACATGATCGGCACACACGCCTTGCAGCCCACCGACTCTCCTTACGAATTCCAGGGAACCAAGTATGCACTTGATCCGTCAAGGAGTGCTTTGATTGTCAATGGCATTTCCACATACGCTGTAGCACCAGCATCAGCCCAGCATGTGAGCGACAACCCGCAACCCACAGCTTTGACGATCAATGGTGTCAAAGTGACACCAAACCCAGCGTCCGCTTACGTCATCCAGTCGCAGACTCTTGCGCCGGGGGGTCCAGCGATCACGGTGTCGGGTACTCGAATCAGCCTGGCGTCCGATGCCGCCGCGGTAGTCATTGGCACCCAGACCAGCGTCCTCTTCAGGACCACGGGCACCTACGAAGTAGAGTCAATTCCTCCGCACGTGAGCGATAACCCGCAACCAGCAACACTGACGATCAACGGCATCACAGTGACTCCCAACTCAGCCTCGAACTATGTGGTCGAAACGCAGACCTTGAAGCCAGGCGGACCAGCAATAACAGTGTCGGGCACCCGAGTCAGTTTGGCTTCCGATGCAGGCGCGTTAGTCATTGGCTCCCAAACCAGTCTCCTCTCCACCACAACCGGTATTGGTGATTATGTCTGGGCTGGCATCGCCGGCATGCTGTCCGCCGCAAGTGGCAGTGCGAATCCACTTTCCGGCACGCCTGACGAGGAACTGTCCACTGCAACAGCTTCGTCCAATAGGCCCACAGAGACTACGAACAACGTCTCTCAGCTGCAGACTTCAATATCAAGTACAGATATAGGCACGGCTTCTCAGCTCCAACCAAACGCAGCGTCCTCGTCCCCATCATCCTCCTCCTCCAGCTCAACCGAAACACCACCCGAAAACAATTCAGGCCGAGTGGCCGTGAGCGCAACATTCGCGTTCTGTATTCTGAGCTTGGTTGTGGCCGTATTTGCGTAAACGGGACATGGTCTCTGAGTTAGACATGCCAGCGAGGACTGGGATGTCCCCGACTTAAGCGGTGCTCTCCGGTGCGAAGCGAGTAGACATAGATATCCCAATGATAACATCAAGACTGTTTTGCGTTCAAAAAAATATGATCCATTGCCAGTCATTACAATTCTCGGTCGTAAAGTAAAAGCCAATCGATACTCACAGCCAAATCCGGCCTTCGACGCTCGGTCACGAGTCAGGTCGCAACAAACCAATCTACAAAATACCAACACTTGCCAAAGCATGTTCCTCGTTCAAGACCAGCTATAGTAAAAAGTGCAAAAGAACAAGTGCCCTAAGACGGAGTTGAACCGGCGACCTCGTCATTACTAGTGACGCGCTCTACCAACTGAGCTATCAGGGCTGAATGAGTTGAGAAACTCTTGAACTGCTGTTCGATGAGGTCATTGCGCTCTGCGTCAATACTGTAGCTATGTTTGGAGAAGAGAT
>Ga0265797_10010146_pt1 | contig 12046 bp, 13 predicted proteins | sample P2T30metagenome_FD_192433 | JGI IMG/M metagenome (GOLD analysis project Ga0265797, IMG submission 192433) | Plant litter microbial communities from East Loma Ridge, Irvine, California - P2 T30 | ecosystem: Environmental > Terrestrial > Plant litter > Unclassified | place: USA: California... | reverse complement strand
CCGGCATTGCAGCGGGCTCAGCAGTCCCATCGGAGCTCATGCGTAGATTGCACAAGGAGTTGAACTTGACCGAACTCACCATAGTCTACGGCATGACGGAAACAAGCCCTGGTTCCGCCATGACCACCACCGACGATCCCGTCGAAAGGCGCATCGACAGCGTAGGTCGTCTTCTTCCACACGTCCGTGCCAAAGTTGTCGATCCCTCAGACTGGTCACGTACTTTGGCAGTAGATCAGCGCGGTGAACTAGCTGTGTCAGGCTACTTGCTCATGAAGGGATACTGGGGTGATGTAGCACGCACAGAAGAGGCCATGCAACCAGACGAAGACGGCATGTTGTGGATGCATACTGGTGACGAGGCATCGATGGACGAGCAAGGATACATCAAGATTACCGGAAGGATCAAAGACTTGATTATCAAAGGTGGTGAAAACATTCATCCATTAGAAGTGGAAAACTGTCTCTTGGCTCATCCGGCTATCAGCGACGTTAGCGTCGTGGGGCTGCCGGATGAACGGTATGGCGAGGTTGTGGCTGCATTTATAGTCAAGCATGAAGGAGATGCAGGAAATTTGACAATGGATGAGGCTAGAAGTTGGGTCAGAGAAAGGCTGAGTAATCATTTGGGTAAGTGTTTATTCCGCGTCCATTCTTGAGTGCAATACTAACGGTGTGTTGTGAAGTCCCAAAATATGTCTTCTGGGTGGACAGTCATCCTAAGACAGCAAGCGGAAAAATCCAGAAGTTCAAGCTGAAGGAATTGGGAATGGAGCTGCTACAAAAGGGTAAAGGGTTAATGTAAGTGGTGTAGTCGTCTTTCAAGCCTACCTACACTGAATTTGATGCATGCAACATACCGGCCACTGGTAATTTGATCATTCTGCCTGTGACTGCTAAATCGGTCCGATGCAAATCGACCCTAACGCACATAGCAATCTAGCTTACATGCGTGTAATACTTGATTGCGTAAGCGACACAGGTGCGGATGGGTAGTGTGGCCGCCTAACTACATTTAGCAAGTCATACCTCCAGCGTGCACATTGTCCTACCTTTCTTTCCTCAAGGCGGCAAGAGCAGTCTCGCAAGATACAAGTTGGGGATAGCTCTAGTACAACCATTCTGGTATCTGGCATTATGCAGGTGACGAAAGTGCTTATAAGCGGGTGGATGTCCGTATTTTTGATTGCCCCAAGGGACGGCACAATTCGATGATCGACAGCCTGGAAGCATCTCAACAAAATTTTCTAGCGCGGCGTGAGATACTAGGAGCTATTTCTGTTATCGTCTCCGCTTGCTTCCAGTTCGTCGTCAGAGAAGAAGAGCCCATAAGCAGTCGTAGTGCTGCTGCATGTAATTGTACCTGCTGCCGCTTTACCAAACGCGACTCCTTGACCGAAAAGCAACCACAATCATGGCCAAAGAAGCAACAAACAAAGCAGTGCCCAATCCCTCAAACCCATCTGCTCTAGATCCGCGCTACGAAATTCGTAAATTGGAACCAGAACATCACCCCTGGGTTGCGGCTATCATTCTCCACAGCCATGGCTTCAGCAACCCTATCTGGAGCGCCAACTGGCCCGACCGTCTGATGGGGAAATGGACGTTGGAGATGACATCCGAGTTTGAATATCTAATTGATCATCAAATCAACTCGGGCCTGTCATACGGCGTGTTCGACACGGAATACACGTACAAGACTCCGGAAGCGCAGAAAGCCGGCGGAAAGCTATACTGGGACATGGAAAAGGACATGTCGGAAAGCGTTGAAAAGACCAAAGGCAGAGAAGCCGAAGGCCAGAGATTGCTCGATAAAATGGACTTTCCTTTGGTTTCCATTGTGCTCTCCTACGATGGCTTCAACCCACTCGACCACGACAAAATGGAGTCGCTTGTACGTGTCTGGCCTGAATTCTCAATCATATACGACAACCTCGGAGCCCGCGATGCTCGCGACCCAGAAGACTGGAAACCCACTGCACCAGGTCAGGTCCTCATGCGCAATGCAACATCTACGCGTCTAGACTACGAGGGCAAAGGTATCATGGCTGCGACGGCGAGGTGGCTGCAGCGCGAGGCGGCAGCTATGGGGTATAGAGGGATCCAGATTGAGTGTGTTGCGGATGCTGTGACGCATGTTTGGAGCAAAGGCGCGCAGGCACCGTTCAAGGGCACCGTTGTATGCGAGTTTGATACCGAGACTCTGGAGATCGAGGGGGGGAAGAAGCCGTTTGCCAAGGCGAAGCAGAGGATTACAAAGTGTTGGGTTGATTTAAAGGCTGCTAAGGAGTGAATGTATTAGTAGTAGTAGTAGTAGTAGTAGTAGTAGTAGTAGTAGTAGTAGTAGTAGTAGTAGTAGTAGTAGTAGTAGTAGTAGTAGCAGTATTCCTCGCACTTTTGGAAAGAGCCATCGAACACAAGTCAGGCTGAGAATGTTGATGCAGGAACACGGGGTTTTGATATGAGGGAGGCTGTGTTCATGTCCCTACATGGCTAGCTGCTGCGGCTGACACGCATCCATTCTGCCGCGGGGGGCTGAAAGCGAACGGCCGATCGTGCCACCATACAAGAGTACCGATGATACATTCAGAACGATACCAACATAACACAATTTTTAGCGAGGTCTTTTGTGCGATTTCTCAAGTACTTTTGGAACTGTGTACTACCTAGTTAGACCGCACAGGTCAGCTAGTGCAAACAACACAGAAAGATCTCGCCCGCTGCCTCTTGCACAATACTTGACGTTGTACTCATCACAATATATTTGGAACGGCTATATAATTCTAGATAAACAATTGTTCGACGTCAAACCCATGACTTTTAGAGCCGCGCCTCAACCGGCGGCATTGCCTGTGATCCTTGCTCCTGTCCCTTTTCCCGTATCGCTTCTTCAAAGACTCGCATAAACCTCCACACATCTCCAAACGTATTGTACAGTGGTACAGGCGCTACACGGATGATACCTGGTTTCCTCTTGTCACAGACTACACCGTTCTCAACCAGCGCCGCACTCGCATCATCAAAGACATCTTCTGGGAGTAGAACACTAAGTTGTGCGCCGCGGAAACGAGGATCTGACGGTGTGATGATTTGAAAGGGGGAAGCGCCGCCTTTCGAGTTGCGCGCAGCGATTTGAGCAAGAAGATGCTCTGCATATGCAGTCAAGAGTAGCGATCTTGAGCGTAGATCGGCTATGGAGGTCTTCTCGAAGACGCTGAGAGCGCCTGACAGGCATGTGAGATCGACGATTGAGGGATTAGAGCATTGAAAGCCTTGCGCGCCAGGTGTAGGGACAAACTTGTTATCCATCAGGAAGCGAGAGGACTTGTCGTGGCCGTACCAGCCCTTTAGTCCCTTGTAGTGGTCGTTGTTGCCATGCTTTTCGTGGATGAAAGCACCTGCGATAGCACCAGCACCAGCATTCATGTACTTGTATGTACACCAGCAGGCAAAATCGACGTCCCAGTCATGGAGCTTTAGTTCGACGTTACCTGCGGCGTGTGCTAGGTCCCATCCGATGGTGATGTTGTATTTGCGTGCGTGTGCAGTGATGGTGGGGATGTCGAGCAGCTGACCGCTATAGTATTGAATACCGGGCAACATGATGAGAGCAAGTTCATCAGCGTTCTCAGTGATGAGCCTGAGAATGTTGTTTGTTGTCATGATATGCCCATCATCCGGCTCCACCAGCAACATACTCTTCTTGGGATCAAGACCATGCCATTCAATCTGTGATTCGATGGCATACCAGTCGCTTGGGAAAGGCCGCCATTCGCACATGATCTTGTGCTTCGTTTCCGTCGGTTTGTAAAACGCAGCCATCATCAAGTGTAGGTTTATGGTCAACGTATTCATTGCGACAATTTCTGAAGGTGACGCGCCAACAATATTGGCCATCTTTCTTGAACATTCAGCGGCCATGTCTTGAAAGGGTGTAATAGGGGAGTCTTCAAGGGCGGTAAAGTGGCCGCCAACGGCAATGGAACCCCATGTTTTGAGATATGCGTTCAAATGCTCGCCCACAGCTCTGGGTTGCAGGCCTAGAGAATTGCCGCAGAAATAGATCGCCTCGTCCTCTGGTTTCGACGCTGGATGTGCCGTTCGCACATCGTCTTTGAGTGTTTTCCGCTGAATCTGCGCTTTGCTGGGTACGATAAAGTCGGAACGGAACGTCGACAATATCTCCTTACTCGCATCGAGATATTGTGCAAATTCCAACGACTCTGCGTTCGTTGGCCATTGCGGCTTTTGCCCTTGGCGGAGCTGTTCGACGGCCTTGGTTGCGTCCATTGGTAGTGTAGAATAAGTTGTTGATTTAGGTGGAGTTTGGTCGGATTCTGGCCCAGATGCTTGGAAAAGAAATTTCAAAAGACAACGTAGTAGACTAAGATATATAATTTGCACTTCCGATGACGCGTTGAAGCACCAGACTCCGTCCGACGGATCGGAACAACGCCAAGTCACCACTTTCTTCTTTCGGCGAAACGGATAGAGTTCCGTCGGGCTGCCGATCCGACAACAACTGTTCCGTCCGTCAACCTTGTGATTCTGGGGTACCGCAAGATAGTGGGCCACTGTTATCGCCGCATAAATGCGGGTTTCGCCTTATCAAAACAAGGTGCAAACTCCAGAGAGCCTTCCCGGTGCATCCTTCACAATGAGTCCTCACCGAATTCCAGTCCTCCCCTCACGCGACGCACTCCATCAGTATGGAATCTCACAGAACGGGTTCCTACCTGCTGAGCCACCATTACGCCGCTTATCGCATGACTATTATCAACCCTGGGAAAGTATAGTCGAAAGACTACCGATACTTATCGAAAAGCAGCAGATAAGAGAATGGGTAGATGAGCTGCCGATTCTCGAAACATTGCATCTTTCCAGCGAAGCAGAATGGCAAAGAGCACATTCCCTATTGGCCGTTATAGCCCAAGGATACATTTGGACTGGCCCTGAGCCATCACAAGTAGGCGATAAGGCCCAAAATACTGTTTTCATTGATGCTGATAAAAGCCATAGCGATTGCCTCCTGCAATCACTGTACCTTTCCTCCAGACTGCGGAGCGTCTCGAGGTCCATCCGGTGGCCACATACGCAGCACTAAACTTATGGAACTGGACACCGCTCAGCGACGACGCCGACTTGACGCAGCCAGAAAACATGATTGCATTACACACTGCAACCGGCAGTGATGACGAGTCTTGGTTCTTCATAATCTCCAATGCCATGGAGGCAAGGGCAGGGCCATTGATTGAAACCATGCTTGGTGCTATGGAAGCAGTTGAGCTGAATGACGCTCGGACTGTTAGTCACGCCCTAAAGTACTTCGAGCATGGCATGAAGAGCATCGGACAACTTTTGGAACGCATGGATGAGCGATGCGACCCACAAGTGTTCTACCATGAGATCCGACCTTTCCTTAGTGGCAGCATGAACATGAGCGCTGCGGGATTACCGAATGGGGTTTTCTATGACGAAGGGAATGGAAAAGGCTCGTGGCGGATGTATCGAGGTGGCTCGAACGGCCAGTCGTCATTACTGCAATTCTTTGACGCGGTCCTTTCGGTAGATCACTCAAGAAGCGGGGGCTTTCATGCAGAGATGCGTGGATATATGCCAGGACCTCATGCTAGATTTCTCGACGACGTGCAGGCCATTGCAAATATTCGCAACTACGTGGAATGCCATCCAGAGAACACGGAGCTCTGCTTGGCCTTCAACGACGCAATTGCGGCACTCAGCGCTTTTCGCGACAAGCACATTGCATTGGTAACCAGATACATCATCATACCAAGCCGCATGGGGAAGCCAACTACTGCGATCAAGAGAAGAGATATCGCATCAGCCTCGACAAAGATGGCTGCCGAGAAGCCAAGGACACAAGAATTGGTTGGGACTGGTGGCACCAAACTAATTCCGTTTTTACGAACATCAAGGGACGAGACCAGCGAAACAAAAGTCGTGCACTGAAGGCATTGTAATATTTCAGAGTAGGCTTTGATAATTTTCGACAGCTCTGGCCATCAATACAACTGTCATATAATCATTTTTTATTAAAGTTTATCCCCGAGTAGATTATGGGAGAGTTATGAAGCGAACAAGCAGTTTTTTTTATTGAAATTATCTACGAGAAGAGTATGGTCAACACCCTTCATGCTAGTTTCGAAATATGGTAATACGAGAGATTTTGGGCCGTGGACATGGCAGCCCAAGGCTTCAGGGGCCACGATAAAGATTCCGTGCCAAAACATTGCGGACACAACTAAACACCAATAGGCGGTGTCATATAATCATGGGCAGAAGCCGCTCCCCGCTTGTTGGTCATAGATAGGGAAAAGAGGTATGTCGGCCACAGATGCACCCTCGAGGTTATGGGTACCTGGCTGAAGAAAATCCTGGAGGCCTTGATCGTTTTCATTTGCCCACGGCAATGCAAAAAAGTCTGCATCGTAGATAGTCCAATCGTGTGGCATAGGCGCGGGGAGATTTCGTTGGGCAGGATCTCGGGTGGCCAGTGGCTCAGGACTCTGCTGTGATCGGCTATCGTTCGATGTAGGTGCTCCAAGAGTTTGCTCGGATGACAATAAACCAAAAAGCTCTGAAGAAGCTTCCTTCCGTTTTCGGCGCAGGTGCAGCGCCCTTTTCTTTGCATGTGCGGTCGTGATCTTGAGCAGAGATTGGGCGACTTGTGAGTATTGACGAGCGTGAGGGTCGACCTTGCCAAAATAGTCCATGCAGGCGATTGCGTCTTTGCAACTATCCTCTAACGCCAGCCCAGAGTCGCCCATAATCCCCACCGTCAGAACGAGTGTGGCGGTAAAGAGCCAGGATCTGTTGCCAATCAGCCCTGAATCATTCTGAAGCGCAGATTAACCTACACAATCAACGGCATCTTGCGGGGTAGCTGCTCTGCTTTGATCAATACCATCAAAGTATCCACAAGTGTTGCAGCAGCATCAAGTGCCGCGTCTGCGTACTTGCGCTTCTCCTGATGATCAGCCTGTGTTCCTCCGCTTCTCAAAGAAGTACCAATGTACTCGTACAGCTCGAATATGAGGAAAGGCCGAGTTAGTAGCATGATTCCATAGTAATAAGAACAAAGCGTTGAACAAGCACCAACTGCCGCCTCACGGGTACCTTGGTTTCCTGTCATGTCCGAAAGCTTACGTAGCCATTTTGTCGCCCAGCTCTTCAGCTGCCGCGAGACATAATCGGCAATTCGTAGGGAGATGCGCTTGCGGGAGTACACCTCGACAACTACGCGTTCAATGATCATGAAGATCTGAACGCTAGCATCCAGCACATTTGCACTACAATTGACTAGTGGTTCTTCTGGGGCATTGTATTTGACAGTGCAGTCAACATCGGACGTTGAAGGAGGTCGACCCAGGACGTTGCTAAAGCATCAAGCCATAGTAGTTAGCGTGTGCTCTCAAGTTACACCCAATCAAGTTGTGCAGAAAGCGATTGCCACAAAAATCTGACATTATGAGAACGCCGATCTTCGAGAGAGAAGCTGGTGGATTGATGCATCATGACTTTTGTCTTGTATTGACTTACCTTATGAGCTGATCCACAACTCGTAGGCTTTTCCAGATGCGATCTCGTACTACTCCGATATTTCCGCCAAAGGAAGCATTGACTTCTGTTCGGTGTATGCCAATCGCATAGGCGGCACGCGCAGCCAAGGCTGTATAACAATCGTTAGCATTGTTTATCAAAGAGATACACGCCAAGATGACGTACAAAAGTATAGATAGGCGCCATTTGGCTGGGATGCTCTAAGCATGAAAACCGCTACGAGTGTAAACCCCTGAACGGTTGAGACATTCATACTGCTACACATGTACTTTAGGAGCAGATCCTGGGCGCGTCTGAACCAAGCTTGCGCTCTCTCTTCAAATTGCTCTTGTGCGCCAATAGAAAGCACGAGAAAAAATACGGCTGATGCGGCATCATCTGAGCTTGACCGACGGGCATTCGCCCAACTCTTCAACTCTGGTGCCAGATCCTCAGGTTGGAATAACTGAACGAGACCGCCAGTGGCTGTAATGTATTCGTTGACTAGCACATCCACTTCATCCAAGTTAATTGGGGGACACTGCTGCTGCTCTATAGATTCCGGACGGGCTATTTCGATGATAGGGTCTCGCGCAGCTTGAACAGCAACGCCTGAGTCAACTTCAGATGTGATAAGATGCCTCACTGTTTGCAAAAAAGACAGTGGAGCGCAGTCGCCAATGAAGATGAGTTTTCCCTGAGCGTCGCGCAGTATGCGACCTTCCAGAGGTACTGCTGTATCCCCATGCTGGTCTTCTCTACTTAACGTAGGAGAAAGCGAAGTGCTATTTTCATTTCCAATCGCGTACTCTGGTAGATGTGACGTGTCTTCCTCTTCAATATTTTCGCGAATGTTTGGTGTTCGGCCCACAGAATGAACACGGGAGCGGGGAGTGCGCTCATCACGCACCCCATTCATGAGGTTGTTGTCAATGGAATGTGATGGAAGGCGTGTTGTCGGACCGCTGAATGCACACGTAACTGCGCGATCCTTCCGTACACAATAGGCGCACGGCTGCTCGCCATCGCATTTGACCTTTCTCTTTTTGCAAAGATCGCAAGCTGCTGTAACGCGATCAATACGGCGACGTTTTTCCGGTCGTGGTTCCAGCTCGGGCATCTCAAGCGTCAGGTGTGATGGTTGGCAGAAGTTCCGTGTTAGCTTCCGTCGGATCGGAAGACACTGCGGCTGGTAATGGGCTTGGCACCACCCCAGCCGAGGCTCTACTCATCATCCTGATTCTTTATTCCTCAGCCGACATCCGTCATGGAATGACACATTTCATTCTCAGTAAGGCCCACGTGCAATGAAAACTAGATACGTGTCTGATAGGTTCACGACACGTAAAAATCTCGCGTCGGGATCACCTTGGAAGCCATGCCTGCGAAAGAAAACACACCCTGCCGGAATACTGTCACTCCAGTCACTTCACAATTATGCTCTAATAGATTTGATAGGCACGAGCCAACGACGTGGCTTGTGACGTAGAAGAGGTTACATGGACAGCACAGTCAAGAGAATATAAGTGTCACCATGCAACTCCACGTAGAATCAGCATGCCAGAGAATTCATAGCCGCCTTCGCTATATCTTGTTCGCTCTTCGTGCCGCCTCTCAAACACCCCACTGTGATTTTAAAAACCTCAACATGTCTTCACCCAAGACTATAGCCAGATCTATCATCCCCTTCCCAAACCTCCCACCAGAACTCCGAGAGTTGATATATCGCTATGCATTGCTCCCTGAAAACCCTACCCTGCGCTCTCAACCCCTGAGCTTCACAGCTGTAGAAGTTGGTCATGGAGGTGATCCCCATTATCTCAACTGGCTCCAAGAGCTTTGCCGCGTAAACGAGGCTACACGTGTTGACGTGTCACTCTTTCTATTGCGCATCGTAGAGTTCATCATCCTCTACCCAGATCAGGTTACAAAATTCACCACGTTCCTTGAAAGCCTTGGAGGAAATCAAGGCTTTACAGCGGTCCGCCGCTTAGACTTCCTACTCTTTGGAAGGCACCAGCCGGATGTCGCGAAGGAAAACGCCTATGTCCAGTTCATAAGGCGTTGCCCAGAATTAACCGAGATTACCATCAAGTTCGATGTTGAGTACATGACTACTAATTCTAGTGACTGGCGCGATGGTCTTGTTATGTCACCTACGGCGCTGCAGACGTCTGACCAAACGCGCGTTAAAACGCTGGACGATGTGATTACCGCATATTGCATTGCAGATCTGCTAGACTTGAAAGCTCTGGTCAAGTTGACTATTGAGGCCTGGCCAAGGTGTCGGGCGGGTGGCCGGTATGGTGTGGAAGGTGTAATGATTGATTGTACGCCGTTGATGGAGCGACTGACGCAGTGGCTGAGAGAAGGATTTAGATCTAGGGGAAGCAATGTGCATGTGCGCTTCAAGGAAGCATTTACTCCGGGTTTGAGGTGGGTAAGGCTTACATAAAGAGATGAGAAGCGGTAGGTATTATAGGAGCTCACAGTAGATAGCAGCACAGCTTCGCGATGACGTCAACATCATGTGTAAGCATCCGGGTAAACATAACGCAGCAGATAACATCAAAATAGCCTGCACTACTTATGAAAGAGACCCGTTGAAATTTGGAGTGATCATGGCACATCTTACAAGAGATGAAGTCCTCCAGTCGGGAGAGGTATCTTCTGAGTACAGAAAAGTGCGTCTTTCATGATGCTAACCTTTGTGGGGCTGAATATCGCATCCGACCCACCAGCCTTCTATGCCAACAGGTTCCTACCTGCCCACCTTCCTTCACTTACATGGCAAATCTAGGCTTTCGAAGCTCGGCCTGTCGATATAACCGGTGCTGATGTATTCGCCGTACGCGCTTCCCGTGCCGATCACCTCGCACGACTACGCCATCTCTACCTAATCCCTGGTCCAATCCCCGAACTCGTACAAGAGACACTGCACCAAGTACCAACTCAAGATGGCTCATCAATCCGCGTCAAAGTCTACCAACCTATCGTTGGAACGCCCGAGGGGGGTAGCCCATTAATCATGATGTACCACGAGGGTGGTTGGGCCATGGGCGATTTAACAGACGAAGATCTAAACTGCAGGATGTTCACAAGAAGTCTTGGGGCAGTCTGCGTGAATGTGGAGTATCGGTAATGCTGCTCCTGCTCTTCCAAACGCTTGGAATGCAATACTTACACAAATTAGTCTGGCACCCGAGCACAAATTCCCCATTGGCGTGAACGACTGCTGGGACGCCCTGGAATGGAGTCTAGCAAACTGCAATATGCTGGGCGCCACGCCCTCACGTGGTGTTCTGGTCGGTGGCGCGTCGGCAGGTGGCAATATCGCCGCTGTGCTCGCTCTACTATCTCGCGATAGGAAACTCGAACCTCGTATCACTGGACAGTACCTTTGCGTTCCGGCTCTATTGCCTGATACCAATGTACCAGCTCATTTCGCCCACTTGTATCAGTCCCGTGAGATCAACACCAACGATCCCGTTCTGAAACTCGGACCAAACATGATCGAGCAGATCTATGAGCCAGACCCCAAGTCCCCCCTTTGGGACCCGTTTAACCATGCCGACGGACATAAGGGTGTGGCGAAAGCCTTTTTCCAGGTGGGCGGACTGGATCCTTTGAGGGACGAGGCAGTACTGTATGACAGGCTGTTGCGGGAGAATGGGGTATTGACGAGATTTAAACTCTATTCTGGCTACGGTCACATGTTCTGGACGAATTATCCAGAGCTAGATGAGAGTGTCAAGTTTGTCGAGGATACATTGAAGGGCATAAAATGGTTGCTCGAGTAGTAGCTGACTAAATTATAGAGTTCGCTAGCCTTCCATCTAATGTCATTCTCACCATCGCCTTTTCAAGCCTTCTTCACCTTGTCACCCAATCGCCCTCTACGCGTACAATATCGCTCTTTCCAACATCGCGAAACCCCTTTTCAACCTGCCCCTTTATATTGTCTACTAGTCATTCTATTCACGCCCTAGACATATTCGGTTCTGATATCTCAAGAATAAGCTTGAGGTGGCGGAGGCTGTCGAAATGGGCTAAGATGGAAAGTTCAAGTCCGTGGCACAATCCTAGCTTCATCCCTGGTGTCAGAATGTAATTCGCAAATGCCCAGAGTGGCAAGCTGTCGACTTCAATCAGAAGACTACGGAGACCAGCGCACCGTTGTACTATAAGTCCAGATGTCATAATCGAGGAACGATTAATCTGTTCTTTCCAGCGGTACTCTGTCGGGTTCGCGAACGACAGCATACGTACGTGTTTGTAGCCTTGCATTTTTGTGGGCAGAGTGTTGAGAGCGCGGCATTCCAACTCAGCTTTCCGGACAACGAAACGTGTGCGGCGAATCCATGCCGAGAGGGCTTCCTGGTGTATTTGTTTGTTGGCAAAGCAAAAGGGCAGCAATGTTCCGGGGGAGATGGTATAGAGAGAGTTGATTGGTATACACATACTGCCGTGTTGTGAAATCGTCCAT
>Ga0265797_10010145_pt1 | contig 12047 bp, 7 predicted proteins | sample P2T30metagenome_FD_192433 | JGI IMG/M metagenome (GOLD analysis project Ga0265797, IMG submission 192433) | Plant litter microbial communities from East Loma Ridge, Irvine, California - P2 T30 | ecosystem: Environmental > Terrestrial > Plant litter > Unclassified | place: USA: California... | reverse complement strand
GGCAGGCGATCGCCGCCTTCGTCGTGCCCGCGACCCGCCCCGCAGGAGGCGCGGTGCGCGACGCCGGCGACGCCTCCGAACCGCAGGTCTGGGCCGCGCTCTCGGGGTCGGCGCCGGGCTCGCTGTCACCCGTGCTGCGCGCCCACGTCGCCGACCAGATCGGCCCCGTGGCGAAGCCCGCGACGGTGCTCGTCGTCCCCGACCTGCCGAAGACCCGCTCGGGCAAGATCATGCGGCGGCTGCTGGGCGACGTCTCGGAGGGGCGCGAGCTCGGCGACACGACCAGCCTGCAGGACGCGTCGGTGCCGGGGCGGATCGCGGCCGTGCTCGCGGAGGTGCGGGGCGCCTCCTAGGGTCGGCCCTGCTCGCCGCTCGCCACGATCGGTGCTTGATTTCCTACGCAAAAGCGACAAGCCATCGCTGTGTTCTGCGTCGCTTTGTCGCTTTCCCGCCGCAATGACAGCACCTCGACACGAGGGTCTGCTGCGGTCCAGACGGACCTAGCCTCGCCGCCCCTTACCGACTCGAGACGAATCGCTACGGAGGTTGTTGGCGGCTGGGCTGTTCGACTTTGAGGTCGTCCCAGCTCGTCGACCGGCGATGCTGTTGACGGTTCCCCACTTAACGGTGATTGGGGTGCGTTCACGTCGAGGCTGTCGCGCTTCAGCTGGCGTCATGGGCAGCTCCTCTGGTCGGATCGTCAGTATGGCGATCAGGGTACCTCTTCGGTCTGGCGGTGGTGCTCATGAGACGGTGTCCAAAGCTGAGCGTGACGAACGCCGTCGTCGCGGCCGCAGCGACGGCGCCCCAGAGGATGTCGTTCAACGGTGAGATCAGGTCACCGACGATGCTCCCAGCCATCGCAAAGAGCCCGAGGGCCATCGCGACGTTGACGAATCGCAAAGGCGTGAGGAGCCAGCTCGACAGGGAGCTCTCGCTCCGCGCAGACGCGAGCCCGATGAGGAGGGCCGGTGCCGCCAGCAGGATCGCAGGACCTCCGTTGCCAGCGTCGCGCAGGACGGCGGAAGCCCCGGGCAGCGCGACAGCAGCCGTCGAGACAACAGCGGTCAGTCCGGTAGCCGCCCAGGTCACACGCCACGCCCCTTGTCGCCGAACCCGGAGCTCGACTTTTGCAACCGAATCGTGGGCGTTGTCGAAGGCCCCGTGAGCGTGCGCCACAGGCTCACCTGACGTGTCGGTGGCCGCCGCGGATGAGGACCCCTCGAGTCTCAGTGAGACGCAGGCCAGTTCCGGCGGCGTCCGGAATTCGAGGTGGTAGGACTCGGCATCAGCAGGATTCATCATGGGGATGTCCAATGTCAGGGTGGTGAGCCCCAAAGCGGCAAGCGGACGCCGCACCCGGTCCCTCCGCGCGAGCGGTCGCACTGCCCAGTGGAACGAGAACTTGACGACTTGGCGACGACCGAGCTGGGTGGCGGGCACCAGGACGGTCAAGAGGAAGTTGCGCGACAGGTCGCGGAGAAGGTCGCTCAGCTCGGGGCTGAGCGCCCCGCCGGGCCACAAGACAACGTCCCGCCAGGTACCCTCCGCGAGCAGCGCTTCGAGGTCGGCCTGCAGCGCCGGACCGTCAGGGCCGACGAGCTCGCGGAGAGCACCTCTTACTGTCTCGTTCACGGCGAGACCTTCTCGCGTCAGACCCCAGCTGAGTGCCGAGACCGAGATCTCGAGGTTCTCGCGCATCGTCAGGAGCGTGAGGGGCGCACCGTCATGCCCTGCCGTGTCGAGGTGTCTCATCGGGCCCTTCGTCACGAAGGCGAGGGGGACCATCGCGCTCCCGTCGATGCGTCCGAGCCTTCGACGCCTGTCACGCGGGTCATAGGCCAAGCGTGCATCGCCTGGTGGAGAGCAGTCGATGGAATGCCGGATGCGACCGCGGTCACCGTCGAGGGGGTGCACGCTCTCCACACGACGGTGGATCCACTCGTCCCAGCGCATGATCGCGTCCAGCGCCGCCTCCCCTACGTCGGCATCGAACTGCCCTTCTCGTTCGCGTGAACTCACCATGCCCCCCTACTCATTCCCTCAGCATGGCGCTCACCTCCGACATCGGGGCCTCGCGAGAAACCGGCAGGGTGACCGGACCCAGCACACCGAGTGCCCCTGTCGAATCTTGCTCGAGCGCCCGCCTCGAGGTCAGGCGCCCACTTCACGGCTCGCCCTATCGCGGGTCAGCATCCACACCAGAGGCGTCGTGAACACGGCGATGGCAGCGAACGTCAGGTTGAGCACGGCGAGGACGACATCGATCGGAGCGACGTGGAGGAATGAATCGTTCTGCATTAGGACGATTCCGGCCAGAACGAGCACGACGACGAAGACGACGATCGCCATTGGACTCACTCCCGCGTAAGCCACGAGCGCGACGGCCAACCAGAACGAAGCTGGCGAGCGGTTAGCGGTGATGACGGATCCGCTAAGAGCCGCGCCAGCGATGGCTAGGGCCATGAGGGCGGCGGCGGCCGCACCCCACTCTGGTTCGAGCCTCGCGATCAGCCAGGCATCAAAATCGCGGAGCCACTGTCCTGGTGCCGACAGGGCAGCCCAGTCGAACCACCCTGCGATGACTATGAAAGGCCTCTCTCTGTCTTTCCACCCCGCGAAGATTGCCACCGCCACGATCGAACAGACGATCCTGTAGGGAGTGTCCCACCGGATCGTCGTCGTATTCTTCACCGCTGCCGCGGATGTAACCATGTCCATGTCGTCTGCCCTTGCTTCGTTGTCGTGTTCTTGAGACATGCGGCAGATCAGGCCCCCCTGTCCACAGCGAAGCGGGGCGCCATCGCCTCCATCTGCTCGAGGACGAGCTTGATCGCCTCCGGCTGCTCGTCCGGCGGATACCCGTGCCGGACGAGCAGCCGCTTGATCGACGACCGCAGCTTCGCCCGGACGTCGTCGCGGACGGTCCAGTCCGTTCGCACATCCCGTCGCATCACGGTGACCAACGATCGAGCGATGTCAGCCAGCACCCCCTCACCCTGAACGGCGACCGCAGACTCGTTCAGGGCCACCGCGTCGTAGAAAGCGAGTTCGTCACGGTTCAGCGGCGGCTCGAAGGCATCTCCTCGCGCTCCCTCGGCAGCGACGTCACGGGCGAGCTCCACGAGCTCGGCGATCACCGCCGCCGCCGTGAGCTGCTGGTTCGTGTACTTCGCCATCAGCTCCGTGATGCGTTCGGAGAACGCCCGGCTGCGCACGGCGTTGCCCTGCGTGCTCACGGAAGACTCCTGCGCGAGGAGTGCTCGCAACGCCTCGATGGCCAGGTGCGACGTGCTCGCCTCCTCGGTCTGCTGCACCAGTTCGGGCGTGAGGTCGGTGAGCGTCGGCCGGGACAGGCCTGCCGCCTCATAGATGTCGAGCACCTCGCCGGACACCGTCGACCGGGCGACGAGCTGACTGAGCAGGCGCTCGACCTCGTCGGGCACGGGCTCGCCCGATGCTTTCCTCTCCTGCGCGTCGAGCTTGGCCATGTAGACCCGGACCTCTTCGTAGAAGCCGATCTCGTCCGCGACCTCGGACAGCGTCTCCCGTCCCGACGCGAGAGCCCACGCCCGAGCCAGCTGAGATGCCCGCTGTCGGTAGCGCACCTGCCGTGTTGCACCGTCGGCGTCGCCCTCGACCACCTGGTGGGCGGGATCCCGGAGGTAGCTGACGGCCCTTAAGGCCGCGTTCGCGTAGGCGAGCCGCCCTCCTCGCGCCCGCACCTCCTCCCAGCCGCTGCCCTCGACGAGCGACCGGATCTCGACCACGATCTCGAGTGCCAGTTTAGCCGCCTCGTCGACGCCACGACCCACGGGCCGAGATGCCTGGTCGGCCTGGGTGTACTCGTTCAAGGCGGCCGACAGGTTCTCCACGAGGGGTGCATAGGCGACCAAGAGCCCGTCCTGCTTGCCACGGAACGTCCGGTTGACACGCGCGAGGGTCTGCATCAGCAGCGCCCCCTTCAGAGGACGGTCCAGGTAGAGCGTGTGCAGCGGCGGCGAGTCGAACCCCGTCAGCATCATGTCCTTCACGATGACGATTTCGAGCTCGTCGTCCTCGTCGCGCAGCCGCTTCTTGATCGCGGTGTTCTGGGACGGCCGGCGGACGTGCTCGACGACGGGCGACACATCCGACGGCACGCCCGAGTAGACGACCTTGATGCGCCCCTTGTCGACGGCGTCGTCATGCCAAGTCGGCTCGAGTTCGACGATCGCGGCGTACAGGTCGGCGCAGATCTGCCGCGTCGCGCCGACGATCATCGCCTTGCCGGGCGACTCGATGAACGGCACCATCCTCTGACGCCGCTCGTTCCAGTGCTCGACGATGTCACGGGCGAGCGCGCCTATGCGCTCTGGCGCTCCGTAGACGGCGTTGATGACGGCGACGCTCGCCTCGAGCCGGGCGCGCTCGACGTCGTCGAGACCGACGGTGGCCTCGTCGGCGGCGGCGTCGAGCATCTCCTGCGTGACCCCAACCGCCAGGCCGATCTTGATCAAGCGGGGCTCGAATGCGACCGGCACGGTCGCCCCCTCCTCGACCGCCCTGGTGAGGTCATAGATGTCGATGTAGTCGCCGAAGACGTCACGGGTGTTGCGGTCGTCAAACGAGATCGGCGTGCCGGTGAACGCGATCAGCGTCGCGTAGGGCAACGCGTCGCGGAGGTACTTGGCGTAACCGTTGAGGTCGTCGTAGTGACTCCGGTGGGCTTCGTCGACGACCACGACCACGTTGCGCCGCTCGCTGAGCAGCGGGTGGTCAGGGCTCGCCTCCTTCTCCTTCTTGCTGAGCCCGAACTTCTGCAGCGTCGTGAAGAGCACGCCTCCCGTGGTCACCGACGAGAGGGCCTCCCGCAGGGCCGCCCGAGACGTGATCTGGACGGGCTTCTCGGGGAGCAGGAGGCTGTGGTCGAAGGTGTCGAAGAGCTGCCCGTCGAGCTCGGTGCGGTCGGTGACGACGACGATCGTGGGGTTCCTCAGCCGGGGGTGTCGGCCGATCAGGTTGGCGTAGAGCTCCATCTCCATCGACTTGCCCGAGCCCTGCGTGTGCCAGACGACGCCCGCCTTCCCGTTCGACTCGACGGCCTGCACGGTCGCACCGACGGCCTTGGTCACGGCGAAGTACTGGTGCGGCTTGGCGATGCGCTTGGCTAGGCCGTCATCGCCCTCGTCGAACGCGACGAAGGAACGCAGCAGCTGCAAGAGGCGGTCCTGGTTGAAGAGGCCGGACAGAGCGACCTCGAGGGGGTTCTCCGCCCCCATCTCGTTGTCGGCGCCGGAGGGGATCGGGATCCCGTCGTCATCGACGTTCCACGGCGAGAAGTGGTTGAGGGGCGTGAACGGCGTGCCGTACTCGGCGATGACGCCGTCGGTGGCGACGACGAACACGCAGAAACGGAACGCTGCCGGGAACTCGCGCAGGTACGTCTGCAGCTGAGCGTGCGCGCCAGCGACGGCCGCGCTCTCGCTGCCGGCTCGCTTGAGCTCGACGATGCTGACGGGCATGCCGTTGAGGTACAGCACGACGTCCAGGCGACGGTCGTGCTCGCGGTCCCGCAGGACGACCTGGTTCACGGCCAGCCAGTCGTTGTCGTCGGGCTCGGCGCTGACCACCCGGATCGTGGGCGTCACCTCGTAGCCCGTGTGGTCGACGTAGCTCAGGCGGTAGCCGTTCACCATGATGTCGTGCACCCGGTGGTTCTCGGTGATGGCATCCTGCGAGCGCGGCTGCACGATCTCGGCGACGGCCTGCTGCAGGTACTCGTCGGGCACCGCAGGGTTGAGCCTGCGGACAGCCCCGAGGAGGCGCGGCCTGATCACGAGGTCGGCCCACGACTCGCGCTCGCCCGACCCCGGTGCGATGGTGCTGCCGTGCAAGGGGCGCCAGCCCAGCGGCTCGGCCAAGTACTCGAGGGCGGCGTACTCCCACTCCGCCTCGGACGGGCCCGACATCAGAGCACCTCCTGGACGGTCTTCTCGGCGTCGCGGACGCGGAGCTTGCCCGACATCAGGGCGGGGAGGAGTGTGTCGCGGAGGGCGGTGAGCGCTTGGTTCTCATATGCCGCCGCAACTTCGGCTTGGTAGACGGGGTCATACCGGTCGGAAAACGCCTGCTGGGCATCGTGCGGAAGCATGAGCACCTTGGCGGAAACCAGGTCCGACTTGTTCAGGTGGCTCACGGTCGTTCCCGTTTTGTACGACTCGATGTGCGCGAGCGGCGACTTGATCGCTTCGCGGACGTAGGCCTGCCCAGCTGACGTACTCGACATGCGACAAACTCGCTGGTTCAAGACACCCTCATCACCGACCCAGGCCATGGGACGAAACTCGGCATCCATTCCAACGAGAACGTCGCCGCGCCTCACGACCGACTCTGAACGACGTTCTTCAACGGTCCAGGTTTGGGGCCTACTCGTCCTGAGATCCCTGATTCGAATGAGCGGGCGTCCCTCACCAGGCCGTGAGAAGTGCTGCCCCTTGAAGGCCTCCCCGTATTCCACAGAAATCGCAGTCAGGAAGCCCTTCTCACGTGCCCCACGACTGGCTGCAAGCACGTAGGCATGCCGAAGTAGTTCGCCAGCTGTGGCCCTGAACATCTCATTGACGGCGATCTTGTCGTCCAGGGCTCCCATCACTTCGGCGATGGCCTGCTGCTGGAGGAGCGGCATGTCGGGAATGACCAGGTCGCCGAGGATTGACAAGTTGATGTGAGGAACCCCAGTTGAGATCGCTCGATCAGTGATCTGCCTTCGAAAGTTCGCCGTTGAACATGCGTAATACACGAACTCAGCATGCGTCGTCACAGGATTAACACGGAGGCGCATCTGGCTCTGAGAGACCACGTACTTCGAGGGCGGTTCACCGGGAACAAGAGCGACTCCCCCGAGTGTGCCCCTCTGCGTAAAGACCAGGTCACCGGGTTCAGCGGTGTTCCGCTCCAGATCCCGAGCCACCTTGTCCGATGTCACATGAGCGAACGGACCCTGGAGAAATCGACCCCGGCCAATGTTGGCGCCTCGGACCACGGGGACTCCGGTGGAGACATAGTCCTTACTCAGGAGCGAGGAGCCAAAGGGCCCACCTACAAGGCCCCGGTCCTGCGCCACATCCGCAAGCCGAATGCTCTTCACGGTCATGAAACACGCCCTAGCTGCTCGCGCACGACCGCAGCGAGACGGTCGGACTCCTCGAACTGCGCGAGCAGGTCCTGCGTCAGACGCTCGATCTTCTCGTCGAGCGGTTCGGCGTCCTCCGCCACGGGGGCCGCGCCGACGTATCGCCCCGGCGTCAGCGCGTAGTCGGCGGCCTTGATCTCGGCCAGGGTCGCGGAGTAGGCGAAGCCGGGCTCGTCCTCGTAGGCGACTCCCGCCTCCTGCGCTGACGGGGTGCCCCGCCACCGGTGGAACGTGTCGGTGATCTTGGCGATGTCGGCGTCACTGAACGACCGCTCGGCGCGGTCGACCATGTAGCCCAGGTCGCGGGCGTCGATGAAGAGGACCTGGCCGGTCCTGTCGACGGTGCCCGCTCCTCCTGCAGTCTTGTCCTTTGCGAAGAACCAGACGCACACCGGGATGCCCGTGCTGCGGAACAACTGCGTCGGCAGGGCGACCATGCACGACACGAGGTCGGCCTCGACGATCTCGGCGCGGATGGCCCCCTCGCCGCCCGAGTTCGATGACATCGAGCCGTTGGCCATCACTACTCCCGCGCTGCCCCCGGGCTTGAGCTTTGAGATGACGTGCTGGATCCACGCGTAGTTCGCGTTGTTCGCCGGCGGCACGCCGAACCGCCAGCGCGGGTCGTCCTCGCGGCGCGTCCAGTCCTTGACGTTGAACGGCGGGTTGGCCATCACGTAGTCGGCCTGGATGTCGGCGTGCAGGTCCCGGGCGAAGGTGTCCCCCCACCTGCTGCCCAGGTTGCCGGTCAAGCCGTGGATCGCGAGGTTCATCTTCGCCATGCGCCAGGTGTTCTCGTTGAACTCCTGCCCGAAGACCGAGATGTCGGAGCCCTCGCGGTCGTGGGCCTCGAGGAACTTCTCGGCCTGGACGAACATGCCGCCCGAACCGCAGCAGGGGTCGTAGACGCGCCCGCTCGTCGGCTCGAGCAGATCGACGAGCACGCGCACCACGCTCGCGGGCGTGTAGAACTCGCCGCCACGTTTGCCCTGCGCGCGCGCGAACTTCTCGAGGAAGTACTCGTACACCTCGCCGAGCAGGTCACGAGCGCGCGTGACGCCCTCACCGGTGAACCGGGCCGAGTTGAAAAGGTCGATCAGCTCGCCGAGACGGCGCTGGTCGATGTTGTCGCGGTTGTAGATGCGCGGCAGGGTCGCAGCCAGCGCGGTGTTGGCCGACATGAGGGAGTCCATCGCCTCGTCGACGAGCTGACCGATGCCCTTCGCCGGCTCGCCCATCGAGGCGCCGACGCCCTTGGCGTTCTGAGCGAGGTAGCCCCACCGTGCGGTACCGGGGACCCAGAAGACGCCTCGCCCCGTGTACTCGTCGGGGTCGTCGATGAGCTGGGCCACCTGGTCGTCGTCGAGACCGTCGGCACGCAGCTCGGCGTCGATCTCGGCGCGCCGTTCCGTGAAGGCGTCAGAGACGTACTTGAGGAAGACCAATCCGAGGATCACGTCCTTGTACTGGGAGGCGTCCATGGAGCCGCGGAGCTTGTCGGCGGCCTTCCAGAGCGTGTCCTTGAGCTCCTTCATCGTCGACGGGGTCGCGTCGAGGACGGGCTTGACGCGCCTCCTCGACGGCGAGGTCTCACCAGGAGCGGGGTGGATCGGGGAGGGCGTATCGCGGGGAGGCATCATGCCCCTCCTTCCAGGTCGTGTTCGGGTGTCGATGAAGAGAATCGGAGGGTGCGGTCGCGCACCCCTTCTGTGAGCGAGCGCGCTATCGACTCAAGATCCTCGAGCTGTCGTCGCAGCTCAAGTCGTCGGTCGTGGAGGACACCGAGGGCAGCACCGAGGTGATGCCGCTCGTCAGCCTGCGCAGGCGAGACCGCCCATCGTCGCCAGTCACTCACCCCGCTCGACTCGGTGTTGACCGCTGCTGCCACGAGCTCGGGCGTGAGGCCCACGCGAGCCCCGTCGACGAGTCTCAGGATGCGGGCCGGAGCCTCGACCAGCGACCGGCCGCGCCGGTCGATCCAGGCCGCAGCGGGCTGTGTCGTCACGATGACGTCGTTCGGGGCGGTCAGGATCGCCCGACCGTAGAGCCCCTGCTGCACGAGCACTGGGACGGCGCGGCCGGTCACCGGATCGCCTCGACGGACATCGAACTCAGAGATGACGGGCACGCCGTTGTCTCCGACATCGTCAGCGTGGATCCTTGCACCCGGATACATCCGCAGGACACCGTCCTCTGCCAAGGAGCCGAGCATCAGCCGAGGTCGGGAGACGAACTCAGACGTCGGCTCCACGTGCCTCACGATCTCGAGGACGCGGTGGCCCAACGATTCGGCCTGGCGTGCGATGACGAGGGCGACGTCGGCATTTGCTTCAGGGGCAGGCTTCGACAGCGCGGCACGCGCCGCGGTGTCCATTGAAGGCAGGAGCGCACCCGCTCTCGCGAGGACTTCGCTTCGACGAGCCCAGGAACCGTAGGTGAAGGCATGTGCACGAGCAGCGGCTGAGGGTGACACCGAGGCGACGACGTCGTCTGTCAGATGACGACGCACGGCCGCGTCCAGAGGCACGCCATCAAGGTCGATGGTGCGTACAAGATCGGGCCGCTCGACGGCTACCTGCCTAGATCCTCCGTCGCTGGTTTCCTCTTCCGATGCTTGCGTGCTGATGTGGGTGGTGAAGATCAGAACGGCCAGGTGCTGCCGGGGCCGGGCCGTGACGATCCCGCGCGGCAGGCGGATCGCGCATCGGAAACGGGGATCTCGCACCAAATCTCCTCGGACAAGCGCTGCCGCAGGCTCACGGAGCCCGTCGAGGAGGACCGACGACGGGCCGATGGCCACGAGAGTCGCACCTGGAGGCTGGTCGACGAGTGCCTCCGAAAAATCGGCCAATAGGTGACCGACCTCGATCTGCTCGGGGGGCATATGCCAGACCACCATCGGCTTCGATGCGCGCCGCCCCACCACCGCAGCGCTGTCGACGTGATCGCGCACCATCAAGCGGCGCCGTGTCAGGCGAGCCACGGGATGGTCTCCGTGGACGTCGACAGCGAGAGAGCTCGACTCGTCGACGAGAGCGAGAGCGATGTCGTCGAGATGACCGGTCGCGTCGACGACCCGGGGTGCGCCGACAGCGGAGGCGATGCCGCGGATCACGTCGGCCAGGACGAGTGCACCGTCCGCGCCGAGGTGACCGACGGTGAAGGCAGCTGGTGCCGACCTGTGCCGTGACCGCACGAGGGCCTCGAGCGCTGACCCGGCACCCCACGACGCCTCGGACCGCGCCGCGGCATCGTCAGCCAGCAACCCGATCACGTTCGGGTCGATGCCCCGGAGTTCTCGGCTCACCATGAGGTCGGGTGCGTCCGCATCTCGAGCCACACGCTCGAGACCTTCGACCGTGTCGGTGTTCGTGTAGCCAAGGGCCGAGATGGCGAGCAACGCCGAGTATGTGACGAAGGCGTCAGGAACGTCGGGCAACGGAACGAAGGTGGCGACGTCGGCACGTGCCGAAATGTTGTTGCCCAGGCCCGTCGCGCTGAGCCAGTCAGTCACTTCATCCGCCGAGAAGACCGGCGCATCACCCACGACACGAATCGGAGCCGGAAACTCCCTCTCGGACCCGGCATATCTACGGCGCCAAGTCGACACAACGGGGCGCCGTACCCCTGCGAGGCGGGCGACGTCGGCGGCGCTGAGCACCGGCGAGTTGGTGGTCGCTGCGCCAAGAGTTGAGGACTGGGTCATGAGAGAAGCATGCCCGATGTCACGTGTTCTGCTGTTGATAACAGCGATAATCCCCCTTATCCATGGCGGCTTTGGGCTTACGCAAGTCCGACGGAATTGTGGGCGTCAAGAGGGGACTTTCGCCTCCTCGCCGTCGAGTGGTCAGGAGACGTGCTCCGGGGGCGCTACAGGGACACTTCCTGACCTCTCGCACGGTCCGAGCGGCCGCCGGCGAGTGGGAATCATGCGCGCGCATCAGCCGTTGACCCCAGCGGCCCGACGTCGCGCCGCCCGTCCCCTCACCACCACCGCGAAAGCCGGTTCACCGTGTCGATCTCCGAGACCACCTCCACAGCCCCCTCCACCGTCCGCACCGCCGAGACGAGCGTGCCGATCGTCGACCTGCTCGACGAGCGCTGGAGCCCCCGCTCGTTCGACCCGACCGCGACGATCAGCGACGCGCAGCTCGACGCCCTGCTCGAGGCCGCGCGCTGGGCCCCGTCGGCCCAGAACCACCAGCCCCGCCGCTTCGTCGTGGCCCGCCGCGGCACCGAGACCTTCGACACGATCGTCCGCGCGCTCCTGAGCTTCAACGCGATGTGGGCCGGGAACGCCTCCGCACTGATCATCGCGCTGGCCGAGACCTCGACCGTCGAGGGCGACGACCGCCCGACCGCCGAGTACGACCTGGGCCAGGCCGTCGCGCACCTCAGCGTCCAGGCTCACGCCGAGGGCTTCCACACCCACCAGATGGCCGGCGTCGAGTGGGACAAGCTGGTCGCCGCGTTCGACCTGCCCGCGAACCTCAAGCCCGTCACCGTGACCGCCGTCGGCGTCGTCGACGAGGCCGACAAGCTGATCGAGGCGCTGGCCGAGCGCGAGACCGCGCCGCGCGTCCGCCTGTCGCTGGACGAGCTCGTGCTGCGCCGCGACTAGCCCGCCGCTGCGGCGGCTGGCCCTGCCGCTGCCCGCGCTGCGCGTCCTGACCCCTCGGACCCGCGCGCACCCTCCGCGCGAGCGAGGGCGTGCGCGGGTCCGAGGGGTCTCGTCGTGATGCGGCCGCGCGCAGGTCATCCGCACGGGCGACGGCGCAGGAGGCGCGGGTCATCCTGCAGGACCGCACCCGCGCCACCGGCGACGTACGACCGAGGAGGCGCGGCTCCGTAGCGTCGAGGACGGGCCGGTGGA
>Ga0265797_10010144_pt1 | contig 12048 bp, 11 predicted proteins | sample P2T30metagenome_FD_192433 | JGI IMG/M metagenome (GOLD analysis project Ga0265797, IMG submission 192433) | Plant litter microbial communities from East Loma Ridge, Irvine, California - P2 T30 | ecosystem: Environmental > Terrestrial > Plant litter > Unclassified | place: USA: California... | reverse complement strand
CCTGAAAGACATGTTTGACGAAGTGGCTAACATCTCGTACCAGCCTTCGTTGTCGGTGACGTTCATGTTCCATAACGTCTCCGAAGAGGGGAGCTCCAGAGTGTCAAACTCATTGAAGCTGATAGCAGGTGTGTGGTTGTAGGTCATGGTCAACAGGCCGAAGAAGATGTAGACAGCGTAGTATGTGCGACGGCAGCCCTCGTCCTCGATCCACTCCTCGTAAGTCGGATGGCGACCAGAGCGTGCCTCATGACGAAGGTTCAGCTCGTAGCGGTTGCCAGCGACCATATTCGCGAGCAAACTCTTGATCGAGCAAGCCCACTCGAGGCCCTTGGGATCTCCACTCCAGCTGGCAAAGCTCATGTTGAGCAAAGAGCTCTGCATGATCCACAGTGGGCACTTGCGCGAGCTGAAGTTTTCCCGCTGCTGCAGGAATTGGGTGATGAGCACCTTGGATCCAATGTGCAGCATGTAGGCTTGATCCTGTTCGAATGTGTACAGAGCACCTATTGACAAGACTGACAGCAGGAGTGCTGCGGGCACCTTGGACGGATCGAACGAGGCCGGGTGGATGAATGGCAGGTGGTGGTGGAAGAAGCTGAAGTATGTTGAAAGGTAGCGGTTGAGGACCGACAGGACTGGAAGACGGAAGGTGTCAACGAGGGCGCCCTCGCTGTCGCAATGTCTGACGTTCTCCAGGATAATCCTTAGCTGTTCTTCGTTTTCGACCTGCGGCGACCTGGCCATAGTGCACTGCTGAGGTGGACCAGGCGATCTGCGATAGTCGACGGGAGAGACAGGGCCCATCATTGAGGTGAAGGGTGAGAGCGCACCAGGCGTCAAGTTCCCTGTCATCATCGGTTGGTTGAAGCCGGGCAGGCCGTCATTTGACTGGCCTTGCTGACGGTCCATAAGAGGAGGTAATGTGTTGTTGATGGATGCACCGTTGGAGAAGCCCATCAGGTCGTGGCCCGGATCGCCATGCGAAGAGATCGACGCGGGCTTGGGCTGAGTGGTAGGGTTCTGTGGCAGCATGGTGTCCCAGCCCTGCATTTGAGGCAAAGTCATCGAACCTGGGTAGGGAATGTTCTGGTCCATCAGCTGAGGGCCATGAGGCGAGATGAGCGGCTCGGCGGTGATGCTAGCGACATCCTGGCCAGACATGGCAGCCTTTTGTTGGAAGTTGGCCATCAGCATGGCGGCTTGCTCGACGCCGAACGGATCGTTGCTGTCGCCATACTGCTCGAGCGAGGCGTCGTCGAGCTCAGGCAGCTTTGTCTGTGGCGCGGCGTTGGGCGATGCCTTGCCGGCGTTGTTGTTCTTCCTCTTCGAATCGCTTTGCAGAGGCACACCGCCGTCCTTGGCGTGGACGGTGCGGTCGTGTCGCAACAGCAGGTCGCGACGCACGAATGTGCTGCGACATTTCATACATTTGAATGGACGTTCTTTAGTGTCTGCGCAAAGGTTAGTGATAGCTTTTGATGGATGGATGGAGGGGACCTTGTTAGATGCCCCGCCAGCCCACTATGCGACGGGGCGAACAGCTCCCCGCCTCGTGGTGGCATGGCTTGCAGGCTGCGACGTGCTTGCTGGGAAAGACTTACGACTTCTCTCGTGGCGCGAGCGGTGCTCGGAGCGACTGAACGCGCGGTTGCAGAACTGGCACTTGTATCTCTTCTCCTTCTCCTTCTCCTTCTCCTTATCGGGCGGCGCGGTGCCGTTGGTGGAGGCCTTGCGACTGACGGCGGGTGATGCGATGGGCTCTTGCGAGGCTCCTGCGACGGCCGACATGCTGCTGTCCTCCTGCGCTGGCTGCGGGTGGGTCTGCGGGCGATTTCGTCTCTGGATGGGAAGATGAAATGGCGCGACGGGCGGCAACCAGCAGTGCGAGGCGATTAAATGATCTCGGTGTTGTGTATGGGCGTTTGGTTCATTGCAGTGTCAAACCACATGAGAGAAGCGCGGCGTGTCGGCGGCAGCTTCCGCGGCAGCGTGTGACGGGGAGAAAGTGAATGCTGCGCAGGATCTACTTCACTGCGATGCGGTACGTGTACTTGGGTACTCGCGACTGATGGACAAGGCAAGGCAGGATATGTGGAGGGGTAGTTAAAGAGGGGATGTGAGAAAGGCGGCGGAAATTCCAGAAGGGAAGGGAGAGCAGAGGGCGCGTCCTTCGCAGGCAGCCCACACACCCGTCACACCTCGCCCAAGCACCGCGAGCTCTGCGCAGAGCGGCCAGTGCAGAAAAGCGCACGGAACGGCGCCTTGGACGGGAGGGGGGAGGCCCGCCGATTCGCCTGTGCGGCTGGTTGTCAGCGAGCAGTGGCTGAAGAGGCTATCCTTAGAGCAATAATCCATGCGCTCCACGGGCTGCGTCTGTCTGGCAGGCTGCCCATCTGTACCACTGCCAACGCATCCCCAGCGCATTAGGACACGAGATGCTATAGCTGCCGTCTATCGAATGGACACCCATCCTTCTCCGCCTCCTGCCCTCGCGCATACCGATTCGCCTCACCCACCTCGCCGGATGCATCTTATGATGATGATGCGATAACGGCCAGCTGTGGCGATGGCACATCAGCCTCCTGCCTCGACAAGCCCGGCCGTTTCACACACGCCGCCTCAGTCCGCGAAAGCCCTCTCGTGTCTCCCTCGTCTCGTCTTGCGCCGCCAGATCATCTCATCCCATCCCATCCCATCCCACCTCATCTCAGCTGGGCGCCTCCGCAAAACACTACTGACCGCTCCCTCGGGCGGCGTGTCTCGCGTGTCTGCTGCTGCATGAGACTAGCACAATGCCACTGTTGAGGCAGTCCGTCGCATGCAACTCCCATGCAAGACACCGCGAAACAGGCGCATGGCAACAAGTAAGTTGACAGCCTCGCGACCACACCGCCACACCCGTCCTTCACTTACTCGCTACCCGCCTTCCGAGCCTTCCCCGTCCGGAACTTCTCTTCGATCGCCTCTTTCGTCACGCGCGGCACCTCCCAGCCTTCTTCTTGCGCTGTGTTGATTCCGCGCCCGCCAGCGCGTCTCCCTTGCGGATGCACGCTGTGTGTCAAATCAGCTCGCATACACCTCGCATCCCCCACATTAACGCAGGAACACTCGGTCGATCATCACCAGATGGCCATCGTGCTATGTGCGCAATCGCGCGCGGCCATGTCGGCGCAAATGCGCTTTCACGTGCGATCGCTCAGTAGCCGCATAGTGGGGCCCGGCGTTAGATCTGGCAAAACCAGTTCCTTGTCGCCGGTGCGCCCTCCATCACCACGCGTTACACTTACACTAGCCTCACGGGGAGCAACATCCAGTCTGCCTAGGGCGCAACGACGCCCCACTCCGGCTATTTGGCGTTCGACGCTCCGAATCCTCAGAAACCGACTCGTCCTGCGCGCTCGCCAGTTTCCGGAAGGTCGAGGGCTGCGACTCGCATTCTTACCCAGGCGAGCCAGGCTGTCGAGATTGATAGATCGTCCTTCCTCCATCTCCAAGTAGCGGTCTACCACGGTTGAATGTTCTGGCCCTTTCACCGCTGCCTGACCGACCCCAATCAATCTATATACCCCTCTCCACCCCCTCCACTTCCACCCAACATCCTCAATGAACCACCGCTCCCCGCGTCGCCGCCACCATCAAGGCGCTCGTTGCTCCTCCTCTCCCAGCTCCCTGTCACAAGGGCCGTGGCGGCGGCGTCGCCTCATCTCGGCTTCTCGGATCGTCCCCTAACAGTGTCTCCCGAAACAGGCCCCACTTCCCACGACACACCGATGCCTTTTGTCGAGTCGAGACAACCTTCCACTTGCCATCCCCGATTGGGCTGACGCCCATTCTCTGATATTATCATCATCATCGACTATGCCGTAATGCACGCTGGTACAAAACCATAGCAGGATGCCTGTTCCGCGCACGATCGTGTCGCCTCGCCCTAGCGGCACTCGAGGTGCCGTATGTGTGTAGGGGCGCTTCTGGCAGTCGATGCCGAGATTGAGGCTTTGCCGCTTTTACGCTTTCTGCGACCATTGCGTTGCGGTGTGTGGGCGAGGTTTCGACGATGAGATCGCAGTTCGCACGGAAATGGCAGAGTCAATCGAAGGCTGGACATCGAGGTCTAGCCCCTGGGCGTCACTTCACGTCGCTGCTGTGCCTGCTTCCGCATTCGATGCCTCCTGATCAAAGCACTCTGCTCCGCCCACCAGCAAGAACAACGCCCCTCTAACCCCCTCCACCCCTCCGCGCCCTCGTCAGAAATAATATCACCCCTCCCTCGCTTGCCCAAACGACGTCCCCTCCATCTCCTTTGAAACCCTTGCACCGTCCCCATCGGGCCACCCTCCGCCCTCTGTCCTCCCAGTGCATCCCCTCAAACCTCATCTCCGGCTTCTTGGTACGAACGGCAGGGATGGGCAGGCGCTATGATGTCGCCATATTGGAAACAGTCCAGAACGCTTGACGTTGCACGCATCCATCGATCGTTTGTCGCAGGGAACGTTCTAGCTTGGTTGGTTGTGTCCCGGGCTCGCGGCGTGCTGCCTTTCTTGGAGAGTGGTGTGTCATCGTGTGTCTTGTGCTTCTGGGTCGTGAGGGTTATACGACAGCGTGCCGTGTTGTCTGGGCTGAGTTGAGATTCGTTGGTACTCGGTCCTGTGGTTGATGTGTGTATGTGTAGTTTGTGTATGTTGTGCCTTTGACGTTGAAGGCGTCTCTGTGTTGAATCGCTACTTGTATGAGTTCATCTTGTTTAATCCTAGCTGCTGATGGGATGCCAGGCGAAGTAACGCCTTAGCCTGCTGATGTGGCTCGGTTGGCATGTAATTCAACGACCTGCCCACCATACGTCTATACGCGTGCATATATATAATGTCACTGGATTCATGCTTGTATGTACATGTAGGTGCTCGAGAGGATGCACGTTGCGGGTTAGGGTTGGGGTCTTCTGGATCTCGATGATTTCCATCATATCGGCACAACGGGGCCAGTCTGCACAGTGGTACGCTCAAAGTCACACATAATCCAATTATGGTTGTTCAGTATATCCTATATGAGTTTCATGGACTATGCTACCATGGTCGTCGCTGCCGTCAATAATGATGATTTCCTTGTTCTATCTTTGAACTTGCGGGCTTCCACCCACTGCATAACCACCGCCACATCAGCCCCATACTAGTGCCCGACTATAACATTGATGGTATTATAAGATCAATAAAACCATGTTTGTACAGCAGGCGTCTCGCAAGTCAACCACGTCCATAGAGAGAGACAGCACGACCATTAACCAGAGTGTCCCTCGGGCTTACACAACAATTGCATATAGGTAGCGTCGGACAAAGACTCCGCCAAATAGCGGCGTTCGCCGTGTCCGACGTTTCAATGCTGGCTGGGCTGGAGGGGCGAAGGAAGTGGTGTTGGTCAGACCGGGGTGTTGTCCTCTTGAGGCTTTAGCAATGCTTGTCGCACACATTTGGAATTGTAGTGGTTCTGGGGAAAGAACAAAGCCCGGTCGAACATCGATCCTCTTGGTCTCCAACTACACGTCTGGCGGTAGAGCAGAGACGTAAGCAAGCAGTGAGCAGGAGGTACCCCAAGGTCCCCAAACAACACGAACCAAACAACCGAACCCTCGCCCGCCCTCCAAAACCCAGACGCGCCGTGCTTGGCAGGCCGTTGGCAAATCAGCGAGGGGCTGCTCTGTCTGTTGCCGTGTGCAGGGCCAGGCAAGGCTACACCGTCCCATACACTCGAGCAGCAAATCGCATGCCGCCGGTCTCTGTCGCTTCTCCGGACTGGCCATATACTTGAACGCTGCCCATAACGGGTCAAGCTGGGCCGTGTGCGCGCCTATTGCTGTCGCTGTCGCCGTCGCTCTCTGCCATCGCTGCCGCCGTTGCTGCGGTAAGGGAAACAGCTTCATTCCAGTCAGGGACCAGTCCCCGCGGACCTGCACTTGCACCCTGGACGCCAGACGACTAAGCAGATCCGACTGCAGGGCGCTCTACACACCCCGTGTGAGCTGCTTGCGCTTGGGCAAGAGTCCGATCGACGACCGCCTGCGACACTACTTCCCAGGCCGCGACCTCGCCAGCTGTCTCAGCCAAGTTCGCGACCCTATACCCTGAAGAAAGGGACGTGGATCGGAGCACCGCCGATCCTCCAGACCCAACCGCGCCCACCATGAATGGTCTCGCGGGCAGCGTGTCGCCGTCAGGTCAACTGTACGTGCGCGCGCTATACGACTACGACGCCGACGACCGGACGAGCTTGAGTTTCCGCCAGGGCGACATCATCCAGGTCATAACACAGCTCGAGAGCGGATGGTGGGATGGTGTCATACACGGAGTCAGAGGGTGGTTCCCGAGCAACTACTGCGCAGTCGTGAATACGCCCTACGACGACGGCCGCGGAAGCAGAGCTGGGATAGACTCTGAAGCTGAGGAGTCAGAGGAGGACTATGGAGAGCCTCAGACGATGGGCATGGATCAGAGCTTCGGCAGAGGCGCTGTGAACGGCATACTTGCGCATCACGATGCTGTGCCTACGAGTATGCAGGAAGAAGCTGCGTTCTGGATACCACAGGCTACACCAGATGGAAGACTATTCTACTTCAACACCTTGACTGGCGACAGTCGAATGGAGCTACCTCTAGAGGCACCGACATCTGCGAACGAGACTGGACCGCATGACCGGACGAACATTTTCATTCCAGATCAGAGCAGACCACCTGCAGAGCTCATGGCTGCAGGATACGAACGCGACGACGACACAGACTATGCTTCGGCCTCGGAGGCCGAAGACCTGTCCTTCACACACGGTTCCAAAGGTTCCAGCGTAAGTCATGACACGTGCATATCTCGTGAAGAAAAGGTGTGGGTTCACAGACTGACGCGTACAGGTGCAGAATCGCCGCCACCGTCGCTCCTTCCTATCAGATGGCGTGTCACCTGCGACTTCTATGGATTCTCTGAGCGCAGCATCGCTGAACCGGTCACATACTAATTTATCCGCGATGAACAACACATCGTTCTCGGCTATGCAACAGGGCATACCTCCAATTGGTACGACCATGGCTTCTTTCGCTAACGCGCCGGCTGCCGCCTCCACAACCTCGCTTCTGGCACGCCGCTTTTTCGACGATGCGCATGCTGTGCCATTGACTTGGAACACTATGGTGGAGGACATGCGCCGTGCCGTCCAGCGTTATCGAGAGGTGATCAACAACGGTGACCGCTCAGAATACGTACGCAAAGCTGAAGACATCTCGGACCACTTGCGCCTCCTGCTCGCAGCCGGATCGGGAACCACCGACAATCACTCCGGCAACCCTTCCATCATCTCCACTAACAAGGCGCTTTACCCCCACTTCAGGGAGATGATGTCGCGTTTCTCGAAACTTGTGTTATCATCGCATATCGCCGCCGCAGACTGGCCCGCTCCAGACTCCTACCAGAAGTGTCTGCAGGAAGCCGAAGGCGTGCTACACGGTGTTTATGGATTTGTGGAGGTTGCACGGCAGCAGCGGGGAGAGGATATCCCCCGCCTCACGCCAGGCTTCGTTTCTGGTAGTAGAAATGCAGGCAACTGGCAGAGCAATGGCCTGTTCTCCAAAGACCCCATGGCTTCCATGACTTTCATGGACGATGAGCCGGACGCGATTATCGAGCCAACCGCACAACTAGACCAGGCACTACTGGAACGCTTGGAGGACCTGAAGAGGCTAGTGGTTTCGAGTATCAGGAGACTGGACGAGCACCTCGTCTTGCGCGAAACTCTCATCACACCGCAGAAGCACAAGAAGATCGGGAACAACATTTGCAGGCAGGGAGGTCAGGTTGTCGAAGTGTGCCGGCCTTACCTTGCTACGGTGGAATCGATCAATCTTGCGCCGCTAGGATCCGATTTTACGAACCCACAAATCAACGACTTTGCTGAACATAAACAGAAGCTCTACGACGCAACTTCAGATCTCGTCATGGCATGTCAGTCTGTCGCGAGTCCCCTCGCCGACGAGTGGGCAGAGGTTCGAGGTACATCTCTCGAGGAAAGAGTGAATCGCGTGCGGTCTGTCGGCCGTGAGCTTGACACAGCAGCTTCTCAACTCTTATTCTCTCTTCAACTTCTATCCGAACTTATGCCATCAGACGACTTGCTCGGAAGGGACGCTCATCGCCTGACAGACGGTGGCGCAGTCTTCCAGCAGCACATGCGCAACAACTCGACGAACTTCCGACCTCAGCTCTTGGCAGATGTCGGTCATTCTAAATCCTTCACGGAGGGCGTTGCACAACCTGCAGTCGATCAACGCAATGTCGATAATTCAAAGGTCAAGCGTTTCTTTGGTGAAGTTCCCGCAACACCCAAGGAGTCACAAGATGTACCTGCGTACTTGCGTCTCGATCATGAAGGCGAGATAGCCTACGATACTAAGACTGATCCAGCGATCCTGCGTGGGGGTACACTTACTGCGCTTGTTGAGCAGCTCACCAGGCACGATAGGCTGGACTCACCTTTCAACAACACGTTCCTCTTGACCTACAGATCATTCACGACCGCACCTGAGCTATTTGACTTGCTTGTCAAGCGATGGACTCTCCAGCCTCCATATGGTCTGGCAGACGACGAACTGCAGCACTGGATCGATCAAAAGCAAAAGCCTATTCGTTTCCGTGTTGTGAACATTCTCAAGTCATGGTTTGACAACTACTGGATGGAAGGCAGTGAAGAGCAAAGTCAGCAGCTCATGCAAAAAGTATACAACTTTGCGCAAGATACGGTCCAGTCGACCAGCACGCCAGGTGCAGGACCACTGATGACTGCCATTGAACAGCGCATGCGTGGTCAGGATGCTACGAGCAAACGCCTGGTACTTACACTCAACGCACAGTTGCCTGCTCCTGTGATCCCCAAGAACATGAAGAAGCTTAAGTTCCTGGATATTGACGCCCTGGAGTTTGCGAGACAGCTCACGATCATCGAGTCACGCCTGTACGGAAAGATCAAGCCCACGGAAGTACTGAACAAGACCTGGCAAAAGAAGCTTGCACCAGACGAGCCAGATCCAGCGTCGAACGTGAAGGCACTGATTCTGCATTCGAACCAACTTACCAACTGGGTGGCTCAAATGATCCTTACGCAAGCCGATGTCAAACGCCGAGTCGTTGTCATCAAGCACTTTGTCACTATCGCCGACAAGTGTCGCTTCCTCAACAACTTCTCCTGTCTGACATCCATCATCTCTGCACTCAGCTCCGCACCCATCCATCGTCTGAATCGCACCTGGTCACAAGTCAATGCTCGTACAACGCAGACTCTTGAGTCCATGCGCAAGCTCATGGGTTCCACAAAGAACTTCCTAGAGTATCGTGATACCCTGCACAAGGCCAACCCGCCGTGCATTCCCTTCTTCGGAATCTACCTCACCGATCTCACATTCATCGAAGACGGTATCCCGTCCATCATCAAAAAGACACAGCTCATCAATTTCGCGAAGCGCGCAAAGACTGCTGAGGTCATCCGTGACATTCAGCAGTACCAGAACGTCCCTTACGGCTTGCAGGGCGTGAATGAGCTACAGGAGTACATCCTACGGAATATGCAAACAGCAGGCGATGTGCACGAGATGTACGAGCGCAGTTTGCAGGTTGAGCCGAGGGAGAGAGAAGATGAGAAGATCGCTAGGTAAGTCCTTCATCTTCCAATCACTGCTGACAAAGCAACGTCGTTCTTCAAACAGTACTGACACTTCTGATAGATTGCTCTCTGAGTCCGGCTTCTTATGATAGCGCCACAAGGACTATAACGACGATAGAACGAACAAGCGAGCTGTTGCCGTGGCAGTGGGACTATGAAAATCTACGACGTACATCCGAAACATCAAACAGTATGTCAGACTGATGTCAACAACCACAGAGAAATGCAACTACAGAAAGGGCAAATGAAAGGGACAGAAGGCAGCAGAGAAGGAAAAAAGAAGGAAAGAGAGTGGTGAAGAATATGAGATGTCACGAGATCAACGAACGAGAGCTTCTGCAAGACGTGAACCTATTCTTATTCTTCTTCTTTGACGGCGCAATTTCTTTTCTTTTCTACGGCTACGGAACATAACCTGCATGGTGCTTGCAGCTGAGATCTTGGACGCATGTGGAGGCTGGTTGCATTATTGCTTTGCATCCTACTGGCGGAGAGAGAGAGGACGAGGCTGGACATCTTGGTCACAATCGCACTGGGAGCAAAGGCGAAAATGGAACGTGTTCGAACCAGCGAATTCTTGGAAGCTTCGTAGCGAGAGAACATGTGGAGAGAATGTCTGTCTCGATTCCTTTGCTATGTTGTCAGACGAGCTTTCTCGTTCCAGGAGGTTGATTTCTTGCGCAAACGCCGTAAAGCCTTCGGCCGGAGACCGAAAGGAACACCTTACAGAATGGGGCTGCTCTTTACCCATCTAACAAGTCTGTTATTTCCTTTCAGTGCCGTTTCACAAACTGTCCCAAAAATTCTAGGATTTCCTCGGCAATCTCCCACCGTTTAGTCTGCAGCGCAAAATGCCCGGCGTCCACAAACTTGACCACCGCACTCGGCAAATCCCGCTTGAACGCTTCTGCGCCAGGGGGCAAGAAAATTGGATCGTTCTTGCCCCATATCGCCAGCAGCGGGACTTGCGATTTGCGAAAGTACGCGTGCAGCGCTGGGTAGCTGTCGACGTTGCGCCCATAGTCGCGGAAGAGGTCGAGTTGGCGGTCTTGGTTCTCGCGCCCGGCTTCGTTTTGCAGGTAGTCGAAGGTCCAGTCGGAGGGGTTGATTAGGGGGAGGTCGGATTGGGGGAAGCCGGCTGTGTATTGTGTGCGGGTGGCGGAGAGGGTGAGGTAGTTGGCGCGGAGCCATTCGCGGGCGGGGCTGTTGTTGTCGTTGGTGGTGGGGTTCCAGGTTTCTTTGATGGGCGCCCAGAAGGATTCGCTGAGGCCTTCGGCGTAGGCGTTGCCGTTTTGGCTGATGATTGCTGTGATTGCCGAGGGGTTGTGGAGGGCAAGACGCCAGCCGATTGGGGCGCCGTAGTCAAAGACGTAGATTGCGTAGGAGGTGGTTTGGAGAGTGGCGAGGAATTCTAGGATTATGTTGGCGAGGTTGTCGAAGGTGTAGATGAAGTCTGCGGGTGCTTTGGTTAGGCCGAAGCCTGGGAGGTCGGGGGCGATGATGTGGTACTTGTGGGCTAGGAGGGGTGCCAGGTCGCGGTATTGGGTTGACGAGGATGGGAAGCCGTGGAGTAGGAGGAGAGTTGGGAGCGATTTGTCGCCGGCTTCGAAGTAGTGGACGGTCACTGAGTCGTTCACGGTCAAGTCGTGGTAGGTTGGAACGTAGGTCATGTTGGAGAGATGTGTTTGGGGTATGGTTGAGTCCGGTCCTGATGACGATTTCTCTCTTGATGTCTACCGTTGCTATGCTTCCAATGTAGCAAAGCAGCTGGGTAATGAGGATATATGTTGGTTCCTTACCCTACCGTCATATGTGTAATGCTTACTGATCAAGCACAGTCATCGAGTGGCATGATCCATCCAGCTGAGCAAAAGCATGGCGTTTTTAATTTCGTATAGTGTATGAAGCTTAACAGTAGGTATCTTGCAGTGTCTGATTGTCATGAGACGCTACTCCCATAAGAGTTCTGCAGCAGCGAGAGTATTACTAAAAGGTGTACTGATTACGATGGCATACCGGCGTTTGAGCGAAGGCATCATGAGTCCAGACCAATCCCAGCAGCTGCATCACCCAATATAGGTGTATATGTTTGCAATAGTCCCCTAGAAGCGTCAATGCTTGTTTTCCTTGGAGTGCTTGATGGTATCACATGTCTCGCTCGTGATGACTAGATGGGGATGGACGGAGAATGCGGGAACCTTCGAAGGAAGCCAAAACAGAATTGCGTGACGTCGGGCTTTGTCAAAGGGCGCGCTTTTACAAACACGATGCATGATATCATTACATTCAACAATTCGAACATGTGCGAAAGATCTACGCAGACGTCCAAGCTCAATTTCACCCATGGAGAATGTTGTACCA
>Ga0265797_10010143_pt1 | contig 12049 bp, 11 predicted proteins | sample P2T30metagenome_FD_192433 | JGI IMG/M metagenome (GOLD analysis project Ga0265797, IMG submission 192433) | Plant litter microbial communities from East Loma Ridge, Irvine, California - P2 T30 | ecosystem: Environmental > Terrestrial > Plant litter > Unclassified | place: USA: California... | reverse complement strand
AAACCTTGTCGCACTCCTACAGCGGCTACCAGACAGCAAGCGCATCCCCAAAAACGTTTTCTTTAAAGTCGTCGAAACAATCCGAGAATCAGTCATCGAAGCCATCAACAACAAGGATTTCTATGACGCGAAACACCTTCTCGCATTTATACAGCGACTACCGGACAACACATGCGTTCCTGACCACTACTTCCTTAACGTTTACAAAACATGCCGAGGCTTGGCCATCGAGGCCATCAACCACAGATGGTTCGATAACGCAGGAAACATTCTGCGAGTCATACACCAGCTACCATTCGGCACGGGTCTCCCCACCAATTTCTTTGACGTTGTCAGGACATGCCGAAAATGTCTCATTGAAGACATCGACAACGACAATTTCGAAGACGCGAAACAGACTCTCAGACTCGTACAGCATCGTCTACCATTCGAAACACACGTTCCCGACTACTACTTCTCTAAAGTTGTCGATACATGCCGAACTCATCTCATCAAAGACATCCACGGCGGTAATTTCGAAAATGCGGAACGGATTCTTGGTCTCGTGGAGGATCTATCATTCAGCACGAGCATTCCCAGCGACTACTTCCATAACGTTAACATAACATGCCGAGACCTTCTTATCAAGGCCGCCACCGAAAATTGCCTCGACCGTGTGGACCAGCTTAACAGCATTATACAGATTTTACGATGCGTTTACCATCGAGGGAACCTGCTGAACAGTCTCAGACTGAGAGCCATCCGTTGACGACGCAGGGCGGTTTTGGATGCGATGCGAACAACCACCAGAGAGAGCGGAGAATGACTCTGACCTTGAATGTTGGCGATGTTGTCGTTCTGACGATCTTGTTGGCTAACTTAAGTTACTCTGGTTCTCTCATCTCCATCCCATGGTACTGCGGCGACGCACAGCCAACGATCCACTCATGACTTCCGAAAACTGTATCTCATCCATACGAAAAGGTCAACCCGAATGAGAGGTATCGCAAGTATAAGTTGGCTTGGAGAACGCCCCACAGAGGTCAGCGAAAAGGGAGGTGTAGATTGGCATAGGAAAGCATAGTTCTGGAATGTAGTGAATAAGAACAGAGCACATCTGCGTTGCTGCGCGCAAAATCTACATCGCTCACTCTCTACTCAATCCCATCGCCGCTATTCTATCGCTACGCGCACTTCTCCCCTGATGTTAAATTATTAAGCCCCTCGTCTGCGTTTTGCCTGCGGAATCGCACAGTCGTCGTGGGCCCAGTCGCGCTTTCGGTGGTCAGCCCGACCAAAGTACGCTTCGAGGCCCTCTGCCCGTACCAGCTTCTCTACCGAGAACGGCGAGCCGCTAATGTGACGAGCGGCATTGCTGCCTTCCTGCAAGAACACGGAGAAGCTGCCTTTAACGCCAAAGGTCACACTCGCGCAGAAGTTCCTGGTTTCGTCGAAGTTAGAGCGGTCGCCAATCTCGGCGATGCACCTATCGTGCGGATCAGGAGCGTTTCTGTTGCCAATCAGTAGCCTTGCCCCAGCAGCGCAGAGCCGGCTGAGAAGAACAACAAATGCAGGCTCGCCGTGGCGAAGCTTGCACTTGATCCAGCCAGAGCCAACGTATTGTCCGCCCATATACCTTGGTCGCGTGTCCGGCTTGAAGTAGAACTGAGAGGCTATGGCGCACGCTGCGATGTTGTCGAGCACGGGGGAGAGCAATGGGTCTCCGAGCGCTTGAGACTGAAGGCTGGCCATGTCGCTCACAGCGTCGAGTCTCGACTCAGGCCCCTCAAACTCGATATCTAGTCGGTGATATTTTCCGCTCGACTTTGGCCTACCAGAGCTTACAAGCGCTTTCCAGTCCTTGTCCCCAGCCATAGTTTCCAGCGATCCGTGGACGAAGCGTGAGATCCAGTTGTTTCCGAACAGGCTGCGCAGGCCTGGAGTGTAAAGCTCTTCGGTATTCTGACGCTGAACCCCGGTGCCCAGATTTACCACAAAGTCGGGCTCTTCGGTAAGCGGGAACAACGCCTCGGCTTCAGACAAGGCCATAAAAATTGGGTTGTTGCGCAGCAAGCCTGAGTCCTGATGATCGGCGTGTCCCTTGATGGTAGTGGGCTTGAAGAACCTGCCATACAGTCAGCGCAGCGGGCAAACCGAGTGCGGTCGGACTTACAACGGAGCTGCTGATGCTGCACGTGCGCTGTCGGATGGTGTTAGCGAGATCAAAGCCTAGCTTCCGGCGACTCACACTTCCCACACTCGCGGCTGCTCAGCGCCATCGTGCGACTCGATAATGTGGTACTCTAAGAAGCTGTCAGCAGTTGCTGGTGGGCTACAAGAGCTCTGCAAGCTACCCAGATCGTTCTTGCGAAGTCCTGTGCCGTTGTAGCTGGTGAACAGGCACAACGAGGGCTTGCGCACAGTTGCCACAGGTATCCCAACTCTCGTTCCGAGAGATGCTGCCTGCGACATCTCCAAAAGACCTTGCGCACAACCGTAAGCTTCTCGGAGCGCCGTTTCAATGTGGCCAGCTGGATAGATGCAGTCGGTAAAGATGGACATCAGAGGCTCTAGAGCCTTGGGCAGATGGAGCAGGCCCAGGAACCTTCTCCGCTGGAAAGCCGCGCTAGCCAGTCGTGGAAAAACCTCGATGCACTTTTGAACGGTCCAGCCCTGAGCGAGTCCCAGCGCGATGATACCTCCTGCGCCTGTTCGTTAGCAAACTTCGCCACCGTAAAGGGGCCACAGACCGACCTGTACTCGTCCCGAAAACGACCTGGAAGTTCCGCAGCACCGGCATCGGGAGCCCGATCCGATCTTCCAATAGCTGCAGAAAAGCAAGCTCGAGTATTCCTCGCACGCCGCCGCCATCCAGGCTGAGAACGCTTGCGCCAGCTGTAGGTGGGTGGATGCGCACGCTCTTGTGTTTTGCGTCCAGTTCGCAGAGAAAACAGCGATCGATATGGTAGACGCAAGGATCCTCCGGTGACGGGCAGCCAAATACGCAAACGCAGTTTTCGCACACCGTGTGCCCACAGGGAAGCCCGATATGTGGCTTGCGACTGGAGCACACGAGGCAAGTCTCTCTACTCTGAAGCTTGAGCCAAAAGCCACGTGCGCTTCGTAGAACCCTCTTGTGTGACTCTGCCGCAAATCTGGAGGTACCCGACTGCAGTGCATCGGAGAAGTAGCGTTGAAAGTGGCCCTGAATCAGTTTGACAATGGCACTGGGGAGCATAAAGCTTGCATCGTGTTCGGTCGACAGCGCAAATCGGCTTGCTTCGTAGCAGATACCTTTGTACAGCCTCTCAAATACAGACGCCGGATCGAACACTGAAAAGTGAGTCAGGACAATAGCCTAAGCAGGTATAGCAAGCGACTTACTTGGAGCATCCGGGGGATAGCTGTCTAGGAAGAGACTCGAAGCAATCGTCGGTGCTGCAAATTCGATTAGCTCACGTGGCGACTTCACAAGCTGCAAGAAGTTGGAGAGATGTTGCCTGAGGTCTGGAGGGACGGGGTTGTGTAGCCTTGCCGCAGTCACAAAGTCAAAAGGCTCACTGTTGCCTCCCGTGAGGTGTTGGCAAGCCAGTCTGAAGAATGCATGAAAGTGTCTGGCAGAGAAAAGGGTGCGAGATTCGGTCCTGTGCTTGCTTATGCGGTCCCTGACTCTCATCAAGCGGTCTTTTAGACGGCGGTGGCGCGCGCCGTTGGACATTGTGCCTACCGGTGACAGCGTGACCACGTCGAGACCGGAGAAGCGATCAAACAAGCTTCTGGGAGTATCTGCAGCTAAGTTCTGTAGAAACCAGTCTTTGATGGCCTTCTCGCCGGTTCGCGTGCTGCCTTCTGTGACGATGATGAGGGACGGATACGTTTCTGTTGGTAGTAGCGAGGCTTGCGGCTTCTCAAGCCACGCGGCCACCTGGCGGGAGACTCCACGAAGCCCACCGAGGTCAGATGCGAAGAGACAAAAGACGTCTGCAAAGGGATGAAGAAGTTGAGCGTGGACTTGTCCGGCAGCGCTGCTTGCATCGAGCGGCTGTATTCCGGGCTGTCGAAACGAGTGACTCACTGTCTCGTGGCAGGAGGCTTCAGGCAGTATCTTGCCCCGCCTGTGCCTTTCGGGTATGTCGCTGTCCGCGACGTAGATGGGTTGCTTGCTGAACGCGGATGAGGGGTCAAGGTGCAAGTGCACTTCACCGTGGGCGCGTGTAGGCGTGACCGACCTTACAGAGACAAGCTCCTTGATGGCTCGGGCCTTGCAAGTGCTCCCGATAAGTACAAACAGGCTCGGCCACTGCTCTTCGATGTATGGGCTATTTGCAAGGAGGGTCTGTGCTCTGTCAGACTCTAGGAGATCGCATGTTTTCTCCCCTGTCGAGATACCGAGCCACTGACTGTGGGTGCAGCAGACCATCGCTTTAGCAGGATAAGCTTCGGAGAAAGAGTGTCTCCCTTACAGCACCGCTCTTTATAGAGAAGGTGGTCGAGCCCATTCCGGATTCTTTGCTTCCTGTTTACTTCCATGAGCTGGAAAAGAAGGCATGCAGTCCAGATTATATCTATTTATAGAGCTAGGTCAAAAGCGCAAGCTCCCGATCAGGATCTGTCCGGAATCCATTTGCAGAGAGACACGGTGTTCCAATCTCTTAGTTTGAGACATTGCTCGATACGATATACGGCACCGGTACAGCAGTAACCGTCTTCTCCCCTAGCTGCTCAAGATCTGCGCCACCATTGCATTCTCCCGAGAGAGGCGCGCTTTGACCGGCGTTCTTTTCAAATGTCTGGAAGTGTGTGAAGAACGTTAGTAATAGTTGGTTTCCGCGTTTGGTACTTCCGTGACGTATGGCCTTCAGTCACCATCTTTTGTGTTTGGGAAGCTGCGGCTCTATCCTATGCGATGTGACGCCGCTCTCGACCGTTATCGTCACCTGCATACCGCAAGGTGCGAAGCGTCTCTCCCCGAGCCGAAACATGGCCATGCTGGCAAAGGTGAACGAGCAATCTATGCACAGCCAGGAGAACGGATGCTGGTGCCTGTCGATACCTGCAACAGTTAGAAACCTATTCCTCAAAGACGCGCGTTGCACGCCCAGCGCGCGCTATAGGTAGCGCAGACAACTTCGTACTTGGTCATATGCAAGATGGCGGGCGAGTACATTGATATACCAGGCAACATTATATTTCTGCTTCTTCCCTAGTGCTACTTTCTGTGCAGCCTCTCATTTGTCTAGAAGGTGACTAGGTTACTATATCCATTCTCAGCAAAGTTATGTGAGTTATGTCTGCCATGCATTATCGCTTCTCATCTCTGAATCTGTACACGACGGCGGACAAAGCCGTTACAAGCCAAACGGGCTTAAGGAAATGTAGAGAGAGTCTATCAGGCTTGGTCTACTGCATGATGCTACCGCTTTCCTGTATCCATACCCCTCTTAGGCATAGTAGTGGCCTTTAAGGCTCGGAGGCCGTTTTTCTCGATTTGGGTCCAAACAAAGCACGCAGAGATGCCCCATAGGTTTGCCGCTGTCCTGGAACAACGTCGAGGACTTCTAGCGTCACGTCTTTGTTCGCGGCGCGGCAGACCTCTCGTCGTATGCTGGCGGTCGTAAGACTGTCTGAGCAGACTATGCGCAAGGTGAGCAGCGGGCTCAACAGAAGATAGAATTGGCCACTTACCAGCGACGACAGTTCTCCCAGAGGCTTTTTCAAGCGCATCTCTAACGGTGGCCTCGGCGTCAATCGGAGAGTAGTGATAGTGTACACGGTCTGGCTGTGAGGTATTAAACTTCTTCGGGGTCCTAGTATCGCCTATCTTCTGGTTGGGTGAGGCGAAGTCCCCCTTCACGAAAACGTAAATTCGGAGCTTCTACTTCCTATAAGCGTGGCCTCCTTCTGCACAGACTTTTACTTACATAATGCAGGTCCCTGGACAAGAGATCGTTCATGGCCTCTTCCGCCCAGTGTTTGTGTCCTGCAGACCATCAGTGAGTGTACCGAGCAGCGGCCGTGTGATGCTAACCTTCAGCCTCGATTTCCCAAAAGAGATCGATGCTTTGCGTAGTGACTTTGAAAGGGCTCTGGAGATCCTTGAGCCACAGTCGTACGTGGGAAAGCTGCGCGGCAATTCCGATGCCTGTGGCAAACAGGATGATGGTTTGGTACGACTTGAGGTCAACTGGCTTTCCAAAGGGGCCTTCGACCATCGCTCTCACCACTGTTCCTTCTGCCTCAGAAACTGTGCGCAGCTGCGGCGATGCTGTGTCCTCAGCAAGGAGGCTCGCGGTAAAACCGCTTTTTCTCTCCACTAGTAGAGAGAACGTATCCTCGTTCCAGGCGTACACATAAAACGGGTGACTCTGCAGGAAAGCGAGATTTCTTAGCGTCAGCATGCGAATGTATACAAACTGGCCGGGCCGGAAGGCGCAGATACGAGGCAACTGGATTTCTACCCGTACCGCTTGGGCTGAAGATGATCTTGTCTTGAATATCCTGGCGGATGCAAACAGAGCGTGATAGCTGCAGTTGCGGTACACAACGTGAAGGAGCCATGTGACCAACGCAACTCCGTAGACGCAGCACGCCGCAAGCAGATAGACTACTGGCGCGCGGAATACCGCGCCAGACGTAACGTGCAGCCAAGCGGCGACCATTGTGAGCACAGCAAGTGCGAGATGCAGCTTTGCAAAAAGCTCGTACCAGCGCCTCCTCACCACTCCCATCGAAAACAGAAGAATGGCACACACCGCGGAAATAGCCTCATCGGGGTTTCTCTTTCAGCTACAGCAACGGGTACGTAGGCAAAGGGAAGACTCACAACAAGGCCTGCGATCTGCGACTGACTGCGAAATTCGTTCTTCGCAAGAAAAGCAACGACTGCATGCACGACTGCCTGCACAGCCGCGACTCGCGCGAGCCAGCGGTGCGCTCTTGCCAAGTCATCATATTGCATGCGTAGAATGTTGACAAGAGGGCCGATTTTCCCACCGAGAAACAGGGGAATGGCGTTGACTGTAAAGAGCTGTCCCGTTCGCTTCACTAGGTCCGAAGAACTCCTGATGCCCAGACCGCTGCAGAAAACATTACCAATGAGAAATACTGCAATCACGATGGCTCGGGATCGTGTAGTATCGCCTGTGCCGCCGAGTAGTGGATGCAAACGGGGATATGCAACGTGTCGAAGCAGCCCGAATGGCAGGAGAGGACGCAGGTGTGAAGCGACTAGCACGATGGTAGCCAGAGCTGTGAGCGCAATTCCATACCACTGTACAAGGTCCATAGTAGAGGTCAGCAGTATGCAGAACCGTTCTTGTCGTACTATATGAAAGTTGGGTCTATCAACAAAACCCCGGCGGGACAGGCTCAGACGTGCCATATATAGGTCTGCTCACAATAGCAGAGCGCGATGAGCTCCGCCACAGTTGCAAACTGGCTCACCTGAACCGGATATCTAAGAATAGATAGGTTACCTAGAATCTCGTTAGCAGAGCTCAAACGGTACCTCCCCCAAGCTCGTTTTAAGCCGTCTTCTTCCTACCGACCGACAACCAAGCACCAAATGGCGTCGAAAAGGAAAATTGCCAAAATCACCAAGGACGATCAGACGTCTCGTAGGAAGAGAACCAAAGGCCTTTTCAACAAGTCGCACGAGCTGGGCATGCGTCCAAGCTGCAAGGTGTTTACGTTTGTGCTATACACGGACGTTGGCCAGATCCGCACCTACGACTCAACCGGTGGCGCCATCCTAGGAGAGATAGAGACGGTAATGGAAAGACTGGTGAGTCGCTTCCATAGCTGGCCGCCCGAGTCAGCATCGCTAATAGGTAAGATAGCGCCGTTTCCCCGAGGACTGGCAGCAATTTGATCCGTCTTCTTACAGCAACGGCAAGTCAGCGACTAAGCCACAAGACTGCGGGCTCCAGTCAAACGTGGAAATGGCGCCATTCGCCATGACAGAACCAGAAAAAACATCTTTGCGTAGCGGTCCACCCCGCTTCGACTTCAAATCACTGCCTATGTACGCAGAAGTAGACCCTACAGATAGTGTGAGTGGGATTGTATAGCAAGCCGCTATGTATTTCATAGCATCGTCGAGTAATAGGCATCAATGATGATCCTGTTTTCTTGCTACTGAACCCTGCCTGCCATTCATCCGGCGTGACATTGATTGTACTTGGCTGTTATGTTTTCTGGACTTTGGTTTGCAGCTCGCACCTGAGCTGCCTGACTCGCCGTTCTTGCTCCACAATGATCACACTTCGATTGGTCCAAGCGTCTACGAGAAGGCTAGCTCATGACTTGTTGCTGACAGAAACTAGCACTATTGGGGCAAGGCTAACCAAAAGAAGTTTGGTGTGGGACTAAAGATCACTAGTTCAAACCAAAAAGCTGCAAGTGCACGCGCGATCCGGCGTGTCGCTACTGCAAATCGTTTGAGCCCTCTTTTTCTCCTCTCTGGGAAGCTCTCTTTCCGTCTTAGCAAAAGGCCCCTGTCCGGATCATTTTGGATTGTCTTGCGAGACCAGCAGCCAATCCTGCAACACAGTCCATAGTGCTGTATTGAATGTGGAAGACGTGCTCAAGTCCGAACTGCTAACATGATTGGCGCAGACGCGCCCTCGTCATCGACTCATCTTACTGCTTAACATTTTGATTGCGTGTCCTGTATGGCTGCCGGCTCAATCTTTGCCCTATCCCAGCTGACTTGCCGAGTGACTACACAGCCCTTCGTCGTACGGTATGACTTGCGGTGCCACCGAGACGCGACAGCTTGCTACTACTACCACACACATCGCAGGTCTTATAACACTCTAATAATACCTGCGGGAATCTAATAATAGTAAGACAACAGACACAGCGCCCGGTTTTCCAGTACCTGTCTGTGGAGATGCACTGTATCCCATTTCGCATCACGAGGCTACAAACATAGCCGTCGACGTCCCATTTTGGGACGGCCGCTATTATAGAAGCCCGAAGAGAAGGGTGTGCTAACCATTGCCTCTGCAGTTCATAAAGATTTGGGTGGTCGATACTTTAGTGCACGAGCTGCCAGCGCCATTCGCCTCCGCCATTCGCCTCCGCCAGACCCCTGCTCAAAACCGTCGCACAGTGAATCTACGATCATGCTCGGCTCAGAATCCTCCTGGCTAACCAACTGCGACGTCGGTCAGTTAGACTGTTTCCTTGATGGCGCATGCACGGATGGTGGCGACATGTGGGCTGGTTTTGACCTTTCTTCCCTTGCTCAGGAACCGGGCACTATATCGACTAGCCAAACGAACGATAGACAGCAGTCTCTATGGTTTGACGGTAATGCCTTGTCAACCAACCAGAGTATTGACTTTGCTTCGTTCTTCACAGATGCCGACCTTTCTACTCCCTTGCCGAGCCTCACACCCGCAATCATCAATCAGAGTGTCAGATCTCTGCCAGCCCATTACAGCCACGATTCGGCCCATCAAGAGATCGATACAGGACTCTTTTATCATAACGCGCAGTCGCCACCTATTCACCAATACATCAACCCAGCTGCCGTAAACCAATGTGCAAACGTATATGACCCGAGTGCGGCGCTATCGATGCAACAGGTTCCAGATTCCAGTCTCGGCGAAGATGTTGGGAGATCGTTCCTGGAAGAAGCACCTTGCGCTCTCGCGTTGGGAGCCGGATTGGTGACGGAGTCTGCGACCGAGCTTGGAACCCAGCCGAGACCCCAGATTGAAAACTCTGACGAAGGTCCGCAGCTCGAATGCGAGCAACTGCAGCAGGACCAGCGTCTCGATCTTATCGGGGCTCTGGCAGACACTAGAAAGAAAGTGAACAAGCAGGAAGAAAGGATCAGGGAGCTAGAGCAAGCCTGTTCAGAGTTTCCACAAATGTCAGTGCCTATCCCATAATCATCCGCATGTCTCTAACACATGCTTACAGCTGCATCGACATCTCTAGGTGAGCTCAAGCCTGTGGTAACTAACTAAGTATCTCTAACGCGGTCGCAGACAATGGATTGAGGTGCAGACGAACTTGAAACAATACATTGAGCGCTTCACAGAGTGGGCAGAGAAGCAGAGCCAAGCCGAGCAAGGAAACATGCTTGGAATGAGACAGAGAGTAGAAGATCTTGAGGCTGAAGTGCTGGCATCGAAGCGATGTTCCGATAGCTCTGGCTAATGCGGAGTTATTTCCTTCTGCACCACCGGCGTTTCCCAGTTTGTAACAGTAGTGTAGTCCCGTCCACCTTTGCGCACCAGCATTTTTTGAGCGTTGAAGAGATAATTAGCACACTACCGTACCGTTCATTCAACTAACGTCAGAGCTAGTGCACTTGTTCTTTCCACTCGGCAATCACTCAATCTAGCTGGTTTTCTTATCTCGTTCGGCAGCAAATCACAAGATAGCTGACCGAGTGTCGAGAGAGTAGTTTCGCTTCGCCATAGTAGGATGCATCAGGCCCAGCTGGGATAATGGCTTTTGTGGCCATCTCGAACGCCAGCAAGAGCAGTTCATCAGAGTGCGTTGCCCGCTGTGAAGTCTCGACATAGCAGAGTCTGGAGCGAGTTCAACGTCACAGCCGCTCTGAGGCTAGCGCATGAGTGCGTGTTCGTTTTTTTTGGAGCGCATCCCACAAAAATAGCAGAAACTAACGATATGGCTTATGTAAAGTTAACTTGGGTAATTAACTTACCAAGCATCTTAGCTCTTCCCACAGTGCTCTCCGCACACCTATTGCACTCCCCGATAAGCGTGATTACTCAGCTCATGACATGCCAAAGATGCATGTCAGCATTGCGTTGCGCCGTTCGGCCTCAGTGTTCGTAAAGAGAGCCTGCAACTTGTGTTGAGCGCACAGACTCTGCAGCGTATGCCCGTCAGTTTCTCTGGAGTCAGAGGACCATTCAACCAGGCCTGTACGTCGTCATAAATCACCATCCAGACAGCTAACTGAAAACAACACGAGTAGGATAGGTAAGTAACAGATTTCTATGGTCCCTATCACGACTCCCAAACCCAAAGCCGCACATCGTGCGTATATCCCTAGTACTTGCCCCTGTACGTCGCGGGTGGTACCTACAAAAAGACTATGAAGCAAAGAGAGGCTGTAGCTGCGACTAAAGAGCGATACGAGCTAGCACGAGGTTTCCCTGCAGGCTCATCAGACGAGCTTTGCAGCGCGGGAGCTGCGAATGTTGACAGACGAGAAATGTTGAAATTGGTGTTGTTGGAGAGACTTGTGGGCGTAGGAAGCGCAGCTAGACTAGTGGCGTTGTCGGAACGGATGGTACTGCTTTGATTACCTGTAAAGAGTGATGCCGATATGCTCTGTGTTTTCGGAGTGCATCGAGGTGAGGCGGCTCCTGATGCATCGTCGTCCACGGTAGGCGCTGCAGGAGAGCTAGTCAACTCGATCACACCAGAACCATGGAGGCTTCCAAGATACAACTCAACGTTTGCAAACTCCGATACGGATAGCATAGAGCGATTGTCTTGAGTAATCACCGATCCGGTGAGTACTATCGGTTGGGTCGCGTTGGGAGGAAGCCAGCCTGGGGGGTTGTTGAGCAGCGTCGCATTAACAAGAGCACCACTGATCGAGGTGGTTGACACGGGGCCTGATGAACTTGTAGTGTTCGCATATTCTGCAGAGACGCTCTGGCTATGGAGAGCCAGGAACAGGTGGGCAGCGAGATAGTAAGTCCGCATGTTGGGAAACGAAGCCAGTGAAGAAAGTCGACCAAGATCGAAGGTCGGCGACACTGAAGAGTAAGGGTAGTGAGCCCAAAACTACCTCTTCGCGTAGAGCGCGATCCGATTTTGGCTCCTAGTATTTGTCTGGTTGTTTCCGGCTCCCACTGTCAGAACGGGCTTCTCGGACAAACTACTTAAAGGCAACATGGCACTGACAATTTCATACCCCAACTGAAAGCCATGACCACTCCCAGCACTTCGAACGCGCTGCAGCCCTCTGGCCAGGGTGCCAGCGACACTCCAGGCCCTTCGAACGCGCTGCAGCCCTCTGGCCAGGGTGCCAGCGACACTCCAGGCCCTTCCAACTCGACGCTGCCCCCTG